>Ga0307478_10002873_pt1 | contig 13231 bp, 11 predicted proteins | sample atmos_gasesECM4C_2_FD_203713 | JGI IMG/M metagenome (GOLD analysis project Ga0307478, IMG submission 203713) | Hardwood forest soil microbial communities from Morgan-Monroe State Forest, Indiana, United States - atmos_gasesECM4C_05 | ecosystem: Environmental > Terrestrial > Soil > Temperate...
CTACGGCCAGAACCAGCAGCCCGATCACCGCAATTCCCACCCACTTGCTTCTCTTACTTTGGCTCTTTTCCATTTTCAATCTCCTCGTAAATTTCTTCTCGGTCTTTGGAATTGTTTCTCGCAATTCGAGTCACACTCTTAACGACGGCGCCCGCCGCCCGAAGAATGATGTTCAGCCGGTGCGTGCGTCCGTGCCATGTGTTGCTGTGGACGCCGGCCCGCCATGCTGCCGCGGCCGCGTTCGCTCTCGGACCGATTTGCGGCGCCATTGCCGCTCATGCGAGGACGGTTGTTGCTGGCTACGCGGTTGTCGTTGGGGTCGTGATAACCGCCACTCGGTGCAACGCCCGGCCCGTTCATGCCTGCATTCTTGTCGCGCACGCCGCCGTTGCCGCCGATCAGTCCGCCGTCGCCGTTGCGTCCGCCGTTGGGACCATGTTCCACACCGCCATTGCCGCCAATCAGGCCATGATCGCCATTCGCGCCGCCGTTGGGGCCATGTTCCACGCCACCGTTGCCGCCGATTAATCCGTGATCGCCGTTGTGTCCGCCATTCGGCTGATTGTTGGGATTGGTCCCGGGAACGTCGTGGTGAAAAGCGCCGTTCGGGCCGTAATATCCGTTCGGGTGATAATCGCCGTGCGGCCCGTAGTGCGTGTCAGTGCCGGGATGGTAGCCGGTGTTTTGCGGTCCCCAGGGGTGGTAACCGTTATAGTTGTTGTTCCGCCAGGTGTTGTTCGTGATGTACGTGTTGTGGTTGTAGATGATCGTGCTGCCGCCACCGCCGCCCCAGTTGCAGGCCCACGCGTTGAAGCCCCAGCCGAATCCGCCGCCGGCTCCAAATCCGCCCCCTCCTCCGCCAAATACCGCGCCAATTGAAATTCCCGAACCAAACGACACACCCGCGGAAACAAATGCCGCCGGCGGCGTGTACATAGGCACCACGACGGGCGCCCCGTACACGATCGTCGGATTGTATTGCGGCACATAAACAACCTGAGGATTCGCCGGTTGAATCACGATGACGTTGGACGAAGGTTGCGTCACCGTGATCTGCGACGACGACTGCAGCGTTCCCGCCGATTGCGCTTTCGCGCGCATCACTTGCACTGCCGCCATCACGTCTGACTGTTGGTTGCTGAATGCCTGACCCAGGCTCGATGTCCACGGCAGATTTTTCGCCAGGTCATTCAGTACGGAAGGGAACTGCGTCAGGGCCTTCACGCTCGAATCCCAAGACTGTTGATCCACTGCTTGCGCGAGCGCCGTGCCGCTGAGGTTTGCGTTTTGGCTGAGCCAATAATCCGCGATCGCCACCTGATCGGGAAACGTCGCCGCCGCTAGCACTTGCGCGACGAGCGCATCAGGATAGAGCGCAATCGGCGCCACCAGAGCGTCTAATTGGTCGGATGACAATGCCGCTGCGGTCGGGGCAACATTGCTCGCGGCCGCGGGCGCTTCCGCTGATTCAGTTTGCTCGCTCGGCGCTGGCGCCTGCTGCGTAACCACCGGCGCGGGTGTGGGTGCCTGAGCAGGCGGAGCAATTACCGGCTGTTCGTTGGGATACGAAGCGACGACCGTGGCCGGCGCTTGTTGGGCACTTGGAGACGACGTGCGCACAGCTTGCCAAGCGGCATGACGGCCGTGTAGCCCGTAATTCCCAGACATGTTGTCGCCGTAAATCTGTCCCTGAAAGTTCAGCACGTTGGCCGTGACCGTGCTGAAGCGGATGTGATGGATGTGCACCTCGCCCTGAATTGGACCCGATTGGAAGGGACCTTCGAAGTACCCGGTGATGCGGTTGCCGTACTGCGCGATCTGCACGTGCTTCACGACGATCTCGCCGTTTTCAATGTTCGTCGAGTAGATCGTCCAATTGCCTTCCACATTGTCTGGCCCCTGCTCCTGCGCCAACGCGATATTGCAAAGCATCAGCGACAGAAGAACCAGGCCGGCCAGTTTCGACCTTGCGATTAGTTTCTTCACGACATCCTCCGTTATGCGATTGCGACTGGTTTTTGTTTCCGTCGCTCGGCCTTCGTAAAGGCATTAGGGGTGCCAAACCAAGCCACTGAAAAAGGAAGGTTTATCGCCGCGAGTGCTCTTCGGGACTTCAAGAATTCACGAAATTTCGTGAGGGACCGCTTCGTGGAGGATGTAGAATCGCCAAATCCCGCGGAGGCGAGCTTGGAATCCGGCAAAACCAGTTTCGCGAAAGACGCCGATCAGTTGCGACAGGTGATCGACATCGTTCCGCAGCACATGTTCATCTGGGAGGCCGATGGAAATGTGTCCTATGGAAATCGCGCGGCGCGTGAATATTTCGGCGCCATCCCTTCGCTGGCCCCACTCGAGTTTCTCGAGCGAGTGACGCATCCCGATGATTTTCAACAGTTCAAGGACGCGCTCTCGACCGGAATCCCGCGTGGAGAGCCGATCGAATCGGAAGTACGTATGCGTCGCCACGACGGCGAGTATCGTTGGTTCCTCTATCAGCTCTATCCATTGCGCCACGAGGATGGTTCGATTGCACGCTGGTGCGGCACGCGCACCGATATTGACGATCGCAAGCGCGCTACCGAGAAAACGGAGAGGGAATTCATGGCTCTCCGCGAACACTTCAGCCAGTTGCAGCAAGTGATGGACGCCGTCCCGCACCACATGTTCACGATCTACCCCGACGGCAGCGCTGCCAGCTCGAACCGCGCCTGTCTCGATTATTTCGAGCCTTACGGCGAATTGGGTCCGCGCGAATTCATTTCCAGATTCGTGCATCCCGACGATGGCGAGAACATGTGGCAAGCGTTCCTTAAAGGCAGGGAAGCGGGAGAGACTTTCAGCGTGGAGAATCGGCTGCGTGGCCGCGATGGCCAGTACCGCTGGTTTCTTGAATCTCTCGTTCCGATTCGCGACGAGCAGGGAGAAATTTTTCGCTGGTGCGGTGTACGCACCGATATTGACGACCGCAAGCGCGCCCAGGACCGCACCCAGCACGAAAATCTCGCCCTGCGCGAGGAAGTTGACAAGGCTTCCATGTTCGAGGAAATCGTCGGAACTTCCCCGGCTCTGCGCACTCTCCTCGCTCGCGTCGCCAAAGTTGCCGCCAGCGACTCCACCGTACTAATCACCGGAGAAACCGGTACCGGCAAGGAACTCATCGCGCGCGCCATTCACAAACGCTCGCCGCGCGCCTCCCGCGCTTTCATCAGCGTGAACTGCGCCGCCATCCCACGGGATCTGATTGCCTCGGAATTGTTCGGCCATGAGAAAGGCGCATTCACCGGCGCCCTGCAGCGCCGCTTGGGCCGCTTCGAACTTGCCGAAGGCGGCACGATCTTCCTGGATGAAATTGGCGAGCTGACTGCCGAGACGCAAGTCGCCTTGCTCCGCGTTTTGCAGGAACGCGAGTTCGATCGTGTCGGCGGCGTCCGTCCTATTCGTGCCGACGTGCGCGTGGTCGCCGCCACCCATCGCGACCTTCCCGCTGAGATCGAGGCCGGCGCTTTTCGCAGCGATCTGTTTTACCGCATCAATGTCTTTCCCGTTCAGGTTCCGCCGCTGCGCGAACGCAAAGACGATATTCGCCTCCTGGTCGAGTACTTTATTGACCGCTATTCCGACAAGTTGGGAAAGAAGATCACCAGCATCGATCGGAAAAGTTTGGCGCTGCTGCAATCCTATCCCTGGCCCGGAAATATTCGGGAACTCCAGAACGTCATCGAGCGCTCGGTGATCGTCTGCGAATCCGCTGAATTTTCGGTGGATGAGAGCTGGCTCTCCCCGCGCTCGAGCTCCGGCCGCCCGCTGCAGGATGATCTCGCCGCGCAGGAAAAAGAACGCATCGAAACCACCCTGGCCGAAACCAAAGGTCGCGTTTCCGGTCCCACCGGCGCAGCCGCGAAACTTGGCATACCCGCTTCTACACTCGATTCCAAAATCAAATCCCTGAACATCAATAAGCGCCGCTACCAAACCGGCTAATCCTGTGCTTTCGGTCTCGCACCTGAAGCGGCCGCTCGCAGTGCGAGCAGCTTTTCCCGGTCCCGCCTCTGACAGGGCGAAGCTTCCCTCGCCGCTTGTCGACTCGACTTCGCTTCGCGGAAAATTGCCGCGCTTGGCCCCACATTCACGAAGTTTCGAGAATTCCCGAATATTCCGTGATCACGCCGACCATTAAATTCCTCTACTGCAAAGACTTACGATTGGCGACTCACTTGCTCCTCCAACAGAGACTCCGCGAAGGGTGTTTGTCAAACACCGCGCAGTGCCCACCCGCGGCGCTCGCGCGCATCGCGGTCGGCCCATTTTCGTGGTTCCAAATCGGGGGAAGAAAATTCATGTGGAAGATTCGGAAATTGGAGGACGGCGGGCGCAAGGTGCTCCGCATCAGCGGCAGCATCGCCGCCGACGAATTGGAGGAACTCCAGAAAGCAGTGTCATCCGAAGCAACGGAACATCACAAAGTTGAGTTAGACCTCAAAGACGTGAAGCTGGTGGACCGCCACGTAGTCAGCTTTTTGGCCGGTTGCCAGGCCAACGGCGCCACACTCCGCAACTGCCCACTCTATATCCGGGAGTGGATCGCGCGAGAAGCCACAGCGCAAGACTCACAAGACTGAACAGTCTCTTCGCCATTGCATTGTGCGGCGGTCGGTTTGGCGAAGCCCGCCAGACCGGGCACGCAAAATGACGAATCAGGAACATCTTCGAGGTAATAAGCCCCGCCGAAGCTTCAATCGCAAATTAACGCCTTCGCTCCTGATTAGCGCGCCTGATCGGACGACTGAAATCCAATCACAACCACACTTCCGGTAACGCGCGACTTATCTGGACTATGGTCGTTGTATTGACTGTCTACCCGAGGCTCACGGCCGGGCCGTGCGCGATGCCGTTTTCACACGGGTCGCGCATTTCCACAAGTACAAGCACTTCATGGAGCGTTCTTTGCTGGTTGTTTCGGGCGTCGCCCGGACCGCCCGGACGGTCATGGTCGCAACGTCTGAGACGATATAAGGCGGATAGTTAAAGGCGGTGTAAGTACCGGTTGCTGAGAAGGCTCCCGGAGTAAAGACCCAACCGTAAATGATGCCGTCGGCATCGGTGAAGTGGACAGAGTCTGCGGGTACGATGAGAGGCAACGTGCCGTTCGGGAAGAATTGCACAGCTGTCCCAGACTGAATGCAGTTCACGCAAGAGTCGAGTCGGGACGCCGAAAGGCTGATCGCGGAAGTAACAAAACTCGACGCGGTGAATTGAAATGTCTCGGTATGCTGTGGCCCAGCGCCCGGGAATGTCAGTCCCGTAACGGTGTAGACGACACTTTTTACATCGGAACTGGGTTCCGTCGGTGGTAGAACCGTCGGCTTACGCTCAGATTGACTGGAAGTAATCTCTGATAGTTGGGGCTCCGCAGTTGGCTGGTCAGAACGCGCGGGCAGGAAGAGAATCAGGAGACCTAGAGCGCATCGCTGGGAATAGGCTCGGATATGCATGGAACTCCACGCCCCGGAGTTGAGATTCTCAATCCGTCCCGATGGATGCATCGTCGGATACTCGGAGGTAATATCGTAAGTCCCGATTGGCGCCCCTACCGGACAAATGAAGCGCTACTTCACATCTCCGGTAGCGCGACTTATCAGGAGTTGGCCCGTCTATACTAATTCGATCGGCGGCAAGTCGATCTTTCGGTAGACATGATGGTGGGAGAAAGGAGAGGCAACTACTGCTTCCGGCGGGTTCAAACCCAATAGCTACCAGTCCACATAAACGACCGACTGCTAGGAGTGCATCCAGATGAAAAAGTCCTGTGCGGCACTGTTACTACTTGCACTTTGCCCCGTTCTCATCATGGGTAGTGCACACTTTGCGGCAGACTCTATCGAAATCAAACTCCGGAACGACACTGAGTCCGAGCGGCAGACCAAGACCCAGTTGGAAAGGCTCCTGAATTCCTACGATTTGAGCAAATACACGTTTACGCGTCAGGTAGTGATTGACGAACATTCGATCCCGCACAGCCACCCGGTTCTCACGCTGCACACCCGTCATCTAAATTCCGACGATCAATTGCTTTCCACGTATGTTCACGAACAGCTGCATTGGTACTTGGCAGCGCACGACAACCAAACACGAGCTGCCGAAGCCGAATTGCGTAAGCTCTATCCCAAAGTACCGGTAGGCTATCCGGATGGCGCACAGGATGAGGAAAGCACGTATCTCCACTTGATCGACTGCTATTTGGAGATGCAGGCAGACAGGCGTTTGATGGGGCAGCAACGCGCCGCTGATGTCATGAAGTTCTGGGCTGGCGATCACTATCGTTGGGTCTACAAAACCGTAGTTCAGGATGAAACGCAGATTGCCGAGATCGTCAAACGCGAAGCCTTGGAATTGAATTAAAGGTTGGCCAAGCAGTCGCGGACCTTGTCGTCAGTTCTGGCAGCCATACTGCTCAACTCCTGGATAACGCGCTTATCGTACATTTGAAGTTCCAGTGCGGCACATCCCCCGTAACGCGACAAAACAGGACTTCGCCGAACGGTCCGCCGGTAAGTTCCGAGTAGCCAACGATACTCCGGAAATTGTGTTTGCAGTTGATAATGTGCCCAGATCGAAGGCTGCTAGCGAATCCCGACTTGCCCTCCCACGCTATCAATCAATTTCTTGGAATCGTAGCCGATCCCGGCTTTGAACACCGTCTCGACGTTCTCCACCTCGTCAATATTCTTTGAGGGGTCGCCCTTGATTACGACAAGATCTGCCTGTTTGCCGGGGGAGAGCGTTCCAATTCGATCTTGCTGGCCAAGATACTCCGCGCCATTCTCCGTTACGATCTTAATGGCTTCCACGGGAGTGAAACCCGCTTCCACCAGCAGCTCGAGTTCACGCTGATCGCCGAATCCCGGAAGTACTCCACCGTTTCCAGTTGGATCCGGCCCTGCCAGCAACAATCCTCCGGCTTTCACGAATGCCACCTCAAAATCCATCTCTTTGCGCAGCAACGCCGTCATCGGTGAGTCCAACGGCACGCTCGCCCGCGCGGTCAGGTAGCTTTGCGCCGATTCAGCGGACATCGCATCCAGGGTCCGCCGCTGCAATTTCGGCCGACCCGGCACCCCGCACTCAAACACTGGCAGCGTCGAAGTCACCGCCACGTGGTGCGACACCAGATCGTGGATCATCTGCTGCACCTGCGCTCCATTCATGTCCTGTTTTGCCCAACTACTCCCGCCTCCCGATGGACAGACGTCCGGCTTCTTATCCGCGACGAATTCGGTGTCCGTAAACACCGGCCCATGCTCAAAATCATCGATCCCCAGAGCTACAGCTTCTGGCCAAGTCACCGAACACAGATGTCCCGTCAGTTTCAACTTGTGCGCGTGTGCCTGCTGAATGGCTACGCCCAGTTCCTCGCGCGTGATGTTCATGTAAGCTTTGTACGAGGTCATACCTTCCGCCGCCCAGTAATCCACCATCCGTTTTGCATCGTCCGGTCCAGTCAATTCATGCATCTGCGCAAATCGCGTTGGCGGGCCTTCCAGGTACGGCGCTGTAGCATCGATGCTTGGTCCCGGCATCAGGTTCGCGTCGATCCGGCTCTTTACCTTTAGGTCGGTGTATGGTTCCAGGCTTCCGGTGGTGCGAATTGTGGTTACGCCGGCCGCTAGATACAGGCGCGGCGCTGTGTAAGGGATTTCGGCGACGAACAACCCTGGCTCGCCAATTTTTCCGTCGGCAACTTGTACGGCGATCGAATCGGTATAGTACAGATGATCGTGCATTCCAACGAGCCCGGGGATGACGGTATAGCCGGAGCGATCTAAAACCAGTGCACCCTGAGGGATTTGGGCCGACCCAGCCGGCCCGATGGACTCAATCTTTCCATTCGCGATCACGATCGCCTGGTCTTCCTTCGCCGCCGCACCCGTTCCGTCAATAACTCGGACGTGGTTAAGAACGAAGACTGGCGCATCTACAGTCACGAAGACTGCGACGTCACTAGACTTCTGAGTCTGCGCAATTGTGGCCGCAGCGACCACCAGCGAGCCAAACAATAATAGAAAACGCACTCTTGCACCTCGCGCTTCATGTCGTTGGAAATCTAAAATGGTGTTGCACCGACCGGTTGAACCCGCACGACCTGCCGACCGTCGCTAATTCTTTCGCTGCTGCACCCGCGCTGTCGAGGGCGGAACATGGCCCTTCAGCCTCATGTAAACGGCGAGGTTGCCGTAATGCTCGTTATTGTGGGCGGTGTTGTATATCAATATGGCGCCCCGGACGGTATCGTTCGACCCCTTCCCATCAACATGCGGAATCTGCACTGGCTGCATGAAGTTAGTGTCGGTGGTCACTGCGTATATCCGGTCGCAATAGACGAGCGAATCGTTCAACGCCCTGACCAGTGCGGCCTTGTCAGTGATTTGTTCGTAGTCAGTGGCTTCTGGCGGCTTTTCGCCTGCGGCTTCCGCACAGAAGAAGTAGTTCGCCTTGACCAGGTGACCGATTATCTGACCGAAGGTCCGGAGCTCCGGCGTCGGCCGAAAGGCATATTCATCCGCGGGCATGTTCTCTGCCGCCTCTGCTAGATCTCGGCGAATCGCCGCGTGCATCGCCTTGGCGCCGCCCGCCAGCGAGGGCGACAACTCATCGGCATAGCCAACGTCCGTCGCTTGCGCGGAGGCCGTCGGCAAAGTCACATACGCAAACACAAAAGCCAACATAAGCAGACGCAGCATCGGGTTATCTCCATTCACCGTGCGAATCGTTTTGGCAGGCCTGGCCCACTTATAAACCGCGACAACACAGCGTTGTCAAGTCTATTCGCCAACCTCCTGATGAACGCACAACCCGAACCAGTATTTTTTGAGCAGAAGTCAGCATGTCCGATAACGCGGCTTACCAGGCAAGCGAAATTCAATCTGTAAACACAGGTGCGCTCCCTAACCGCTCTGAATTCCCGGCTGTGCTCGCCACGTCAGCATCTTTGCAGATGGCGGAATATTGGCACCAAACCTCAATGGCGACGGGATTCCCTCAGCAGCAAGCCGCTTCTTTCCATGGAGATTGCTGCGCTGGCCGCTCGGCCCCCGGAATGCTGAATCCCCATGTTCGTGAGACCACCAGCGAAGGACGGGCCGTGCGCGAGCGACGAGGCTTTACTTGGATCCAAGACCACCGCTGCCGCGGAAACCAAAACCAGAATTACAAAAAAGGAGAAACACAATGGACGATTACAAAAATCCCACCGGCGAAACGCCGTCCGGACAGCCGGAAGGTGGAACTGCAACTGCAGCGCGCATGAAGCTTTCGGAAAAAGCTGCGGAAGTTAAAGAGAAAGCTGCCGAATTCGGCCGCAAGACGGTGGACAACATCGAGGAATCCCGGAAGAGCGCCGCGGGCGCCTTGCACCAGGCGGCAGCGAAACTGCATTCAGGTGGAGAGCAACTCTCCGGCATTGCGCATACGGCCGTTGACCAAATCTCGGGCGTGGCGCACGGGACTGCCGACAAGCTTCACGAAGCCGCGGACTATATCCACGAGAAGGACTTGAAGGGCATGGGGGAAGATTTAAAGGAGATCGTAAAGCGATATCCGGGACCGTCGTTGGCCGTCGCGGCTGTGCTCGGCTTCATTGTGGCGCGTAGCTTTCGTCGCGACTGACGAATGCGGAATCGGGGAGGAGGCTGCTCATGACAGCGCCACAAATACAGCGATCCGTGCCCGAAATATTGGAGGACATCGCCTCTAATCTGACGCAGATCGTCCAAGCTGAGTTTCGGCTGGCTAAAAGTGAACTGAAAGAAGAGGCGAAAAAAGTCGCAGTGCCGGGCGCCACGCTAGGTGCAGGTGCGGTCCTGGCGTTATACGGATTGGGGTTTTTGCTTCTTGCCGCTGTGTACGCACTGTCGTTGGTCATGGCGGGTTGGCTCGCGACGTTGATCGTGGGTGGTGTGTTAATGGTCGCGGCGGGAATTTTGCTTGGCGCCGGTGGAATGAAATTGAAGCGGGTAAATCTAACACCCGCCAAAACGATTCGAACGCTCGAGGAGGACGTCCAATGGGCGAAACAACAAATCAAATAGAATGGGAAATCGCGCAGAAGCGAAGCGCGCTAAGCGGTAACTTGATCGAGTTGCAGCGAAAGGCGAAAGCGACAGTCGATTGGCGCGCGCAAGTTGAAGAACGTCCCGGAACAATGGTCGCAGTTGCATTCGCCGGCGGCATCATCCTCTCGGCGCTGTTCAACGCCCTGCGCGGACCAGCGAAGGTTTATGCGCAGCCACCGTCGCACAACGCCGTCGAATACGATAGCCCGATCTCTAAAAGTTCGGCCCGGGCCCCGAGCAAGCTGCCCACTCCCGCCCGAAGAAATCTGGATGCTCTGGGCGGAGCGTTGCTAGGCATCGTGGCAACACGCGCGTCGAGTATCCTGGATGGAATTTTACCCGGATTCCAAAGTGAGTTTGAACAAGCCAGGAACTCCCAAAGCCAAATCTAAAACCGGCAGAGCTGGGAGCTAAAGGCCGAGCGTCCTCGGCCGCGAGGCGCCCGCCCGCAAGAGTGAGCCGCACCTTGCGGAGTCGCGAGATTCCAACGCCCCAATGGGTCGCAGCATCACCGGGTGGGCTACCTTCAGTGCAGCGGGCTGCGGCCGCAATTGATCGTAGATCCGCCGCGTAAAGACGGTGGTTGCCATCGCCGAGGTCCATGGCCGCGGCAGGATTTTTATCCAACGGTCCAGATCCAAGCGCGCGGCCGGCAGGGTGCGTTAGCGGTGGATCGCGCCGTCGCTGTCCCTCATGCAGTAGCGGATCTTCCTCCTGCACACATCCAGTCCGATTCAGTACATAGGGTGCATGGGGGAGCCTCCTCGGTGTTTTCTGAATCAACCTGCTCGCTGAGTTCAGCTGTTCTGCACCGAGCGCTCCTCCTCCGACCTATACATTCAAACTAAACACGAGTCATCAAGAATTGAGTCGATGGATAGCCGGTGACACGCGGATTTATCAGCATCTATCCGGACTGGGACGTTCCGCGATTTCTGGGGATCACGCATTGGGGATTACTCCACGACGAGGGCGAACGTCTGCACGGGTTCAATCATGGATTGACAAAATAGCTATTCAACATCTAAGTTATCGCAAGTTTATAGGGGGGAGCGTGCACCTACGTGAAGGACATCAGAAGAACATCGCGGTACTCTCCATCATGCTCTGTGTCGCTGGGTCCATCTTGCGTGCGGACCAGGACAAATACGGAAAATTCGAGCAAGAACGCGCTCAGCAGATGCTGCGCACAATTGAGAGTGACCTGAAGAAATCCTACTACGATCCTACTTTTCATGGTCTTGATGTAAGCGCGCGATTCCAGGAAGCGGAACAGAAGATTAAGGCAGCTAAGTCCATGAACGAAGCTCTCTCGGACATTGCTGGCGCCTTACTCGCTTTGGATGATTCCCATACGTTCTTTCTGCCTCCCCCTCGCCCTTATACGCACGATTACGGATGGCGAATGAAAACGGTGGGTGATTCTGACGTCTTTGTCACGGCTGTGCGCCCCGGCACCGACGCGCAATCGAAGGGAGTTCAAGCGGGAGATCAAGTCCTGGGTATCAACAAGTATGAAGCCAGCCGAGAAAACCTGTGGACGCTATTGTATATGTACAATGTCCTCCGCCCGCAACCGAGCCTCCGTCTAGCGCTCCGAACACCGAGCGGATTGATGAAGGAATTGGTCGTCCAATCGCAGGAACATATGGGTCAGAGATTCGTGGACGCAACGGTTGCATCAACATCATTGGGGGAATTCGAAAAAGAGGCTGAGGAGGACGAAAAGCTGAGACGTCCGCGATTCGTGGAGTACGGCCAAGAGGCCATTATTTGCCGCCTGCCCGATTTCGAATTCAACCCCGACAGTGTGAACGATATTCTCGATCGTTTCCGGACACGCCGCGCGGTGATCATCGACTTGCGGGGCAATCCCGGAGGATATGTAGTCACCGCAGAAAAATTTCTCGGTGGCTTCTTTGACCGTGATATCAAGATTGCAGACCGCCGAGGAAGGAAGGAGTTGAAGCCTTCGATCGCAAAATCGCGGGGTGGCAAGACGGTGACGAGCGAAATCGTTGTGCTCATCGACGGCGAAAGCGCATCCGCCGCGGAGCTCTTCGCCCGGGTCGTTCAAATAGAGAAACGCGGGATGGTTATCGGAGACCGCTCGTCGGGCAGCGTCATGGAGGCAAAAAGCTTCAGCTATACTTCGGGCCTCAGTCAGGGGACCTTTTATGGCGCGTCCATTACGGAGGCGGACCTCGTCATGGCCGACGGCAAGAGCCTTGAGAAGGCGGGCGTAATCCCTGATCAACGCGTTCTTCCCACGGCTGCGGATCTGGCGGCTGGTCGCGACCCCGTGCTCGCCCGTGCAGCCGAATTGATTGGCGTTAAGTTATCGGCGGATGACGCCGGGAAGCTGTTTCCGGTCGAATGGCCAAAGTATTAGTCAATACTTCGTCAAGGGCCTTGAGTAGCTTCGAACGTAATGAACCTCTCCAAGGGTAGAAAGACATCGTCGTCTCAGATAGCTGTTGATAACAGGGATTGTCGTGATCGGCTTGTGCTTGACGAACACCCTTGCTGGACGAAAAAAATGCTACTTCAAGTGACCGCTAAGTTTCTCGCTTCGGAGCTATCCGCCGATTCCCTTTAGATCGTCCTTGGCCTGCTGCTCCGCTTCTTTCGTGGCTTGCTTGGCGTTAGCGTCGGGCTTCAGTTGGTGGATAGCCGTGTTCAGGCCCTGAGCTTTCTCTCCGTCGGCGACCTTGCAGCCGGATACATCCGCACTGGTGTGGACTCCTGTCGAATCCGCGCGGACACAATTGAAATCCAGTCCGAGATTGTGGCTAGCGTGAAGCGCGGCAAGACATGCGTCCAATACAGTGAATGGCGCGCAGGCTTCGGTCATCGTCGTGTTAGCGGCCAATAGGCCCTGAGTTTGTAAAATGGGGGTGAGCTTTCGCTCTGCGTCACTTCTGACTTCTGGCGTATCACTGGAATTCTTCGAGTCCTTCTTGACCCACGAGATCGGGTTGAGAGAACGCAAACTATGCGCGTTATCCTGCGCGACAGCGGCTGCACCGGCGCCCGCCGGACCTTGCGCTGAGACGGGTGCTGCACTCACAGTCAACGAAATCAAAACTCCCCAAAGCAGGATTGTCCCGGCAAAAACGGTG
>Ga0307478_10002874_pt1 | contig 13230 bp, 13 predicted proteins | sample atmos_gasesECM4C_2_FD_203713 | JGI IMG/M metagenome (GOLD analysis project Ga0307478, IMG submission 203713) | Hardwood forest soil microbial communities from Morgan-Monroe State Forest, Indiana, United States - atmos_gasesECM4C_05 | ecosystem: Environmental > Terrestrial > Soil > Temperate...
CGGAAGTGAACGCGTTGGGCGGCGTGCAGGTCGAACTCGGTGCCGCCACGGCGAAGCCGCCGGGCTATCGCGCCGCGGCTCGCGCAGCCGGCGCCGACCTCTACTTCAGCGGTTCGATCCTGCCGGTCGGTACGAGCTTCTCCGCGATCGAAAACCTCGTCAGCACGCATAGTGGCACGGTGATCTGGTCGACGATGTTCCAATTCCATAACGTCGACGACATCATGGGTCAGGGTGAGCGCGTGCGCACCGCGCTGATGAACAATGCGGCGACGCCGCCGCCGGGCACCGCCGCGGCCGGCCTGAACCTGATCACCGCCCCGCCGATGAGCGGCTTCGCGGTGCTGACCGTCACCGGATCGGCGGCCGGGGCTGACCGCGAAGTCGCGCATCAGGCGCTCATCGACACGCTGCAGCAGCGCGGATCCCGGGTCGTCACGGCGAGCGGATCGGCTGCGGCCGATGCTGCGAACAACAGCGTCGCACTCTGCACGACGACCGGCGCCCAAACGCTGATCTGGGGCACGCTCGACACGACACGCGTTGCGACCGGCGGGACGAACGCCCAAACGACGGCCCACATCTCGCTGCAGACGTACGATTGTCAAACGCACGCGCTCAGCTTGCAGCCGACCGTCGTGAACCACATCGCCCCCGTCGCCGCCGATGCGATTCGCGGCGCCGTCCAAGACGCCATCTCAGCCTTCCCCGCACCCTCCTAAGCCTACCCTGAACGCCGCTATCGTCGCCAGACATGTCACGTCTCAGGTGTCAGGTGTCAGGTTGTCATCCCGAGCAAAGCGCCCCGCAGGGCGCGTCGTCGAGGGACAACCGCAATCCTCATCCTTGGTGCCCGTCCCTCGACGACGCGCCCTGCGGGGCGCTTTGCTCGGGATGACAACCTGACACCTGACACCTGACGCGTGACATGTCTGGCGGGTTAACTCAAGCCGGGGAAGTCGAGCGTGGCGAGCGCGGCGTAGGTGACGATGCCGGCGGCGGTTGAGAGGTTGATGCTGCGCACGGCCGCGCCGCGCATTGGAATGCGTAACGTGCGGGCGCGATGTTCGTCGAGCAGCGCTTGCGGCAAGGCCCCGGTTTCCTTGCCGAACACCAGCGCGTCGCCGCGCGCGAACGCTGCGCTCGCGTACGGTGCGGCACCGGTCGTTTCGATCCACCAGCAGCGTGCAGCCGGAAACGCAGCCAGGAATGCCTCGAGCGAGGGATGCACCACGAGCCGCACGGCGTGCCAGTAGTCGAGGCCCGCGCGTTTGAGCGCGCGATCGTCGATCTGAAAGCCCAGCGGCTCGATGAGGTGCAGCGCGCAGCCGGTGGCCGCGCACATGCGCGCGATGTTGCCGGTATTGGGCGGAATCTCGGGTTCGACGAGCACGACGTGCAGCGGGGCATCGTCGACGTCGTGCGCGGCAACGATGCGTTCTTCGGGCTGTACCGTCATGCGTTGGCGCACCGCAGGAGGTCGTGGAGGCGTTCGGGCGGCGCCACGAGCAGCCCAACGCCGCCGTGTCCGAGCCAACTGCGCGCGAATGCCGCGCGTTCGTACACGTGCCGCACGGCCGGCTGGGCGGGATCGTTCACGATCACGTCGCCGCGCGCGTCGAAGCCGCGCACGACCAGGATGTGGCCGTCGGAACGCTCGAGCGGGGCGCCGGGGAGCGAACCCGCGCGCCACGCAATGCTCAGCGCGAGCGGCAAGCCTGCCGCGATGAATGCCTCGACGGTCGCGAGATCGCGCAAATATGCGACGGCTCCGACGAGGCCGTGCGTCCCCGCATACGCCGCCGCGAACGCCCAATTCCCCGTGCCGTTGTAGGCGCTGTCGAACATACCGGCCGCCGCATCCGGTACGGTCGGCATTGCGCCCCACGTCCCGAGCAGCATCGCGACCGAGGCGGGCGCGCACCAGCCGCGCTCGGCCGGAAACGCGCCGGCGTACTGCGAGCGTTCCGGCACGTTCAGTTCGCGTTGTGCCGCAGCGGCGGGCGGGCTTGCGCGTGGCGGATCGGCGGGTGGCGTCGAAGCCGTTACGTAGGCGAGCGGGTGGCGCGAGCGCACCTCGAGTGCAACGATGCCGGCCGGTGCGCGCACGACGTCGGTTTCGATCGCGGCGACGTCGTCGAAAGCGTCGAGCGAGGAGCGGCGGCCTTCCTCGAAAACGACGTAGGGCAGTGGTCGCGAGCTGCGGCCGTCACGTGTGTGCACGGTGACTTCGAGTGTGTCGAGCAACGCATCCGTGGTCCACGAAACGATCGCCTGCCGCGCCGGCAGCACGCGCAAATCGGTAACGAGCCCGTGCGCGGCTACGAGGTTCAGCATCCTTCGGCAAGGCTCAGCATGGGCTAGAAGGACCACTCCCACGCGTTCCAGTTGCTCGAGAGATACTGCGCGGCGCGATAGTGCTTGAGGTCGCTGTTGTACGCCGCGTACGCGATCTGCCAGTAGAGGAAGACCGCCGGTACGAGCGCGTGGATGCGCGCTTCCTCGCGCGCGTAGAGCGCTTTGCGCGCCGCTTGATCGAACGTTCGCGCGGCGGCGTGGCTCGTCGCCGTGATGATCGGATCGTTGAGGAAGGTGGTGTTCGCGCCGTGCGGCGGAATGAACGCGCCGCTCCATTCGCCTTCGTTATCCGGATCAGGCGCGTTGGTGTCGATCGTGAGCGAGAGATCGAAATGGCCGCTGTAGAGTGGGCCGTCCTGTGCGAAGAGCAGGCTCGTCGGGTAGTTGCGCACGCGCAGGTCGATACCGGCCGCGCGCAGCTCTTGCTGCATCACGACCTCAGCCTGCACGTTGGCCGGCTTCGACGGCGTCGTCGAAATATCGATGGCCAGCGGGATGCCGTTGCGGCGGCGGATGCCGCCCGCGCCCGGAATCCAGCCGGCGGCGTCGAGCAAGCGCTTCGCCCCGGCGAGATCGTAGGGATACGCGGCGATGTGCGGCGCTGCCCATGAGGTCGGCATGATATCGCTCATCGCGCGTTCGTTGTAGCCGTGAAATACCGTGGCGTTGAGGCGCTCCCAGTCGACGGCCTCGGCGATGGCGAGGCGCACGCGCCCGTCGCTCAGCGCGGGCTTCGCGGTGTTGAACGTAATGTGGCGGTAGTTGGCGACCAGGCGTTTCTGTGTCGCGTAACCGGTCAGCGTGCCGAGCCGCGCGATCTGCGTCTCGGTGATGCTGTCGACGTCGATATCGACCTCGTGCGTGATCAGCGCGTTGAACAACGTGTCGGCATTGGGGATGATGCGGTAGGTGATGTGCGCGATGGCCGGTTTGCCGCGCCAGTAGCGCGGGTTGGCGTCGAATTCGAGCGCGGCGCCGTGATTCCAGCGCGTGAGCACGTAGGGCCCGCTCGAGAGCGGCTGCGCGTTGAACGGTGCGTGGTTGAGATCGGGCAGGTTCGCCAGCAGATGGGCCGGCAGCGGTGGATAGCCGGCGCCACCGAGCGCGAAGATGCCGAGGATCGCCGCGTAGGGCTCGCGCAAGCGCACGACCGCCGTATCGTCGTTCGGCAGATCGATTGCGGTGATGTCGTCCCAGCCCGAGCGCAGGCGCGTGTTGTTGCGGGGGTTCATCACGGCTTGCCACGTGAAGCGCAGGTCGCGCGCGTCGAGCGGCGCGCCATCCTGCCATTGCATGCCGTGACGCAGGTGCAGCACGATCGTCTTCCCGTCGCGGCTGATCCCGCCGTTCTGCAGCGTCGGCACGGTCAGCGCCATCTCCGGCACGTAGTTGCCCGCGTCGTCGTAGCGAAAGACGGGGGCGGAGATCAAGTTCGCAACTTGATCGCTCGCGTCGCTATTGGCGAAGAGCTTGTTGAGCGAATCCGGCTCTTCGGTGCTTGCCAGGCGCAGGTTGCCGGGCTGCGTCCACGGGTGCAGTCCGCCGGCAGCGGACGTCGTCGCCACGCGCGTGCAGCCGGCGAGCGCAATCAATGCCGAGAGCATCCCTGCGGCGGCGACGCGGCGGCCGCGCTCACCCATCCGTGCGAACCGGCGTCTTTCCGATGTGTGGAGCGATGGCGGCGTAGAACGCGTCGGGCCCGAAGCGCAGGAGATCGTCGCACGGCAGGCCCGTTTGCTCGCGCGCTTCGGCGATCGCTGCGCGCGCGGCCGCGTCGTCGAGTCCGTGCGTGTTCAGCGCGATACCGGCAACGCGCGCCGGCTTGACGTTCGCGCACAGCCCTTCGTAGGTGCGGATGAGCGCGCGATAGCCCGGCAACGGGATGTCGTAACCGTCGACTTTCGTGCGGGTCACGAGATGGGCGAGCACGAGCGCGTCGGGTGCGCAGCCGTAGAGCAGGGCCAGCGTCACCGGCGCGTAGCCCGGGTGGGTGATCCCGCCTTGGCCTTCCACGAACAGGATGCCGCCGCGCGCGCCGATGCGGCGATCGCCTTCGAGCACGAGTTGCTCGGAGGCGCCGCTGGCAAAATCCGCGATGACGCGGTCGACCGACGTGCCCCAGCCGGCGATCGCGATCCCGGTTTGTCCGGTTGGAATAAATTCGGCCGCGGTCCCGGCGGCTTGCGCCGCGCGCGTGAGTTCGAGCGCCGCCGTCATCTTGCCGACCGCGCAATCGCTGCCGACCATCAGCACGATGCGGCTCGTCACGTCGTACGCCGCGCCGGAAAAGAGCGGAGCTGCCGGCGGTAAGCGCAGGTCCCAGATCCGCGAGTCGTGCTTGTCGGCCAGCGCGCGCATCTCGGGATCGTCGTTGAGAAACGCGTGCAAGCCGTTGACGATTTCGAGCCGCGACTCAATCGCGATCTTGATCTCGGCGCGATACGCCGGCGGCAACGCACCGCCCGGTGGCGCGATCCCGATCAGCAGCGCCGTCGGTTCGAAACGCAAGCTCTCGCGCACGGTCGCAACGATCGGCGCGTCGGAATGCAGATACGGCACCACGTCGCGCACGCGTTTGCCGGCGTGCTGCGGATCGACCACCGCAACGACCGTGTCGCGCGAGTAGCCGATCACGCCGTGGGCGGTCTTCGCGTCGCGCCCGCTGAACGCGCCCGGTGCGAAGATGACGTAGCGCCGCGTCATGCCGCCACCGCTTTCTCGACGACGCCGAGCCCCGGCCCGCCGGGCAACACGATCTTGCCATCTGCGTAGTGCATCCCGTCGAACGGATCACGTGCCACGAGAAAGGGTCCATCGAGATCGGCCCAGTCGGCCAGCGGCGAAAGATGCGCGGCGGCGGTGGAAAGGATCGCGCTCTCGACCATGCAGCCGAGCATGACCTTCAAGCCGAGTGCGCGCGCGGTATGGATCATCGCGAGCGCGCCGCGAATACCGCCGCACTTCACCAGCTTGACGTTGACGCCGTCGACGCAACCTGCGAGCGCGGGCAGATCGTTCGCATCTTTCGAATCTTCATCCGTGACGAGCGGGATCGACGTGCGCTCGCGGATCCAGCGCAAGCGTTCGGGCGTGCCGGCCGGAATCGGTTGCTCGCAGAACTCGATGTCGAAGCGTTCGAGTTCGCGCAGGATCGTCACCGCTGATTCGGGCGTCCAGCCTTCGTTTGCATCGATACGGATCGTGCCGCCGTAGATCGACCGGATTGCCGCCATCGTTTCTATTTCCGCGCCGGCGCCGAGCTTGACCTTGAGAACCGGATGCGCGCCGGCTTCGCCCACTTTCGCCAGCATCTCATCGAGCGTCGCAATACCGATCGTGAACGAGGTCAACGGCGTGCGCGCCGGATCGAGGCCGAGCAAACGCCACAACGGCCGATCGACGTCTTTCGCAATGCAATCGTGCAGCGCGATGTCGAGTCCGCAGCGCTGCGCGGGCGGGAGTCCGGCGAGCAATGCATCGAGGGCGTAGGGATCCTCGCCGAGCGCCCGCGCATGCAAGCCGGTGATGACGCTTTCCACGCTCTCGTTGTAACGCGGGTTCGGTGAACTTTCACCGAGCGCGCCGATCTCGCCCCAACGCAAACGCACGAGCGCGGTTCGTGCGATGCTTTCCGAGGAACGCGCGATCGTAAACGTGTGGACGAGCGGCAAATCGAGCGGTGTGACGGTGAGTTCGAGCGACGGCATAGTTGTCAAGGCCTTGACGCTGGTGAGACAATGCGGTGGCGACAATGACTGCGGATGTTCGCGCAGGTACTCTGGTGTTGGACCAACGTTAATACCAAGGGAGCATCAGCTCCGGATACGATCGGTGTGGACGTCCTCTGAGTGACGTTTCCTGAGCGCCCGGGCCGCACCCACCTGCTGAACGCAGGTCTTAACCGGGTACGACAGACGGCATCTGTGGTCGTTGTCCTAAACTCCGAAGCGTGCCGATCAGGGTGCCAACGCGGCCGAACGGATCGTCGCCGCCGTCGCCTTCGACGACGAGCCAAGCGCGCGACGCCGAGGCAAGCAGCTGCGGATCGTCGTCTAGGCCGAAGCCTTCGACCAGCACGCGGTCGCGTGGAGCCAGTTGGACGCGCTCGGGACTCGTCGCCGGCAGATCGTAACGCAGCCACGCGCTATCGACGTACTTGGTGAAGTTCTGTACCTCGGCGAGGCTGGGCAAGCGCGTGGCGGGAGCCGGCGCGACCGTCAAGGTGACGTTGGCGGCCTTGGCGGCCGAAACGAAGGCCTTGGTGGTAGCGACCATCCGCGCGAACGTCTCGGGCGGCAGCGCGCCGGGCGGTCCGGCCGTCACCCGGATCAGAGCCGCGCCGGTTCCGGCCGCAAGTGCCAGGGCCGCCGTGCGGTCATCATCGGGCCGGTCGGGATCGAGTAAGCCGGGCACCTCGAGGGCGACCGGCACGATGCCGAGATCGACCGCAACCTTCTTGACCTGGGCAGCATACTCGCCGTCGGTGCGCGGGAAGTCCGCCAGCGCCAAAACAACCCCGTCCGCATCCAGCCGCGACGCGCAGCGCTCCAGCCACTCCAGGTGGGTCAACGAACCCTGTCGGAGCAACGCCGCAAACGACGCACTCGCCACCGCGATCTTCACTCCGGGAGCCCCACATCGACCGTCAAACGCTTGCCTCGATCATTCCGTTAACTGCCGTCACGATTGCGCTGGCCGAGTTTCTGTTCGACCATACCCAGCCGCGCTGGTCGGGGCCGTGGTTCTGGATCGGACTCAGCGCGACATTCGGATTGCTCATTGTGGTGCAAATCCTCCGCTTCGGCAAGTCGAAACCGCGGCCCCCGGCGAAGCCCAACTTCTCGGCGACCGCTATCGTGCGCCGAAACGACCAACTGGACCGAGGAAACCAATAACTGTTATGGATGTCCTGACACCGCAGACGACGCTGGCCCATGTCGATCACGAGATCTTCATGGCCATCGAAAACGAAGATCGCCGTCAGCACGAGAATCTCGAGCTCATCGCATCCGAGAATTATGCCAGCGCCGCGGTGCGCGAAGCGATGGGTTCGGTGCTCACCAACAAATACGCCGAAGGGTATCCGGGTCGCCGCTACTACGGTGGTTGTGAGTTTGTCGACGTCGCTGAAACGCTGGCGATCGAACGTCTGAAAAAACTCTTCGGTGCCAGTCACGTCAACGTCCAGCCGCACGCCGGCGCGCAAGCCAATATGGCCGTGTTCATGGCGGCACTCAACCCCGGCGATACGGTGCTCGGGATGTCGCTCGCGCACGGCGGGCACCTCACCCACGGCACGAAAGTCAGCTTCAGCGGTAAACTCTACAACGCGATCGCCTATGGTGTGCGGCGCGACACCGAGCTGATCGACTACGACGAGATGCGCGCGCTCGCACGCGAGCACAAACCGAAGATGATCATTGCCGGCGCAAGCGCCTATCCGCGCACGATGGACTATGAACCGTTCCGCGAAATCGCCGATGAGATCGGCGCCGTGCTGATGGTCGACATGGCGCACATCGCAGGGCTCGTCGCGGTTGGACTGCACCCCTCACCCGTGCCCTTGGCCGAGTTCGTCACCTCGACGACGCACAAAACGCTGCGCGGTCCGCGCGGGGGCTTCGTGCTCACCCGCGAAGCGCACGCCGCCGCGATCGACAAGAGCGTCTTCCCGGGCATCCAGGGCGGTCCGTTGATGCATACGATTGCCGCGAAAGCCGTGGCGTTCCAAGAAGCGTTGCAACCCGAGTTCAAGGGGTACCAGCAGCAAGTGCTGATCAACGCGCAAGCGATGGGCGAGGAGCTGCAGCGGGCCGGTGTGCGGTTGGTTGCCGGCGGAACCGATACGCACTTGCTGCTCGTCGACCTGAGCCCAAAGAACCTTACCGGCAAAGCGGTGGAAGCGTATCTCGACGAGATTTCCGTCACCGTGAACAAGAACGCGATCCCGTTCGACACGCAGAAGCCAATGGTCACGAGCGGCATTCGCATCGGATCGCCGGCCATCACGTCACGCGGTTTCAACGAAGCGAACGCGCGCGAGGTCGGCAAGATCATCGGCGAAGCGCTGCACGACATCGAATCGCGTAAGCGCATCTCCGAGCTGCGCGGGCGCGTCGAAGAATTAACCCTTCAGTTCGCCGTTCCGTAACCCGGTGCGCGAGTTAGCGGGTCTTTCGTCCGTTTCGATCTCGACGGTGCGGTTGACGATCGAATCGGTCGGCCCCGAGCACATCGACTCGCTGCTCGCATACCATCAGCGCAACGAAAGACATCTTGCACGCTGGGAGCCCGCGCGCTCGCCGGACTTCTTCACGCGCAGCTACTGGTCGACGTATGCTGCGGCCGTGCAAGATGATGCGTATCACGGGCGCGCGCACCGCTTCGTCGCGCTGCTACGCGGTTCGCGCCAAATCATCGCGAGCATCAACCTCACCAACATCGTGCACGGCGTTTTTCAAGCCGGCGTGCTCGGCTATTCGGTCGATGCCGGGCATCAAGGACGCGGTTACGGAAGCGAGGCGGTCGGCGCAATCGTGACGTGGTCGTTCCGCAATATCGGTCTGCACCGCGTCGAGGCCAACTATCAGCCCAGCAACGAGCGCAGCGGTCGCCTCTTGCGCTCGCTCGGCTTCACGGTCGAGGGCTATGCGCGCGACTACCTCTACATCGACGGCGCCTGGCGCGACCACGTGCTCACCGCCAAGATCCGCGACGATGCGGGCGGTGAATCGCTCGATCCGGCGTAACGAGCGGGCATGCCCAGCCGCGAAGTGCTCGTCGTCGATCATCCCGCCGTCGCCGATCGCCTGGCGCGGCTCCGCGATCGCGACGCCCCGGTCCCGGTGTTCCGCCGCATCGTCGAAGAGATCGGGCGGTTCCTCGCCTATGAGGCGACGCGCTCGCTGCAAACGATCACGGGCACCGTGCAGACGCCGCTCGCGCCCGCCGCGGCCCATCGCATCGCGTGGCGTCCGGTCGTTGCGCCCATCTTGCGCGCGGGGCTCGGCCTTTTGCCAGGCTTTCTCGACTGCATCGACGATGCCGAGGTTGCGCACCTCGGGTTCTACCGCGACCCGGCTTCCCTCGAGCCGGTCCCGTACTATGCGAACATGCCGCGTGACCTCGCCGAACGCGACGTCTTCGTGCTCGATCCGATGCTCGCGACCGGCAATTCCGGCTCGGCCGCGATGACGTTGCTCGAGTCGCGCGGTGCACGCGCGATCACGTTCGTGTGCCTGATCGCCGCGCCCGAAGGCATCGCGACGATCACCACGTTACACCCCGACGTTCGCATCGTCACGGCGGCGATCGACGAGCGGCTCGACGATCACGGCTACATCGTGCCGGGCCTCGGGGATGCGGGAGACCGGATGTTCGGCTCGGCGACGTCCCTACCGGTGAACGCGCGGCCGAGCGAGACCGGTTAGTCGATTCACGTTTCGCTCTGAGGAAGCCGGAAGTGCGCCTCGAATTTCGCGGTGTGGATGCGCGGCCGCTTGCCCGACTTCGTGGGCTTCGAAGGCACGGCTTTCACGACGCGCCGCTCGACCAAGTGGCGGTCGAGCATATCCTTGAGTCGTTCGAGCACCTTGGCGGGCTTTTCGCCGGCCGCCGTCGCGATGACGCTGGACGATTGCCACTGCGGTGTCAGCAGCGGGAGTAAACGCGCATCCCAGCCGGCTTGAAAGACGGCTCGCCGCGCGTCACCCGTTTGCGCCGCGGCGCATTCGTTTGGGCTCACGCAGGTCCACGTTGTCGCGCTGGTCACGTTCGCCCTGGAGAAAGCCGTTAATTGTCTGTAAACGTGACCGCCGGTTGTCCTAAGCGCATCAGTGATGCGGCGGCCGGAAGACTCGGTTCGAGATCCCCACGTCGAGTGCGCTCGATCCGGTGGCCTGCGATACGGCAACCCCGTTTACTGAAGAGCCACAACCGTCTCAGCCTGCTTGATGACGCAGCCAGCACCATCGAGATATCGACGTGTCCGTTGAGGATCGGGCGCTCGAAGCCGTAGGTCAGCGCGGCCGCCAGCGCCAGCGCGAGGGGCAGCGCGATCGCGAGCGAGGCCGTCGCCGGCACGCCGGTTCTGTGGACCCAGACGATGATCTCCAAATGCCAAAGATACAAGTTGTAGGAAACCGCGGAGAGCATCACCAGCACCCCCGGCGCCACGAGCTTACGCCACCGCTCCAGCGCGAAATAGGCTGGAACCGCGAGCGCGATACAGAGCGGACCGATGAGCAAGCGATGCCCGTTGAGCCACCAGCGAGCCGACGCGTCGGGTAACGCCGCGCCGGCCGCGGTCACCGCGACGAGGCCCGCGAGCGCAAACGCAAACGCAGCTCCCGAACATGCCGTTGCGAAGCGTGGATTCCACACGCGCTCGTGACGGATGCCGCCGATCACGTGTGCCGCCGCCATACCGGCGCCGAACACGTCGACGAACGCCGGCAGTTGGTTGACCCACCAGAATGACGGCGCCGGCGCGAATGCCGCGATCGCCAGCCGGTAGCTCTCGCCGGCGGCGCACAGCACCGCGTAGCCGAGCAGCGGCGAGCGCCGGAACCATGGCACGATCAACGGGAAAATCAGGTAGAACTGGACCTCGACACCGATCGTCCACAGCGGCCCGCTGATCGTGCCGAACGTCGCGGGTGCGAGCGTGTGCACGAACGCCAAATGCGCGGCCAGTTGCACGGCGAGGTTCGAGAGCGCGCCATATTGTGTGTGATAGAGCGCGGCGAACGTGAACAGCGCGAGGAGATATGACGGCACGATCTTGAGTAGCCGGCGCTGAAAAAACCGCCTCGTCGACGGCTGCGGCCGGCCGTCGCGCGCGCATACGGCATACGGATAGAACAGACAGAATCCGCTGACGAAGAAAAACAGATCGACGCCGAGATAACCGGCTTGCACGATCGGATCGAACAGTCCGAACGATTGGCCGCTCACCAAGCGCGCGTGGTAGCATACCACAAGCAAGATCGCCATACCGCGCAAGGCATCGAGGACGTCGAGGCGTTCGTTGGTCACATGGTGGTGGTGCCCGAGCCCGGCCGCGTTCTAAACGCGGGGACGCTCGCTATTTTTGCGCGGTCTCGACCGGTGGCTGTTGCGTGATCGCTTCGATCGCTTGCAACCAAACGTTCGCAACGTCGGCATAGCCGCCGGCGCCGCAAGGGTGGAGGCCGTCGGGAAAATGCGCGGCGTCGCGCGGCACGGCGGTGGCCATATTGCGCGCATACGAGACGCGGAAACCGCGGCGTTCGAAGTCGCTCACCAGCGTGGCGAGGTTCGCATCGCGTGCGGCGCAGTGGTCAGGCAAGCCGACGCCTGCGAACGCGCGCAGCGCGCACGCATTGAGCAACGGGCTGTCGACGACCGGCGCAAGGATCACGACGGCCGAGGGCTTGGCCGTCACGATCTCTTCGATCAGCATGCGAACGGATTCGATGATGTTGCCGAGCGTGTACCCCCCGGCGGATTTTTGGCGGCGCACGAGGTCGTTGGTTCCCGCCATGACGAGAACGACGTCGGGATTCGCGGCCCGCATCGCCGCTTGCGTGAGGTTCCCGTAGAGTTGACCGGGACCCGGGTCGGAGGGAAACGAGCGCACCACGTATCCTGGCCAGCCTTCATGCGCGCGGTCGCTGAGCGCGCTCGAATAGTCACTCCGGGAGCCGACAAAGATCGCGTGATAGCCGTGCGCGGCGAGCGCGCGCTCGAGCGGGCCCCGATACCCTCCGTCGATGGCCGGTGCGCCGAACGCGTTCACTCCAGCCGTGATCGAGTCGCCCAGCGCCATGATGCGCAGCGGTTCCGCGCGCGCGATCTGGGCTGTATCCCCGGCGGCGCACACCATGGGCAACGAGATCATCGCGGCCGCCAATAGCACTGCCGCGAACCGTCGAACGGTCCGTGTCACCTCACATCATTAGCCGTGCGGCCCGCCGGCCACCTAGCGAGGAAGCCGGCGAACGCTATGCCGCTCGTCGGTGGCCAATCCGGCTCCTCCGGGGCAGAGGCAGGGGCGGTCACGAAAGTGCCTTCCGCTACAATGCTTTCCGCAGGCTCGGCCGGGTCTGGACCGTGGCGATCCTGTGTTCACCCTCTGCTCGAGATGCCGTGACTATCACAGTGGGGCGGTCAGGGGTGATTGATCCGCGAAGAAAGCCCGTGGTATGTGGAGTCGGATGTTAGGGATTGCGGACCCCAAGTGAAAAATAGCGCTGCACGGCCGGCGTGGGATGACTACTTTCTTCAGATCGCGCGGACGGTTGCCACGCGGGCGACTTGCCCGCGGGCCAGCGTCGGCTGCGTCCTCACGCGGGAGCATCGGATCCTCACCACCGGCTACAACGGTGCGCCGCGGGGCGTTGCGCACTGTCTCGAGGCCGGCTGTCTGGTCGTCCACGACCATTGCCAGCGTGCCGTGCATGCTGAAGCGAATGCGATCGTCCAAGGCGCGCTCCACGGGGTCGGGCTCTCCGGCGCGACGGCCTACTGCACGCACGAGCCGTGTGTGAACTGCTCGAAACTCCTGATCAGCGCGGGCATCGTGCGGATCGTGTACGAAATCGCCTACCCGGATGCGATTGCGGCAGAATTGCTGGCGGAGGCCGGCGTGAGGGTCGAGCACGTGCAAGCGCCGGCGGTCACGCCCGCATGACTCCGTTGACCTTACTGCCGATCCTGGGCATCGTGGTTGCTCTCGCGGCCCTAACCGCGGGCTTTGCCACGCCGCTCGTTCGCAAGCTCGCCACCCACGTCGGGATGGTCGACGAGATCGGCGAGCGGCGGATGCACGAGCAGCCGAAGCCGCGGATCGGGGGGATTGCGGTCTTCCTCGGTTTTGCGTTCGCACTCTTC
>Ga0307478_10002875_pt1 | contig 13227 bp, 11 predicted proteins | sample atmos_gasesECM4C_2_FD_203713 | JGI IMG/M metagenome (GOLD analysis project Ga0307478, IMG submission 203713) | Hardwood forest soil microbial communities from Morgan-Monroe State Forest, Indiana, United States - atmos_gasesECM4C_05 | ecosystem: Environmental > Terrestrial > Soil > Temperate...
CTCAATCAACTTTGGGTCCACTACGCGAGATACCCTGATCCCGAGCTTGCGGAGGACAGGATGCTGCGGCGATTCTGCGAGCACGTGTCCCAGGATTCGAGACGGACCCTGCTGGATCCCGCTCATCCCTTCCCGTTTGCCAACCTTGAGTGGTGTGCACGGAAGGCCCATGGGTTACGCGGGGCTTGCGCACGGAAGAGGAAACGCGGAAGCTAATCGTAGACTTCGCGACGGTGGGCTATTCGAGTGACACTCACGAGCCTCGTTTGATCGTCGATGATATACACAACGCGCCAGTCGCCGACGCGGATTCGCCACTGGTCTTTGTAGCCTTTCAGCTTTTTGCATCCCGCAGGCCTTGGGTCGTGCGCAAGCGATTCTATCTTGCTGACCACGCGCGCCAGCACGCTATCGGGCAGTGATTCAAGTTCCCTTCGCGCTGAGGGTTTCAGCTCGACGGCATAACTACTCACGAAGCCGCCCGCGCTTGACGAGATCAGCCTTGACCTTTTCCAGCGGTATCCCCACCTCGTTACGGCGGGAGTCGGACACTAGGCCGTCCCAGAAATCCGCGAGGCGGGCACCATGCTTTTTCAGGTCGATGAGAACTGCGACCTTGCGGCCCTTGCTATCGGTTACGAACTGGACTCCGGTCATGGATTTATTGTACACGCGCCATCTCGGTGAGGAGATAGTTGCCCCACCGATGAGGCACTTTTCTTGCCAAATTGGCGTTCGTCACCCTGTTCAACTGTTCTGTGTCCCGCTAAACCATTACGAAAGAATCACCTAGGCCCCATAAAATTCCTCGGGGGCCTATAATTTCTGCTCACGGTTCCACTGACTGACCGTCTATTCCTCTGCAAGCCCGGGTACGGCATTGACACCGGGCAAGTAGAGGACACGACAAAACATGCCGGCCGATGTTTGGGCAGTAACACTTGCGGTTGGTGCACGGGCCCACTCAAACAAGAACAGAGTGGAGAGAGTCAGTGAAAACCAGGACCCCACGCGGGGCCGCATGGCTGGGCAAGAACGCCGCATAGACGATACGATCCTCATCCGCGAGGCGCAAAGCGGGAACCGCGCCGCCTTCGAGGAACTCGTGCGTCACTACGATCAGGCGGTCTTGCGGCTGGCGCTGCATCTCACCGGGACCGAGCACGACGCCCAGGACGTCTACCAGGACGCCTTCCTCAAGGCTTACAAGAACATTGGAAGCTTTCGGTTCGAGTGTTCGTTTTATACCTGGATCTACCGCATCGTGACCAACCTTTGCCTGGATCACCTGCGCAAGAAGAGTGTGCGCAAGGAAGATGCGCCGGTGGTGAAGGATGCGTCCGGCGGGGAGTACGACCTGCTTGATCAGGTGCCGGACGGGCGGGCTGGGGCGAATCCGGAGCGCGATTTGATGCGGCGGCAGTTAGGTGCGCGGATCTCCGGAGCGCTGGAAAAGTTGACGCCGCGTGAGCGGATGGTGTTCGAGTTGAAGCATTACCACGGTCTGAAGTTGCGCACCGTGGGTGAGATTTTGCATACAACGGAAGAGACCGCGAAGAATACGCTCTTCCGGGCCACGCAGAAGTTGCGCGGACAGTTGGCGGATATGAGGTAACAGGGGCCGGGCTGCGCCCGGTGGACGGGCAAGAGTGCCCGTCCCCACACGAGCCGGGATGGCTCGACGGAGGTTGAATATGAAATGCGAATGGGTTCGAGAAAATATCACGCTGCATGTTTATGGCGAGCTGGCCGATGACGCGCGTCATGAACTGGAACAGCATGTGGCGCGCTGCGCCGACTGTGCCGCCGAACTGAAAGCGGAGCAGGAGTTCCACGCTGCTCTGTCGCAGGACCGGGCTGCGGAGCCAACTCCCAACCTGCTGGCGGCTTCGCGTATGCGGCTGCAAGAGGCTTTGGAAACGGCGGAGCCTGGTGGATTCTGGCGGCGGCTGGTCTTCGATCCGGCCAACTGGCTGCGGCAGGTGAGCTTTTCTCCCGCTCTGGCGTCTGTGATTTTGATTCTCGGGTTCGCCGGTGGAGTGGGAACCGCCTATCGAGTATTCGCTCATCAGCCTCAGGGTCCAATCGCCGCCACTCCTCTCACTCCCACTCCCGCCGAGGCTTCAATCACCGGCATCCGTTCCATCACGCAAGAGCCGGGCACCAATAAGATCGACATCAAGTACGACACGGTTTCCACGCTGGAGACCCAGGGATCGATGAATGACCAGCGCATCCAGCAACTGCTGCTGTTTGCCGCCCGGAATAACTACAACTCCGGCGTGCGCATGGATTCCGTGGATCTGCTGACCCAGAAACCGGATGTTTCGCAGGTGCGGGATGCGCTGATCTATGCGCTGCGTTATGACACGAATCCGGGAGTTCGGTTGAAGGCTCTGGATGGTCTGGGTGGGTTTGTGAAAGATGATGTGCGGGTTCGGGACGCGGTGCTGGAAGCGTTGGTGAACGATTCAAACCCGGGCGTGCGCACCGAAGCTTTGCGCCTGATTGAGCCGGTTAAAGCCGACGGCAGCGTGCGCGGAGTGTTAATGACGCTGTCAGCCAAGGATCAGAGCCAGTACATCAAGTCGCAGGCCCGGACCATGCTGGCGCAGTTGCCAGAGATTGATTGAACCAGATTGAGTGAATCAGAGTGGTTGATCGAGATTGAAATTTAGTGCGAGAACGCTGACAACAGCGAGATACAGAAACTGAGGTGGTTATTTTGAAGCGTTTGCCACAATTCGTCGGCCTGATTTCGCTGGCTTTGCTTGCGACTCTGGCGCTGGCGCAGGAAACAAATGGATCGCACGGGAGCGACACCTCGAGCCAGGCAAGTTCCGGCACCCTGGCCGCGGCTAAGAACGTGCGAATCAGGTTAGACATGGGCTCGGTGGTGGTGCACGGAGGCCAGCAGCAGGGCATTACCTACGTCGTTCGGAGTCATTCTTACGAGTCCGAGCGAGAGGGGCGCCGCCAGACCGGGTCTTTCAAGGTCAGCTCTTCTGTTAAAGGTGACACTGCCTGGATCGTTGGGGAATGGGAAGGCGGTCGGCCGCGCCGGTTCTCGGGTGAGTTCGTGATCAACATTCCCCACGACACCGAATTGGTTAAGGTCGAGACCGGTGGGGGCGGAGTCGAAGCGACGGGCATTGCGGGGCGGGTGGAAATTCAGACTGGTGGCGGGAAGATCCGAGTGGATGATGTCGGCGGTTCGGTGAACGTGGAAACCGGGGGCGACGCCATCGAGATAGGGACGGTGGGCGGAGATCTGAAACTGGAGACTGGAGGCGGCAACATCTTGATCCGGTCGGTGAAAGGGAATATCCACGCCGAGACTGGCGGCGGCAATGTGATGGTGCTTTCCGGTGAACAGGGTGCCGTAATCGAGGCAGGCGGCGGCAACGTGGAGATCAAGCGTTGTTTGGGCAAAGTGAAGGCATCGACCGGCGGAGGCAGTATCAACCTGGGGGATATTGGTGGTACCGCAGACATCGATACCGGCGGGGGCAGCATTCACCTCACTTCCGCAAAAGGGCGAGTGGGCGCAAGTGCCGGCGCCGGGACCATCGAACTGTTTGGGGTTCCTTCGGCGCGGGTGCAGACTGGGGCGGGTGGGATTACGGTGAAGTTCATCAACACCGGCACCGATCGCAGTGACTCGATGCTTGAAACCTCGGCGGGCGACATTACGGTTTACATCGCGTCTGATGTGGCTCTCTCTGTGCGTGCCAGCGTGGACCTGGGCAATGGGCATCACATCACGTCCGATTTCTCCGACATTCACATCGCCAGCGAAGGCGACAAGTGGGGTCCGAGGACGCTCAACGCCGAAGGGAAGTTGAACGGAGGCGGTCCCGTTCTGAAGGTTCGAACGACGACCGGCGATATTTGCTTCAAGCGGGCAAACCAGTAAGGAAGCGAGCCAAACGCCTGATTTATGCATCGCAAAGAACGCGATGCTTCATGCGGCTCGCCCAGGTCCTTCAGCGGGCGGAAGGCCCGCTTCAGGATGACAATCGTTTAAAGATTCGGGAGGTTGGTCATGCGCAAACAAGTTTTCACAGCTGTTGCCTTGCTGCCTTTGCTGCTCAACCTATCGCACGCCGCGCAAAGGTGGACGTTCGACGCCGCGCAACCCTTGGGTATTCCCAGCGAAGATTCGGGGACGAGCGCCTATCTGGGCGTGGATATTATGGATATTACCTCCGACCGGCTCGGTGCTCTGAAGCTTAAGGAAGAACACGGTGTCGAGGTGACGATGGTCGACCAGGACGCCCCTGCGGGCAAGGCCGGCTTCAAGGAACACGACGTCCTCTTGACCATGAACGGAGCGAGCATCGAGAGCAAAACGCAATTGCAGCGGATGATCCACGAAACGCCGGCGGGACGTGTGGTTTCGTTTGGCCTAAGCCGCGATGGACAGCCTATGACCATCAAGGTGCAACTCGGCGACCGGAAAAACGAATTTTCCCATATGGCTCTGAAAGGGCTGGACAAGGACAAAGACAAGGAATTCCATTTCGAGATGCCCAACATGCCAGACTTCGATGTTCCGAACATTGGAGTCGTGGTGGTGCATTCGTCGGTGCGCAGCGGACTGATGGTGGAGAACCTCACGCCGCAACTGGGCGAGTTTTTTGGAGCGAAGAACGGAAATGGAGTCCTGGTCCGATCGGTGGAAAAGGGGAGCCGCGCCGATAAAGCCGGCCTGCGCGCGGGTGACGTCATCACTCGCGTCGGTGACCAACCGGTGCATGACACCAGCGACTTCACCCACGCCTTGCATTCCCACAGCTCCGGATCGGTCAACGTTGGAGTGATCCGTGACAAGAAGGAGCAAACTCTTACCATCACGCTGCCGGAACGCAGAGACTCTGGCGAGGTGATCGAAGAAAGCCTGGAAGATTCTGAGGTGACTGCCGAAACTCAGACGGAGTTGAGTGAGATGCGGAACCAGATTGCTAAACTCCGGCCGCAAATGGAATTGGCACGGGAAGAATCCCGCAAGGCCTCGACCGAGATGCGCAAGGCTGTGTGTGATCAGCAGAAACAGATCAGGGAGCAGGCCCAGAAGATGAGGCAGGAACTCCGGCCAGAGCTTAGGGAAGAACTGAAGAAGAGCCGCGAGAAGCTGCAGCAGGAGATGGAACAGCTTCGCCAGCGGATGGCGGCTGATTCCCTCGACATCTAGAAGCTAGTGGCCAGTGGTCAGTGACCGGTGGCCAGCAAAAGCCGAACTCGAGAATGATTTACCGGCCACTAGTCACTGATCACTGGCCACTGACCACTGATTTAAGAGCCTGTTGAATGGCCGCGCGCCAACGTCCCCAGGCAGACCTTGTTCCGTCCCGCCTGCTTGGCCGCGTACAGGGCCGAATCTGCGGCCCTCACCAACTCGTCGCGGGTGGTGCCTTGTTCCGGGAAAGCGGCAGCGCCAGCGCTGATTGTGACCATCCGAGGCACACCCGGGAACAGCCAGCCTTCCACCATCTTTCGCAGCTTCTCCGCGATCTTCATAGCATGCTTGGCATTGGTTTGAGTGAGCAGAATCCCGAATTCCTCGCCTCCATAGCGGCACACCACATCGATCTTCCGCAACTGCTGGTGAAACAGCGAAGAAACCTGGCGCAGCACCTCGTCGCCGAGCACGTGTCCGAACTCGTCATTCAACCGCTTGAACTGATCGATGTCCGCCATGATAACGGCCATACCCGTGCCGTAGCGCCGGGCGCGTTCAATCTCCTCTATGATGCGGAGTTCGAAAAAGCGCCGGTTAAAAATGCCGGTTAGACCGTCAAGGTAGGCCAGCTGTTTTACCCGCTCAACATAGTGGGCGTTCTGGATGGCCGTAGCGCAGATATCGGCGACCGATTCCAGCGACTGCAGGTCGCCGTCGCGGAAGGCGTCCGGTTGGGCACTGTCCAACGCCAGAATTCCGAGCGTGTGTCCGAATGAGACCAAGGGGATGCACATGCGCGAAGCCGATTCCGCGAAGAACTTTTTGTTGGTGGGCGCGACGCAAAGGTCGCTTTCCATTGCCGTAGTGCTGCTGGCCAGGATGCTGGCCCAGGGTTCGGTACTCGCCGGGAAGCGGCCGCCTTCCGGAACCCGAGGGGTGAGCGTTCCATGATGAGCCCGCAGCACCAGGTCGTGGTCCTCACGTAGAAAGAGCGAGACGTGCGATACCCTGAACGCTTCCTGAATCAGCTCACAAACTCGAGCCAGCAGTTGTTCCAGGTCCAGAACTGCTGTGGTTTGTTGGGCGATGGCATTGATGGCCTGCAGTTGGCGCGTCCGCTGTTCCTCCAGCGAGTACAGCCGCGCATTCTGCAGCGCGATAGAGGCCTGGGTCGAAAAAAGCGTCAGCAGGTCAATGACCTCGGGGTCGAAATGGTTCAGATGGTCGCTCTGACAATCGAGCACGCCCACTACTTCGTCCCGCACCATCAAAGGGATGGCGACCTCGGAACGCGTCGACTTGGCGGTGCACAAATAGCGCGGGTCCTGGCTGACGTCGGGCGCATAGACGGGCTGCTTTTTGAGTGCAGCCGCTCCCGAAATGCCCTCTCCCAGAGGGAACCGAACCTTGTCTTGCCCCTCATCCCATCCAATCTGCGAGCGGACATACAACTGCTGCGACTGCTTGTCTAGCAGCACAATCGCCACATTCCGCAGATGAAAATAGTCATGCGCGATGGTCAGGATGCGCTGCAGCACCTCGTCCAGATCAAAGGTGGAGAGCACAGCCTGGCCTGCATCGTACAAGACTGCGATCTTATTCATACTTTCAGGGCATATCGTAACGTGACGGGGGCGTTTGTTAGAGGTTCCCAAAGTAACGTAGCGCTGGCCTCTCGCCGGCAAGCGCGAGGACTTCCCCGCCTGCAAAGGGGGTGGGAATTGCCCTATTTCCACCTTCTGCCAGTGCGGATCAGCCCGTAGGCAACCAGGCAGAACCAGAAATCCACGACCAGGCCCACGTCAAGTTGGAACGGCCGGTGGCGCGGCAGGGGCAGGGAGGGCGCGAGGAAGAAGTACGCCACATTGCCCAGGACGATGGCGCAGAGAGCTTGAATCAGGTTTAGGAGCACCGAGGGTTTAGACACCGGGTCCTCGTATCGCGTGCCAGGCTCACGGAATCGGGCCCACAGCCCAATAGCTGGTTCTCGACAGAACACTTATTCCAGGTGGAGGTTGTTTCAAGCGCACCTGAATCTGATGGAGCCCAGGGTGTGGTCTTTCCGGTGCGAAGCTTAATGCGTAGCGACTATGTAAATGGTTATTAAAATCAACCAGGCGATCCTCGAAGGCTTTGTGAGTTGTGAACAATTCGTACTCGCCCCCTGTCATCGATGCGATTGCTTTTGTGATGTTTTTCTTCATCGCATTCCTGGCCATCAGGAGAGTGCCGATTATGTCCGGAGGCGCGTCCCAATACGCTTCGTCCCTGTTAGCGCCCCGCTCAGTGTCCAGGACCTGCGAGAGCGAAGGCGAGAACGCCAACGCATACACGGTGGTGTTGCTGTTCCCGATAGCGGCCACGACATCATCGGTTTTGGTGACATGGCTTCCATGGTCGCGGTTTTCGCACACTATGAGCAGTACGCGCTTGCGCTCGGGAGGTTGTTTCTCAAGCAAACTGACCGAAAAAGCTACGGCATCGCGAATTGCGGCTCCGTTATCGCCCGCTTGCAGCCGCTTGAGGTCTTCGAGAATGGGGTTTTCATCGTCGCTGAAGTCCTCGACCAGACTGACGTGACTGTCAAACTCAACCAAAGCTACCCGCGATCGGAGCTGATTGAAAACAGGCGTCAGCATGGGGCCGATCCCACGCATTCTGGAAAATTCGCGCCAGGCTCTCCTCCCCGTCTGAATTGCCACGACCACCGAAGCAGGTTCGGATTCCGCGGAATCGTCCAGATGAACGGCCTGTTCGAAGCCGTCATCTTCGATCAGAAAATCGTTTTGCGTTAGGCCGTAGACGACATGACCTTCTGCATCCTTCACCAGAGTTGGCACCAGCACCACATTCGACTGGACACGAAGATTGGAGTCCTGCTGGGCGACGGCTCCGCTCATAAGCAACAGGACTAAAGGACAAACCCTCGCCAACATTATGGGAGGGATGATACTCGCTGCCGAGAGAGTTGCCTGTGGGCGAGTGATTGTTGGCGTAGCAGTGGCATTTCGCCGGCAAAGGCCAACCTGGTATTTATCAGACGCGTTGCTGCTAACATTCCTTGGGAACGTTCGCATGCTTGAACTCACCACGCCGGTGCAGTACGTCAAGGGAATTGGTCCGCGGCTGGCGGAGATTCTTGCCACCAAGGGCATTGCTACGGTTGGCGATCTGCTGAATTATCTGCCTTTTCGCTACGAAGACCGGCTGAATCCGCGTGGGATTGCGGAATTGCGCGCTGGCGAAATGGCTACCGTAATTGGCGAAGTCCGAAACTCCGGCCTGTTTCGCACGCGGAAGATGCCCATCTTTCAATTAACCGTGGGGCAGGGACGATCGAAGCTGCGTTGCCTGTGGTTCCATGGCGCTTACCTGCAGGACAAATTCAAGCCCGGCCATTTGATTGCGCTCTATGGGAAGGTGGAGCAGGACCAGCGCAGCGGAGAACTGCAGATTGTACAGCCGCAGTTTGAAATGTTGGGGGACGCCGGCTCAGACGGCGCGGGTGACAAGGCCGCCGCATCGCTCGAAGTGGGACGCATTGTGCCCATCTACGAGTCGGCCGGGCAAGGGCGCGTGACTGCGCGCTGGTTTCGCCGGGTCATCCGCACCGCGCTCGACGATCTAACTCCCGATCTGGCGGAAACCATCCCGGCAGCAGTGCGCGAACGCCTGGCGCTGGTTTCGCCGCGAGAGGCTCTGTGGAAAGTGCACTGGCCCGAGGCCGGGGAAAGCTTGACCGATCTGCAATCGTCGCGCACAGCGGCACACATCCGCCTCATCTTTGAGGAATTATTCTTCGTGGAATTGGGGTTGGAGCTCAAGCGTCGCCAGCAGAAGGCGCAAACCGGTATCGCCTTTCGACTCGACGACCGGGTGCGCCAGGCGATCAAGAAGATTTTGCCTTTTCACCCCACGGCAGCGCAGAAGCGAGTGTTGAAAGAGATTGCCGATGACATGCAAAAGCTTTACCCCATGCGGCGTTTGTTGCAGGGAGACGTGGGCTCGGGGAAGACCATCATCGGCTTTCAGGCGGCGATCATCGCCATCGAGAACGGTTGCCAGGTGGCGTTGATGGCTCCGACTGAAATTCTTGCGCAACAGCATTACTTTTCTGCACGCAGGATCCTGGAGAACGCGGGATATCGCATCGTTCTGTTGACCGGCTCTCTGGAAGCCGACCGCAAGCGCGAAATTCGCCGCCACATCGCTCAGGGAGACGCACAGCTTGTGATCGGAACTCACGCGCTGCTGGAAGAGAAAGTTGAGTTCGCGAAGCCCGGGTTAGTCATTGTCGACGAGCAGCATCGATTCGGAGTTTTGCAGCGGCTGAAGTTGATGAAGAAATCGGGCGAAGGCAGTGATGATAAAAATCCCGCCGAGCCAGATGTTCTCGTCATGACTGCCACGCCTATCCCCCGCACTCTGGCACTCACTCTTTACGGCGATCTCGATCTCAGCGTGCTCGACGAGCTTCCCCCGGGCCGCACGCCCATTGTCACGCGGCGAATTACTGATGACCGCTCGTCCGAGGTGTGGGACTTTGTGCGCAAGCAGGTCGCGAAAGGGCATCAGGCGTACGTTGTCTACCCCGTCATCGCCGAAAACGAGGAGACCGAACTGAAGGCTGCGATCAATATGTATCGCGAGCTGAGTGGGAAAGTGTTTGCCGATCTAAAGGTTGGCCTGCTGCACGGGCGCCTCGATTCTGAGCTGAAAGATCAGGTCATGCGCATGTTCCAGAAAGGCGAGTTGCAGATTCTGGTTGCGACCACGGTAATCGAGGTTGGCGTGGATGTGCCGAACGCGACGGTAATGGTGATCGAACACGCCGAGCGTTTTGGCCTGGCGCAACTCCACCAGTTGCGCGGGCGTATTGGGCGCGGGGCCGCGAAGTCCTATTGCATCCTTATGACCGGGGGCAAGGTGACGGAAGAAGGCGAGCGTAGGCTCGACGCCATGGTCCGCACCAACGACGGTTTTCAGATCGCCGAACTCGATCTCGAACTGCGCGGGCCGGGAGAATTCTTTGGCACGCGGCAGGCCGGGATGCCGAGCTTCCGCGTCGCCAACTTGATTCGCGACCGGAGGTTGCTGGAACTGGCCAAGCGCGAAGCCGCGGCAGTGATGGCTGGACCGAATTCCGAAGTCACGCAGGTGGAAATCAGCCGCGCCCTGGTCGCCCTGCGCACGCGCTGGCAGCATACCTACGGTTTGATCGAGGTGGGCTAGGAGGATTGACCGAGCGATGAACGTTCACCTGATCGACGGAACTTACGAATTATTCCGGTACTTCTTCGCCGTACCCTCTGCAACGGATGCGGCCGGCCAGGAAATCGGAGCAGTGCGCGGAGTGTTGGGATCAGTCTTGTCGATGATCGAGCGTGGCGCAACCCACCTTGGAGTCGCAACCGATCACGTGGTCGAGTCGTTTCGAAACGAGATGTACTCCGGATACAAGACGAGTGAAGGGGTGGCTCCCGAATTGCTTTCCCAATTTCCGATTCTTGAAGAAGGTCTGGAAGCGATGGGAGTGGTGGTGTGGCCGATGGTCTACTTTGAGGCGGATGATGCGCTCGCCTCCGCGGCAGCTAAAGCCGCACTGGATGATCGCGTGGAACAGGTTTTGATTTGTACTCCCGACAAAGATCTCAGCCAGAGCATTGTGGGCACACGCGTCGTGCAACTGGACCGCCGGCGAGACTTGGTACGCGACGAGGTGGGAGTTCTAGCCAAGTTTGGCGTGAAGCCCCAATCGATCCCCGACTACCTGGCGGTGGTCGGCGACAGTGCGGATGGCTTTCCCGGCCTGCCGGGATGGGGGCAGAAAGCTGCGGCTCTTACGTTTTCACAGTATCCGCATCTGGAAGACGTCCCCAAGGATTGGCGAGAGTGGCATCCCTCAATCCGCAAGGCCCGTCCACTTTCCGAATCGCTTTTTTCGGGATGGAAAGAAGCGCTGTTATTTCGCGCGCTCGCTACTCTGCGGCTCGACGTACCGGTATTTGATACCGTCGACGATCTTCGCTGGCACCAGCCACGTGCGAGCTTTGGACAGTTCTGCGAGCGAATCAGGGCCTCTGATTTAGTACGGCGTGCCGCTGCGGTACGGGCTGGTTGAGGTGGGCTGGAAGGCGCGATCAATTTTGGTCCCCGCCTCCGTGCTTTCCCTGGCAAATCTTGCACAGCGTCGGAGGCAAAGTGTTGTCCACGCGATGATGCACTGGCTTCAAAGTCCGCAAATACGCAAACACTGCCTTGAGGTCTTCATCGGTCATATTTCGCAACGCGGACCAGGGCATGATCGGATTCAGCGACCGCGCTCCCACCCTGCCGGTCCGCATCGCCTGAACAAATAAATTCTCGTCGTAGTAAGAAATGCCCGAAGGATCCGAAGTGATGTTGGAGCTGGTCACGGTTCCAAAGGGTCCCTGCAACTCGAACCCGCCGGCAAAATCCAGGCCTGGTTTGGGCTGCCCCCGATCCTGCGGAGTGTGACAGTCGGAGCAGCCCGCCATCTGCACCAGATACTCACCGCGCTTGACTGGATCGGTGGAATTGCCGCCCGCTACTGGCTCGGTAATAGGCTGCGGCACACTCCGAATCAGAAACTTCACCGGAAACACGATCTGGGTCTGGGGCAGCAAGTTCTGCGCCGGGCGCAAGGAGCGAAGATAGACCACGACTGAAGCCATATCCTCATCGGACATGCCTCGAAAGTGTTCGTAGGGCATCAACGGAAACAACGCTCTTCCGTCATGGCCGATACCTTCACGAATGGCTCGAGCGAGTTGATCGTCGCTCCAGGAGCCCGCGCCGGTTGTGGGATCCGGTGTGAGGTTGGACGCAACCACGGTTCCCGGCAATCCCACGAGGGGAAAAACGTCGCCCGCGGCCAGCTTGCTCTCAACTTCCGGATCGCCGGGGGCTTTCCAGTCGTGCTCCGAATGGCAGAAGATGCATCCAGAGACTGCATTCGCCAAATAGCGCCCGCGCGCCAGCCTTTCGGGCGTGGCCTCAAACTTGCGATCGGTGAGAGCTCGCGCTCGCGGGCCTAAGAACGGTCTCCACCCGATTGTTAGGCTGATTGCAACAACCAAAACCACCGCCAGCACCAACAAGCCCCTGGCCATCCACATCGAGACCCTGTTCATCGAATCCATGCCCCTAAGTCGGCCTGATTCTATGCCGGCATGCGTCCCGGCTCAAGGCTTGAGTTCAAACTGGTAGAATCGAACGAATGGCCGGAACTTCTCAACTGATTCAGATCGAGCTTGCGCCGCCGCCGCGGATGCCCAAGCCGGACTGGCTGCGGGCGAAAGCTCCTGTCGGCGACAACTTTCACGAGCTTAAGAAGCTGGCGCGCGGATTAGGGCTGCACACGGTTTGCGAATCAGCCCAGTGCCCGAACATTGGCGAGTGCTGGAATCACAAGACGGCAACGTTCATGCTGCTGGGCGATATCTGCACCCGCCGCTGCGGATTCTGCGCCGTGCCCAAGGGCCGTCCCGAGCCGATCGACTGGGACGAACCACGCCGCGTGGCCGAGGCTGTCGCCACGCTGGGTTTAAAGCATGCGGTCGTGACCAGCGTGAATCGCGATGATGACAACGTGGGCGGCGCCAAAGTTTTCGCCGAAACCATCCGCGAGATTCGCGAGCTGATTCCGGATTGCCGCGTCGAAGTGCTGATTCCCGATTTTCAAGGTCTGGAAGAAGCGCTGAAGATCGTGCTCGAGGCGAAGCCTGATGTTCTCAACCACAACACGGAAACCGTGCCGCGCCTGTATCGCGCAGTGCGCTCCGGCGCTCGTTACGAGCGCACTCTTACCCTGCTCGAGAACGCCAAGAAATTTTCTCCCGGCATGGTGACGAAGAGTGGAGTGATGGTAGGCCTGGGCGAATCCACTGATGAGTTGATCGATGTCTTCCGCGATCTCGGCGGCCGCGGCGTCGACATTCTAACCGTGGGCCAGTATCTCCGGCCCTCGCGGGACCACTTGCCCATCGCCCGGTTCTACCCGCCGGAGGAATTCCGCGAGTTGC
>Ga0307478_10002876_pt1 | contig 13224 bp, 11 predicted proteins | sample atmos_gasesECM4C_2_FD_203713 | JGI IMG/M metagenome (GOLD analysis project Ga0307478, IMG submission 203713) | Hardwood forest soil microbial communities from Morgan-Monroe State Forest, Indiana, United States - atmos_gasesECM4C_05 | ecosystem: Environmental > Terrestrial > Soil > Temperate...
GATGGCAGCGGTGATGTTCTGGTGACAACGGCGGCACGCATTTTCAGTGACGCGATGATCGAACTTCGTGATCTCGATGGTGTCGGGATACCAGCCGGTCGTGAAGTAGAACGAATGCCAGAATCCATTGTTCGCCTTCACGGCATACTTGCCGAAAATGTTGTGAGGGGTATGGCAGTCGTTGCAGGTGGCTGCCGAGCGGTGGCTGGATTTCAGCCAGGCATCGTACTGGGTGCGCATGATATGACAATTCGCGCAGGCCGCTGGATTGTTCGTGAGATAGGAATAGCCCTTGGAGTAAATGAAGGTGTAGCCGCCAAGCCCGATGACCAGGCCCAGCAGCACTCCCAGCAGAAGCGTATTACGGACTGGGGATTGCATTGTTTGTCCTGCCCCCGTCACAGGAACGCGGAAGCCTGCCCGGAAAACAAAATACACTTCTGGGAAGAAGTGAAATGTGATTTGAATCACAGACTAACAGGTCAGGTTTTGCAGGCGAGGCAAGCTGGGGCCTGGGTCGCGCCTCCAGCGGCGTGCATGGTATTTTGATCTACTTCGGATGGGTCGGGAGATTCTTTCAGGGTTGAGGTCCTCGCGAGCATGATTCGTTCGTACAAGGGGAAGCATCCAATGGTTCCCGCGTCCTGCTATGTCGATCCCTCGGCGCAACTGATCGGAGACGTGGCGCTGGGGGACCACGCCAGCGTCTGGATGAATGCGGTGCTCCGCGGCGATGTGCATGAAATCCGGATCGGGGCTCATTCCAATGTGCAGGATTGTTCTGTGCTGCATGGGATGAAGGAGCAGTACGGGGTTTATGTCGGCGAATTCGTCACGGTGGGCCATTCGGTCACGCTACACGGGTGCGTGGTGGAGGACCGATGCCTGATCGGGATGGGTTCCACGATTCTGAATGGCGCGCGGATTGGGGCGGGATCGATCATTGCCGCAGGGACGTTGATCCCGGAGAAGACGATTGTCGAGCCCGGTTCGCTGTGGATGGGCTCGCCGGGTAAATTCCGGCGGAAGTTGGGGCCGGAAGATGGCGAGATGATCCTGCGATACGCGCGGAACTATCTGGGATACAAGGATGAGTATTTAAAAGAAGCGAATAGCTAATTGCCTGTGGCTGATAGCCGAGAACTGAGAACTGAGAACCGAGAACTGAATGATCAAGGCTGTTCGTGGAACCCGAGACCTCCTGCCGCCGGAGACGCAGTTGTGGAACTTCGTCGAGGCAAAGGTGCGCGAGGTGCTGCGCGCGTACAACTTCCAGGAGATTCGCACGCCCATCTTCGAGGCGACCGAGCTGTTTGCGCGCGGGGTGGGCGAAGAAACGGACATCGTTGCAAAAGAGATGTACACATGGGAAGACCGCGGGCGGGCGCAGTCCGACTCCGGGCAATCGCTCACGCTTCGTCCGGAAAACACGGCCGGCGTGGTGCGGGCCTACATCGAGCACAAACTGTGGGATCGGGGACTCAACAAGCTTTACTACATCGGGCCGCAGTTTCGGCGAGAGCGCCCGCAGAAAGGGCGCTACCGGCAGTTCTATCAGATCGGCGCGGAGGTCATCGGGCCGCCAACCGCGGGCAGCGAGTCGCCGGCCCGCGATGCGGAGATTCTCGAGATGCTGGCCACGTTGCTCGATCGCCTGGGCATTCAGGGCTGGAATCTCGAACTGAATTCAGTTGGCTGCCCAGGGGATCGGGAAGCCTTTAATGCGGCTCTGAAGCGGGCGCTCGAACCGGTGGTTTCGCAGATGTGTGCCGATTGTCAGCGGCGCGCCGTAACTAATCCGCTGCGCGTATTTGATTGCAAGGTGCCCGGCGATCAACCGATTATCGACCGTCTGCCGCGCATCAGCCAGTTTCTCGATGAGGGATGCCGCGAACACTTCGAGCAGGTGCAGGCCATCCTGAAGGTGGTGGGTGTGCCTTTTACCCTGAATGACCGCCTGGTACGCGGGCTCGACTACTACACGCGCACCGCCTTCGAGTTCACACATGGAGCGCTGGGAGCGCAGAACGCAATTCTGGGCGGGGGCCGTTACGATGGTTTGTCGGAGGCTTTGGGTGGTCCTGCTGCGCCGGGCATCGGGTTTGCCATCGGCGAAGATCGGCTGGTGATGTCGTTGGTGGAATCGGCCCCTGCAATTGCGTTAAAGCCTGACCTGTACATCGCGCCTCTAGGCTCAGAAATGAATGGGGAAGCGGGAAAACTGGCGCGAGAGCTTCGCAGCGAGGATTTCATTGTCGAGTTGGGAGACGGAAGCTTCAAACTGAAAAAATCGTTTGAAGCGGCTGCGAAAGTTGGAGCGCGATACGTGTTGTTTCTCGGCGAGAACGAAGTGCAATCGAACACGTTTTCGTTGAAGAACCAGGAAACTGGTGAGCAGATTTCTGTGCCAAGATCGGAGTTAGTGGCTCGTCTTCGAGAGTTGCTCCGTTGAAGACATCAGTTTCGAACCGCAAAATCAAAAGCAACCACTAAGGGCACGAAGGACTCACAAGGATTCACGAAGGTCAAGCTCCCGTCTTCTTTTTTATGCTTCTGACGTTTGGCTCTCTGTGACTCTGTGGTGAATGGACTACTCGCTCGTCAGAGCCGGAATCGCTTGCTTTACCCGCGTCGCCGGGGGCGTCACTTCGCGCAGCATGTAGGCGTTCGACAGATACTGCTGGACCATTCTCTGGGTGTTAAAGAATGAGCCGTTCAGTGCGATGGCCGAGCGCATGACCTCCGTATAGCGATTGGGGTTGCCGTAGAACATCGGGAGGATCTGTCGCTCGAGTTTGTCATAAAGAGTCGAGACTTCCGAGTCTGGGTCCTCGACGACCTCGGTGTTTCCGATCGCCCATCCGGTAATGCCTTCGATCCAGCCTTCTGCCCACCATCCGTCGACCACGCTGAAGCTGGGTACGCCATTCAGAGCGCCTTTCATGCCGCTGGTTCCAGAAGCTTCCTGGGGACGCATGGGGGTGTTGAGCCACAGGTCGACACCGCTGGTGATCAGGCGCCCCCATTGCATATCGTAGTTCTCGACGTAAACGGTGTGAATCACATCTGAGAGAGACGCGGCGCCTTCGAAAACACGGCGGATGATCTTCTTTCCACCTTCGTCTCGCGGGTGAGCCTTGCCCGCATAGACCAGCTGGATCGGCCCGACATCGCGGGCAATGCGCTTCAGCCGTTCGCGGTCGCGGAACAGAAGATCGGCTCGCTTGTAGGTGCTGGCGCGGCGGGCGAAGCCCATCGTGAATGTCTTCGGATCGAGCGAAACCGACGTCCGGCGGCGGATTTCGCTGAACAGCGCTTCCTTGGCCTTGGCGTGCGCCTCACGAATGTCCTCGAGCGGGATGCTGATGGCATAACGCAGGTAATTGTTGTCGGTGCGCCAGCCCGAAATGTAGTGATCAAACAGCTCACAGAACGATGGCGAAGTCCAGGTGAGGGCGTGCACTCCATTCGTGATGGCGCTGATGTCATAGTTCGGGAACATGCCGCGAGAGACTTCTCCGTGGCGCATGGCGACCCCGTTGACGTATCCGGAAAAGCGCAGCGCGAGGTAGGTCATGTTGAGGGAGCCGTCATGCAAGGCCTGAGTCTGTTCCAGCAGCGCCAATCGTTCTTCGCCCAGCAATTGCCGGACGAGCGGGTCGGGGAACTGGTCGTGGCCGGCCGGGACGGGTGTGTGGGTGGTGAAGATGCACATGCGGCGAATGCCGTCGATGTCGAGTTGCCGAGCGCGTCCGGCGAAACTCTGGTCGAGACGGCGCTCGAGCAGCCCCAGGGCCAGCAGGGCCGAGTGGCCTTCATTCATGTGATAGGCCTGGATCTTGTCGTGCCCGAGCTTCTGCAGAAGCTTCAGGCCGCCGAGGCCGAGGATGATTTCCTGAGCCAGGCGATACTTCTCGGCGCCGCCGTAGAGACTATCGGTGAGTTGGCGATCCCAATCGGAGTTGTCGGGCAGGTTGGTGTCGAGCAGATAGACCGGGACCGTGTCGCCGTCAACTCCCTTCACGTCGTATTGCCAGGCGCGGATCCAGACCTGCCGCTGTTCAATCTCGATGCTGACGCGCCCTTCCACCGCCTTTAACGTGCGCTCCGGATCCCACTGCTGTGGCTGTTCGCTCTGGTTGCCTGAGGTATCGAGGAGCTGCCGGAAATACCCTTTGCGATAAACAAGAGTGACCGCGACCAGAGGCGCTCCCAGGTCGGCTGCCGAGCGCAGTGTGTCGCCCGCCAGCATTCCCAACCCACCGCTGTAGGTGGGCATGTTGGGATCAAGCGCGATCTCCATGGAGAAGTAAGCGATATTCGGTGATTTCCGTGGCTTCATAAATGTAAAGCTCAAATGCGTGGGCAGTGCGGCGTTACCGGGCTCATGTTTTGAAATCGTTGGTCACACGGGCGCAGCGAGAGAAAGATCTACGGTCCCAGGCTGCATCTGTCCGGTGAGCTTGGCGGAAACGACTGCGCGTCGAAGCGAACATTATAGACGAGGCGCGAGTGCGGAGCCGGGAGGAGTTCGTCGGCCAAGGCGAGCACGTTCGTTTTCAGTGAATTAGGATGGCGGTGTGAAAGTGGCGCATCCATTGCGGAAAATCGGGCTGGCGAGGGCGCTTTCGAAACTCGGATATTGTTCGCGGTCGAAAGCATTCGAACTGATACGCAATGGCCGTGTCCGGCTGAACGCAAACATCACGCGAAATCCGGAGTCGCCAGTCCATATTGGCAGGGATCGGATTGCGGTGGACGAAGCGTTCGTCCAGGCCAGCGAGCCGATCTACCTGATGATGAACAAGCCTCGCGGCGTCGTGACCACGGCCTCCGATGAGAAGGGACGGGAGACTGTGTACGAGTTCCTGGACCAAGACCTGCCTTGGGTAGGGCCGGTCGGTCGCCTCGATAAGGCCAGCGAAGGGCTGCTGCTGCTGACGAATGACTCGGAGTGGGCCGCAAAAATTGCCACCCCGGAAACGCATCTCGACAAGATCTATCACGTCCAGATTGCAATCGCAGCCGACGAAACCCTGCCAGGTTCACTGATGACCGGTGTTCGCACCAGGAACGGGCCGATGCTGGGTGTAAAACACGCACGCATCCTGCGTCGAGGCGAGAAGAACACCTGGGTCGAAGTGGTTCTCGACGAGGGCAAGAATCGCCAGATTCGAAGAATTTTCGAAGCTCTGGGAATCGGAGTGCTGCGATTGGTGCGGGTCGCGATCGGGCCGCTGCAACTGGGGGATTTACCGAAGAGGCAAGTGCGGAGGTTGAGCCAAGCGGAGAAACTTGCGGTCGATCGGGAGATCCGGCGCATGGAGACGTGACGCCGGCGGTAAGCTGTGCGCGAGGCGATTCAGTTCGAGCGGCGCGGCCGCGCAACCTGCGTTTTCTAGGCCTGCGCGGTTGATGTGGCCTTCGACCGCGGTGCCGGCGGTGGTGGCAGGGATGGCGGGGCGGATGGATCGCTGGAGCGCGCAGCCAGCAGTTCCGGAAGCATCCCGCTGTTCTGGGGGATGAGCGTGATACGGGCTTTGCTGTCAACGATCTTTTGAATCTCCAGAATCTCGAACATGGCGGCTTCCACTTCCGGATCGGAGGCAACTTTGTTCAGAGCCTCTCCCACAATGCGCGGTCGCATGGCTGCGGCCTTGGCGAACTCGACCGCGGCCTGACGTTCTGCGGTGCTGGTGATGATGCTGACCTGATTTGCGCCGTCCTGCTTGATGGAGGACGTTACCTGGCGGAGCCGGTTCACGACCTTTTCTTCAATTTGCCGGATCATCTGGGTGTCACGGAAGTGCACCTTGCGGATGTAGACCGATCCCAGCTTGTATCCCCACTCATGAGACTGCGGAGAAACTTCGGCGCGAACTGTCTGGCTCATGGCGTGACGGTTCTGCAGCAGGTCGGCGAGTTTCAGGTTGCTGAGGCACCGGACGGTGGAGTTGCTGACGTTGGTGGCCAGCGATCCGCGGGGGTCGGCATTCTTGAAGAGGAAGGCCACAGGATCGCTGATGAACATTTCATACCAGATGCCGATGCCCATGGGTGCGCCCTCTTCCGAGTTCACCGGCTGGCTGCGCAGATATTGCTGATCGATACGCATGTCGAGAACGTACAGTCGCCCAAGCCAGCGGACGATCGGCGCCTTCAGGCCCAGTTTGAAAAGCAGAATGTGCAGGCCGGGTTCGTCGATGACCGCGACCACCTTGCCAAACAGCACGTAAACGTAGCAGGTGCGCTCTGGGACGATGGCATAGAAGCCGAAGAAGCGAAGCAGCCAGAAAATACTCGGCACGAGCAGGAAGCAGGCAAGAAATGTGATGGCGGCGGCGATCAGCAAAGTCATCGTTTAATCTCCAGAACTGCCTGCTGCGCATTGCCGAAAAGACCGAGGCGGACATTGCGCACGTAGGCTCGCAAAGCCCCCTCGCCGGTAGCTTTCAGTTCCGATAGCTGGCTGGCCAGAGAGATCAATGGTTGAACTTCGGCCTGGGCTTTCAGGGTTTCGATCTCGGCGGCGCGCTTGGATTGCTCGATGCGCTGGTCGGCGGTGGCCTGGGCGAGGCTGATGTCGGAGGACACCATATTGTGGGCGGTATTGATGGCAGCCAGCGCGGACTCGACTTCGGGCGGCGGATCGATTCCCGTGATCAGGGATGCGTCCAGGACAATTCCATAACGCGCCTCCGACGAACTGCATTCGCGATCCATGTGCTCGTTCAGGTCGCGCAGGTTCTTCCGAAGGTCATTGATGGAAATTCCGCTGCTCGCCGGATCGGTTGCGCCGGGAGCGGCGGGCGCTTCGAAAGTGGCAATGCGCTCGCGCAATACAGAGACAAAGTAGCCCATCACATGCGCGATGGGACGCTTGACCGCGAAGAGGTTGGCGTAAAGATTCCGTTCTGAAGTGCGGTAGCGGATCTGGCCAGTGAGTCCGGTATTCAGTTGATCCTTGGTGACTGCCTCGACCACCGTGCCGGATTGATTCGCGGTGGGAGTCTCAGGATCGAAAGCCATGTTCATGGTCTGTGTGGCAATCGAAACTTTGTAGATCTTCTGCCACGGCCACTTGAAATAAGGACCTCCCGGCAGGATCACGCGTACCTGGGGATACTGGTAGCGCTGTTTCTCCTCGGCATCGAGGGAAGCGGAGATGGGATCGTTGAGAGTAGTGGCTCCGGGAATGCGTTCAGCGCGCCCGAAATTCGTTTTAACGGCGCGCTCGTTCTGGTCGACGGTGTAGATGCCTCCGGCCAGATAACGCAATAGAAACCATGCAACAAAACCGAGAAGGATTCCGGCGAGGATGTTCGGGTCCATTGAAGTGGCTCCTCAGCGCCACCATACACGAGAGGTCGACGCTGACTTGCAAAATTGTCCCGAGTGCCGTTGAAAGAGCGGATTCCCCCTGCCTGGGGCGAGGGAGGGTGACGAAGTTACGTCACACATACAGCCTACATGAAGACCAAAGCGTGTGGGTTACAAGGGGGTTAAAAGACGAGCTTGCACGAGCATCCGAATGGAAGCGCTGGAAACATCAGAATCTTTCGGCTGTGCACGGCCTAGGGTTTGGTCATCGGAAAGCCCTTCTCGCGCCAGCCTCGAACTCCACCGTCCATCGAGATCACGTTGGTGTAGCCCATCTTCTGCAGATTGTCGGCAGCCAGCGCGGAGCGGAAGCCTCCGCCACAGTAGAGCACCAGCGGCGTATTCAGGTCCGGCACCTTCTGCTCGATATCGCGTTCGATGACGCCTTTGCCGAGGTGAATCGCGTTGGGCAAATGATCCTTCTGAAATTCGCTTTCTTCGCGGACATCGACCAGAACGAACTTGTCGCCGCGATCGAGCCGGGTCTTTACTTCATCGATGGTGGTTTCGCGCACCCGGGTTTTGGCGTCCTCGACAATCTTCAGGAAGCGAGGAGCATGTTGAACGGCCATAGGGGTTTAGCCTCCAGGAAACTGATTGAAGATCGCAAATATTTTATCGAAAAACTTAACCAAAGCCTTGAAGAGCTCTTTTGTAGTTTGCCACTACGCATGTCGAAGTTTGATCCGTGCACGGTTTTCCAGTTGCGGGTACCATAGACTCTCAGAAAGATAGAGCTGCTGCCCGGTTTCCGAATCCAAATGGCGCCTTTTCTCGTCTAAAGCAACGAGCCTGGTCGGGTTGCGCCTTATAGTCAGAATTTGATTCTTTGGGGACGAAGGTTATTTCAATGCCAGCACCGGCAATTGTCACAGTCGATGATGAACCCGAAGTGTTGCGTGCGGTCGAACGCGATCTGCGACGCAAGTATGGCAAGGACTATCGCATCCTGGGAACCGATTCCGGAGGCGGCGCCGTGGACTTGTTGAAGCAGCTCAAGACGCGCGGCGACAGCCTGGCGCTTACGTTAGCCGACCAGCGCATGCCGCAGATGTCTGGGCTGGATGTGCTGGGGCAGTGCATGCAGTTGTTCCCGCAGGCCAAACGCGCGCTGCTGACCGCCTACGCGGACACGAATGCCGCCATTGCCGCCATCAATACCGCCAGAGTGCACTATTACCTGCTCAAGCCTTGGGATCCGCCCGAAGAAAAACTCTATCCGGTTCTGGATGATTTATTGGAAGACTGGCAGGCGGAATACAGGGCCCCGTATCATGGTCTGCGGGTGCTGGGTACGCGCTGGTCTCCCTCGAGCCACCAAATCAAGGATTTTCTCGGCCGCAATCAGGTCCCCTATCAATGGACGGACGTGGAAATCGCGACCCCCGATCAGGAAGTGCAGGCGATCATTCCCAACGTCGATTTGAAGTCGGTTTCCCTGCCCCTGGTGGTTTTGCAAGGCGGCGAAGTCCTGGAGAATCCTCCGGTGGAGGAACTAGCGTCAAGAATCGGCTTACGGACCCGCGCCGAGACCACTTTCTATGACTTCGTCATTGTGGGTGGAGGACCGGCGGGCCTGGCGGCGGCGGTGTATGGAGCGTCGGAAGGATTGAAGACTCTGCTGGTGGAGCGGTCGGCCCCCGGCGGACAAGCGGGTATGAGCTCGCGCATCGAAAACTATCTCGGATTTCCTTCCGGGCTGACCGGCGCGGACCTGGCGCGGCGAGCCTTCACGCAAGCCAAGCGGTTCGGGGCGGAGATTCTCGCGCCACAGGAAGTCGTCGGGCTTCGCGTGGATGGGCCCTACCGTTTTGTGAAACTTCGAGATGGCAACGAGGTGAGTTGTCATGCGCTTCTGATTGCCAGCGGCCTTTCGTGGAAGAGACTCGATATCCCCGGCATTGAGCGCCTGCAGGAAGCGGGCGTCTACTATGGCGCATCCATGACCGAGGCGCAGTTGTGCAGCGGGGAAGATGTGTATCTGGTTGGCGGAGCCAACTCCGCCGGTCAGGCCGCCGTCTACTTTGCGCAGTTCGCGCGTTCGGTGACCATGCTGGTGCGCGGGGACTCGCTCGAAAAGGGCATGTCGCAGTATTTGATCGACCAGATCCGGGAGATTCCGAATATTCGGGTGGAGACGCAGGCCGAAGTGGTCGAAGTGCATGGCGACGAACACCTGGAGTCGATCACCATCGCCAACCACGCCACCGAAAGCATCCGCACGGAGCCGACCAGCGCGCTCTTTATCTTTATCGGCGCGATGCCTTGTACCGCGTGGTTGCGTGGCTTGCTCCCCATGGACGAGCGCGGTTATCTTTTGACGGGCGCTCTACTACCCAAGGATGGCGACAAGCCGAAGGGGTGGAAGGAAGAACGAGACCCGTTCATCTTCGAAAGCATCATTCCGGGTGTGTTTGCCGCGGGGGATACCCGCCACGCTTCGATCAAACGGGTTGCGTCAGCCGTGGGAGAGGGATCGATCACGGTGCAGATGGTGCATCAGTATCTGGCGAAAGTGAGGTAGGGGCTTCTGGCTGCTGGCAATCTCCTATGACCGGATCGCGTCAGAGGCGAAGATCCAGAGGCCGGAAGCTGGAAGCAAGCAGCGAAGTCCAGGAACAACCATGAACCCACACGTCCAAGACATCCTCCACCACGGTTACCTGTGGCTGTTTTTGGCAGCCTTGGTGGAACGACTCGGCCTGCCACTGCTGGTGACGCCACTGGTGATCGCAGCAGGCGCAGTGGCCGGCCTCGGCGACTTGAACCTGCTGGGAGTTATTTTGGTCACGGTGACCGCCTCCGAGATCGGCGACCTGGTCTGGTATGAATTGGGGCGCAATCGAGGGCCGTCGGTGCTGCGCCTGCTCTGCAAGATCTCACTGGAACCGGATTCGTGCGTGCGCCGCTCGGAAGATGCCTTTGCGCGTCACGTGACGAGTTCCCTCATCTCCTCGAAATTCGTTCCGGGCGTAGGCCGGCTGGCCGGCCCCGTGGCCGGGATGTCAGGCATGCCGCGCGACCGGTTTTTGCTGCTGAATGGGCTCGGGTCGCTGCTCTGGACGGTTGTTTTTGCCCTTGTCGGATATCTCCCGGCGCGCAAGCTGCCGATGGATGTGCTCCTCGAACAGGCTGCGGGATGGTTTCTGGTCCTGCTGGTGATCGCGCTCGTTGTCAACGTGATTTGGAAGTACGTGCAGCGGCAGAAATTCATCCACTCACTGCGAGTTTCGCGGATGACCGTCGAGGAGTTGAAAGCGGCTATCGATCGCGGCGAACGTCCCTTTGTCGTAGACCTGCGCCATAAGCTGGAGTTCCTGGTCAATCCGCGGACGGTTTCGACTGCCGTGCGCATTTCCCCGGATGAGCTTTCTTTACGGCACGCCGAGATTCCACGCGATCGGGAAGTCGTCCTCTACTGCACCTGCCCCAGCGAAGCGACCAGCGCCAAGGTAGCGATGGAACTGACGAAGATCGGGATCACTCGCGTTCGCCCGCTCATGGGCGGTCTTCAGGCCTGGGAAAGCCAAGGATACCCGATGGATGAGTTTTATCATGAGGAAGAGGCAAAAGCGGTTTCCTAGCCGCGCCAGCTCAATTCCTGAGTCGGTGTCCCGGCTCGCGTCCCTTCTTTGGCTAACCTGCGCATGGCAGAATCCACACCAGCCGTTATTTTTTGACCACCTCTGGTCCCTGTCCGGGAGTGCTCCCATGCCGCCCCTGGTGTGATCTACATCACAGGCAAAAGTGACGGTTTGTTGCTACAGTGCGTGCAGGGAATCGACCATGAGCACTCCGTACGGCATCCAGATCACCGAGAACTGCCTTTTGTGCAAACTGCGGCAGAAGGGTTTTTTCTGTGAATTGCCGAAACCCGCGCTGGAAGAGATGGAGAAAGTAAAATATGCCAGCGCCTATCCGCAAGGTGCGGTGTTGTTCGTGGAAGGCCAGGCGCCGCGCGGCATATACGTAGTCTGCAGCGGACGTGTGAAATTGTCCACGACCTCGCGCGACGGGAAAACGCTGATCCTGCGCATCGCGCAGGCCGGTGAAGTGCTGGGCCTCCATGCCACCGTCTCCGGGAAACCTTACGAACTTACCGCTGAAACCCTGCAACCCTGCCAACTGGACTTCATCCGGCGCGACGACTTCCTCCGTTTGCTGCAACATCACGCCGATGCCTGCCTCAATGCGGCACAGCATCTGAGCCAGAATTGCCAGAGCGCGTACGAAATGATCCGCTCGCTCGGATTGTCGCATTCGGTATCGGAGAAGCTGGCGCGTCTGCTTCTGGAATGGGCAGCCGATGGCGAGAGTACGAAAGAAGGAATCCGCATCAAGGTATCGCTCACACATGAAGAGATCGCGCAGTTGATCGGAACCTCCCGGGAAACGGTGACGCGCGTGCTGAGCGAGTTCCGCGACAAGAAGCTGGCGCGGTTGCGCGGGTCTACTTTAATGATTCTGGACAAGCCCGGAATGGAACGACTGATCGAGACCTAGTCGCAAAGCATTCCTCCTGCGAACATTTCCTTCTTTAGTAAGAAGTTGCCGATTACTGGCGTTACTTTACCCTCATCCCAGGCGGGCATAAGCTTCGGCCCATGAAGCTCAATGCGCTGCTGATGTGTCGCGAGCACGAGTCCCTGAGCATGCTGGCGGATGCTCTCGAGACGCTCGCGATCGATCAGGAAGCTTGCGTCTCGGCGCCAAACGCGATGGAGTTGCTGGCGCTCGGGTACTACTCGGCTCTGCTGGTGGATTTCGATCTGCCGGGAGCCGCGCAAGTCGTACACATGGCGCGATTGGCTCCGGCACAGCGACGGCCAGTCGTATTCGCGATCATTAACGCGCTCATTGATGTCGGCAGCACCTTCCAGGCGGGGGCGAATTTTGTTCTGTACAAACCGCTGGTGCGGGAGCAGGTGCTGCGTTCGCTGCGCGCCGGCCGCGTGTTCATGCAACCGGATCGGCGCCAGTCGCCGCGACAAAAAACCGACTCGCTGGTGTATTTGAGGTTTGGCGATGTTTGTCCGGTCGCGGCCCTGGTGCTCGATATCAGCGAAGACGGCCTCGCCGTGCAAGCGTCTGAGCCGTTGCCGGCTGCTGAGTTGCCGCTTCGATTTATTCTGCCCGGCACGACCTACATGATCGAAGGCAGCGGGGAAGTGACTTGGGCCGACGACAGTGGCCGCGCCGGCATTTTCTTCAGTGAATTAACGCCGACGGCACGCCGGCAGTTGAAGGCATGGCTGGCGAAGCGGAATAAGAACAAGCCCCGCGGCAGTGCGCCTTCGGCTCGCCCCAAAAAGTCCCGCGTTGTGGTGAGTGCAGCGCATTAGCGCAATTCTCAATCCAACAGGCTGCTGAAAAACTTGTGATTTGTGTCAGGGCGCTGGCTTTAACAGCTTGCGGAAAATCGCGAGATTTGTAGCGCCGGCATCCTGCCGGCTGTCTAGAGGGCGTCCCGCCCTCGGAATTAGCCGGCGAGACGCCGGCGCTACCTTGTTAGTATCAGGGCACGCGTTTTAAGCCGTGCCATAAGTAGCTCTCTTTGGTGGGCGAGATCGGTTGAAGAATTGCCGGGACGGCACTTGCGCCGCAAAAGACGACGGGCGCGTACCGAATTAGATGTGGGGTGAGGATGGCATCGGTACGCGCCCTATTAAGTTGATACAAGCCTAGGACGGAGAGGGCGCGATGTCAAGGAAAATCGTTTTACTAGGGCTCAAGAGATGAGTTTTGCGATCACAAATGCAGTCCCCGCCGCAAGGCCACCGATCACCATTGTCTGTGACGCGCCGCGAAGGGGATTGGTTCCGGTGAAGCGCGCTTTCATGTAGC
>Ga0307478_10002877_pt1 | contig 13224 bp, 13 predicted proteins | sample atmos_gasesECM4C_2_FD_203713 | JGI IMG/M metagenome (GOLD analysis project Ga0307478, IMG submission 203713) | Hardwood forest soil microbial communities from Morgan-Monroe State Forest, Indiana, United States - atmos_gasesECM4C_05 | ecosystem: Environmental > Terrestrial > Soil > Temperate...
TTCGGAAGTACGCGGAAGCCCAAGGTTTCGAGGTCGTTCGTACCTATTCCGATCCGGCTAGGAGGGGTCTCGTGCTCAAGCACAGGCCGGGGCTCCAGCAACTCCTGCAAGATGTCGTCGGAACTCCACCCTATCGCGCAATCCTTGTTTACGATGTAAGCCGATGGGGACGATTTCAAGACACAGACGAGTCCGCGCACTACGAATTCCTCTGCAAGTCCGCAGGCGTTCCCGTGCATTACTGCGCTGAGACCTTCGCGAACGACGGCACGCTTCCAAGTCTCATCATGAAGACGCTGAAGAGAACGATGGCGGCTGAGTTCAGCCGCGAGTTGGGTGTGAAGGTTCTCGCAGGCCAGAAGCGGTTGGCAGGTCTTGGATTTAAGCAAGGAGGAATGCCGGGCTATGGATTGCGTCGATTGCTGATTTCCTCAGATCGCCAGCCCAAACAGCAACTCCAAAGCGGGGAACGAAAAAGCATCGCAACGGATCGAGTGATCCTCGTGCCCGGACCCGCCCACGAGGTGCAGTGCGTCCAGAACATCTATCGAATGCTCGTATCCGGCAAGCAATCGGTCTATGGCATCGCTCAGGAACTTAACCGAAGGGGCGTCGAGTATATCGGCGACTCCAAATGGGATTACCAAGCAGTCTTCGCTGTTCTCACTCACCCGAAGTACACCGGATGTCACGTCTTCGGTCGTACCTCCAGCAAACTCTACACTCCCGTTGTGAAGCTTCCGCAATCGGCATGGGTTCTCACGCCCGGAGCTTTCGAGCCACTCATCGACCACACCACATATTCGTCGGCGCAAAGAATCCTCCAAGGCCGCACGATCAACACGTCAGATGCGGAACTGCTAGGTAGTTTGCGAGCGTTGCTTGCGAAAACAGGAAGACTGTCCCTCAACTTAATCAAGAACTCCGATGATGTCCCCTCACCCTCCACCTATCGGCATCGTTTCGGAAGTCTGCGGCGAGCTTACGAACTCATCGGGTATGGCCATCCCAGCCAGTTCGGTCCGATTGACCTTCGACGCAGGACGCAAGCGTTGCGCGAAGAGCTTATCTCACAGATCGCGGAGATGTTCCCGGACCAAGTATCGGTCGTTCGTCGTGGAGGGAGGTGGCGCAGTCGATTGCGAATGAAAAACGGTTTGATTGTTTCGGTGCTCATCGCCCGGTCAGTGAAACCGTGGAAGGCTGTCCGTTGGAGGGTCAATGCCGTCTGTCATGAACGCGGGTGCATGACTTTGTTGGCGCGGCTGCGGGAAGGCAATGAGTCATTCCTCGACCTCCATATTCTTCCCTACATTGATCGCTGCATCGACATATCTCTGAACGACCGATGGCTGAATCGCGGCGAACCGCTCAGCGACTTGCGGGCGTTCTGCACTGTCGTATTTCGAGTAGCTAATGCCCGCAGCGAGACTGGATCGAGGCACTAGGCAGTTCTACTTGCCGCCGCAAACTCAGTTGCGACCCTGTAAAACTCGCTCAAGTCGCTTAGTTTCTTGCCCCGGAGGAGCCAAGGATCATTTTCGGAAAGGCGTTTGTAGGGACCGACTGTGTTTCGGAGCGCGGGCATGAGGTAGTAACCGAGAACCTCTTCAAAGCCAGAATCCATCGGGCAAACAAGCGACATATTCTCCCTCTCTTTAGGCGACGTGGACAGCATCCACCTACGTCGCCCACCCTGAGAGCGGAACTCCCGACACAGGAAAAGAGATACCCAGAGCTTTTGCGGACCAAGCTCGATAACTTTCTTGAACGCCCCAGAGGTACGGATGAGACGCACGTCGTTCGGGAACAATTCTTGAATATGTATCAGAACCCTCCTTTGAAGCGTACGCATGCGAATGCAATGGTCACTTGCTTTCTTGGCTAAGGGTGACAGGGCGTAGCCAACCAGTTCATACGCTTTCGATAGAGACCCAAAACGCCGCGCATACGTTTTCCAATTGCACATACCTCTGGCATGGTTGATTATCTTTGCATTCAAATGACCCTTCTTAGAGAGCAGTCGTTTGAGTTGATCCAATAACTGACTGTCGGTCCGCCGATACATCGTCCTTCTTTTCTCGATCATGTCCTGCGCCCGCTGAAATGTGGCCTCGCCAACAACAGGGACAAAAGAGCGAGCTTTGGTGATCCACTCGGAGCGCGGAAAGGTTTTCTTCTCCGCGTTGACATGCTTTGTAGTGCGTCCCCAGACGCTATAACCCGCATACTCTGGATTTCGCAGAATGCGCCACACTGCTTGACGGTTCCACTGACGACCATACAAATATTTAGAACCAAGCTGGTTGAGATATTCAGCGATTTCCCATGGCTTCTTGCCGTCCACAGCTAGTGAGAATATCCGACGCACCGATTTGACTTCTTTCTTGAGTCCCGGAACAAGGATCACGCGGTCCGTTTGAATGCTCTTCCACTCTCCGTGCTTCAAGGTGTGTTTCTTCCGGCCATCAGGGGAGACCACCATCCGTCGAAGGCCGTATAAGTCGCCCCCTCCAACCCTGAACCCGAGCATGGCCAGTCGCCGCTGGCCGTTATAGACCTTCACGCCTAGCTCTCTGCTGAACTCCCATGCCATCGTTCGCTTTAGAGCTTTCGCTAGAGAACTGGATAGCGTGCCATCATTTGTAAATGGCTCCGCGCAGTAGTGGATTGGAATGCCAGCGTCCGCGCAAAGGAACTCGTAGTGTGCGGCCTCATCAGGGTTCTCGAACCTACCCCAGCGGCTGACATCGTAAACGAGGATGACTTTGTAGGGAACTTTGTTGCTTGTAACATCGTGAAGTAACCCCTGAAGCCCCGCTCTGTGCTTCAAAAGCACGCCGCTCTTTCCGGCATCGATGTAAGTCCTCACTATTACGAAACCATGTCGGGTTGCATAGGCTTGGATTACGCTCTCTTGGTTGTCAATAGAGTATTGCTGACCGTCGTCGGACATTCGCACGTATTGAGCAGCAGGGATTAGGTTGGACACGAGCGTCGGGATACTGTTCAGCATCTGGCTCACCTCAATGGTGTACCTAGCTCAGAGACAGGCGGATCAACCCCTCTGAGCATACCCCCACAAAGCCCGCGAGAACTAGGAGAGTATGGGCTGTTTCCGTTCGAGCGAAGGATTCTCGCGGTCCGTCCCCGAATCTTGGGGACTCCCCCGTCTAATTCTGCTCCTGTTCGGCAGCATCCCTAACAGCCCAAGAGTTGCGAAATGTCGTTTAAGCAAATTCTAGCGGGGCGCTGCGAGGGTTGAAAGTGAAAAAAATGATAGCACGGGTGGTTGGGCTGCAGTCATCGACGCGGGGGCAATGAACCAGTTGGGTGATTCACGCATGGGACTGATTCACTGATGCTGGGATGACGGAGAACGCGGAACTAATCCTCTATTTCCCTGAAGGCGTCGGCTTCCGGTTCCGGTTGAGTGACGCACCCAATTGGCGCGAAGGCGCGGGAAGCGTTGTGTACAGCCATATGTTTCAGCATGTCGGTTGCGGATTGAAGGGGCGTCTTACAAATCGTGTTCATGCTGACCGCGTCCCCACAGTCACTACATACCATAAAAGTCCCGCCCATCCTTCTGGTCGTTGTGTACATGCCTTAAGCCTACACTTCAAAAAGGGATTCGCATCGAGAGGGAATGACGCACCAAACCCTTCGTAACTATGCTGTTTGTCTGAGGAGCCGTAGGTTCAAATCAAGGGCTTCTCAGCATCAGAAAGTCAGGTCAACCAGTCTCTCGACGGTGCCGAAATGTCGTCACTGTTTCGACAGATCATCCGTTTTACACCCACAGCGGAAAAACGGTATGCTCCCAAACAACATATCCCTACAGTGACTTAATCATAGAAGACGCTTAGTTTGGACTGCCGCGTGCTACAAGATGAGTTTTAGGTGCCAACCGTCGTTCTGGAAGGGGACACATCACCGTTAACTTAAGCGAGTTGAACAGGTGCGCGATATGGTGCTCAGACGTAAACGCGCTAAACGGTTCAAAAAGAAAAGAGTGGGCACGATCCTGTTAGGGTCTACCTCGGTTATCGTGGAAGATTGGTTGGCGAGAGCGAAACAAAGTAGTGAACTCAACCGCGTTGCCCTTAGCGATGAGGAGCGCACCGGACATCTTCCCAAGCTGGTTGAAGACCTAGCCCTTCGGCTGAGCAAGACCAGCGCCGCCACGAAGGACAGCGACTCGGTTAGTTCCGATGCCGCCATAGCCCATGGAAAACTGCGATATCAGCAAGGCTACACACCCGCAATGCTGGTACACGAATCGAGAATACTTCAAGTAACCATCTTCGGAACGTTGCAGAACAACCTCGACTTTCTGGATCACCGTCTGCTGTTACCGGATGTCATGGCAATCGCGGACGAAGTAGATTCGCAGTTGACACAGTCCATGGACAGCTACATGGGAGTCATGCGGAAGTCAGGGGAGCGTAGCGCCTGATACTCGGCTGCCGTCCATCCGCCTTAGCAATTCAGCGGCGTACCAATCGAAAAGTAAAGCTGCTGTGATCCAGAACAAATCTTGGGTTTGGGGTTGCACTGCCGAAGAGTATGACTGGGTTTCAAATTCCGAGACTGTACCAAACTGACCAGTCCTTGGGAGACTCTTAGCAGACCGCTCCGAATTGACCTCCCCGCCTTTCTGTTGGGTATTGAACGAATGGACGTTGAATACCTTGAGCCGTCGTCATCGAGGAGAAACTGATGACGCTAACAACAGTGCCGACAGATTTTCAGCATATCGAGGAATGTGCACCATGCACTACCTCTACCATCCAAAAATCGCCGACACATCGTGGGGTGAGCCAACAATCCTCTTGCCTAGACTTTTACAACGGATGCGAGGTTCGTTCGCTCATCTCCGGCTGGGTCTTGAGGCGCAGCATAGCTGGATGTTGAACGCGGAAGGTTTCTTTCATCTCCCCAGTAAAGCGCGACACGGGGGGAAGCTGCACGTGGACAATTTCGTTTCTCACCGCGTAGAGCACCAATTCGGCGATGGAATGAAGATTGAGCTTTCGTAAGATGTTGCTTCGATGCGTTTCTGCCGTTGCCAATGACACCTTCAGGATCGTGGCGATTTCCTTGGACGCCTTCCCCTCACTCACAAGTTGCACGACCTCGCGCTCCCGTGGCGACAATCTGGCGACATTGCCCACAATCAGAGTTGTCTCATGTCGCCTGAAGCTATCGATAATCAGACCGGACACTCGCGAGGCGAAGAAGGTCTGTTGCCGTTGCAGTGCCTCCACGGCGGCCACAACATCTTCGGATGCATCGGACTTAAAAACCCAGCCGCGAATACCCGCTGCCAAACACTCCCGGATCACGTGCTCGGAGTCCACTGCGGTAAGCACTAGTACGAGTTGGCCGGGGTTGTGTTTGAGGATTTGCCGTGCGGCGTCCAAGCCATTGAGTTCCGGCATACAAATATCCAAAATCAGAAGATCGGGCTTCAGCCACTTGCACTTCTCTACCGCATCCCGTCCATCAGCGGCCTCTCCGCAGACCTCCCATCCTTGGTGGGACCTAATCATGGAACACAGACCAGTACGGAATATCGGATGGTCGTCAGCCACTAAAATGCGAAATGCGCTCATAGAACCTCCCCCAACTATCGGATTAAACGTATCAGGACGATTCGACACTGTCTGAGCAACATTGCTCAGTTGACAGCACCTGACAGTGCCAATATTAGGTAATGGTTTGAAGGGATCATTGGATGTTCCGACGCTATCCAGCCGGAGCGTATCGACAATCTGGGCCTACTTACAGAGGAGAGCGAGCCGCTAAACAGTTGAATAATAGGATGATCTATTGTGAGCATTATTGACCAGCCTAAAATCTCTCCGATGCTGCACAATTAAAGCTGGCGGTATTCCTTGCCGTTAAGGACGGCCTTCTGGAAAAACACACCATGACCGCGAAGAACCAATCGCATTTCAATCCCCATGCCTTCCTTTCAACCATTGGGAAAGGCAGGAAGTTGGTGTCTTTTCCGAAGAAGAATACGATCTTCACTCAGGGCGATTCTACTGACGGATTGTTCTTCATCCAAACCGGGAAGGTGCGGCTCAGCGTTGTGTCAGAAGGCGGGAAAGAGGCAACGCTTGCCATCTTGGGTGAAAGCGATTTCTTTGGGGAAGGTGGTCTTGCGGGGCAGCTTCTGCGCATGTCGTCTGCGATTGCCGTGACAGACTGCGTTCTTCTTCACGTCGCGAAGAAGGCGATGATGGTGGCAATGAGTAGGGAGCCGAAATTGTCGGCCATCTTTGTCAAGCATTTGTTGAAGCGAAACATCCGATATCAGGAAGACTTGGTCGATCAACTGTTCAATTCCAGCGAAAAGCGGCTAGCGAGAATCCTTCTGTTAATGGCGCGTTTCGGCAAAGAAGGAGTCTCCGAAATGGTGGTGCCGAGACTGAGTCAGGAGACTCTGGCCGAGATGGTGGGGACAACCCGTTCGCGGGTCAGCTTTTTCATGAACCGATTCCGCAAGCTCCGCTTTATCAACTACGACGTTGGGGAGAATTTGCACGTCCATAGCTCACTTCTTAACGTTGTTCTTAATGATGACAACGGGACGACTCTAATGCCGGAGGTCGAGAATCGAAGTGCCCGTGTCAAGAAAACTCTGGAGCCGCCTGCCACGCCCGGTGGCCCTCCCGACAATGAGCGTGCCAAGAAGCCTCCCCTGCCCGGTGTCGAACCACGCCGGAGGTAACGGGCGCATACCCCCAACGACACTCTAGGCACCACTACTCACCCACGGTCCCAATCCTGTCGCCGAACGGCCACAGACAATCCTGCGGCCACTTTCGCAAAAAAAGATATGGCGCAGCGGTGGCGCTGCGCCATCAGGGGAACAAACGACCGTGGGTCGCATAGTTCCCCCACACCCTTCTTGCAAACAATCTAAAAGGGCGGGGTGTTGGGCGAGTGTTCACAAGTGCACAGGATTTGAAATAAATGGGCAATTTGCCGATTTGCGAATAGATGGTTCGGGAGCGAGAAGGCAAGGAGAAGGCCGAACCTTCGCGGGTCCGGCCTGAAACGTGCCTGTACTTTAAGAAAATAGAGCAGTCGTGAGGGCCGAACGTCGATACTATCAATCGACACTAACCCATGACTGCTCGGATCGAATAAATGGAATAATAGATTCAGGAACATATTACGTCTGTTCAAAATTGCTCACTTTGGCACCCAATCACTAGGAACCAAGATTGGCATGGTTGATGACGAAGGTGCGCAATCGCTCCGACCCGACAACGTTGTGGCGAAAAAATAAGGAGACTTGGGCCCGACTAAAGGCAAACCCATGTGCACGGCATTGTGCAGGGTTTGTGTACTCCTCGCTGTGCCCTGATTGAGTCGTTGGTCAACGGAGCTCGGAAGAGTGTTCGGGGCTTCCCAACGTTCCTGCCCTCAACGTCTTGAAAGCAATCGTAAATAAAACCCTTGCGCTTTCTCCTGTCGCTTGTCATAATTCGTGACTGTCTTCCCTACTTCTTGTCCTTATTCTTCATTCTTCATTCTTCATAGGGCCGCCTTCATAGGGCCGCGGTTTCGCCGCAACTTTTCGCCGGAGCAGCCAGTCCACTGATGAGCGTCAAGAAGAAACGCGAGTTTGACCCCAATGCATTCCTTGCCAGCATCGGCGAGGGTAGGAAGTTTGTGTCTTTTGAGAAGAAGCAAATCATCTTCGCGCAAGGGGATTGGTCTGACGCAGTGTTTTATATCCAAAGCGGCAAGGTGAAGTTGACGGTCGTGTCGAACAATGGAAAGGAAGCGACCATAGGCATCTTGGGCGAGAAAAACTTTTTTGGTGAAGGTTGCCTTGCGGGTCAGTCGCTCCGCATGGCTGCTGCCACGGCAATGACCGATTGCGAGCTTCTGCGCATTGAGAAGAAAGCGATGATGCAGGCTCTCCACCGAGAACACGCTTTATCCGACATGTTCGTCGCCTACTTGCTGACCCGGAACATCCGATACGAAGAGGATTTGGTTGACCAGCTTTTCAATTCTAGCGAAAAGAGGCTAGCTCGAATTCTGCTCTTGCTCGCCCAGTTTGGTAAGGAAGGCACACCCCAGACTGTAATCCCCAAGGTCAGTCAGGAGACCCTCGCGGAGATGGTGGGCACGACCCGTTCGCGGGTTAGTCATTTCATGAATAACTTCAGGAAATTGGGCTTCGTTGACTATGGCGAGGGCGGGATGCAAGTCCACAGTTCACTTCTCAACATCGTTCTTCACGATTAAAATCTCGTTCCTACAAATGGACTGGGCCGATCCCGCCGAACTACTTTCCGACCACTCTTTCGATCTGCCCAACTTTCTTCTGAATCACGCCTTTGTTGTGTTCGGCTTTTCCTCTAGCCTCTAGATCAGCGTTACTGGTGACTTGGCCTACTTTTGCCGTTTACAGCATTAGCCGCGACGACGGGAGTATTCCCATCCCCCGCCACTGAGCAACAACAGCACTACAAGAGCAATCCACAAGGTTTCCATTTTGTACCTCCACTTGTAATGAGGAAGCTGGGGGTGGCCTCGTAACGGGCGTCTTCACTTCTTCACTACGCAAGATGATAGGACTGGCGAAGGCAGATGTCTGGTCACATTGGAACACCTGAACAATGCACATCGAGGCAGTTGCTACAACCGTACACCCAACGTAGTTGTGAGAACTGTGCAGTTTGGACCAGCCGAACTGTTCTTTCCAAGCCTATGCTATATCTATCGAGGATGTATGGCGCAGCAAAGCGTGCTGCGCTGACTCGTGGAAGGGGGAAATATGACCCGCGTCACCAATAAGCCGACGAGCGGGCTGGCAAACGCAGAAGCCGTGACCCACGAATCAAGAATTACTAAAAGAGGCATGCCAAAACTCTGCTTGCGAATCCTCGTTTTCTTGGTGGCGCTCGCCTTTTCGCCACAGATGCCTGCGTCCACTCCAAAAATCAAATTTCCCGATCTCAGCCTCATAGTGCAACGCTTGGAAGATGTCCAGCAGCAGAACCGTGCTCAATCTCAACCATATGAGGTAACCCGACAATACAAAGTGTTTCGCGGCAACGATAAGCAGCCCACCTCGGAGGTCATGACGCAGATCGATTTCGTTCCTCCCGACATTAAGACATACAAGATCACTCAAACACGAGGAAACTCAACGGGCGACAAAATGGTTCGCGAGATTTTAGACCGAGAAACCGAGTCAGCGAAGAAAGGACCCGGTAGCGAGATCAATCGGGCAAACTATGACTTCATGTTTGTTGGGCAAGAGAACTTCGGCGTCATTCCAGAGTACGTTTTGCGGATCGTCCCGAAGCGGAAGGATAAATACCTTTTGCGAGGCCAAATCTGGGTGAACGCGAGCACTTTCCGAATCCGGCGAATTGAAGGTGTCCCCGCCAAGAGTCCATCCATTTGGCTCAAGGGTATTCATATCACTTTGCAATTTGCTCAACTGGGCGCTATGTGGATACCCACTTCTTTTGACGCCATCGCTACAGTCCGCCTTTTAGGTCGTTACACGCTTGCAGGCCACAATGTTCGAGCCTCCGACGCGCTATCGGGCGGGAAACGTCGGGACGGGCGTTTACGGCCTGAATCTTCGGCGTGTGCAAAATTGAACAGTTTTCAGTCTTTGAAAGACTCATTATGTCAAACGTAAGTTTTTCTCAAAACAGGAGAACCCGAGCACGCCATGACTACGGAACCTCGTTGGTACGAATCTTTTAGGGCCGCCGTGCTTGAAACTGATTGGACAAGGATATACGAGCTAATTGTGGTAGCGGAGTTAGAAATACACAAAAGGCAGCAATTGCTTGCGGAGGACCAAGGCGAAACATCAACAGAAAGATATGCACTCACGAACGCCACGAACAGCCTGAGGGGGTTGCAGCGAGACTTGGCGTTATGGCAGGAATCGGCGGCCCGAGTCGCTGTCGTTACACGTTTCTACGAAAGGGCTTCGCCTCGCAGTCGGGCCACGGAATCCCCCGATCTTTAGCGACAGAAAGAACCGCGTCTCAAGGAGCTATCCAAGAACCACGCGGGTCAGCGCCTGTCAGCGAGATGTACGCCTTTTCCCAAAGCCACCCCAATTGATGAGGCAAAGAAGGCTTCCAAATAAAGCTGGTCTTCACTTCGAAGACGTATCCCTCCCAACATCGCCGCGCTTTTAGAAGCGGCTGAATTGCTCGGCTTTCAGAGCTATGTTTCCGAATTAACCACTTAGGTACTGTGTGCAATTGTGTATGACCTTTATTGAGCAGCCAAGCCAGATTCCTGAGCCGTATGATTTAGCCTCTTTTTCTAGGAAGGGGAAGGGCATTTCCACGTGAATTGATGCTGCCAACGAAACAAAATGGTGAATAAACATCGTCTCGGTTTCAGTTCCACAGTTTTCCGCAAAAAGTTCGGCTCGGGAATGGCTGGTCGGAGCTACCGAGACAACGAGGTCATTTTTTTGCAAGGGGATGCTGCCGATGCTGTGTTCTACATCCAGAGCGGTACGGTGAAGCTCACGGTGGCCGCCACGCGTCGGAAGAAAGCCATAATCGCCGTCCTGCTGCGGGGTAGCTTTCTTGGCGAAGGCTGCCTCGGAGGGCAATCTCTGCGGATGTACACGGCGAGGTCAATTGGGACGTCCAATGTCACTCGTCTGGAGAAGGAGAGCATGGTTCGCACGCTCAAGCGAGACTCACAGTTTGCAGCGCTGTTTAATGCATATCTGCTTTCCCGTGTCATCCGAGTCGAAGAAGACTTGGTAGACCAATTCTTTAATTTCAGCGAAAAGCGACTGGCGAGGGTCTTGTTGCTGTTTGGGCAAATCATCAAGGAATCAAAGCCGGAGCGCCCCCTGAAGGTGAGTCAAGCCACCCTCGCGGAGATGGTTGGTACCACCCGCGCAAGGGTAAGTAAATTTATGAATGGGTTCAAGAAGAAAGGCTTTGTCAGTTACAACGGCGGCTTGCAAATAAATAGCGCGCTTATCAGTGCCTTTCTGCAGAATCGGCCCATGTCCGTTGTCAGGAGGGCCTAGAGCGTCCGTTGTTCGTAAGTCGGTAAGTCACTCATTGCTGCTTCACTGTCGTTGGCAGGCTGCCGGGAGAAGCAGAACTGCGAACAAAGCAGAAGAACAGTCGAGAGGGAGAACCACCGTGTCATTGCGATAACCTCCGCAAGTATAACTGACACCACATCCGGACGAAACGGCCACCCGATCCCGACATCGAGAGGATCGTCACTGCGCTGCATGATCGGTTCAAAGTCGAATACGTTGCCCGCGCGGCAAAGGCGATCTTCGACAAGGGCGCGATTCCTGAGCAAGCGCCATTCTTCCCTTATCTGAAAGGATACGTCGCGTTCTATGCGGGCGATTACAAAGCGGCGCTCGACGAGTTAACCAAAGCGAACCAGAACGATCCATTCATCCAGTGCCTCATCGGCCAGAGCTACGAAAAACTTGGCGAGAAGGAGAAGGCGCTGGAGTACTACCGCAAAGCTTCCACGGCAATTTCACACAACACCGCCGCCGCATATGCAATTCCTTTCGCGAAGAAAAAACTGTCCTAACCGCTCAAGTCGTGGCTACGAAAAGAGAGAATTCTGAATCTGGGCAAGTTCTACGGGTGCGGAGCATTCCTCGTCATCGTTCGCAACATGGTTGACCCGCGTGCCAATGGGATACAGCACTCGGCATCGTCATTCCCCACGTGCTTGACCCGCGTGCTGATCTCTGAAGGCGATCTGCTCGTCGCCATAATCAGGCAAGGAACATCTCGCACTAGCCGGGGACTCGCTGAACCTCAGTTTACTCTCAACTCCTCAAGTCTTGGATAAGCTAGTAGTACGTGCCCCATCACCTGTTCGAGATGCCGAATCTTCTTGGACTGCAAGTTTATGATTTGGGATTGATCGCGTATTGTCTTCAACGCTGCCGCCAGATCATCTCGGGTCGGCTGCTTCTTAAATTTAGATTGCTTCATCACGCCCTCGTTTGCGTGTTTGATATGCGGGCGTAAAATGCCGTTGCCCTGCGTCATAAGGATAGTCGCGGATCGTGACAATCCCGCGTATGCCTTGCCATTGTGGCCGAAGGATCAGTCCGAGACTTGCACGGGCACGAGCGGAGAGCGCAAACTCAGGGAAAGCGTACAGGCTGGTAACTACGGTCCCTGCTGTATGGCTTTTACGGGGTGCTTCCCATATTTAGCCGTTGAGTTTAGATCGAGGAAGCTCACAGTCGAACAACTCCAACTCCGCTTGAGCATCCTCGCGGACAAGATGGTCAGAAACCCGACCGCATTTCGCACAAAACCATTCCTCAAGCTCGGGGTTCCACCGGAGTTCGTGTTTCATTACGGACTTCAACCAAGCTTTCCCTCGAATTCGAGCTGCCCTATCAACGGTCAAAAAAAATGCTTTCGACACATCGAAGCGTCGGATAGGGCTAACTTCTTACCTCTGCGGTGGGGCAACTATTCATCTTTCGCGTTCTGACCACCCTCTGGCCTGCACGTGTGGGTATCAAACGCTGCCTTGATTTCGGTGACTGCATCGTCCTGTGAGACTTTGTTAGACGTGAACCGGGAGTTGCAGCTTTCGCAGATACCGATTGCTGGGAGCGGTGGTTTCACGATTCGCAATCTAGGTTGCTTCATGGCTTCGACTGATTAGATGACCCGATACCTCTGGGCATTGCAAAAAGGCGTTAACGTGGGATCAGGCTGCCGGGATGCTGCGGTCAAGAATACGTTCCAATACTTTGAGTATCTCCGCTGCATTTGCAAGGTCGCGCCGTTCCTTCATCCCGAGAGCGGTACCCGCTTGAGATAAGCGCGTGGCGATGGCGAACCTTGCCTCTCCGATTCTTCCCCTGAGCTTGGCGTCATCCAACTCGAAGACTGCAGCTTGATAGCAAGCTTCCCAACCATTGTCCAAATTCATGAGGCAATTCCTCAATGAAACTGGTTCGAACTGGCTCCGAAAAACCGACTTATATCACGTCTCGTTGAACCTAACTGTTAGTTGTCGAACACTCCAACCCGATCTCGTGCCGAAATCGCGCTCGCACGCCTAAGCCTCAGTCTGGAGGAATTGCCCCGGACTGTGGTCGTCGGAGCAGAAACTAAGAAGGGGTATATGTTGTGGGCGGGCAAAAAACGAAGTTTCCGGTTGGGAGGAAGCTATGAAATTCCTAGG
>Ga0307478_10002878_pt1 | contig 13214 bp, 12 predicted proteins | sample atmos_gasesECM4C_2_FD_203713 | JGI IMG/M metagenome (GOLD analysis project Ga0307478, IMG submission 203713) | Hardwood forest soil microbial communities from Morgan-Monroe State Forest, Indiana, United States - atmos_gasesECM4C_05 | ecosystem: Environmental > Terrestrial > Soil > Temperate...
TGTTTCAGTCGTGTGAATGACGCCGTGAGTTTCACGTAGACTGAATTCCTTTGAAAACCATCGGACACATCCTGGCGAAGTACACGGCGTGGATTCTGCATTTGCTGACGCCGCTGGGAATTTGGGGCGTGTTCGCGATCGCTTTTGCAGATTCCGCGCTGCTGGGCATGCCGGTCGACGCGATTGTGGCGTTCTATGTGTACAAGGATCACCGGCAGTTGCTGTTCTACGTGGTCATGGCTTCGCTTGGTTCGGCGCTGGGCAGCGTTCCGCTTTATGTCATTGGGTATCTGGGCGGCGAGAAGGTTTTGCGCAGACGGATTTCAGAAGAGCGTTTTCAGCAGATTCACCGTTCGTTTGAGCAGCACGAATTCTGGGCGCTGATGTTTCCTGGAATGCTGCCGCCGCCGATGCCGTTCAAGATCTTTGTGCTAGGGGCAGCGGTGTTTGAGATGCGGTTCCGCGACTTTATGGCGGCCATCTTCGCGGGAAGATTTGTGCGCTTTCTCGTGCTCTCGCTGCTGACTCTCTGGTTCGGGCCGCAGATTGTTGGGTTGGTGGGAGCGCTGTTCCGGCAACACTTTTATTGGGTGCTGGCGGTAGTTGTGCTGGGAGGGTTGATTTGGCTGCTGCGGTGGAGGAGCAAAAGACCGAGAGCGGCGAACTAGCCCGGCGCTGCCACGCGTCACTGCGCTCAACTGGACCCTTCGGCTTCGCTCAGGGCAGGCTCGCGAGGCGCCTGTCCCCGCAATCATTCTGTGCGCAATTTCTAGGCAGCGGCGATGTGGTCGCCGGAAGTTTTGTGCATCCAGCCGGAGAGCGCGTGCAGGAAAACTGGAGTTCCGAAAAACGCGATCGAGAAGAACAGGTCGCTCTCGACTGTGCCGCGGAAGAATGGGAGCCCGGCAGCGTAGGACATCATCACGCCGTGGAAAGTTCTGGGATACATATCGGTATAGGCGGCCCACGCTGCGAAATTACTGATCAGGAAGAACGAAATTGAGCTGGTGAGCGCGGCGCCTACCACGCGGACAGGACCGGACTTCTCGCGCAGGTTGGTGCCGAGCCAGAGAATTGCCGCGTACCAGGCGAAGGTGACGAGATGGTCCCAAGTCAACGGGTACGAATAGATGAACTTGGTAAGGACCACGTCGGTCGCCGCCAGCAACACCAGCGGAATCCACAGCTGACGCCGGGAACCACGGGCTCCGAAGAACAGCAGCGACGCCGCCAGCGGAGTGAAGTGCCAGGCATGGGGCAGGACATTCAACGGTCCCATGAACGGTATGAAGCGGACTGCTATCGCGAGTAGGACGAATAGGTAGGGCAGCATGAGCACCTCGGAATCATTATTCTGGGCGCGGGAAGGCGGGTACGTCAAGCGTGCGCATGCGGCCTCATCATCCTAAGAAGCTTCGCTACGCGAAGCGGACAGCCGGGACGGCTGTCCTCACATGAGCACGATCGTTACTTAACGCGGTTCGGGGACTAGCACACGATTCTTGCCGGAACTGTAGACATCCCCGACTACGCGGAGATTCCGGTCGATTTGGACGCCCGCGCCGAGCGGGCGCCGCGGTCCGCCTCCGCGGTTTAGCGGGCCGGGCAATTGCACGAAGCGCAAATCCAGAAAGTTCACGATGTAGCCGCCGTCTGGCGGATCAAGCGCCTCTGTTTCGGTGATCGGATACTGCGCCCAGTCGAGGTACACGCGACCTAGATAAGATCTTTTCGCAGCTAGTGTGACTGGCGTTTCTTCCGGCTTGTAGCGAATGTCGAGATGGTCGTCGGGATCGACTTCCGGTCCCAGAGAATTTACCGGAGCGAGCGCGAAAAAAGCTGGAGTCTCGACTACGCCGTACCAATGAAACGGATCAGCCAACGAAGGATAGGCGGAAACGCGCAGCGGATCAGCGCCTTCATAAGTGCGGGCGGCGAGGACACCGACCGCGCGGCGATGCTCGAAGTCGCGCAGGCCCCAGAGCAGCACCACGCCGGCCAGCGCGAGGGTGGCTGCGACGCGGCCTTTTGGTCCGCGTGCCCGCGCGCCGATTTCCTGGTCAATCAGTGAGAAGAACGACGGGACAATCAAACCGAGGAGCAGGAACCCGAACATGATGGGCTCGAAGATGAAAACGATGTCCCAGGAATACCACTTCTCAGAAAATGGCCAGAACGGGCGAACGCCGTAATTGTTGGTGAAGTCGAGCAGAATGTGGCTGAGCCCCGCCAGGCAGGCGTAGAGGAAAAGCAATCCCCAGTGCGGCGGGAGATTGGGATCCTTTATCTTTCTTCCGCGCAAACGCCATATCAGATAGACAAAGCCGACTACGACGGCCGCGTCGATGGGCACTCCGAGGAAGGAGTGCGTGAAGCCGCGATGATGCGCGAAGGCAAAGGCTGGGCCACCGAAGCGGCCGAGAACATCCAGATCAGGAGCCTCTGCGGCGAGCGTCAACACTGCTGTGGCCAGCGCTGTCTTGCGGTTGAGGCCGGCGCGGCCCATGCATGCGCCGGTTAGGAAATGGGTGATCGGTTCCAAGTGGTCTTTTCCAAACGGTCCCAGGATTCTATTTGGCTGGGCTGGCAAATACCAGTCCGCAGCAGGCTTAGCGCGGCGGCGCCAACAAAGTGAGTGCGTCTGGTACCACGGTGATTTCGGCGGGCAGCGTGCCCACTAATTCGCCGTCGGCCTCAACAAAGACTTTCGGCCGCGCCACGTTATCCGTGGGGGCTGAGGCAAGCAGATATTGGCATGAGACTCGGCCGCTGTGAGCCAGGTCAATGCCCGGAACCTTCCAATTGGTTCGCAGGAGCCCGCGCATCACATAGAGAAGATAGGCAAAGCGGCTGGCGGTGCGGCAGAAGACTACTCGAAGATCGTCGCGATCGAGAGAAGCTCCGGGAGCCAGCTCCTGCAGTACTCCACCAAAATTGCGGATGCGGACGGCCATCAATTCGGTGACGTCGGCCCGCCGGGACTGGTCCGAGTCGGTCTCGGCGAACTCCACCAGAAAGCGGGTCATGGGATGCGTGAACCAGAGCTGCCAGGCTTTGGAGTAGTAGGCGGTCATGCCCATGCGCTGCTTGGTGCCGGCATGGAGTTTGTAGAAGAGGTGAGCGTCGACGCCTGCGCCAGCCGCGACGATGAAGAAGCGAGAGCCGGGCTTGCCTTCGAGATCGAGAAACTGGACGCGGCCGAGCGCAATTCTGCGGGGGACGCCATGCAGAGCCGCCTGCGCGGCCGCCGAGATGTTCATGGGCAGGCCGAGATCGTGAGCGAGCGCGTTGGCGGTGCCCATGGGCAAAATCGCCAGGGCCGCCCTAGAATTCGCCAGCACCTGGATCATGTTGTGGATGGTGCCGTCTCCACCGCAGGCAAAGATGGTGTCACACCCTGCGAGAACGGCCTGCCGAGCCTTCTCCTCGGCGTGGGCGCGAGAGTCGGTGAGCACGAGGCGGGCCTCGACGTTAGCGCCGCGGAGCAACGCAAGTACGGCCTCGAGCTCGGTTTGCCGCCGCGCGCGGCGGCCACCGGAATCAGGGTTGTAGAGTAATGCCGCCTTGCGCATGACTAGATCGGAGATCGAAGCTGGATTGTACTTTGAAGCAGGCGGATTTGCTGTGAATTGACGCAACGCTGTCTCTATCCGTCAGCTTTATTCGCGGCCCGTCTGTCCTCTCTGGATCTTGTAAACCAGATGCGGGATGCCTTTCCTTATGACTTCTTTCCAGATAGTCATGCCGTTTTTTTCTGCCACGCGGCGCGAGGGCAGGTTCTCGGGACGGATAAGAGAAATAATATGATCGACGGGAAGGCGGGCGAATCCGTAGTCGCGCCAAGCGCGGGCCGCTTCCGTCGCCAAGCCCTGCCCCCAGTGATCGCGCCGCACGTTTCGATCTCGTCTGTGCTGTCCACGGGCTGAACGGTCAGTCCGCAATCGCCGATCAATTCGCCACTCGTTTTCAAAAGCATGGCCCAGAGCCCATGGCCGTCTTTTGCGTAACGTCGGCAGTTGCGGGCGATCCACTCCTCGACCCCGGCGCGATCGAGCGCCGCGGGATAGAACCGCATGGTTTCAGGGTCGGAGAGCACTTCTCCCAGAGAGTCGACATCGTCAGCGGAAAACTCGCGCAGGATCAGTCGCGGTGTCTCGAGAGTTTGCGGGGGTCTGGTCACATTTTTTCCTCAGGACTCTGTTTGAATTCCTTCTGCGGCGCAAGCTCCGACTATAATCTGCGCGATGGCTCCCCCGAGTAAAGACGTCGAAAACAAGATTGAGGCGCTGCGCGAGAAGATCCGGCACCACGAATACCTGTACTACGTTGTAGACGATCCTGAAATCAGCGATCTTGAGTTCGATAAGCTGATGCAGCAGTTGAAGGATCTGGAGGCGCAGCATCCGGAGCTGATCAGGGCGGATTCGCCGACGCAGCGGGTGGGCGGCAAGCCGCGCGAGGGATTTGTCAAAGTCCCGCACTCTTCGCCGATGTTGTCGCTCGATAACACTTACAGCGAAAAGGAATTGCGGGACTGGGAACGCCGGATACACGAGCTGAGTGGGCGCAGCGAGGTGGATTACGTTTGCGAACTCAAGCTCGATGGCATGTCGCTAGCCCTGATTTATGAAGACGGGAAGCTGGTGCGTGGAATTACTCGCGGCGATGGCAGCGTGGGTGAAGACGTTACGCTCAACGTGCGCACCGTGCGCTCCGTACCGCTTTCGATTCCGAAGGAGAAGTTGAAGAAAGCGGGCATTCCGGGGGATTTTGAAGTGCGGGGCGAGTTGCTCATGCCTACCGCATCGTTCAAGAAGATTAATGAAGAACGCGAGCGGAATGGACTGCCGACATTCGCGAACCCGCGTAATTTCACAGCCGGAACCGTGCGGCAGCTCGATTCCAACATCACAGCAGCGCGCCGACTGGATTATTTCCCCTACATTCTTCTGCAAAACGGCCGGACTTATTTTGATCGCCATTCGAAAACACTGGAGGCTCTCCACGCCTCCGGATTCAAAGTCAATCCAAACCACAAGCTCGTACGATCGATGGACGAGGTTTGGGCATTTATCCAGCAGTGGGAAGAGAAACGCGATTCGCTGCCTTATGAGATTGACGGCATCGTTATCAAAGTGGATCGCACTTCGCTTCAAGACGAATTAGGGTTTACGGGAAAAGCTCCGCGGTGGGCGATTGCTTATAAATATGCGGCGCGCGGAGCCGTTACCAAACTTGAGAATGTGCGGTGGCAGGTTGGCCGCACTGGCAAGCTCACTCCTGTCGCTGAATTGACGCCGGTCGCGATCGGCGGAACCACAGTTCGCAATGCAACCCTCCACAACATGGATGAGATCGAGCGCCTGGGCGTGAAGATCGGTGACTGGGTGCGAGTCGAGCGGGGCGGCGATGTGATTCCGAAAGTAGTGGAAGTCGATAAAGAGCACCCGCGCGGGAGGAAAGAAATTGAGGCGCCTGAGAAGTGTCCTGTATGCGGCACGAAGGTTGTGCGCACCGAAGGCGAGGTTGACTACCGGTGCGTGAACGCGAACTGCCCCGCCAAGCTGCGCGAGACCATCCTGCATTTTGCTTCGCGCGGAGTGATGAATATAGACGGTATGGGCGATGCGCTGGTGAATCAGCTCACAGAGCGTGGGCTGGTGAAAAACGTGGCGGATATCTACAAGCTGACGAAAGACGATCTGCTCAGCCTGGAGCGCATGGGAGATAAATCGGCGCAGAACATTCTGGATGAGATTGAGAACTCGAAGAAGCTGCCGCTGGAGCGAGTGATCTACGGTCTCGGCATTCGGATGGTGGGCGAGCGTACTGCGCAGTTCCTGGCTGAGCATTTTGGATCGATGGAAGCACTGGAGAGCGCTGGTGTGGAAGAACTGCAGGATGTCAATGAAGTCGGTCCGCGCATCGCCGAGAGTATCGCAGAGTTTTTCGGCATTGCGGCGAATCGAAAGCTGGTCGAGCGTTTGCGCGAAGCTGGTCTTAAGTTAACCGGCCAGAAAAAGCAGCGAGGGACAAAGCTTGTGGGCAAGACATTTGTGCTGACTGGGACGCTGGCGCATTTCACACGTGATGAAGCGAAAAAGATGATCGAAGATGCCGGAGGAAAAGTCACTGGCTCAGTCAGCAAGAAGACGGATTATGTAGTTGCGGGGACGGATGCGGGGTCGAAGCTGGATAAGGCCAAAGAACTCGGCGTTCACGTTATTGATGAGAAAGAGATGCAAAGAATCGTGGGGTAATTAGAGAGTTATCCCTTCATTACCGTCGTCATCCTCTTCCAAGTTTCTTGCAGCGTCTCCGGCAGAATCCTGGTCTCGCCGACAACCGAGATGAAGTTCGCATCGGCGACCCAGCGGGGCAGGACGTGCATGTGGATGTGTCCGGCGATGCCGGCGCCGGCGGCTTTGCCGATGTTCATGCCCAGGTTGATGCCGTCGGGGTGGTAGAGTTCGCGCAGAACGTGCTCCATGCGCTGCGAAAGCTGCATCATTTCGCCGGCTGCTTCTGACGGGAGCTTTTGCAGTTCGTCGAGGTGCGCGTAAGGCACAATCATTACGTGGCCAGGCGTGTACGGATAAGCATTCAGGATGACGAAGCAGTGCTGGCCGCGGTAAACGATGAGCGCTTTGGCGTCGTCACCTGCCTTCACTGCCTCGCAAAAGACGCAGCCAGACGCCTTCTCGGCGGTCGAGACGTAGGCATAGCGCCATGGGGTCCATAGGTAGTCCATCAGAGGCAGGTTAGCAGATGACTGGCAGGTGCGGGTATGTAGGCGAGCACTTGCCGATCTGCTATTGGACATCCATCTTCATCGGCTTCCACCACCACTGGTGGTGCTTACACTGCGACTCGAATTCCGGATTGCAACGGGCGTGGAAGGTCCTCTCGGCAATGGCGAGGCCCAACCCGGTGCCGATGAACATGTCAGAGGACCAATGATCGCGTGCCATGAAGCGAGTGAAGGTCACCGTGAAAGCCGCGCCGTAACTCAATGCCCGCGCCCAAGGCTTGGGATATTCATCAGCCAGCACCGAAGCCATGGCCCAGGTAAACATGGCATGCCCGCCGGGGAATGAGGTGTCCAGGGCATGATGCTTGAAGAAATCGCCGTGATCGTTGCCCTCATCGGGCCGCTGGCGGCCGGCAATCAGCTGCATCGGGGTGTAGATGAGGAAGGTATTGATCAGAGTTTCGAGTTCGAGTTCGCCGGTCTCTCTGGCGTGGCGATGCTCGGTCTTGGCTCCGTAGAGGTATATCCCTGCCAGCGAGCCGGCCAATCCTCCTATGGCAGTATCAGAAATGGCCTGATAGACCCCAAAATGTGAGTGCGGAATATTGTTTTCAATGTCGCGGTCGGCGGCAAGAAACGCACCGGTGCCTACTAGAATTACGGCATCCCACTTGAGGTTATGTTTTTCGAACGGCCCCTTGAAGAGAAACTTTTGATCTTGTCCGATCCGGGTGATGCTGCGCTTCACAAGCCCGGGCCGCTGGTCGGAGCCGGCTGAAGCATCGGGCGCGCTATCGGGCGACGGGCTGTCCGCGCTCGGCGTCTCTAATCGAAAGTCGCCAATCCGGAAGCTGGGTACGGGAGCCATCTGCTGAGTCGCCGGAGCAGCAGGCAGAAGCGGAGTTGCTGGAGACGATTCCTGGGAGTTGGCAGCGACGGCGAGCGCGGTCAACGCAAAGGCTGCGCGGGTCAATTGGAGAATTGATTTATTCAATGTCATGGTCCCGTGAGCGCCTCAACTTTCGAGAAAACGCGACATTTTTGATGCAAATTCCGGAAGAGAGTAGGCTACGGTTCTTCAAAAATGTGAATAGATTGTTACTTCTCGACGGGAACCCCTAGCGAACCCTTGCGGTGGACAAAGCCGACGGATAATTGGGTTTGACACTGTTTGCGAGGCGTTGCTATAGTCGAAGAGTTCCCTTTGGACGCGGGTTTCTGTAAAACGTCCGGCAGCTGGGATTGTCCAAGCTCACTCGCCAGGGTGAGCCCACCACAACCAAACGACTCACTCCAGCAGTCCGCCACGCAGGCCCGTATCCTTCCCGCACCGAGTGCGAGGCACAGACGAGAGGCATGATCTTGTTCGACGAAACCACCACTCACCATTCCGATTCCGCCACCGCCGTCGCAACCGAAACAGAACCGACGGCTACCGAGACCACCTCAACCGAGCAGAGCTTGACTGTCCAAAACGTGACGCAGCAAGATCAGGCCCCGGTCGCAACCGCCGCCCCAGAGCAGACGCCGCAGGCGCCGAACTCCGCGCCCGCTGCCGATGACAAGCACGCCGGCGAAGACTTCGCTTCCGCGCTGGAGAACTTCACCACCGAGACCGAAGAGGCCGTGGGAGAAGACCGCGTCATCAAGGGCACGGTGCTGAAGCTCACTGCGACGCATGTAGTGGTCGACATCGGCACCAAGTCGGAAGGCATGTTGCCGATTTCGGAGGTCCTCGATCACGAGGGCAAGCCGAAGGTAAAGCCCGGCGACGAAATTGAGGTGATGCGCGAGAAGGGACAAACCGAGGAAGGCTACGTCAACCTCTCGCACCAGAAGGCAGCCCGCATTCATGCCTGGGAGGAAATAGAAAAAGCTCATCACGAGAAGCGGCCTGTAAAAGCCACCGTGATTGAGCGCACCAAGGGCGGCCTGACGGTCGACATTCTCGGCGCACGAGCGTTTCTGCCGGGCTCACAGGTTGATCTGCGACCCATCCGCAATCTCGACGGCATGAAGGGCCAAACCCTCGAAGTTACCGTGATCAAGGTCAACAAGAAGCGCGGCAACATTGTGGTCTCGCGCAAAGAATTGCTCGAAGGCGAGCAGAACGAGAAGCGCAGCAAGACTCTCGAACATTTGGAAGAGGGCTCGATTCTGACGGGAGTGGTAAAGAACCTGACCGAATACGGAGCGTTCGTGGATCTCGGCGGACTCGACGGATTGCTGCACATCACCGACATGTCATGGGGCAGGCTCACGCATCCCCGCGACCTGGTGAACGTCGGCGACCAGATTCAGGTGAAGGTGCTGAAGTACGACAAAGAGAAGCAGCGCGTCTCCCTGGGATTCAAGCAGCTGACGCCCGATCCGTGGCTTGATGCGGAGCACCGCTATCCCGTGGGAGCACACGTCTCCGGGCGCGTGATCAGCGTGACCGACTACGGAGCGTTCGTCGAGCTTGAGCAAGGCATCGAAGGCCTGGTGCACGTCAGTGAAATGACCTGGTCGAAGCGCATGAAGCATCCTTCGAAGCTGGTCAATGTGGGCGATCAGGTGGAATGCGTCGTGCTGAACGTGAATCCCGGCGAGCGGCGTATCTCTCTCGGCATGCGGCAATTGGCGGAGAATCCCTGGGATGCGCTGCACGATAAATATCCCGTGGGCATGACGGTCGAGGGCCGGGTGCGCAACTTGACTGACTTTGGCGCCTTTATCGAAATCGAGGATGGTATCGACGGCCTGGTGCACGTCAGCAATCTGAGCTGGACCAAGCGGGTGAAGCATCCTTCGGAAGTGCTGAAGAAGGGCGATCGCGTAAAGGCTGTGGTTCTGGCGATTGAACCTGACAAGCGTCGCCTGTCGCTCGGCGTGAAGCAACTTCAGCCCGACGTTTGGGAGACTTTCTTCGCGGCGCATCACGTCGGCGATGTGATTCACGGCAAAGTCCTGCGGGTTGCCGCGTTTGGCGCTTTTGTGGAGATCGCGGAAGGCGTGGAGGGTCTGTGCCACAAGTCGGAAGCGGTGGATGGAAACGGCCAGCCTCTGCATCTGGAACCGGGCGTGGAGCATGACTTCAAGATCATCAAGATGAGTCCGGAAGATAAGAAAGTTGGACTCAGTATTCGTGCGGTCGGGGAGGAAGCTTCGCGGTCGGAGGTTGAGGCTTACAAGCAGCCGGTTTCCAGCACCAGCTCGACCATCGGCGAGCTGATTTCGTGGAAGCGCGCCAGTAACGAGAACAACTAAACGCCTTGTCATCCTTAGGGAATGTAACCCTGAGCGGAGTAGTGGCTTCGCGATAGCGAGGCTGCTGCGGAGTCGAAGGATCCCTTATCCTCTGCACTGCCTCGAACCCTTCAGGGGGTTTCTTCGTCGATTCGGTTTGGCCTCCCGCTTCACCCTGTTCTAGAATCATTCGCTTGCCTTTAATCATCTGTTCCTACTGAGGAGCGCTCACTTTGCCTGAAACTATTTATGACGTCGCCATCATTGGCAGTGGACCTGCCGGCTACACCGCTGCGATCCGCGCCGGCCAGTGGGGTCTGAAGACCGCACTCATCGAGAAAGACGGCTTTCTTGGCGGCACTTGCCTGCACGTCGGCTGCATTCCGACCAAGGCTCTGCTGTTCAACGCCGAACTCTGGGACCATCTCAAAGATGCCGAGGAGTTCGGCATCGAGGGCGTAGATACGCGCAAGCTGAACTGGGCTGCGGTGCAGGACCGCAAGTCGAAGATCGTAGCCAAGCACGCCAAAGGCCTCGAGTTCCTGATGAAGAAGAATAAGGTTGAGACGGTGAAGGGCTATGGCAAGCTGACTGGCCCCGCGCAGAATGGCTTGCTGACGGTTGAAGTGGTGAATGACAACAAGGCCAGCCATCTCAAGGCGAAGAACGTGATTCTCGCCACTGGATCGGAAGCTCGCATGCTTCCTGGTCTTGAGGCTAACGACCGCATCCTCACCAACATCGAGATTCTCAGTCTGAAGGATCTTCCAAAGTCGCTCGTCATCGTGGGTGCCGGGGCTGTCGGAGTGGAGTTCGCGTCGATCTATCGCTCATTCGATTGCGAGGTCACGATAGTCGAAATGCTGCCGCGGCTGGTTCCGGTTGAAGATGAAGAAGTCTCCAAGGAACTAGCTCGCGTCTTTCGAAAACGCGGCATCAATTTCCACACCAGCGCGAAGGTCGACAAAGTCGAGAAGACGAAGTCTGGGATTGCCGTCACCATCACGGTCGAAGGCAAGCAACAGACCATCAACGCTGAGAAAATCCTGATCGCCGTCGGCCGCAAGCCGCGCACCCAAAACATCGGCCTGGAACGCACCAAGATCAAGCCGGACCGCGAATTCATCAAGACCGATTCCTGGATGCAAACTTCTGAACCTGGCGTTTACGCCGTGGGCGACATCGTGCTGGGCTCGCCGCAACTCGCCCACGTGGGAGCTATGGAAGCAATCGTGGCTGTCGCCAAGATCGCAGGAAAGCCGGGCAAGCCGATTAACCCTGAGCACATTCCAGGCGCGACGTACTGCCATCCGGAAATCGGAAGCGTTGGCCTTACAGAAACCCGGGCCCGCGAAGCCGGGTACAACGTGAAGATTGGCAAGTTCCCTTTCACTGCGAACTCGCGCGCCTCCATAGTGGGCCAGCATGAAGGCTTTATCAAGATTGTCTCCGATGCCGATTACGGCGAGATTCTCGGAGTACACATCATCGGCCCGCAGGCGACAGAACTGATCGCCGAAGCCGTCGCCGCGATAGAGCTTGAAGCCACCGTCGAAGACCTGATGTGGACAATCCACGCCCACCCGACCCTGGCCGAAGCTATGCTGGATGCGGCAAACAGCGTGTACGGGATTGCGATTAACGCGTGAACTCACCACGGAGGCACGGAGCCACGGAGAAGATCAAAAAATAACGAAAGCTTTCTCCGTGCCGGAGCCAGCCCTGAGCGAAGCCGAAGGGTCTCCGTGGTGAAATGGTTTGAACTTGATCTCCCTCGTCCAACTCGGCACCGTTGACTACGCCACCGCCTCGCGCCTGCAGCAGCAACTGGTCGGTCTTCGTAAAGAGGAGAAGCTCGGCGATGTCCTGCTCCTACTCGAACACTCGCCTGTGATCACTCTGGGCCGCAACGCAAAGGCCGCAAACGTAACCGCCTCGCCCGAGATCCTCGCTCAGCGCGGCGTCGAGCTTTTCGAATGCGACCGCGGCGGCGACGTAACCTTTCACGGTCCCGGCCAAATCGTCGGTTATCCCATCTTCGATCTGCGCGGATTCGCCACGCCCGCCGGCAAGCGCAAGACGCTCGGCGCCGTCGAGTTCGTCCGCCGCTTGGAAGAAGTGCTGATTCGCACCTGCGCCGACTTCGCGATTCCCACGAAACGCGTACCTGGCCTAACGGGCGTGTGGACAAATGCAGGAAGCAACGATGCTCATGCCGAGACCGCCGCCTCGGCTGTCCAGAGGAGCGAAGCGAGCGCATTCGACCACGGATCCGAGGCCAAACTCGCCGCCATCGGCGTCCACATCTCCCGCTTCGTGACCTCTCACGGCTTCGCCCTTAACGTAAACACTGACCTCAGCTTCTTCAACCTGATCATCCCCTGCGGCATTACGGCCAAGCCAGTCACTTCGATGCAGCAAGAACTCGGCGACACACTTGACCTGACCGAAGTCGCCGAGTCGATCTCCCGCAATTTCGGTACAGTGTTCTCCAGCCAGATGCTTTGGGTTGAGACCCTCGACGCAATCCTCGGCCGCGCCGTCGGCGTCCCCATGCGGCCGCCGAAAGAACTCCGCTTGATCCGCAACGAAGACGAAACAACCTGGGCGTGACAGAGTTCATAGCGACAAGGTTGGCATACACTGAGTAGGTTGGAAACCCAATCAAACGCGATCAGTCGGCTAACGGCGGTTGTTCTGCTGATCGTCACGATCTCAAGTCTCGGATGTTCGAAGAAACCTACCGCCAGCGAAATCGCCGAACTGAATCGCCAGTTATTTCAAGCTGTCGAACGCCATGACGTCGCCTCGACTCGCCGCTCGCTCAAGAACGGCGCGAACATTGAAAGCACCACCTATAACGACATGACCCCCTTGGGAGTAGCCGCTAGTGACAACGACCTCCCGATGGTGGAACTGCTCGTGCAGAAGGGAGCCAGGGCTCACACAAAAGATCACTCTCTCGAAACTCCGCTCATGCATGCCGCCTACGGTGGACACACCGAGATCGTCCGCCTTCTGCTGAAGCAAAATCCCGATCTCGCCGAGAAAAACGGGGCTTTGCTCGATGCCGCTCACGGCGAACCGGCGATAGTCATGGTCGAAAACCCGCCCGGCGCCAGTTCCGCCGACCAAACTGTCTCAAGGCGACAGACCATGTCTGGGCTGGAGAAGCCGTGGGTAGAAACTGTGAAGTTGCTCCTCGATAGCGGAGCGGACATTGAAGTCAGAGACG
>Ga0307478_10002880_pt1 | contig 13205 bp, 9 predicted proteins | sample atmos_gasesECM4C_2_FD_203713 | JGI IMG/M metagenome (GOLD analysis project Ga0307478, IMG submission 203713) | Hardwood forest soil microbial communities from Morgan-Monroe State Forest, Indiana, United States - atmos_gasesECM4C_05 | ecosystem: Environmental > Terrestrial > Soil > Temperate...
ATGGCGTCGTAAACGCCGCGCGGCATCGCGCCCAGCGAGTTGCTGATCATGTAGTTGCTGCGCTCGAGAATGGGGAACTCGGGACGGAAGCGAAGCAGTGGGTCGGACATGGGAAGATTGTACGGGAGAAACGGAAGAGCGTTCGCGCGACTCTCGATGGCAGGCGAGGCTGCAACGGTGAGGGGTTAATGAGTGCCATGGGGGATTTTATCGCCAACTGACGGACACTTCGAAGCGCACCCATCGGTAATCTGGATTGACAGCTAGCCGTTAACGTATCCTCGGTCCAAGGAACAAACCGTGAGATTTGTTGTTCAAATCATCGAGTACCTCTGGCCCGTATGGGTGTTCTTCGGCCTTGGCTCTCCGCTGTTTCTGATTTGGGGATGGTCGAAATACTGGGATATTCCGAATCGCGCTAACTGGCGGTCCCGTGCCAGCCTCATAGGACTTACTGCGCCTCTTCTCAGCATCGGCCTTTGGTTCGTCGGCCTGCTGATCGCACACGGAACCGACTGGCATACCTCAATGCCGATAGTAAGCCGTCTCGGGCTGGCTGGCGCATGTGTAGCATTCATCGGAATGGCCGTTGGCTGTTTCGGGATTCCTCGCCTGATTCTAGCGATAGTTCCCGCGTCACTTGTCTCGCTCTTACTCTGGTCGTCGGTGGGATAGTTGACGAAATCAGTTTGCGCTCAAAACCAATCGGCGAGTGTAATTTAGTTTCCTGCGCGTGTCCGCGCCTGCTTGATCGCCCACCAGGCCAACGTCAGCAGCAGCAAATAGAGCACGCCGCTGATCAGGTTGACGCGCGAATCCCACCAGCCTTTTAGGACCACCGCACAAATCACGACGAAGCCAATGACCGATCCCCATCCGGCGAGGGGGGAGCGGAGAGGCAGCGCCCGAATCTGTTCCGGGCTGGTGCGGCGGCGGAACGAAACGTGAGCCGCCAGCGAGACTACCCAGGAGAGCATCATGCCGAAGAAAGCCGCGCGCAGGATGAATTCAAAGGCGTTGCGTGGCGCCCATCGTTCGAGCACGAGTGCGACCACGATTCCGTAAGAAGAAACCAGCAGCGCCAGCTTCGGCGAGCCATGCGCGTTCAGCTGTCCCAGACGGGCCGGCGCCCATCCACTGCGCGCCATCGAAAACAACATGCGGGATGACACGTAGAGCGCAGCGTTGGCTCCGGAAAGCGCCGCGGTCAGGACCACAAAGTTCATCAGGTGGCTGGCGGCGGGGATATTCACGGAACGGAAAACGGTAACGAACGGGCTCTCGCTGACCCCGGCACGGTTCCAGGGCATGACACCGACGAGGATGGCGATCGCGCCGAGGTAGACCAGGGCGAGCATGGCGAAGGTGATGCGCGTGGCTTTGGCGATTTCCGCCGAGGAGCGGGCTTCGCCGGAAGAGACCGCCACGAACTCGATCCCACCAAAGGCGTAGATCGCGAAAGTCATGGCCAGAAAGGGAGCGAGTATGCCGAGGGGGAAGAATCCGCCTTGCGCGCCATATTGCGGAGCGACCCGTCTGGTGAAAAGCAACCCCGCACCCAGCACGATGAAGGCAGCGATGGTAACTACTTTCACCATGGCGAACCAGAACTCAAAACGCCCGTAGTCGCCGACACCCAGAAGGTTCACCAGCAGCAACAGGAACGAGAAAAGCACGACCCACGCCACTGCAGGCACGCGTGGGAACCATAAGCCCATGTAGACAGCGGAGGCGACCATTTCTGCGCCGATAGATACGGCGATCGCCGCCCAGTACCCGCTGCGGGAAAGAAATCCGGCCCAGTCGTTGAGATAGAGATCACCATAGACGCCGAAAGATCCGGCGGCGGGGTGAGCGCAGGCCAGTTCACCAAGGGCGCAGGCGACGGTGAAGGTAATGAAGGCGGCGAGCAGGAAGCTGAGAATTACCGAAGGGCCGGCGAGGCCGATCGCGGTCGCTGAGCCAAGGAGGAGCCCGGTGCCGATCGAGCCTCCGATGGCGACCATGGCCATCTGTCCGGCGGTGAGTTGATGACGGAGTCCCTGTTCCTGGGTCGAAGCGGCCTCGGGCATCCTGAGGGTATATCAGAAGCCGAAGGTGGTTCGGAAATTGGAAGGAATGAATGCGGGAGTGTGCAAGCCACACGAGTCTCATCTCCATGATTGCAAAAGACGAATGACCTTCGTAACCGCGGCGGGCCGTTACTGCATTGCTGCTGTGTACCCCGGCTCCTAGAATCACGATGAAGGTTACTCCGCAGATTACCCACATGCCGGACCGGGCCGAAATCGCGAAGCGTGTCGCGCAGGCGGAGAAGCTTCTGCAAAGAGGCAAGACCAGCGACGCGCTCGAAGAATATCTCCAAGTGCTGCTGGAAGATCCGGAGAACGACAACGTGCGTTCCATGGCCGCGGACTTGTGTCTGTCGCTGAGCCGCACGGCCGAGGCGGTGTCGCTGCTTGGTGATCTTTTCGAGCGGCAGATCGGCGCGGGGGACGCGACCCGTGCAAGTTTGACCTACAAGAAGCTGGCGCGTCATGGGAGCCCGACGTGGCAGCAGAAATTCCGCTTCGGGCAGCTGCTGGAAAATTCCAATAAAAAACTTGCGATTGGCACCTACGAGAACGCGCTCGACGATTTGGCCAAGCAAGGAAAGCAAGCTGAGTCGTTGCAGGTGCTGAGCCGGATCGTCGCGCTGGAACCGACGCAGGCCAACTATCTGCGGATGGCCGAGTTGTGTTCGCAGCTCGGCGAGAGCAAAACATCGGCGGCCGCTTTTCTGAAGGCGGCGGAACTGGCGGAAGCGACCGGAGCGGATGCATCGCAATATTTCGAGCTGGCCTATGGAGAGGATCCGAGCGACCCGCGCATTGCCCTGGCGTATGGAAAGAGCCTGTTGGGGCAAGGACAGATTGGTGCAGCGATCTTCATTTTCGAGCCGCACGTGATTGGGGGAAATCCGTCGCTCGAACTGCGCGATTGCTACAGCCAGGCGTTGCTGGCGGCAAACCGGTTGTCGGAGGCAGAGCCGCTGGTATGGCAACTGTTTGAGCAGAATCCGAGCCGGCTGCAGCAGGTGGTCACGCTGGTCGGGCAGATGATCGACGCGCAGCAGGATGCGGAAGCGGTAGCCCTGGCGCGCAAGCTGGAACTGTTTCAGCGCCGCCGAGGTGAACGGCGGGCGTTCGTTGCCACCATGCAGGATCTGATCAGCGGGCACCGGTCGTCGCCCGAAATGCTGGAGTTTTTGAGCGAGCTGTTCAACTCCTCAAACCGTGAAAACGATTATTGCCAGACGCTGCTGAAGCTGTTTGATCTGTATGTCAGCACGGGGAATTTTCAGAAGGCGGGCGAGTGCCTGGACCGGGCGGCTGATGTCGATCCTTACGAGCGCGGGCATCAGAAGCGGCTGGAGATTCTGCGGGGGAAGATTCCCGACGATCGCTTCAAGGTAATCGCCTCGCGGTTGAGCCAGCTGAACAAATCGGTACCGGAAACGGTGCGTGCCGAGGAGCCGACGCTGGGGGCGGCGGCTCTGCAGGATTTGATGTTGCAGGCAGAAATCCTGGTGCAGTACGGCATGCGCTCGAAAGCAGTGGAACGGCTGCAACGCATTCAGGAATTGTTTCCGCGCGAAGAAGAACGTAACGAAGATTTGCAGCGGTTATATCTGGCAGCGGGAGTGACGCCGCGCTATGCAGGAAAAGCTCCCGCGCCCCCGGCACCGTCGTCGGCGGGCGCGACTGCGGCTACCCAGCCGCTGGTCCCACCCGCGGCCGTTAGCGGGGAACAAGCCGATGTCAGCAGCTTTACGCGGGTAGCGGAGATCACGCGCAAGCTGTATCACCAGAACAACGCGAACGCCGTGCTGGCCACCGCCGCGAACGAAATGGGCAGCCAGTGGAAAGTGACGCGTTGCGTAGCGGCCATGCGCAAGCCCGGGCTGCCTCCGACTGCCTTGCAGGAATTTCATGCGGATGGAACCTCCGCGGGCGATGCGGCGGCGCTGGCCGCGGTGGTGGCGGCATGCCAGGATCTGGCGATCAGCCGTGGCACTGTGACTATTACCGATACGTTGACCTCCGACGAAGTACAGCCGGTGCGGCGGGCTCTGGCGGAGCTAGGTGTGACTTCGTTACTGGCGCTGCCGCTGACCGATGGCGAGGACCAGATCGGCGTGCTGGTGTTCATGCAAGGGGCGGAGCGCAACTGGCACCCTTCGGAGATCGTGGTGCTGAAGACTCTGGCCGAGCAGGTGGTGATCGCGCTGAACAATGCGGGTCTGCGGCGGCTGGTGCGGAATCTCTCCGTCACGGATGAGAAGTCGGGACTGCTCAAGCGGGCTTCGTACCTCGATCTGGTGCTGGCGGAAGCGCAGCGGGCGTCGCAACAAGCGACGCCAATGACCATCCTGCTGATGCATTTTGGCAAGGGCGCGGCCATGATCAAGGAATTCGGCGACACGGCAGTGGAAGCCACGATGGAGCAGGTTGGGCAACTTTTCACTGCGAACATCCGCTCGAACGATCTTGCCTTCCGCTACGACACGACCACGGTAGCCATTATTCTTGGCGACACCGCTGAGAAAGAGGCGCTGCAGGCAGTCGAGAAGCTGCGCAAGCTGGTCGCCGATGTGCGGTTACCCGGCAAGGATCAACCGATTGCCTTCACCGCAGGTCTGGCGGAGGCAGTGATGCGCAGTTCGTTCGATCCGGTAGACATTGTCACGGAAGTGATCAACCGGGGCGAGCAGGCGCTGCACGATGCGCTCACCCAGGGCGCCGGCAGCGTGCTGGCGCTGGCGCCGAATATGGCGTCGGCGGCGGTAGCTTAAGAGCAGCTTCCAAGCTTTTAGCCATCAGCTCTCAGCTTTCAGCCAAAACGAGTATTTGCCGAACGCGGCTTTTGCGCCAGAGTCTGTTCCTGAATCGAATCAAATAGAAACGCCATCTATCCCAAGCCGCATTAAGCTGATGGTGATCGCTGAAAGCTGAAGCATGATAGCTGACAGCTGCTCTTTCCCGCTGCTACACTAAAAAGTTTGCTATCTACATCTGGCCTCTTCTAGAAGGAATTCATGTTGAAACCGGGCGATATTGCCATTGTGAGCGGCGCGCGGACGCCCATGGGGCGCTACTGCGGCAAGCTCAAGGATTTCACGGCGCAGGAGTTGGGCGCGGTCGCGGCCAAGGGCGCGATCGAGCGCGCCGGAATTGATCCGAAGGAATTCGATCACGTGGTGTTTGGCAACGCGCAACAGACTTCAGGCGATGCGCTGTACGGGGCGCGGCACGTGGGATTGCGCGCCGGGCTGCCCATCGACACGCCGGCGCTGACGGTGAACCGGTTGTGCGGTTCGGGAATGCAGGCCATCGTCAACGCGGCGCAGATGGTGCAGACCGACGAGGCGAAGATTGTGCTGGCGGGTGGCATGGAAGCGATGTCGCTGGCGCCGTTTGTGATCCGCGGCCGCGACGGCTTCACGCTCGCGCCGGGCGGCAAGCTGGAAGATTCGCTGATGGTTGCGTTGCTCGATTCCTATTGCGGTCTCTACATGGCGAACACCGCCGAGTTGTACGGCGAGCAGCAGGGGATCACGCGGCAGATGCAGGACGAGTTCGCGCTGCGCTCGCAACAGATGGCCGATGCCGCTTATAAAGAAGGACGGCTGCAGGAAGAACTAGTCCCGGTACCACTGAGAAATCACAAGGGCGAGTTGAGTGGGGAAATGTTCAGCGAGGACGATCACCGGCGTCCGCAGACCACGATGGAAGGGCTAGCGAAGCTGCGTCCAGCGTTCGGGAAGAGCGGGACAGTCACGGCGGGGAATGCGAGCGGGATTGTCGATGGCGGGGCGGCCGTGGTGGTGATGTCGGTGGAGCAGGCGCAGAAACGCGGTCTGAATCCGCTAGGACGGATCGTGAACTGGGGAGTGGCGGGCGTCGATCCCAGGGTGATGGGCCGCGGCCCGGTGCCGGCGACCAAACTCGCGCTGCAGCGAGCGGGGCTGACGCTGGACTACATCGATTTGATTGAAGTGAACGAGGCATTCGCGGCGCAGTATCTGGGAGTGGAGAAAGAGCTGGAGCTCGATCGCAGCAAAGTCAACGTCAATGGCGGCGCGATCGCGCTGGGGCATCCGCTGGGTGCGACTGGAACGCGGCTGGTGATCACGCTTTTGTATGAGCTGAAGCGGCGAAAGAAGAAGTACGGGCTGGCGACGGCATGCATTGGTGGCGGGCAGGGGATCGCGATGGTGGTGGAGAGTTTTCAGTAGCTTTCTTTTCACCACAGAGACACCCTTCGGCTTCGCTTAGGGCAGGCTACTGCACGGAGAAAAGGTTAACCCCAAAATTTGTCATCCTGAGCGCAACGAAGGACCTGCTTTTGATGGCAGTGGCACTGACAACGGGAACAGCAGATTCCTCGCTCCTTTCTCGCCGCCAGGGCGGTTGCGAAAGGCTCGGAGTGAAAGAGATTAATTGATCGGGTCTGGAATAAAGTGCGTGAATTAGTTCTTGACGCGGCGACGTGGACGAAGACAGATGACGTCTACGATGCGTTCTTTCGTGCGGTAGGTGCTCCTCTTTGGCATGGGAGGAATCTTGACGCCCTCAACGACAGTATTGCAGGCGGCCAGATTAACAAGATCGAAGTTCCCTATCGAATTTTAGTTTGCAATTATGAGCAAGTAGGCACTGCGGCGAGAGACATGGCTGAGAGGTTTGTGAGCCTCATTCGTGAACTGGCGGCTCGCGATACGCCAATAGAAATCGTTGTTCGGACTTCAGACTAAGTATTTTTCCTGTGACCCCTGTGTCCCCTGTGGTTAAGAAAGGTCTTCATATGCAAATCAAGAAAGTCAGCGTTCTAGGTTGCGGCCTCATGGGTTCCGGCATCGCGCAAGTCGCGGCGACGGCCGGATTCGATGTCACGGTGCTTGAGGTGGAGCAGAAGTTTCTCGACAAGGGCTTTGCCGGGATCGAGAAATCGCTGGCGAAGTTTGCCGAGAAGGGTACGCTCAAGGAATCGCCGCAGGCGGTGCGGGCGCGTCTCAAGGGGACGACCTCGAAGCAGGACCTGGCGGATTGCGACATCGTCATTGAAGCCATCATCGAGAATGTCGAGGAAAAGAAGAAAATGTATGCCTCGATCGATCCCATCGTGAAGAAAGAGGCGATCTTTGCATCGAACACCTCGTCGATTTCGGTGACCGAGTTGCTTACGGCGGTGAAGCGCCCGGAACGGTTTATCGGGCTGCATTTTTTCAATCCTGTACCGCTGATGAAGCTGGTCGAGGTGGTCAAGACCATCGCCACCGCGCCCGAGGTGTACGAGACGGGCTACGAGTTCGCAAAGAAGCTGGGTAAGGTGCCGGTGCGGACGTCGGACAAGACGGGCTTCATTGTGAACCGGCTGCTGGTGCCGTACATGCTGGATGCGATTCGGGCCTACGAAGAGGGCGTCGGGTCGATCGAGGACATCGACAACGCCATGAAGCTGGGCTGCGGGTATCCCATGGGGCCGTTCACGCTGCTCGATTTCGTGGGGCTGGATACGACCTACTACATTACGCACGTCATGTACGACGAATTCAAGGAGCGGCGCTTCGCGTCGCCGCCGCTGCTGAAACGGCTGGTGATGGCGGGCTGGTACGGGCGCAAGTCGGGGCGCGGGTTTTATGATTATGCGGACCCGGCGAATCCGGTGGCGGGGAAGTTCTAAGGTTTGCGGAGCTATTTTGCCGCCGGAAACACGGAGTTCTCTGCCTTGTCATCCTGAGCGGAGTGAGCAGGAAGCAAAGCGTACTGCTCACGGAGTCGAAGGACCCTTGCGGCGACGACGGTACAAATGACGATGACGGACATTTCAATTTCGGCTGCGCCGACAGAAGCCGTAATAGGGCTGCTGGGTGAAATTCCCGCGGGCGGCCGTGGTCAGATTGAGAAACGAGGGGTCCTTCGACTTCGTTCGGCTGGCGCCTCACTTCGCTCAGGATGACAGATCAAGAAGAGAGCGACTGAGATATCGAATTATGACCTTCGAAAACATCCTCCTCGAAAAGAAAAACTCCATCGCCCACGTCACCGTCAACCGCCCCAAGGTGCTCAACGCGCTCAACATGGCGACCATGGAAGAACTGCGGGCGGCATTTACCGACATTCAGAACGACGCGGCGATTCGCGTCGCCATCCTTACGGGGTCGGGCGAGAAAGCGTTCATTGCAGGAGCCGATATCTCGGAACTGGCCAAGCACGATACGGTTTCCGGGAAGGCGTACACCCATCGCGGGCAGTCGGTGCTCGATCTGATCGAGAACCTGGGCAAGCCGGTGATTGCCTGCATCAATGGATTTGCTTTGGGCGGCGGCTGCGAGATTGCCATGGCCTGCACCCTGCGGCTCGCGAGTTCGAATGCGAAGCTGGGGCAGCCCGAGGTGAAGCTGGGGATTATTCCGGGATACGGAGGCACACAGCGGCTGCCGCGGCTGGTGGGCCGGGGCATCGCGATGCAAATGGTGCTCACGGGCGACATCATTTCGGTGGAAGAAGCACATCGGATCGGGCTGGTCAACGAGGTAACTGCGCCTGGTGAACTGATTCCGCGGGCGGAAGCGATTGCACAGAAGATCATCGCCAATGCGCCGCTGGCGATTCAGTACGCGATGGAGGCGGTGAACCACGGGCTCGACCTGCCGCTGGCCGAGGGGCTGTATCTGGAGGCGACGCTCTTCGGCGTGTGCTGCGCTACGGAAGACAAGAAGGAAGGAACTTCGGCGTTCCTGGAGAAGCGGGCGGCGAGCTTCAAAGGCAATTAAAGAACATCTCACCACGGAGGTACAGAGACACGGAGAAAGGCTCAGCTAAAAATATTCCTGACACAACGCCGATGAAAAGCAGGTCCTTCGCTGCGCTCAGGATGACAATAGTTAAGATGACGACGACAATACTCTAAGATGACAATGTTTAAGATGACAATCCAGAGAAACCGCTGTGACTCTGTGTCTCTGTGGTGAGAACGAACTTGAATCATGATTAAGTCGCTACATATCGGCCGATACGTGACGAAGCCGCAAGATCTGCGGGCGCTGGCAGAATTTCTCGAGGCCATCGGCTTTCGGCAAGTGGCAGGCGGAGATGGGCGTTCGGGAGTGTTCGCGGCGCCGGTGGGGATGTTGAGTGTGAACACTCTGCCATCAGAGTACCCGAAGGAAGTGCTGACGCGGTTGAAGGACATTAACCGGCTGATTGTTCTGGAAGTCAGCAATCCAGATGACGTTTTCGCGATCGCCGAGAAGAAGAAGCTCAAGGTGCTGATGGACACCGCGTCGCCGAAAACCGGGGAGCGCAGTTTTTCGCTGGCGCTGCCGGGCGAGATCATTGTGACGGTGCACGGTGTGCCGGAAGAGTTGCCCGCGGGCATTGAAGGAGACCTCAAGGCTGCCGGCAAGCGCTTCGGGATCGTTGTCAGCCGGTTCAATGCGTTTATCACGGAGCGACTCTTGCAGGGCGCGCTCGACGGCTTGCGACGCATGGGGGCGCGGCCGGCAGACATCGAGATCATGCGCGTGCCGGGCAGCTTTGAAATTCCGCTCGGGGCCCGCTCTCTGGCGGAAAGCGGGAAGTTTGATGCCGTGATCTGCCTGGGGTGCCTGCTACGCGGGGACACGGCACACTACGACGTCATCGTGAATGAATGTGCGCGCGGAATCGGGCAGTCGGCCCAGGAAACCGGCGTGCCGCACGCGTTTGGTGTCCTTACTTGCGACACGCTGGAGCAGGCGATCGACCGCGCCGGATTGAAGATGGGGAATAAGGGATTCGACGCGGCGATGGCGGCGGTGGAAATGTCGGAGGTGAAAAGGTCGGTCGTTGGCCAAAGCTCTCGTCGCCAGCAGTCAGTCAAGTCGAAAACAAAGGGCGGCAGAAAGAAACGCTCTCGCTAGAACTGCAGCCGCCGTTGACACTACTTCCTGTAAACTGACTTTCACTCTGGCACAACCGCTTCGGTCTTGTGCGGACTAGCCAACGACCAACGACTAACGACCAACGACCGCCGTTATGGGCACCCGACGAAAATCGCGAGAGCTGTGCTTACAGATGTTGTTTCAGGCCGACATGGGGCGACAGGAACCGGACGCGGTGCGAAGAACGTTCTGGGCAGAGCGCAAGGAAGTGGGCGAGGACGTGCGCGGGTTTGCCGACGACCTGTTTCGCACGGCCATGGACCGTACGGCCGATATCGACAAGCTCATCGAGGGGCATGCGGAGCATTGGCGCATGGAGCGGATGGCGGCTGTCGATCGCAATATTCTTCGTGGGGCGGTGGCAGAGTTCCTCGGGTATCCCGAGACGCCACGGGCGGTGGTGATCAACGAGGCAATCGAGATCGCGCGGAAATTTTCCAGTCCCGAGTCGGTACAGTTCATCAATGGCGTGCTCGATAGCGTTGGGCGCGATCTGGAAAAAGCGCGAACGTAGGCGGCGCGGCGCCGGACACTTCCCTCCATCGAAATCCAGGAAACTCACCACAGAGGCACAGAGAACACCGAGGCAAGCGCAGGCGAATATTTTTCCTGCCGCGCGGCGAAACAGCGCTCTCGCTTTGCGGGACTAGTGACTTAGGGGTTCAATGCAGACGTCGGAACTACGCCGCGCAGGCATGCACGACGCGCGAGGAAAAGCAGGTCCTTCGCTGCGCTCAGGATGACAAACTTTAAATGAAACAGGTCCTTCGCTTCGCGAAGGATGACAAATCTGGAAAAGGGAGCAGGTATTTCGCTCTGCTCGGCTGGCGCCTCGCTTTCGCTCCGAATCACAACAAATATCGGGTTTACGGTTGCACGGCGATCAGATCGGGGTTACAGGTTTGGGGAATGTTGCTGCAGAGGCTGCTCTTGTTGCTGCTGTTGTTGTTGACGAAGGTGACCTCTTGCAGATCGACGTTGGAGACGGTGCTCAAGACGTGCACCGAACCGTCGGTGGTGCCGACGTACATGGTGACGCCATCGCTGGTGAGGCTGGCGTCGAGAGGAACGGGGTTGCCGGTCAGGGGGATAGCGGTGACGGTATTCACGCCGAGATCGAACGCGAACACGCTGCCCAGGTTACTGGCGAGGATGTACACGCGGCTGTTGTCGGGCGCAACCAGCATCTTGAGGGGAGTGAACGTTCCCTGTCCGATGTTGACGAAACTGGAAGTGGCCGAGGTGACTGGAAAGGGACACGTAACCAACTGTGTCTGCGGACTGGTTAAGGTCGCGACGGGCGGAGCGCCGACCGCAACCGAGAAAACATCAATGCCCGGCGACTCGACGCCAACGGCGTGAACTCCGTCGGAAAGCCCCTGGAACAGCACGGGATTTCGGCCAGGGAACGATGCCACTTGCGCGTAACTGGTATCGCAAGTATTGCGCATAGTGACGGCGCCCGCTGCTCCGCCGTTCAGAAAGGCCAGTGCACTGTTGGGATAAAAGGATGCGGCAATCGCGGGGGCGGATAGCGGAATCTGCTTGAGGGCCAGCACCGTGGAATAGACATACAGGGTCGGCGGGACCGTTGGGTTGCTCGGCGTCGGATTGCCGAGGATGAAAATCTTCAGTCCGTCGGGAGAGAACGCCGCGGCGGTTGCGCTGTTGATCAGAAGCGGGCTGGGAGACGGAGTTCCACTCTCCAAATTGGTGACCACATACACCTGATTGGGAATGGAGAGAGTGTCGGACACGACGGCGGTATTGCCATCGAGCGAAACCGCGAGCACCTTGCCGGGAAGGCTGGTGAATTGGGCGACCGGACTGCTGTTGGTGCTGGAGGTCGGGGTGAACACCATGAGGCCTGAAGAACTGCCGAGGTAGGCTTTGTCGCTCTTGGGAGAAAAGATGAAGGAGTTTGGCGAACTGGGTAGCGTCACGCTGTTCCCGGCTGCGTTGGTCTTGACGGGAATGGGAAACAGCAACGGCTGACATCCGTTAATCGGGGCGCCTGCGGCGGTATCGCATTGGGTCGTGGTGACGTAGACGTTCTTGCTGGTAACGGGCGATCCGGTGATCAAGCCGGTGATAGGGGTGCCGACGTAATCGCCATTGGCCGGGGTGGTGGTCGAGTAGACCGGCTGAGGCGGATCCACACCGACGTTGCAGGTGGGCGGGGCGCAGACGGCAGTGATGCTTACCGCGCCTGGGGCACTGGTCTTGACGCCCGCGGTTCCTGCGGTCGGGCCGGTCCCGGCGGTGGCAGTGACGGTGGCGTTGGGCGGGGAGGAACTGATAAAGCTGACCGCAGGGACGGGGTTATCCAGTGTGTTGCCGAGACGGTCAATTATGGTTGGCGTGACATTCACGCCCGCGGACAGATTGCTGGTCACCGCGAACGAAGTGTTGGTGGTAGCGTTGCCTACTTGCAGGTTGACGGATTGCACCAGGCAGGTTTCGAAGTAAGGATGCAGGTGCCCCTTACTGTCGGGAACTTCGGCGGGCAGGCTGGTCACACCTGCGGCACTTGCGAAAATCTGTGTCAGACCGGGGACGGCAGCCGTGAAGCGGGCACGGAGAATCTGATTGCCATTATTGTTGTTCAGAGACGGATCGGTGGTGCTGATCTTGGCGACCGTGGAATTGGTCTGGGAGAAGGTGAAGGATCCGACGGTGTTGGTGACTTCCATCCCGTTGCTGAAGGCCTGAGCTTGAAAATCGAGAAAGTTCTGGATGCCAGGAGCCTGGGCGAGGGTAATGCAATCGGGCTGCGGAATAGGCGGATTGTAGGGGCTAAGCGTGATGGTATCGATGTGCAGGTGCACGTAAACATTGACCGGCGCGCTGGTAACGCCGTTGCCGGAGGCGGTTACCTGGGCGAAGCCCGCGCCCGTAGGAGTGCAAATCTGGCCCAAGGTATCCCAACGACCGGCGCACGCCAGTCCGCCAGCGCTAGGGATGAACGAGAGGACGGCGGGGTTGCTCGAGGTGTACACGAAAGGAACGTTAACGGAGCCGGCGCCATTCCTGGCACTGGCGGTGAACTGCAAGGTCGAACCCAGGTCGACGCTGCTGTCGGCAGGGGACAGAGTAACCGTGGTTGGGGTTCCAATAGGAGAAGTGCTGGTGGCGCTGCTGCCGCAGCTCGTTAGACCGCCAATTGCGAGGAATACAGTCAGGATTGCGCAAACCTGGGCGAACAAACGACGCATGCATCCTCCCCGCCTGGGCACGC
>Ga0307478_10002881_pt1 | contig 13204 bp, 13 predicted proteins | sample atmos_gasesECM4C_2_FD_203713 | JGI IMG/M metagenome (GOLD analysis project Ga0307478, IMG submission 203713) | Hardwood forest soil microbial communities from Morgan-Monroe State Forest, Indiana, United States - atmos_gasesECM4C_05 | ecosystem: Environmental > Terrestrial > Soil > Temperate...
TTTATAGGGAGGATAAAGACCGTAGTAGTAGCCGTCACTGTGGAAATGCGGAAAAGCCGCGCGCCGCGAGGCAGGGATACGTTCCTGCCGCGTACGCTTCTACTCGAACCTGTGAATATCGCGGAAGACTCACTGTGACTTGCTTGCAAAGCTCCCGCATCGCGAAAATTATCCTCAACCTCAGCGCGTACCGCACAGGAAGCGCACAGCGTTATGCACAAGATTTGAAGGGCGCGAATAGGCCTGCAAGCCCCTCCGCTAAAACCAAAAATTCACCGTCTAAGCGTCCTGGTCACGCGCAGGATACGCCCACGCGAAAATCGCGGCGGCGAGCGCCGTCACTGCGAACGCCATCACGCTGCCCTCCGGGCCAACGGAGCCGCCGGTGAGCCACGCCGGACCGTGAAGCGAGGAGTTCAGCAGGTGGCCAGGAGCGACGAGGCCGCTGTCCGGCACGGAATACAAAAATGTTTCGCCCCAGTCGAAAGCGGCGTGCATTCCCACGGCGAACCACAGGCTGCCGGTGCGCCGCAGCGTCAGGCAGAAGAACATGGCGATCACAAACACGCTGAGCGCACCTACCTTGTCTTCGCCGCCGTTGCGAAGATGAACCGCGCCGAAACCCGCGGAAAGCAGGATGGCCGCCGGCCAAAATCCGACACCCGTAGCAAGCGTGAATTGCGTGTAGCCGCGAAATAAAAATTCCTCAAAAAATCCGACAAAAAGAAAAACGATTCCCCAAAGCGCTGCATAGCCCGCGATTGCCGGGCCGCGCAGCGCAAGACCTCCGAATGAATACCCGTGGAAAGCGCGAATCAGAAAAATATTCGCGGCGATCATCACGATTCCCCATGCCGCGCCCTGCCAGAATTTCGCTCCAAACGCAGCGGAGCGCGGCAGGCCGTAAACGCCAAATGGACGGCCTTCCAGCATTCCCATGATCACAGCGGCCGCAACGGCCGCAAAAGCTTCGGATACTTCTTGCACGAGCATGCTGGTTGGCGTGATGCCCGTGCGGCCGATCAAGGGAAGATGCAGGGCCATCGCAAGGAAAGTTTCGGCCATCAGGAAAAGCATGCAGAAGAGGAGGTAAATCAGGAGCCGCCATCCGGCGCGGAACTCATGCTCATTCCAAAAAATGACCTGCGCCGTGCTTCGAGGACCGTGTGGCGGCCCTAGCGGAGGCGGCGGTATGTCTGTGGGATCTTGTTCGTACGTCATGATTTTAATCCGGCTCGCGCTCGGCGTATCGTTTGAGGCGCGCGAGATAATTCTGATTGCGGCGCTCGACGGCGTGGCGCGTCATCAGCCAGTCAACCAACTTGCCAACGAAGCCGGGCATCGTGTAATCGCTGTGCATACGCACAACCGTTTTTGGCGGACGCTCTGGAGAAGCCGCGGCGACCCGTTCCAGCTCCCACCGCTCCAATCCCTTGACGCCGTAACGGTCGCTGAACCGCCACTCGAAGACGCGCGCGTTTTGCAGCGCCGTCACGACGGCCGTGTGCGAGACTTCGCGCTTCCCCATTTTGCCGCTGATCTGCACTTTCTGCGCGACCTCGAAGTCCGATGCGCCATCCTGCACTTCAAAACTTGCCTGGATGTCCGCGCCATACCAATACGGCATTCTCTGCGGCACAAAAAAAGCAAACACCATTTCGGCGGGAGCCGCGATCTCCACCGATGTTTCGATTCGCGCCATGGAATGCGCGCTACTTTATCATGGCGAGCGAGTAGCACGGACTTCAGTCTGTGGGGGTCTGAATGAGCTTGGCTGGCGCGCTGGGACTTGGCGTATTTGCGGACCCCCACAGGCTAAAGCCTGTGCTACAAAAAGCGCGCCCCTTCAGGCTTTGGGAAAGGGAATGGCCGCGGCGGCTAGGACTCGATTGCTGCCTCGATCTTGGACGAATACGACGGCGCGCAGGTTGGCGCGATTCCATTCGCGCGCGGCGTGAACGGCGACGCTCGATGAAAATCCCTGGGGGGAGGCTTCCATTTTCGCAATTGGCAAGAGTTGGCGGACGACGCCGTTGTGCTCCAGTGCGCGGCCGGCGTTTTCACCGTGCTTTACGTCGGAGTGCAGCATGTTTTCCGCAACGGCGAGGTATAACTGCCCGCTTACGTTCTTCCCCGCGCTGGCCAGCGGTTCGATGTGGATTGCGAGAGTGTCGCCCTCTTCCCAGGAGAGTTGAACCGCGGCTTTCCGAGCCTGGCTCGCGGCGCTGATGGCTCGCAGCGCGTCCGAGTCCGAACTGCCGACGAATTTCGCGTGGCCGTCCACGATCATTTGCGGTGTGTAGGCCTGCCCACCTGCGAAAGTTTGGTCATACTCGTTCTGCCGCTCGGTGGCGGCCTCGGATGAAAAAGGATCTTTCCAACCGAGGCGATCCCAGTAATCCACGTGCTCTTCGAGGGCGATGATGTCCGCGCCGGGGACTGGCTGCGTTTTGCCAAGGCGTGAGAGCAACGCATCCGCGGGCGGGCAGCACGAGCAGCCTTCGGAGGTAAATAATTCGACGAGGACTGGGGTAGGTGGAGAACCAGCAGGTGCAGGCTTGGCGGAACCATACTTCATTCTTGCCGCAGCCGAACCGGTAATGCCGGCCCTCAAGGCAATCAGGCCCATGACGGCGACTGCAGCGATCAACACTGTTGCCAACTTTGACTGGAGACTCATAAGACTTCCCTTCGACGACACTTCGTGCGCAAGCTGTACAAATTGTATTACGGAATTCGTTGCATGTTGGATGAGCGAGCCGCGCATAGGTTCCAATGGCGACGCCGAAATTCGCGTGGGCTAGCGTCCCTGGCGGTCGTGGCCGTAGCCGCCGAAATACCAGCGCGCGCCGACGGTTGTATATAGCCCATACGGGCCCGCAGTGCCGAGATCGGCTAGTCCCACATTGTTCTTATATTTGCCGAGCCAATCCACCTGGTGCTGAGTCACGCGGATCTCAAAATTTTTCGGCAGCTCGACACCGACTCCCACCGCGCGCTCGAAGGAAATCCCGGCCATGGACGCCGTGTATTTGAATTGCGGCACGTTGTTGCCGAAAGAAAACGTCGGCGTGAAGAAGACGAATACATGACGCGCGAACGTTTTCCCGAAGGGCTGCACTTCGAGATAGCCGCCCAGAAGGTAGCGCGCGTAGGCGTTGCAGTTGGAGTTCGCTCCGCCCGCGGCGATGATGACAGTCCCCGCTGGCGAGCAACGGCCAAGATCTGGCTCGTTGTGCGGAGGCGCCACTTCGTAATCCACATAGCCGCGCACCCAGTCGTGGGGGAAAAACGTTCGCCCCTCGGGCACGCCCCACGGGGACAGCGCTGGTGCGGGAGCGGCAGCCGTATCGGGCGTAGTCGCGGGAAGTGTGGTTACGGTCGTTGTTGCGTCCTGGGCGAGCACGGGCAATCCGGCAAACGCTGCGAGCACGGATAGGAACACCATTTCACGAATTCGGTTATTCAATGAGGTTCTCCTTAGTTTCAATGAGGGTTTCGCGTGACAGCCACTTATTGCGCGCCGCCCGCAGCCTTCACAAATTCAGGCGCGCGGCCCTGGGACCACGGGTCATACGTCTCGGCGAAGCGCATACGCTCATCGAGCGGCGGATGACTGTAGAACCATAATTTCACGGCGGTGGATGGATTTGGCTCCTCGAGATCGACTTCGCCGAGGATTTGAAACGCGTGCGCCGCGACGACGGACGCATCCGGAATCAAACCGTGGACCACTTCGAGGCCGTACTGGTCGGCCTGATGCTCGATATGCCGGCTGAAAGCGTTTTGAGCGGGCGTGAAGAGAAATCCGAAGACAGACAGCAGCAAGAACAGAACGGGCAGCGAGGCAAGATCGTCAGGGCCGCGAATCGCCCAAGCTTCTCCCCAGCGCGCGAGCATCCAGTGGAGAAGGCGATAGGCGAGATAGAGAAAAAAGATAAGCACGCCGCAGGCGAACAGGATGCCATCGCGAACGTGTCCCAAAACGTAATGGCCCATTTCGTGGCCGGTGACGAACACGACTTCGTCCTCGCTCATGCGCCGGATGGTCGTGTCCCAAATAACGACGCGTTTGCTCGCTCCGAGGCCGGAGACATACGCGTTCAGCGCTCTTAGCTTTGCGCTCGCGGCCATTTCCAGAATGCGGCTCTGCGGAATCGGCGCCCCGGCTCGGATCGTCATCTGCTCGATGCGCTCGGCGAGGCGCGGCTGCTCGGAGGCGAGCGGCGTAAATTTGAAAAAAAGCGGCTCGACGATAACCGGCTCAGCCACCGCTCCCAAAATAATAAGCGGCACGGCAGCCAGCCAGAACCAGAACCACCATTTTCGCGGGCTCTTGCGAATAACGGCAAACAGGATCCACATCATCAGAATTCCGATGGAAATCTCAAACCCCTCGCCCTTGGCCCAATCCGCGAGCCACGATCCCCATCCTTGAATGGATTGCTGATACTGCAAAGACAGGCGGTGCTCCCAGATCGCGGTGGGCAGGCTGAGCACATCGATCGTCAGCAGCAGGAGCGGAGCGAAAAAAACGACCTGGCCGAAGTTGCTGTCGGTCCACTTAAGTGCCAAATCGCGATAGGTGGGAGCGATGCGAAGGTGAAGGATGAGGACTAGCAGCAGGAGTCCGTAGGCGACATCGAGAAAATAGAGTTCGTGCCGGGCATGAGCGTAGGCGATGGCTTGCGCTTCTTGTCCGGGCGTGAGCGTGTAGCCCTGCACTTGCCCGCCGGCAGGCGGTGCGGAGGCAGGGGGCTGCGCAGGAGCCGGCGACGAGGATTGTGTCTGTTGCGCGCGGCTCAGAGGCGCGAAGAAGGAGCCGATCGCCAAGACCGTTATCAAGGCGAAAAAACCTGCCGCGGTTTGCGGATTGCTGCGTTTCACTCGTCGTCCCCTGACGGCGCCGCGCCGGAGAATGAAGCGGGCGGCGCGCGGAGTATGATGCAACCAGCCAAGACCGCGCAAGCAAAGGGTTGCGTACACTCAGTGGCTCCGGCATCTCGCCGGCGGCTTTCGCCCCCGACTCGCTCATGCGCACCGGTGCAGATCCTCAACCCGGATGCGGCGTTTTCAGACAATAGTTGCGAATCGCGCCACCCACCGCGACACCTGCGTGAATCGCGGATGTCCATCGCTCGAGCCGATGATGCCCCGTGCGGTGAAAAATGTAAGAGACGCCGATGGACGCACCCGTCGCCGCCGCCTCGATGCTCGCAAACAATGGGTGATTGTCCACGATGGAATTCGTCAGAAAAGCTTCGTTGATTCCGCGGCGGCGAAGATTGAGCGTCGAAGCATAGTCCAGGGCGCGGCCCGCGCCGACGGCTGCGAAGAGCCAGTCATTCTCGGCATCCCAAAAGCGGTGTTCGACGGGCGCGAACGGATTGGGAGGTTTGGCAGCCTCGGCCGATTTGTCCTGACTCGCGGAATTGGCGGCGTCTGCCGGTTTCGGAGCGGCCGGCGGGTCAGGGTCCTTTGTTTCCGCAGGCTGCTGCTGCGCGCTCGTTGCGGACACCACCGCGATTGAGAAAACTGCCACGGCGATCGCACGCCAAAACCTTTTCCGCATATGAAGGTGCTCTGCCCTTTCGCTTCGCGTGATGGAAGCAAGGATTGTGTGCAAGGGCTGAAAGGTTGTAAAGGAAGAAAGAAGATTCCGCGGGGAATTCTTCGCCCCCGCGCACCCGGCCCGCATCGCGAAATGGCCTGCCGTTTCGCTGCCTGGCAACCCCACCACTAGGGATTGTATCTTTTCTCTTGACACCACAAGAGAGGCGGCGCAGAATCCCCGCAACTTTTTCCGCTCGGTTCTGGTCCGGGAGACCAGATCGGTTTACCGGGAACGATTCCCGTGAACGGTTCGCCTGGAGCGGAAAAATGAAGCGCAATTCCAGAGGGGGGAATCAGCGTGCAGTACTTGCCGGGATGGACCGTTCAATGCATCAATCCGGAGTGCGCCGCTCGCGGCCACTGGCTGCGGGCATCCGACTCCGGGGGGGAGCTCTGCAGCAATTGCAGCTCTCCGCTTCACAACGTGCCGCCTCCGCTCGGCCCGCGCATGCGGATGCGCCCGCGCTCGCTTGGGAGTTATCGTCCACCGGGCCGCTCGCCAAGCCGTCAGAGGTAACCACGGCGAGCATCCTCAGGGCCAGCTCGCCCCGATCACTTCGGGGCGAGCCGTCCCCGCAGTTTCTTCAGTCGAAAAATCCTCATCCGTATTGAAAAACGCGAAGGAATTCGTGTGGTAGCGAGGAGTTTATTCAAGCCACTCGCTGATCACCGGTCATACTTCGAACACGCAAATCCGAATCCAGCCACGGATCACGAATCACGGTCCTAAAATGGGGAGAGCGGCCGTGGGCAGTCCGGCCGCTCGTGGGGCATGGGCAAATTCAAGATCGCTGGGATGGAGCCGGCTCTACCGGGATTGGTCCGCGGGACCAACCAGACTCAGGAAGACCAGCACAGCGAGCACCGAGATGCAGGCTGCTACAGTCATTGGCGTACTCGCTTCTCAGCAACAGCTCCAACCACGCGATCATTCTGCCGGTAAACCCCGCGCGGGAAAATGGGCCAACGGTTACATTCGATCCGGTACTGTCGTACGGTGCTTGTCGCGTTCACACTCCGAGGTCGGGAATCAATTCAAGAGCATCATTAAACCGGTTGGTGAAATTGGCCATGCAAATGGTCAGGGTCAGCTCGACGATTTGCCCTGCGTCGAAATATTTGGAGAGCTCCTGAAGGCCGGTGGCGCGCATCCCGGCGGCGCCGCGCGTGATGCGGTCGGCGTAGAGGATCGTGGCTTTTTCCTTTTCGTCGAAGAGAGGGCTGCGTGAATAGAATGGGAGCGCGGCGATTTGCTCGGCGGTGACGCCGGCGCCTTTGGACGAGGCGATGTGCGCGCGCGAACAGTATTCGCAGCCGTTGACCATCGACGCGCGCAGGTACGCGAGCTCCTTATATTTGGCTTCCACCGTGCCTTCGTTGACGACAGCCTTGTACAAGGGAAGAAACGCTTTCAGCACCGCGGGACGGTGGGCCATGGCCGCGAAAATGTTCGGCGCTTTCCCTCCCCGCGCGGCGAGCTTGTCAAATATTTCCTGCAATTCGGGCGCGGCTTGTTCTTTGGTCAATGGACTCGGGACTGGCATATTTCGTCTCCTTTTTTTCGTGAGGGGCGATTGATTGCCGCGCAAGTTTATCAAGCCGGACGAGAATCGGGAAACGGGTCAAGTAGGACAGGCATTCAGCCTGTCGTCGTAGATTCCAGCCGGCCGTTACTCTAAACCGACAGGCTGAATGCCTGTCCTGCTGGGATTGTTGAACGTCATTTCTTCGCGTGTTAGCCTAATCGCAGCAAAGCCCTTCCGCTTCTTTCGCAGTACCAGGGGATCATCCAATGGTTTCTCCGGCACGCCAATTTAACGCGGTGGCCGATGAAGAACGCGTCCTCGACGTCGTGCGCGGGCTTGTCGCCGAGCTGGGACACGAGTCGGCGCTTCGCTCGGCCGGCCCAGCGTCGCATCTCGATCGCGATCTTGGCCTCGGCAGCCTGGAACGCGTCGAATTGCTTCTGCGCCTGGAGAAAATGTTTGGCGTGCGTCTCGATGAAAATGTTCTGGCCGCGGCCGAGACGGTGCAGGACTTGATCGCGGCGCTGGGCGCGGCAACTGGCGCACCCTCCACTCAAGCAGCGCGCGCGGAAGCTGCGAGCCGGGCAATGCAAATTTCCTTCACCGGGCAGGCGGAAGGGATTCCCGGCGCGGAGACGTTTCAGGAAGTGCTGCGGCATCGCGGGCGCGCGGACGCTTCGCGCACGCACTTGATTTTTTACGAGGACGAAGGCGAAGGGGCGTCGCTCACGTTTGGCCAGCTGCTGGAAGGCGCCGAGCGCGTGGCGGCCGATCTGACCAAGCGCGGCATCGGGCGCGGAGACACGGTCGCGCTTATGCTTCCGACTTCCCGAGAATTTTTCCTCTCTTTTGCCGGAATACTGCTGGCTGGCGCGACTCCCGTTCCGATTTATCCGCCGTTCCGCGCGGACCGGATTGCGGAATACGCGGAACGGCAATCGGCGATCCTGGCGAATGCGGGCGCGCGATTGCTAGTGACGTTTCGCGAAGCTGCCAGCGTCGCCAAATTGCTCAAGCCGCTCGTGCCGTCGCTTGAAGGTGTTGTGACGGCTGAGGCTCTTGTGGCATCGAGCACGCCCGCTCCGCTCGGCCCGCAATTGCACTCGCGCGGCGAAGATCTAGCGCTCCTGCAATACACTTCCGGCTCGACGGGCAATCCCAAGGGCGTGATGCTGACGCACGCGAATCTTCTGGCCAATGTGCGCGCGATCGGAGAAGCGCTGGGGCTGCGGAACGATGAAGTCGGGGTGAGCTGGCTGCCGCTTTATCACGATATGGGCCTGATTGGCGCGTGGCTCATGCCCCTTTATTTTGGTGTCCCTGTTGTGGTGCTTTCGCCGCTGGCGTTTCTTTCGCGGCCGGCGCGATGGCTGCGCGCGTTTCATCGCTACCACGGAACCTTAGGCGCGGCTCCGAATTTCGCTTACGAGCTGGCCGCGGCGAAAATCTCGGACGATGAAATACAGGGCCTCGATCTAAGTTCCTGGCGCGCGGCGCTCAACGGCGCGGAACCTGTTCTTCCCGCTACCCTCGATCGTTTCGCGGCGCGATTTACACGATGCGGTTTCCGCCGTGAAGCTTTGTTGCCCGTATATGGCCTGGCGGAATCTTCTTTAGCAGTGACGATTCCGCCGGTGGGGCGCGGGCCGCTCGTGGATCGCCTCGACCGCGCCGCGTTTGCACAGGAAGGCCGCGCTGTGCCGGCGCCGTCGGAATCCGCTGGATCTGGCGCAATCGAAGATCCGAATGTGATTTCTTTCGTCTCGGCGGGCCCCCCCGTTCCACGCCATGAAGTGCGAATCGCAAATGAGCGCGGTGAAGATGTGGGCGAGCGCGTCGAGGGGCAGCTCTGGTTTCGCGGGTCTTCCGCCACGCAGGGCTACTATCGGAACGAATCAGCGACCACCGCGCTGCTACCTGAGGGCGCTGCCGCAGGTTGGGTGAACTCAGGCGACCGCGCGTATCGCGCCGGCGGCGAAATCTTTATTACCGGCCGCGTGAAGGACATCATCATTCATGCCGGCCACAATCTTTATCCTCACGAAATCGAAGACGCTGTGGCGCGAGTGCCGGGTGTACGCAAAGGCTGCGTCGTCGCCTTCGGAGCGGCCGATCCTGTGGCGGGGACCGAGCGGCTCGTGATTGTGGCCGAATCGCGCGAGCGCAAACGAGAAGCGCGGGATCGACTCGCGCAAGCGATTAATGCGCAAGTCACGGAAACTCTCGGGCTCCCGGCTGACGTGGTTAAAGTCGTTCCGCCGAATGCCGTTCCAAAAACCTCGAGCGGGAAGCTGAGGCGCGACGAGACGAAGCAACGGTTTCTTTCCGCCAAGCTCGGTTCCGGCGCGCCGCCTGCATGGGTGCAGCTCGCCCGTCTCGGAGCCGCATCGAGCGCCGGGCGAATTCGCGCCGCGATTCAGCGAGCCGCTGAGGTGACGTACGGTTGCTACGCCATTGCGACATTCGCCCTCTTGCTGCTGCCGGCTTGGCTCTTCGTATTGATTTCCCGGTCGCGCAAAAATTCCGCGGGCGTCACGACGGCGGCGCTGCGTGCGTATTTAAAAGTTGCGGGATGGCGCGTGCGCGTGGACGGCCGCGAGAATCTACGGGAAAATGTCCCGCGCATGCTCGTCGCCAATCACACGAGCTACGCGGATATCGTCGTTCTAATGGCCGCGCTTGGCACGGACTACCATTTCGTCGCCAAAGCCGAAGTGATGTCCATGCCGTTTTTTCGCACGTTTCTTCGCAAGCTCGGCCATTTCTCTTTTCGCCGGGAAGACCCGCGCGCGCGATTGCATCAGGCGGAGCAAATCGAGGAAGCCCTTCGGCGCGGCGAATCCGTCTTCGTTTTTCCGGAGGGAACTTTCACGGCGCAGGCCGGCGTGCGCCCGTTTCATCTCGGCGCGTTCAAAGCCGCCATCGCGGCGCAGCGTGAAATCGTGCCCATCGCGCTCGATGGAACGCGGCAAGTGCTGCGTGACGGCACCTGGCTCCCGCGTCCCGGACGCATCACAATTACAATCTGCCCGGCAATCCCTCCACCGCCATCGGTGGATGACTGGCAGCAGATCGTGCGCGTGCGTGACGCTGCACGCGAAATGATTGCGCGTTTCGCGCATGAACCGCTCTTGTAAGTCCTGTATTTCCGCTGAGAAGACCTCGTATTTTCCATTTCAATAGCAACCGTCACGTAAGGCCCTTGCATCTCATCAAGTGCCCGGCACGGTGTTTATTTTTGACGGGCAGGGACGCCTCAGGGTGGGGCTCTCCGTCTGGAGTAATTAAATCGAAAAAAGGATCCGCGGGCGGAGCGCGCGCGATCCAAAACTCAAAGGGGAGATGTCAATCATGCGTAAGTTTTTGTTCTTGGTGGGATTCGTGTGTCTATTCAGCGTCAGCGCTGCGGCTCAGGATTACAATTCTAAGGTCGATATTTTCGCGGGTTATTCCTTCGTTCACAACGAGCCGGGCGCTGAGTTTTCTTCGTTCAACGCAAACGGGGGAGTCGCGTCCGTCGCCTTGAATTTCACGAGTTGGTTCAGCGGCGTCGTTGAGGCAGGCGGCGTGCACGCCACGAATATTGGTGGCGCGGATGTGGACGCTACCGCGGCCACGGTAATGGCCGGCCCCAAAATTTCACTGTTCCACAGGGGCCCTCTAACTCCTTTCGCGCAGGCACTCGTTGGATTCGTGCACACGGATCCCGGATATAGCCAGCAACCCGTCAACCACAATACGCTGGCAGTGGCTCCCGGAGTCGGCCTCGACTGGAATGTCGCGCACCACGTTGCGATCCGCCTCGCGCAGGTCGACTATTTCTTTACGCGAATGCCATCGACATCCGGCCAGGTGAACTGGAACAATTTCCGGTATTCCACCGGGCTCGTTTTCCGATTCTGATTTTTCCGCCAAAATTTCCCCGGCGCAACTGTGGGAGGAGCCGCGCCGGGAATCGCCAGGGCCGAAGCACCGATATCTTCGGCCCTCATTTAATTAAAATCCGCGCTCGCCATTTACGAGCGCAATCGAAAAATCACCGTGATCGAAGTCTCGACTTCGACCGGTTCGCCGTTCAGCAACGTGGGACGGTAACGCCACTGGCGCACGGCGTCGAGCGCGGCCTTCACGAGGAGCGGATCGCCGTTCAGGACATCGAGCGAAGTGATGCGGCCATCCTTGCTGATGATCGCATGCAGGAGGACCGCGCCCTCCCTCTTGGTTTGTACGGCGAGGGGTGGATATGCCGGCTCGATCCGCGAGACCAACTGCGCTTCCACGACGCCCGCGCTTAATTTCAGCGGGCGCTTTGATTCCTGTACGGGTTGTTCGTTGTGAGGTGCCTGGATCGGCGGGGTAAATCCGATCCCTGCCGTCTCAACCTCTCCTGGCACTTCCTCTCCTCCGGGTCCGTCCGGAATTATCACATCCTCGAATTCATTACTTGAGTGAAAGGGATTGGTCGGTTTAGGTGCGGAAGGGTTGAAAAAAACGTCACGAATCTGCAACGTATGCCCTGGAATTGCCGGCGCTAAGTGTTGGCTTTGGATGTGTTCTCGCCAGTTCCCAAAGAATGCCAGTTGGGCAGGGAGCACTCGCTTAAGTTGGGGTTGCGCGACGCTGGTCAAAAGTGGCGTCACGACGAGTAATGCCAGCAGCAAAGTTTCGATCGTCAGTGAGGCTCCGAATGCCTTGCGGCTCCTCCTTCGCGCGCCCGACGTTTCCTCCGGGTCGCCTTCCACGAGACACCGACCAAGTCCCATTTGAACCCTTGGATTTCCAGGGTCGAGCCTTTCGGCGGTTGTTCCGTGCATGGATACTCCTCAATTCCGCCATTCCCGGCCAATGCACCTGACGGGATGGCTTTTCTTAGGGATTTTGAGGAGCGCGCTCTCAATAAATTGGACACCATGCCCGGAGTAGAGTTCCCTCGAGGGCCTGGCTAAGGGATGAGCAATGATCCGATAAAAGATAAAGGCATTATTATCAGTCAATTACTATGAATTCTTTTCTGTCCGCCATCCGTGCACCAATTTCCAATGCTCGCGCATCACATATGCAGGTTGGACACCAAGGTGAGGTTGGAAATTTATGCGCATTCCTTCTAAAGAAGCGGTTGGGGTTCGATACACGGGCTGGGCGGCACTGGGCCGCGATCCGCAAGAGGACACTCTGGAATATACGTGCCCCTATTGCGGTGAGCATGGCGTAAAGGCGGCGCGACGCACACCAGACCAATATCATTTTACAGATGGGTTTCTGCAGGACCTGCAGGGGGAGATGGCCGCGTGCCACTCTTGCCGGCATTCCTTGCGGATTGCTCCAGTCGTCCTGCTGCACGACCAGGACGAGAAGCGCCGGTTCGAAGGCGTCTTTTCGGATGACCTGGTCGCCAGCAAGAACTAAGTTTACCGGTTCATCCTCCAAATGGCCGAACGGGCCGCCCCGGCTTCCTCGGGACGGCCCGTTCGTGTTTCTGCCGGTTTGCGCTGCGTAAGGCCGATCAGCGCCAACGATTTCCATACCGGAGGTCGCAACTTTCGCGGGCCTCGGCAAGCTCATGCCGGTCGTGATTGGCCTGGCGGCTGTAAACTCCGTGATGGTTGATATCGTAGTCCAGGCGGGATTCCCACTTCTCGACGCTCCGGCGGCAGCTGTAATAATCGGCCGCGTGGAGCGACGTCGCGCCGCCCACGAGCAGCAGGCCGCCAAGCAGAGCCGAAGACAGAGCGGTGTGCAAGATCCTCTTCGTCCAGACCATAAAGCACCTCCTCGGGTGCGCTTACAGGTCCGGGGCTGGTGCCGGCCGTTTTACCTACAGTTAATTTGATCCTGGTAATCGGCGGGAAGGTTGTACGTGTTATTGCAGAAGAGAGTCCGGCTCGAGGTGATGCCTTTCGAGATCCTCGCGCACACGGTCGAATGCCTGATCCACCGTATCGGCAAATTGCAGCAGCCCGTATTCGTGCTCATTGATGGTTCCGGTGCGCACCATGTGTTTCCAGTCGAGGACGCGGTCCCAATATTTGCGCCCGTAAATCAAAATCAGGTTGCGCCGGTGCAGT
>Ga0307478_10002882_pt1 | contig 13202 bp, 12 predicted proteins | sample atmos_gasesECM4C_2_FD_203713 | JGI IMG/M metagenome (GOLD analysis project Ga0307478, IMG submission 203713) | Hardwood forest soil microbial communities from Morgan-Monroe State Forest, Indiana, United States - atmos_gasesECM4C_05 | ecosystem: Environmental > Terrestrial > Soil > Temperate...
ATTATCGGCGACGTAGTTCTTGGCGAACATGCGTCGGTGTGGATGAACGCGGTGGTGCGCGGCGATGTCTTTGCGATTCGCATCGGGGCGCATTCCAATATCCAGGACTGCAGCGTACTGCACGGCATGAAGAACACTTACGGCGTGACGGTCGGCGAATATGTCACAGTGGGACATTCGGTGACTCTGCACGGTTGCGTAGTGGAAGACCGCTGCCTGATTGGCATGGGAGCAATTATTTTGAATGGCGCGAAGATTGGCACGGGATCGATCATCGCCGCGGGCACGCTGATCCCCGAGCGCACGGTCGTCGAGCCGGGATCGCTGTGGATGGGCTCTCCGGGGAAGTTCCGCCGGAAACTGGAGAAGGGCGAAGACGACATGATCATGCGCTACTGTACGAATTATCTGGGGTACACGCAGGATTATCTGCGGGAGCGGTGAGTACGTAGTACCGAGTAGCAAGTACCGAGCGAAAGCAATTAGCAATTAGCAACTAGCATTCGCCAGCAAATATCCCGGCCGGACTTTAGGCGGGCAATGCTAATTGCTAATTGCTTTCAGCCAACGACCAGCGACTGAAATGATCAAAGCCGTCCGAGGAACCCGCGATTTATTGCCGCCCGAAACCGCGCTGTGGAATTTTGTCGAATCTGCGGTGCGCGATGTTTTTCGCGCTTACAACTTTCAGGAAATCCGCACGCCGATTTTCGAATCAACGGAATTGTTTGCGCGTGGCGTCGGCGAGGAAACGGACATTGTTTCGAAAGAAATGTTCACCTGGGAGGACCGCGGGCGAGCCGAGAGCGACAAAGGAAATTCGCTTACACTGCGTCCAGAGAATACTGCCGGCGTGGTGAGGGCTTATATCGAACACAAACTGTGGGATCGTGGATTAAACAAGCTCTACTACATCGGGCCGCAGTTTCGGCGGGAGCGTCCGCAGAAGGGACGCTACCGGCAGTTTTATCAGATCGGCGCGGAAGTGATTGGCCCGGCATCGGCGGGAAGTGAATCTCCGGCGCGCGATGCCGAGGTGTTGGAGATGCTGGCCACGCTGCTCGATCGCCTCGGTATCACGGGATGGAATCTCGAGCTGAATTCCGTCGGCTGTCCGAATGATCGCGCCGCTTTCAACGAGGCATTGAAGAAAGCTCTGGAGCCGGTAGTCGCGAGTATGTGCGTCGATTGCCAGCGGCGCGCGGTGACGAATCCGCTGCGAGTCTTCGACTGCAAGGTTCCGGCCGATCAGCCCATCATCGATACGCTGCCCCGCATCAGCCAGTTTCTGGACGAGGGCTGCCGCAACCATTTCGAGGCGGTGAAGGAAATCCTCACCAAAGTCGGCGTCCCCTTCACCTTGAACGACCGTCTCGTTCGCGGACTTGATTACTACACGCGTACGGCGTTCGAGTTCACTCATGGCGCCCTGGGCGCGCAGAATGCAATCCTCGGCGGAGGGCGCTATGACGGGCTTTCCGAGGCGCTAGGGGGGCCAGCGGCTCCCGGCATCGGGTTCGCCATTGGCGAAGATCGTTTGGTGATGTCATTGCAGGAGTCGGCTTCAGCTGAAAGTGTGATGCACAAACCGGACGTGTACATCGCTCCGCTCGGAGTGGGCATGAACAGCGAGGCCGCGCGGCTGGCGAGGGAATTGCGACGCCACGATGTGGTTGTAGATTTGGGAGATGAAACTTTCCGGCTGAAGAAATCTTTCGAGACCGCGACCAAGGCGGGAGCAAAATACATTTTGATCGTGGGTGAGAATGAAGTGAAAGCCGACGCTTTCGCGCTAAAAAATCTGGCAACCGGCGAGCAGGTCTCGGTTCCACGCGCAGAATTGGCGCAGAAAATTCAGGTGACGTAGCCTTGGGTAAGATCCGTTCGGCGATTGACGACGAAGCCCGGCGCTTTATCGAAGCGCAACACATGTTTTTCGTGGGCACGGCTCCGTTGGATGGTACTGGGCACGTCAACCTTTCTCCGAAAGGACTCGATACATTTCGTATCCTCGATCCGGGCACGGTAGCCTACCTGGATTGCAACGGAAGCGGGGTGGAGACGATCGCACACTTGCGGGAGCAGGGGAACGGCAGAATCGTTCTTATGTTCTGCGCCTTCCAGGGACCGCCGAATATTTTCCGGCTTTACGGCCGCGGACGCGTTGTCGAACCGCACCAGCCGGAATTCGCTGCGTTGGCAGTAAATTTCCCGCCTAACGACAGTGTCCGCTCGATTATCGTGGTTGAACTCACGCGCGTCACCGACTCTTGCGGCTACGGCGTTCCCTTCTTCAAGTATGAAGGCGAGCGGACGCAGCTCCAGGCCTGGGCTCGCAAGCAGGGTCCGGAAGGGTTGCAGGCATATCGCGAACGTAAGAATAAGCACAGCATCGATGGTCTGCCGGGCATCTCCGGATAGCATCGAGCGCACCATATTTGTATCGAAAGGTATCAATATGAAGCTTCGCTTTACGAATGTCCGCGGCTTGAGTTTCGCGGGCTGCATTTTCCTGCTGGCAGCCACTGTCTCCGGCATCAGTCAGACTTCAGCATCCACCGACGCCATTACTCCGCTCGCACAGACGCTCGCCGCCAACGAAAAGATTCTCATCGAGGCCAAGAGGAAAGACGACAAGTCCTATTTCAAGCGAATTCTTTCTGAAGATTTCACTCTGGTGGGCGTCGATGGCACGTTGCACCAGAAGCAGGAAGCCGTCGACGAACTCGGCGACTCCGCACTGCTCGAACTCAGCCCTTACAACATCAAAGCAGTTCGCATTACTGACGATGCGGCCGTCATCAGCTACGACGCGGTGGTGCGCGAGGCGCCACAGGAGGATCAAGGTCCTCCGCCACGTTATCAGCATTTCAGCTCGGTGTGGGTGAAGCAGGGAGATCAGTGGAAGCTGAAGTTTCATCAGGCCACGGCCGCGCACTGGGGTGACTGGTAAAAAAACTAATCCGACATTGCGCTTGAAGTTTGAGATCGGAACGGTAGAATATCGATCTTGTCGGAAGTAAAGAACAAATAATTATTGTCGAGACACGAATATGAAACCACTTGCAACAATTCTCGCTTTGACTCTACTGTCAGCCGGAACCGCGATTGCGCAAATGCAGCCTCCGGCACCGGCTCCGGAACTTAGGAAGCTGGACGTGTTCGTGGGTTCGTGGACGCTCGACGGGACCATGAAGCCGGGTGCGATGGGGCAAGGCGGATCGATGACCGAAAGCGAGACTTGCCAGTGGATGGAGGGTGGCTTCTATCTGGTCTGCCACTCCGACTACAAGAGTTCGATGGGCAATGGCGTTGGGTTGTCTGTGATGGGATATTCCGCCGAAGACAAAGCCTACACCTATCGCGAGTTCAACAGCTTCGGTGAATTTGACGATTCCCGCGGCACACTCGACGGCGACACCTGGACATGGACGAACGAAGAGAAGATGGGCGGCATGACCATGAAAGGCCGCTTCATGATGAAAATGACGTCGGCGACGTCTTACAGCTTCACCTTCGAAATGTCGCAGGATGGAACGAAGTGGGCATCGGTGATGGACGGGAAAGCCAGTAAGAAATAAAGTTCTCATCTGAACGTGATCTGAACATCGGGACTTCCAGAGTCACGTGGAACCAACGCTCCGCGCCAGTTGGAGCCCGGAAACTGAAAGACATCCGCGGCGGCTTCCTTTCGATCCTCTCCGGCATCTGAATGCCATGCACCTCGAAGCAAAATCAGGAATGCCGACGCTCCCTCCGTTTCGCATGCGCACACCCGCAGAACCCATGCCTCCGCCGATCAAGGAACCGCCGAGTCCGATGGAAAATCCAGATGCGCCGGTGCGGGAACCTGATCCGGAAGAGCCGGAGCAGATTTGAGGGTTGGGACGCCTGAGAATGCTTTTCATTCGGACAGGCGCGTCTTCTGTCTTCTGATCTACCTGTCTTTCCTGAGTATTCATTTCTGATTTCTGAGAACAACTCTCTGTGCGTCTTGCCGAAAGAAGCGGATTGTGATCATTCGCATCAGCCTTCAGTGCATGTCGTAGTTTTGCCTTCCGCTGTGTCATCTGCGAGACTGGTCTTCACTCTCCACAACAACTGAGAACCGAGAACTGTTTCTATGGGTCGGATTCACGTACTTTCCGAGCAGGTAGCCAATAAGATCGCCGCGGGCGAGGTGGTGGAGAGGCCTGCGTCGGTCGTCAAGGAATTGCTCGAGAATGCGCTGGATGCGGGGGCGACGCGGATCAAGATCAGCGTGGAGGCGGGGGGTAAGAAGCTGATTCAGATCACGGACAACGGATGCGGCATGGTGCGTGACGATGCCATGCTGGCATTTGAGCGGCACGCAACCTCGAAGATTAAAGATGCGGAGGATTTGCTGAGCGTGGCCACGCTGGGATTCCGCGGGGAGGCCCTGCCTTCGATCGCGTCAGTGTCGCGGCTGCGGCTGGAGACGTGTGCGGTGGAATCCGATAGAGCGATCTCAGGGACAGTAAAATCCCCACTCAAGCCACAAGACGGCTTGAATGGGGCACCCTCGACTTCTACGTCGGGGACGATTATCGAGATTAACGGTGGGAAGATGGCGCGGGTGGAGGAGGCGGGGCTGCCGCAGGGGACATCGATCACCGTGCGCGATCTTTTTTTTAATACTCCAGCGCGGAAGAAGTTCTTGAAGGCGGAGTCGACCGAGTTGTCGCACATTGCGTCGCTGGTGACGCACTATGCTCTGGCACATCCCGAGAAGCATTTTGAGTTGCATTCGATGACGAATGCGATGCTGGTTGCGCCTCCCGTGGCGGGATACAGCGAGCGGGTGTATCAGGTATTTGGTAAGGAAACGCTCGATCAGCTGATCCCCGTGGCGGCGGTGCAGAATCTGGAACATGTGGGACTGCCGCAGCCTCCACCGTGGCGAAGACAGGAGCCCGAGGAGGACGATGAAGGCGGGCGCGGCGCTGGCTCTACGCCGGGCGAGATGCGGCTGCATGGATTTGTTTCGAAGCCGGAGATTCAGAAACTGAACCGTAATTCGATTTACGTGTTCGTGAACGGCCGGCTGATTCGCGACCGGCTGGTGCAGCACGGGCTGACGGAGGCTTACCGAAATATTATTCCGCCGAGCGTTTATCCCGTCGTTCTGCTTTTCCTGGAATTGCCGGCGGGTGAGGTGGATGTGAATGTGCATCCGTCGAAGACGGAGGTTCGATTCCGGCAATCGACGGTGTTGCATGACTTTGTACGGGATACCGTGAGATCGGCTTTGATGAAGGCGCGTCCAGCGCCACAGTTTACGACGGAAATTCATGCCCATGCGACCGCGAGTTCGGGATTAACGCCGGGAGCGCGCGAGTGGGAGCCGGCTTCTGACATAGTTGGTGAGTTGGGAGCGCGAGCGTTTTTTGATCCTGCGGGTGGGGCGGGATTTGCCTTGCATGCGCCGGCCGCGCCACCGGTTTCGGCGCGCTTTCAATTCGAGGGCGGGATTGCGGTGGAGGCGAATGCTGCGATCCCGGTGGCGCGAGGACTGGAGCGTCAGTTCGCGGAAGCGGTTCCGGATAATGGTTGCGCACCTGAACTCGACGTGCGGGAAGAAGAGCCCACGCTGGAAGCGCTGGCGACGCTGCGCCCGCTGGGGCAGATTCGCAATTCGTTTATTCTGGCGGTAAATGAGGATGGGCTGTGGATTGTCGATCAGCATGTGGCGCACGAGCGCGTTTTGTTTGAGCGGGTGCTGAAGCAGCGTGCGACGAAGGGAGTGGAGAGCCAGCGGTTGTTGATGCCGATTGTGCTGGAGCTGTCTCCGGCGCAGCAGGCGGTGTTTGCCGAGATTGCGGACGAACTGCAGCACAATGGTTTTGAAGCGGAACCATTTGGAGCGCGGAGCGTCGCGGTGAAAGTTGCTCCGGCGGGCGTGGATGCGGGGGCGGTCGAGAAGATGTTGCATGAGTTGCTGGATCAGATTTCACGGGAAGAGCAGTCGTTGAATCTGGAAAAAATTCGCGGGCGGATTGCGGCGTCGATTGCGTGCCACGCAGCCATCAAGGTCAACATGCCGCTGGAACAGAATAAGATGGAGTGGCTGCTGGCGGAACTGGCGAAGACCGATCATCCCATGTCGTGTCCGCATGGCAGGCCGGTGGTGCTGCGGTATTCTGTAAAGGATATTCAGAAGGCGTTCAAGAGAATCTGAGGAAAACAGCAATTGGCAAATGGTAGTTAGCAGGTTCGGATTTCATCGATCCGCTTCAACATATCCTTCGCTAATTGCCAATTGCTAATGGCTTCTTATGACCGAGCAGGAATTACAGCAACTGCGGCGCGAGAAGTGGCGGCTGGATGGGAAGGCCATCCGGACGATCGAACAGGCGCGCGCATTTGTCGAGGAAGTGGGATTCTGCCTGATGTATCCGGTGCGTCCGGCAATGCCAGTGCCGACGTTCATTGGAGCGTTCGTGGGATCGGACAATCGGCTGCCGACGTGGCAGCATGCTTACTCCGATCCGAGGGCGGCGGAAGCAACGGAGTTGATGGTGCGGTTGTTGCGGGAGCGTGCGGCTTACGAGGCGAATCTGTTCGAGGAGAACAACGCGTTTCTGGTGGCGGCTTCGGCGTTTCCTTATTTTTATGCGCTGGTGGGGGAGCGCAATCCGAAGTTGGCGCCGAAGCAGGGACCGCGTTCTCCTTACTCGCCGCTGGCCTGCGATGCGTTCGAGTTGATTCGACGCGATGGGCCTATCTCGAAGCAAAAGTTGCAGGAAGCGTTGGGCGGCAGCGTTTCTTTGCCGGCACTCGATAAGGCGTTGGGCGAGTTGTTGGGAAAGTTACGCATCACGCGCGTCGATTACAAGGCTCCTGAAGGATCTTACTGGGATGAGCTGAATCGCTGGTCTCCGGAGGCGGTGCGTGAGGGCGTGGGATTGTCGGTGCAGCAGGCGTTGTCGGCATTGCTGTCGAAGTATTTGGATTGCGTGGTGGTGGCGGAGCAGACGGAGCTGGAAAGTTTCTTTGGAAGATTTGTGGCTCGTTCGCGGGTGAAGGAAGCGGTGAATGCGCTGTTGGCCGCGCGCGAGCTGAGCTTTATCCACGTGAGTGGAAGGTCGATGCTACAGATCACGCCGGAGAAGGAAGCGGCGGTTCCGTTTGTCGCAAGCGTTCGCCCTCCCAAGCCGAGGGCAGATGAAAATCCTCGTCCGCGCAAGACTTTTCGGCCAGGGCCGAGGGCAGGCGCTCGCGGGTCTCGACGGCCATCATTCACTTCGCAACATTCTGGCAAACCTAAGAAATAATATCCGGCAAGGAAAAGTTTAACCCTCACTTAGAACGCCATTCCATCGCGGCTTTCCGTGTACAATCTACTCGCGAAATGACCGATCAATCGAAGCCTGAAGACACTCCACGAAAACTGATTATCGCCATTGACGGCCCTGCGGGGGCGGGCAAGAGTACCATCGCGTCGCGGCTGGCGCGCAAACTCGGCTATGTGAACCTGGAAAGTGGGGCGATGTACCGGGCGCTGGCGCTGAAAGCGATTGAAAAAGATGCGTCGTTTGACGATGAGGCGGCGCTGGTGAAGCTGGCAGAAGAGTCGCGGATTCAGCTTGAGCCCACGCGGGACGGAAATCGGACCCTGTTGAACGGGCACGATGTTTCAGCCCGGATTCGGGAGCGCGACGTGACCGAGGCGGCATCGAGAGTGTCGGTGCATCCGCGGGTGCGGGAGTGGATGGTGGCGCATCAGCGGGCCATGGGTGCGGGCGGCGGCGTGGTGATGGAAGGGCGCGATATTGGGACGAAGGTTTTTCCTGACGCGGACTTGAAGATTTTTCTGGACGCTGATCCGGTAGTGCGAGAGCAACGCCGCATGGAACAACAGAAGATTAAGGGCGAGGTCGCGGCGAATATTGCCGCGGATCTGCGTGAGCGCGACCGCCGGGACCGGACGCGGGCGGCGTCTCCGCTGGTGGCGGCGGAAGATGCGGTGGTGATCGATTCCACCTCGCTAGGCGAGGATGAAGTGCTGGAGCGGGTGGAAGAGTTGGCGAGGAAAAAATTGGGGGACTGAGACTTCTGCCAGCAGGTACGCCGAGGGCGAGACGCCCTCGCGACAGCCGGCAAGATGCCGGCGCTACGATCGGCCCTTTGTTAGTTGTCCGTAGGTTCTACCTTTGCTTTGGGCGCGGGCAGGGTCTTGGCCGGCTTTGCGGGTGGGGCCGGAGGCGCGGGTGGGGCGGACGCCACCGTGGCTGACGCTTTGCGAATCTCGATGCCGTCGTGCTGATTGTTGATCACGATATGGGCAGCGCCATTGCCGACCGTACCGCTGGCGCTGGCCTCGTGTTCGCCGTTCTCGATCTTCACTTCCGAGAAGTCGGACTGAATTTCGCCGTCGCGGGTGCGGGCCTCGATGCGGAAGCCGGCTTTGTCGGGCAGGCTTAGTTGAACATCGCCGTTGCGGCTGTCGATTTGCACGTTGCCTGGCGAGCGTAGAGACAGTTCGATCCCGCCATTGTCGTTCTGGAGACGGACATCGCCGGAGACATCGACCAGTCGGATTTGTTTGGAACGTGTGGTCAGGTGGAGCGGCCCGGTAATTTTGTCGGCGTGCAGGTCGTCGGAATCGAGATCGAGTTCGCCAGCGAGGCTAGAGAACTCCAGGTCGGTACGGGAAGATTTGAACGCAACATTCTTGGTGATACGAGCGAGTTTGACGCTCTCCTGAAATTCGCCGTCGAGCTGAACCGCGCCCTTGACGTCAGTCACCGAAACTTCGTTCAGGCGCCCATCGATGTGGACGTCGCCGGTGATCTGCTCGATCTTGGCGGAACTCTTCTCCAGAGTTAGTTTTACGTTGCCGTTGACGTCTTCGACGGAAACATCGCCGTGCTGGTTATTGATTTCTACTTCTCCGTCGCGGCCGGTGACGGAAATCTCGCCTCTGCGCCCAACGATGTGGAGTTCCATTTTGCGAGGGATCGAAATATCGAGATCGCTTTCGACGGAGTGATCGCCGGCGGCGTGAATTCTGGAGTCGAGCACGATCACATTGCCTGCGACAGTAATCTGAGGCTTGGTCTGCTGATCGTATTTGTTGGCGTCACTCTGACTTTCCGCGCCGACACGTTTGCGAACGACGACGGTAATTTTGTTGTCGTTGGCGGTGCTGACGCGGACCGCACCGTGATCGTTATTGACGCGCAAACTGGTGGCGGCGGGAGGAATGTCCTGTTCGAGGTGGTCGTCGAAGTTGTAAGTCTGGCCAAAGATGTTATCGAGGTCGCTGTCGTCGATGCCGATATTGTTGCGAATCTCATCCCAGTGAAAGCGCGCGACGTGGGTGGCGATGAGTCCGAAGAAGACGATGACGATGACCAGAAAAACTCCTCCGGCGCCGATGCCGCGAGAGGGAAGGCCATCGCGTTGGGCTTGCTGATGTTCGATCAGCTTGATAACTCCCCAGATGATCAGCAGAACCGGCCAATAGTTGGCGAACCAGAGGCCTAATCGCGCCCACGAAAGCAGGTGCATGTTGCCTAGCAGGAAGATGGTTCCGAGCACAATCAGCACGAACGGTCCAGCAAAAGAGCGGCGGGGCCGTCGCGGTGGAGGTGGTGGCGGAACCATCGGTGGAACGGGATAGGACACTGGGCTAGACATTGCGTACCTCCCCGGAAGAAGAATCGGTTCCTGGATTGGAGGGTGGTGCTGGAGGTGGTGGCGCGATTATAGGTGACGCTGGCGGAAGTGGACCGATGTGTCCCGCTGAGGACGCGTTACTCTGCAACAACTTCACGATCCCAACCACCAGCAGGATGGCCGGCCACGTGCGATCGAAGCTTGAGACATTCAGGCTCTGAAGCAGGAATAACATGCCGATAGTTACGAGCATGGCTGGGCCCATGATCTTTCGCCTGCGGCAGCGATCGCAGGTGCAGCCTCGCCCCAAGGCCCTGCGTATGCGGCAGCGTTCGCAGCTGCAGTCCGCGGGGTGAGCTGGGAGCATTCCGTGGGATCCGATAATGCCCCACTGCCGGGCGAATGTCCATCCTCCCAGGAAGATCAGAATGAGCGGCCAGAAGCGGTCAAGTCCAAACTCGAAGATATTCATGGTGTGCAGCAGGAAGAGCACACCGAGCCCAATCAGGATTACAGCGACGACAGGAATATTCTTCGACTCACTCTTCTCGCCCATGCTGAGCGCTTGGGCCAAGCCGAAAGGATCCGGGGGGGGATGACCCTCTTGCAGAGCACGTGCGGTGCGGACGGAATCGATAATCTGGTAGACGTAGAAGAACCCGAGCGCTACAAAGAATATCCACCACCAACTTTCTCCATGACTCCATCCGATGACTAGAAGCACGAAAATCAGCAGGTGCGCGAGTCCCTTGGCATATTGTGAACAGTAGACCGCGCCCACGCCGAAGGGGAAAAATCCAGCGAGAATTCCGGCGACGGTAGGGTTCGGTCCGGAGCTGCCAGTTGGTCTGAGGGGCGCGGTTGGCAATGTTGGCGGTTGACCCGCTGGCGGATAAACAGTTTGTGCCGGAGGCACAAATCCCGCTGCCGGAGCAGCGCCCTCCAAACGGGCTGCGAGACAAGGCTCGCAGTAGACGACTCCGCGAACGTCGCGGGTGCAGTTGGCGCAGAGCGGTTTGCCGCAAGTGCGGCAGAACGCGACTGCGGCCGTATCGTTGTGCGTGGCGCAGTTCATACGAACCTCCTGTACGTGGTCACCGACACTACAGGCAGATCGTTTACAGACGGACCCAGCGGAGCGCCAGCGAGAATGAGATGGTTCTCGGTCTGGCTGTAATTACGCTCCTGCTTCTGTTCGGGCTGTTGAGTTGTGTCGTTCTTGTGGTCTTTCTTTTCCTTGGCCGGTGCGGGCTCGGCGGGGGTCACGTTGCGTTTGAATTCACGCACTCGGGACTCCACCTCGTAGACGAACCGGATGTTTTCGTAGTAGCGCACGACGCGGGCTTGCGCATTGTAATACGTGTGCCGTATGGCGGCTGGACGCAGACTCACCTGGCGGAGATCGGCGGGTTTCACGCCGAGCACGCTCAACGCCACCGACAGCGAGAAGAACGCCATGCCGAATGACATGGCGAACCGCGGCTGCCGGACGGTCGCCCAGATAGGCTGCATGGCCTCAGAGGCCCACGCCTGCGCTTTCTCCACCCAGGTAATGCGTGGTTGCGGCGCAGCTACGTTTACCCGCAGGCGTTGGGTGTCAACGCCCGTTGTGGATGCCAGAATATTCGTAACCAGACTGACTGGAGGCTCCACCTCCGTGAGATCCTTCAGCCAGTTGCGGCCCGCCTCGACTTCGGCGAACAGCGGCCCGCAAGCGGAGCAAGTCCGCGCGTGAGCCTGGAAGCGGTCGAGTTGAATGCCGGTCAGGACGCCATCGAGCGCGTCCGTGAGCAGGCCGTCAAACTCGTGACACTGCATTCCGTTACTGGTCGGGTCTGGCATCACATCACCTGCCTATAGGTACGTTGTAGAAGGCGCGCTAGTTCCGCTCGCCCACGATTTATTCGACTTTTCACAGTTCCCTCCGGTACCTTCAAAACAGCGGCAATTTCGCGATAGTCCATATCTTGTAAGTCCCTTAGAATCACTGCTTCACGAAGCTCTGGAGAAAGCCTGGCCAAAGCCGCGTGAACGGTTTCTCCGACCTCCCGGCTGCGCACGTGCTGGTCGGGAGGGGCAGATTGGTCCTGAATTTGCTCACTGAGCGGCTGCGCGTCTTCGTGGGAAGATGAGGCTGCGTCGAGCGAGTCGGTGATGCGGTCCTGCTTGGTTTTGCGGAAATGATCCACCAGCAAGTTGCGGGTAATGGTGGTCACCCACGTGACGAATGCGCCCTTGGTGTGGTCGTAACTCGCCAGGGTGCGGTACATCTTGATGAAGACTTCCTGGGCAAGGTCTTCGGCGTCGTCAGCCGATCCGGCGAAGCGGTAGCAGATGTTATAGATACGGCGATTGTAGGTCTGAACGATTTCTTCCCAGGCAGCGGCGTCGCCAGCTACACAGCGGCGGACCAGCATCGCAACTACCTGGACATCTTCCATTTACGAGACCCTCAACTAGGGACCTAGGAAAGAAACTTGCCATTCCGACCGAAACTTCGCCTTCCGCTAGGAAGGTGAAGCGCAGGGCGGAATCTGCTTTTTCTCGACAGCTGCGCACCCCACCCCACAAGACAGTACGCGGATGTGAGCCCTTAAGTTCGGCGGGACCACGAATGCGCACCGCAAGTTATTCGAAACAGGGATTGTAGCAGTGCGGGGAAGGGTAATTTCCAAGCTACCCTGGGAGGGGTTGCGCTGGATCTGGATGCGGCGCTTCAAATTCATTTCAGGACGGAGGTAACCGGAGACATGGAGGAATCCTGATATGGTTTTTTGAGGCGAGGAGACAACATGGTTCCACCTCGGAGGATGTACCTCGAAAAGCCAAGAATCAATGGTGTTCGGCGTCGGTATCTGAAAGAGAACAACATCCTGGCAATTTGACCTTGAGGTAGTCGTCAATCTCCTGACGAATGCTCTCCTGATAGGCGCCGTGCCATAGTTTCAGTACTCGACTGCTTGGCGAAATGACGATAGTCGTGGGAGTACCGCCGAGGCTATACGCGGCCTTCGTTGACTCTGGTATATCCGTGTAAACAGGGAACCGCAGATGTTCTTTTTCTAAATATTCTTCCAGATCCTTGTTGTTCAGGGAGATGCCGATCACACGATAACGGGAGTTCGAGCTATCTATGAGCACGCGGAGGTTGTCGAGGTTCTTCCTGCACCATGAGCATTGAGGAGTGAATACGTAGAGAACTGTCGGGATATTAACATCTCCGTAGTCAAGTGGCCCCGCCGTCCCCACGGAGCGGCCTCGAATCACGGGGACAACTGTACCGACCTGAAGTTGTCCTTCGGCTCTTAGCGTTTCGATCACTTCTTTCAAATTTGCCACATCTCTTGCCAAGAGAAAGTTCATGGCTGCCGACAGCGCGAGAAATACCGATAGCAATGTTGTGCTGGTGCCCAGCCGCTGTCGAACAACCTTCGCACCACTTGCGTCTTCGCTTTCGCGGGTTGCCATTATCTGTTGCCCTCCTGCGTGCGCTGGGCCCGGCCTCGAACGATTTCAATCCTTGAATGGCGAAGGAGCTGAGTTTTTCTTGTGAAGGCCTT
>Ga0307478_10002883_pt1 | contig 13201 bp, 17 predicted proteins | sample atmos_gasesECM4C_2_FD_203713 | JGI IMG/M metagenome (GOLD analysis project Ga0307478, IMG submission 203713) | Hardwood forest soil microbial communities from Morgan-Monroe State Forest, Indiana, United States - atmos_gasesECM4C_05 | ecosystem: Environmental > Terrestrial > Soil > Temperate...
AGCTTATTTTCGTTCGTGTGTTGGCTGCCCAACGAAGACAAGGCAGCCGTTTGGATCGCCGATGTGAAACTCGGTCATGCCGTAGTCTCGGTCGAATAGATCGCGGATTTTGTAGCGGTCTTTGAATGTCTTCACGTGCTCCCACAGCGAGTTAATGTTGGAAACCTCGATGTAGAATCTCGGTGTGGCCGCGGACGCAGCGCATGACTTCTTCGGAGGCGGCCTTCATGAAGTGGATGGTCTGGCCGTCGCGCTCGACGATGGCGTACTCCGCGAACTTCATCCTCGGGGTGAATCCTAGAATGTCATGGTAGAAAGCAAGTGTTTCTTCCATGTCGGCGACCGCCAGCATGGGACTTATCTTCTTGGCTGTGTAGTTCATTGTCATCATCGTGACTCTCTTGTTTCTCTCTAAACTTCGGGCGTCACGGCACTACTCCACTTCGACCGCGGGATAGCTTTCGATATATTCCTCGCCGTTACAGCCATAGTAGGCGACCTTGCGCCCCACGAGATCGACATCGTAGCGCACGACCCCGGCTTGCCATGAGGCCGCCAAGAACTCCGGGAATGTGCTCTTCCCAGCCTGATCGGTTCGCAACGCGGCGACCAGAGCCGCTTGGTTGAATGCAGGTACATCGACCGTGCCGGAACACAGGGGTGTGCCCAGCGACACGACCGGGCCATCCTCCGTCAGATACAGGCTCTGCCCTGCGGGTAGATACCAGAGATTTCGGGTCACACCGGCGCGGCGCAGGGTTTCGGCCAGATAGGGGAACCCGCCGACTTTCGGCCGCCCGGCTATGGCCCGTTTTTGGGCAGCCTGTAGGTTTTCTATCGCTTTACTCATTCAGATCATCCTCGATGGGGCTGGGGGGGTGCGCCTCAGGTTCCGTGATAGTAAGGAAATTCGTGGGTCCCGACTTTTTTGATGTTGGCCTCGGCGAATTCGCGGACGCGGTCGAGTGAATCCTGCAGCTGTTGTTGATAGCGTTCGAGGTCTTCGTCGCTGGCATCCGCTGGAACCGGGATGAGTGGGCCGAATCGCAGCAGGACGCGAGAAAACGGTTTCGGGATGATGAGGCGGTCCCAGGTGTTGAGGACCCAGGCGCTTTCGACGGCCGTGTGGTACATGCTCAACGGGGCGCCAGAGGATCGCGCCAGGGCTACTGGACCGGGTTTCACTTTGTGGCGAGGGCCCCGGGGGCCGTCGATGCTGAAGGCTACGGTCCAGCCTTCCTGCAGAGCGCGGCGCAGGCCTAGCAGAGCGCGGACGGCATTGCGGCTGCTGGAGCCTTTGACGGCGACGAATCCGAATTTGCGGATGATGCGTCCCATGTATTCGCCGTCATAGCTGTTGCTGCTCATCACGCGGACTCCGAAGTTGCGGAAGATATAAGTGGACGGGATGATGCAGGCGTGCCAGAAGGAAGTGATGAGCGGGCGCTCGTCCAGGGTTTTTTCTGCGCCTTCCTCGCGCGAAACGCTTACACGCAGCGTGGGGCCGATTAGGCGGATGAAGGAGTATCCGGCGGCGATGATGATGCGGAGGATGATTCTCTGGCGGAGAGTGAAGCGGTTGCGACCGGCAGCGACTTGCGTTCCTGGGGCTTCAGTTGTGCTGGCTTCGGTCACGAGGCACATTGTAAATGGAGGGTACGGCTTGCTGTTATGTACCTGAGGGGATAAAGCCCGGCAATTTCTTTATGCTTCTTGACGCAGGCCTGAAGGCCTGCTCCACCCTCGCACTTGGCGTGGCTCCGCGCCTCGCTGTGCTCGGCTGGACGGGCGAAGGCGCCCGTCCCCACATGAATTGTGGCAATGTTGAACTTTGCTTAGCCTTCCAGGTAGGTGTCGATCCAGCTTTTGACTTTTTGGCGGCGGTCGTCGGCGGGGTCGAAGCGGATGCCGAAAGTCTTACTCTTATGCCAGGTCACAACGCCGCGGACGTTGACGCGCGGCAGAGTGAGCAGGGAAAAGGAAATCTCGACGTTAGTTCCGGAAGGCATATCCTCGGAGCTTTTCAGAGACATGCCGCCAGAGCTGACCTCAAGGCTGGAAGCGACGAGACGAGTTCCATCAGGGCTGACGACGTTGACTTCGGTCATGATCGGAATGCGCGCGTAGCGGCGAAATTCGTGGAGCACGAGCATGTGGGTGGCGCGAACCAGCTTGAGAGTCGCGGGCCGCTCCAGAGGCTCCTGAAACATGGCGTTGATGCCGAACTTGGAATAGCGCATGGCTTCCTGCGCATTGCCACCGAGACCATAGAGCACCATGCGGCTATTGGAAGGCGAAGTGCGCGCCGCTTCCATGACGGCTTCGGCGCCGGTGCCGAGAGGGACCACGCAGGCCTCGAATTTCTCCTGGCGCACGCGCTCCGCCGCACCGGAGGAGACGAGCACCGTCTCGATGCCGAACTGGCGGAAACACTCGTGCAGCAGGGCTCGCGAGGAATCTTTCAAATCGACCAGGGCAACGCGAGCCGCTGCCTTTTTGGTTCGAATAGGCGCCGGGGCAGTGCCGTAGGCATTTTCCATGTCAGGGGACCGGTCTTCAGTACGAAAGTTTATTGTGGCGTGCCGGAGAAAAGATGGAAAGACCCTAAGGGGCAGGGCGGGAGTACAAAAGTCTCATTACCTAAGTTGGACTGGTGGGTGGGCTGGCAAAAAGTGCAGGCGCCTGGCCTCAGGCGTGGGCTACGGCCGCCATAAATGGCTGTGCCGAGGCATCCGCGGCCGGTAACTCGATGGTGACACGCGCACCGTGAGGCTGCACGTTCTCGATCCTGAGATCTCCGCCGCGCTCTTTGACGATTCCGTAGCAGACGCTCAAGCCCAACCCTGTTCCTTTGCCCACGGGTTTGGTCGTATAGAACGGATCGAGGGCGCGGTTCAGGTTGCTAAAGCCAGGACCGGAATCTTCGACTTCGATCACCGCGCGAGAGCCGCTGCTGTAGGCGCGAATGCTGATCTGCCTGCTGCCGGGCACGCCCTCAAGGGCGTCGCTGGAATTGTTGAACAGGTTAAGCAGGATCTGTTTAATTTCATCTTCATTCACGGCCAGGGGCGGCAGGTCTGGCGCGATGTCGAGCACAACTCGAACGCTGTGCCTGCGAGTGTAGTATTCGCGCAGAGCCAGCACTTCCTGCAAGACGGGTGAGAGCTGCACGGCTTGCGTGTCGCGCGTGCTGTGTCGCGAAAAGCGCAACAGATTGTCGGTGATCCGCTTCATGCGGCGCGCTTCGCCAACCAGCTTTGCAAGCTGATCCCGAGTCTGCGGCCCGGCGATAGCTTCGCTCATCAGTTCGCTATAGCCCATGATGACGGTAAGAGGATTGTTGAGTTCATGCGCCACTCCGGCCAGCAGTTGCCCCAGGGCGGCCAGCTTTTCCGACCAGACCAGCTGCGTGTGCAACGCCTTCAGTTCGACGGCTACGGCAAGATCACCGGCGAGCATTTCGATGCGGGACAACTCGACGGTTTCAATCGCGGTCTCGTCCCGGGGCGCGGCTAATCGGATGCAGCCGAGGTATGCGCCTCCGGCCGAGCAGAGCGGGATCAATAGTTCTTCGCGACCCGGTCCTTCGTTGACTCGGCAGCTTGCATCTGGTTTCACGCACTCCGGAAAACGAATCGCTTCCCGCGGAGGCAACACGTAGGAATTCTTTCCCAAGAGCCGGGATTGCGAACAGAGAATCTTAATGTGGTCGAGCGTCCAATCCTGGGTTTGCGCCTGCAATCTCTGCGAAGCCGCTGGCGAGAGTCCGCTCGATCCCACAACTCGCAGCCTACGTTCGGCATCCTCGAGTTGCACCAGCGCTACGCTGAAGTTGCTGACCTCGGTGATGGCGGAGGCAATCGCGGGACAAATGGCATCAGGCCGGCCACCGCCTAGCAAGCGGGAAGTAAGCGCCGAGAACCGTTCCAGCTGGCGGTTCAGCACCGCAGCCTTGAGTTGCATGCCGGCGATCGATTCTGACTTGTCCTCCACCACGGCCAGAATCATTCCGAAGGCGACGAAGAATTTGGGGGTGTTCCAGAGTTCACCGGGAATGATCAGATTCGGAGCGAGGCGATCGACCAGCAGGCCGAGAGGAAACACCGCTCCCCAGCAGAAGAACCCGCCGGCGATGGTGAGCATGGCAGGCGATGCCCGCCAGTAGTACCGGCAGATGAAGACGCCGGACAAAGCGAACCCGATTCCGAGGAGCACGATGGCCCCTTCATCAAAGGAGCCGCGTAGAGCGGCGCGAATCGCCCACGCTCCGGCAAACGAACACATCAAAGTGGTGGTCGCCAGAAACAAAGACAATCTGCGGGTTACCCCGAAGAAGAACCCGGCCGCACCACCGAAGCAGGTCAGCAGGCACAAGACATAAGGCCAGCGGGCGTGGACGTCGTAGCAGGTGCATGCGACGTACACTACAGAAGGCACGCCCAACACCAGCAGCAAGAGAACGCGCTTGACGGAATCTTCCACCACGCAGGAAACCGATACCAAAAAAATCACGGCGGCGGCCTGCAGCGATCCGGAATCGACGGCTAAGAATAGAGAGCTGATTGGGCCGTGATCCGGCTCCAGCAGTTGCGCCAGGAAATGGACGAATACCAGCGCCCATCCGAACGTCCAAAGTGTGAGCCGGGCACTGCGGGCCTGACGCTTCAGACACACGAAGATGATAACGAGCACGCCGACGGTTAGAAATGTCGGGATTTTTTCAACAACACCCATTCGAGGTTACTTTTGGGGGGAGCATTTCGATTGCGACAGTAACTCAGGGTAACCAGCTAAACGCCTTAGTACAACGCCAGAACGTGCCATGAGAGTGGCACCAAGGTCGGGCATAGCATTCGGAAGTGAGTGAAAGGAAAGAAAGGTGCGGGCTAATTCGGAACGGCCAATCGGCTGCTCACGCTGTTCAGGAGTTTTTCGGCTGCCTCGCCTGGATCTTGCGTGGCAAAGTTGTCTTCCAAAACGAGCACTGAGACCGCCGGATCGATTTCTTCCAGCGCCTTGGCGGTAGGTTTGCCATGCATGGTTTGCATCCGCGCGGAAAGTACCACGAGTTTAGCTTTGGTTGCCTTGAGCAGGATGCGGGCGTCGTTGACGCTCAGAGTAGTCATGGCGTTGTATCCGGCGCTGCACAGCACTTCCCGCAGAAACGTGCATACATCGGTCGACTCGAAAACGCAAAGCAGGCGCGGCCTCGCGTCACCGGCTTTTCCCCGCGAATATTTGGAGCCCAGGTAGGCGGCGGTGATGGCTTCTTCCACCGAATCGTAGGTTTCAAATTGCGCGAGCAGATTGGTGAGCTGAAGCATTTTGCGGATATTGGGCGGCACGCCGCTGAGTTTGAGGTCTCAGCCTTTCGATCGTGCGGCTTGCATCAGACGCACCAATGCTCCCAAACCGCTGCTGTCGACGAACTCTACCTGGTCGAGCTGCAGCACGACATCGCCGTGCTTGTCGATGGAGTCTCCGACGTGGGAGTGCAGGGTGAAGACTTCATTGCCGGCCACGATTCGTCCGTGGCATTGAACAATCAAGACCTCGCCAACCGGGCGGCTCTCAAGCCGTAATTGCATCCCGCCTCCTTTTCGTGGCGAATCTTACGTGGAGGAAAGCGGCAAGTCAATCGCGGGAGAGCAGGCCTCAGGGGCTAACGCCCGGCTCTCGATCTGGCACTGTTGTGGCACGGCTGAAGCCGTGCCCTTCCCGAACCCCTTATGAGTTGCATTCTTCTACTCCGACCATCTCCGGAACAGCAGTGCACCGTTGGTGCCGCCGAAGCCGAAAGAGTTCGACATGGCGTATTCGAGCTTGGCCTTGCGGGCTTGATTGGGGACGAAATCCATGCCGCAGGTTTCGGGGTCCTGGCTAACAAGGTTGATGGTGGGCGGCAGGATCTGATCGCGCAGAGCCAGCACCGTGATGCCCGCCTCGAGGCCGCCGGCGCCTCCGAGCAGATGCCCGGTCATGGACTTGGTGGAACTGACAGGGAGTTTATGTTCGCCGAAGAAGTTGCGGATCGCGTGCGCCTCAAGCGTATCGCCGATCGGCGTGGAAGTTCCGTGGGCGTTGACGTAATCGACTTTGTCGGGGCTGATGCCGGCGTCGCGGGTGGCGTTGCGCATCACGCGGAATCCGCCTTCGTGCTCGGGGGCGGGCTGCGTCATGTGGTAGGCGTCGCCAGACATTCCGTAACCGGCGATCTCGGCGAGGATAGGCGCGCCGCGTCGTTGGGCGTGCTCGAGTTCTTCGAGCACCAGGATGCCCGCGCCTTCACCCATCACAAAGCCGTCGCGATCTTTGTCCCAGGGACGGCTGGCTTTTTCGGGATCGTCGTTGCGGGTGGAAAGCGCGCGCATGGCGGCGAATCCGCCGACGCCCATTGGAGTAATGGCGGCTTCGGAGCCGCCGGCGATCATCACGTCCGCATCGTTGTGCTGGATGATGCGGAATGAGTCTCCCACGGAGTGAGCGCTGGTGGTGCAGGCCGTGGCTGTGGCTTCGTTCGGGCCTTTGGCGCCGAGCCGCATGGAAACATGGCCCGCGGCGAGATTGATAATGGCCGCGGGAATAAAGAACGGGGAAATCTTGCGTGGGCCACCTTCGAACAAGGCGGTGTGTTCGCGTTCGATGATGTCGAATCCGCCAATGCCGGAGCCGATGTGCACGCCGACGCGCTCGTCGTTCTCGGGTGTGATCTTGAGGGCCGACATCTTGAACGCTTCATCCGCGGCGGCGATGGCCAGGTGAATGAAGCGTCCCATCTTTTTGACTTCTTTTTTCTCGATGAAGTTCAGCGGGTCAAAGTTCTTTACCTCGGCGGCGATCTGGCAGGCGAAATTGCTGGAGTCGAACTGGGTGATGCGGGCTACGCCGCTTTTACCGGCGAGCACGGCCTTCCACACTTCTCCGGTGGTGTTGCCCACGCCGCAGATCAGGCCGATGCCGGTAACTACGACCCTGCGTCCCAAACTACTTGCCGCCTTTCGAATGCTTCCCGATGTAGTCGATGGCGTCCTGCACGGTGCGGATCTTTTCCGCGTCCTCGTCGGGGATCTCGATGTCGAAACCTTCTTCGAAAGCCATCACCAGCTCGACCGTGTCCAGTGAATCGGCACCCAGGTCGTCCACGAACGATGCGCTGGAGGTGACCTCGCCCTCGTCCACACCCAACTGCTCCACGATGATCTGCTTTACTTTCTCGTCAACGGCTGCCATGTTTCTCCTCGCTTTAGCTCGATTTGATTTGAAATTCGATGCCCGGATTCGGAGACCGCAGTCTCCGCTTCCCCTCCGGCCTTCGCCCGGCCCCCTCCGCGACTTCGCTCCTCGCAGGTGTTACCGCATTGAAAATAGGCGAACGTGTAGTGTACTTGCCCCGGCGAATTAGTGTAAAGGAAAGGGATTGCCACACAGGGCAAACCCTTGGCCAACTTTAAATCGGGACACTTGATCGTAACGGTTGGAAGTTCTCGTGGTCAAACTGCAGGCGAGCTATGATTGGACGATTCACAACTTGGTTGGCGGGAGTTCATAGTGAAACGTGGTTGTGTGTGGCTCTTGATGTTGTGCCCAATGGCTAATGCGGCGCCCTGTCCGGCCGGTCAGGTGAAAGATGGGAGCGCGCTGGTCCAGAATGAGCAGACGTGGGCCAAGGCGCTGGAGCAGCGCGACTCCGCGGCCCTGAGCTGCCTATTGGCCGCAGAGTTTGAAGACGCGGGGCCAGACGGAACGCTGCAGGATCGCGACACAACCCTCGCCAAAGCCGGCGAGCATCAGCCGGTGCATCATGAACTAACGGAAATGCGCGCACAGGTACATGGAGATTTTGGCTACATCCGCGGATTGGCGACCGCAGTGGATCGAACGGGGAAGGTTCTGGCGAGAGTTCGCTTCACTGACATTTATGTTTATCGTGACGGCCGTTGGCAAGCAGTGGCTGCGCATGAGTCGATGCTTGCGGGGAAGCCACAGTAGAAAGAGCCTGAGAATTCTATGCGTGCTGTCGTGCAGCGGGTTAGCCGCGCCCAGGTTACGGTGAATGGCGAAATCGCTGGCGAAATTTGCCTGGGATTGCTGGTCCTGCTTGGCGTGGGCCGGGACGACACGAAGGCCGATGCCACCTACCTGGCGGAAAAAATCGCCGGCTTGCGAGTGTTCGAAGACGGCGAGGGGAAAATGAACCACAGCGCGCAAGATGTTGGCGGGAGCGTGCTGGCGGTTTCGCAGTTCACGCTGCACGGGGACGTGCGACGTGGCAAGCGGCCGTCGTTCGACGCCGCCGCGCCGCCGGAAAAAGCGCGGCAGCTTTACGAATTCTTCGTGGAACAGATTCGCGCCGCCGGTCTGCGCTGCGAGACTGGGCGCTTTCAGGAAATGATGCAGGTGGAACTGGTGAACGAAGGGCCGGTGACGATTCTTTTGGATTCGGCAAAGACGTTTTAGGAATATCCGCACGAGGATATGAGAAAGATCTTCTTCAACTCCCGGGGCTTGCGTGCCGGCTGGCGCCTGGTTATTTTTGTCGGCATCTTCGTCGGGCTCGGGTTCCTGTCGGACTGGATCATTACCAGAATCTTCCATCCCAAAGAGCGTTCGTTTCTTGATCCCGTAGGAACTATCTTCGGCGAGCTGGAGTCGCTCATCCAGGTGCTGATCGCGACCTGGATTATGGCCCGCATCGAGCGCCGCCGCTTCCTCGATTACGGCATTCCGGGGCGCAACGCCTTCGGAAGTAACTTCTGGGTTGGGATTGCCTGGGGCGCGGCTTCCACTTCTCTGCTGGTAGGCTTGATTGCGGCCTTCGGCGGCTATCGCATCCTAGGGCTCGTCCTCCATGGAAGGGCGTTCTGGTATTTCGCAGGTGTCTGGATCGTTGCCAACCTGCTCATTGGATTTGCCGAGGAGCTCCAGTTCCGCGCCTATCTTCTCGCCACGCTCGCTGATGGTATCGGATTCTGGGCAGCCGCTATTCTGCTTTCCATCGGCTTTGGGGCGCTGCACTACTTCCTGAAGCCGCACGAGCGCTGGGAGGACTTCGCTTCCACAGGCCTGCTCGGGCTGTTCATGTGCTTCACACTGCGTCGCACTGGCTCACTGGCGTTTGCCATCGGTTTCCACGCGGCCTTCGATCTGGCGAACCTCTTCGTGTGGTCGGGACAAAACGCCGGCGAGTATGCCGTCGGCCATCTTCTTGAGACCCGCTGGCAAGGGCCACAATGGCTGACTGGTGGCCTACTCGGCCCGGAAGCCAGCTGGATGGTATTTGCAGTGATCGTGCTGATGTTTGGAATCTTTGATCGCTGTTATCGGCAGAAGAAGTTTCCAGTCTGAATCCACCTCTGGCGGCGGCCACTTTTCTCAACGTACAATCGACCGGGAGGTGAGTCTATGCGCAAGGGCAAGGCGATTGCGATCCTGATCGTGATGTTTGCAATTACTGCCGCGGCCGGGTCGAAGATCGAGGGCACAACCACGCTGAAGGATTTTCAACCCTTCGGAACCATCGACAAGAAGACCCACAAGCATCAGCAGTACGATCTTTCTTTTGCTGCCATGGGCAAGCTGTACACCTGCCGATCGGTCGAGAAAGAGTCCCTGAAAGCCACCGATTTCGTCGTGGGCAGCGACGTCCAATACCAGATCAACGGCGACAAGGGTAAAGTGAAAAACGCAAGCGGCAAAGAAGTAGAATGCACGGTCATGCGGGTCGCCGAAGTACCAGCAGCAACGCCGCCGGCCGCCGCCGCACCTCCTGCCTCGCCGCAGTGAGGTAAAAGCGCGAGCAAGTCCAGGATCGCCCGGCGCGCGCTTCCCGCGCTTCTTACGTCGCGGTCGTCTCCAGAAGGGGATCGGCGGGTTCCTGCGCCAGATCGGCCAACTCCAATTGAAGGTTGCCAGGATTGGTGGCGTAGGCTAGTCCAGTGTCGAGATCGAGGACGCCTTCGCGGATCAGTCGCTCGATCTCGCCATCGAAGTGCTGCATGCCGTCCTGACCGCCGACGCGCATCGCATCCAGCAGGGTCTTGCCGTCGCCTTCACCTTTTTCCACGTACTCGCGAGTGCGCAGAGTGGACTTCAATATTTCAATGGCAGCCACGCGGCCACTGCCATCCTTGCGAGGAATGAGTCTCTGGGAAATGATATAGCGAAAACTTTTGGCTAGGCGATTTCGCAGGGTGTGCTGTTCGGCCATGGGAAAAACCCCCACGATTCTCTCCACCGTCTTCGAGGCGTCGATGGTGTGCAGCGTGGATAGGACCAGGTGACCGGTTTCCGCCGCTTCCATGGCGATCTCGATGGTTTCGCGGTCTCGCATCTCACCCACAAGAATCACTTTCGGAGCCTGGCGCAGCGCGGCTCTCAAGGCGAGCGCAAAGCTTGGCGTATCGGCGTGCAATTCACGCTGATGTACGATGCAGTTCTTGTGGGGATGCAGGAACTCGATTGGATCTTCGATGGTGAGCACGTGATAGAACTGCTCTTTGTTGATTTTGTCGATGATCGCGGCCAGAGTAGACGATTTGCCGGAGCCTGTGGGGCCGGTCACGAGCACGATTCCGTTGCGCAAGCCCACAATCTTGCCCAACTCAGCAGGCAGGTTTAGAGATTCGAAGTCCGGAACCTTGCCCGGGATAACCCGCATCACTACGGCACAGGTACCGCGCTGCATGAAGATGTTGACCCGAAAGCGATTGGAGCCCGGCAAACTGTAAGACACGTCGCACGACCCAAGTTTCTTCAGGTTCTCTCTGGCATCTTCGTTGTTGCCGATGAGGTCAGAGGCGATGCGCCGCGTATCTTCCCCGGTTAGGGCGCGCGTGGCTCCGGCGGGGGTGAGTTTTCCGTTGATTTCTACGAGCGGTGGTTTGCCCGGTGAGAAAAAGAGGTCGCTAATCTTCGGCGAGGTTCTCAGCATTGCCGCCAGCAAGGTCGGAGTCGAGATGGGCGCGGCAGCCGGGGCTGCGGCGGCAGCTGTCCGCGGCGCGGAAGGTGCATTCGCTGCGGGATTGGTCGGAGAAGACATAGACCCGGGCAGCTCCAGAAAGTTCTTGCGCTTTGTTGACGCCGCCAAGAACCCGGCGAACACGGACGGAACTGAGTCGACCTTACGCTTGAATGGTACTCATGCCACCCAGGTACGACTGTTCAAAAGTGCTCGCTTCTCCGGCGGTTATTAGGGATTTCTTATTCCACACAAGGGTTTCTATGCGTGGGCGGCGAGGATCGCATCAGTCACGCGGGCGGCTTCCACGGCCGCTTTTACGTCATGGGTCCGCAAGATGTGTGCACCTTTGAGAATCAGAATGGTGTGCGCGGCTAGATTTCCGTAAAGGCGCTCTGTAATGGGAGCGTCCTTTCCATCCTTCGCCAGAGCGCGGCCAAGGAACGACTTTCTCGAGGTCCCCGCCACCAGGGGAAAACCCAGGGACTGGAAATCCTGGAAGCGCGCGAGCAGCGGATAGTTCTGCTCAAAGTTTTTTCCGAAGCCAAAGCCGGGATCAAGCGCGATCCTCTCGCGGCGCACGCCGGCTAGCACCGCCGCTTCCGCCCATTCTCTGAGTTCGCGTTTGATCAGCAGGAAAATATCGCCGGGCGGCGGCAGGGTGCGCCATTCTTCGGGACGTCCGCGCGTATGCATCAGAACAGCGCCGCACTTTATTTCAGCTAGTGTCCTGGCCATCTGCGCGTCCCAGCGCATCCCGCTGATATCGTTGACGATCTCGGCTCCGGCTCCGGCCGCGGCGCGGGCCACGCTAGCTTTGTAAGTGTCGACGGAGATTACTGCATCGGGACGATGTTTCTTCAGCACGGCAACCACGGGCAACACGCGCTTCAACTCTTCTTCGGCGTTCACGGCGACTTTAGCACCGGGTCGGGTCGATTCCCCGCCGATATCAATGATGTCGGCGCCTTCGTCGAGCAATTGCATGGCGTGCGCCGTAGCCTTTTCGGCATCGAGATAAAGGCCGCCGTCAGAAAAAGAATCAGGAGTCACGTTGACGATGCCCATAATCAGCGTGCGTTTGCCCAGTTCCAGGGTTCGCGTCCCGAGGCTCCATTGAAAAACGGCTCTCATGCGGCAGATTCTAAATGAAAGGAGAAAGCAGAGGAGCGCAAGCGATGCGCTATCGGCGCCGGACGGCCGCATCCCGTCTGCCCATGGTGCGAAGCGCGCCGGGGCCGGTGCCGGTCGGCGGCTTGCGCGTTCCGTCGAGCAAGTCCTTGAGCACGATTGCATTGTTGCGCGTCTCGTTCTTCGAGGCATAGAGGAGCGTCAGGCGCTTCCTCTTATGGGCCAGAGAGTAAAGCTTCTGCAAATCCTTCTCGGCTTCGGGACGGGTTAATTCCTTCAGGTAACGCTTGCGAAAGACCGCCCATTGTTCCGGTTGGGCATGAAACCACTTTCGCAGCTCGTCCGAGGGAGCCAGATCGCGCAGCCATTCATGCATCGCGATTTCTGCTTTTGAAATGCCACGAGGCCACAGCCGGTCGACGAGAACGCGCGCTCCATCCGAGCGCGACACCGATTCATACACTCGCTTCACCGCAACTGGCATGGCTTTGCAGCTTCCCCTATTATTGTAAGTCGAGTGCGATTGCTGCGCTGTGGGAAACTGGCCATAAATGTCAGCAGTGCCTGATCGTGACAAGGATGCGAATGATGAAAGTGGCTGACCGGCAGCGGCAGAGGCGCGCGACGGATCACGGGCGCTGGATTGCACCGGCGTTGGCCGCGCTGCTTGCCCTCGCTGCGCTTGCGGGTTGCGATATGGAGCGCCGCAAATCAGATGCCGACCTGGGCCTCAACCCCCAGCAAGCCGCGGGACGCAAGATCTATGACAACTACTGCGACCGCTGTCACCGGCCCGATTCCACGAAGGGGAAAAAGGGACCGGGGTTGAAGGGCATTTTCCAGCATCAATATCTCCCGCAGACGGGCCTGCCCGCGAATGACGATCGCGTCACAGATATTATCCGCAACGGCCGCCCTGACATGCCGGGCTATGTTCAGGTGTTGAGCGCGCAAGACATGCAGGACCTGCTGGCCTACTTGCATACGCTGTAACGCGGAGCAATATGAGAGTTCATCTTAGGTTCCTCCTGATCGCTCTGATGCTTCACGCTAGCCATTCATTCATGGCGGCGGATGATGCCAAAGGCTGGTTCGAAGGAGACTGCGGCGGCA
>Ga0307478_10002886_pt1 | contig 13199 bp, 6 predicted proteins | sample atmos_gasesECM4C_2_FD_203713 | JGI IMG/M metagenome (GOLD analysis project Ga0307478, IMG submission 203713) | Hardwood forest soil microbial communities from Morgan-Monroe State Forest, Indiana, United States - atmos_gasesECM4C_05 | ecosystem: Environmental > Terrestrial > Soil > Temperate...
CGAGATAATAATAGAAGAGGGTGTGATTAGCCCAGTCCAAGAAGTGAATCATGATTGCGCCGCCGCCTTAGCGAGGACGCTTTCCTGGAGTACCGACGGTTCGCTAGAGAGTTTTCCTGTCCCCAACACCTGAAGCAAAGTCTCGTGAGTCTCCCTGTTTCCAGTGCTGCCCTTGATCTCCGCAACCAGACTGGCCTGCAGGCCGGCGTTTTCCAGGGCCGCTAAGAAAGCATGTAAGCCATATTGGTCTTGAAGGGCGACCACCTTTTCCAAGATGGGGAGCAACTCGTTTCTGAAATCTACGAGGCCTTCTGCGGAGCGCAAGCGGACCAACCGATTCGAGTCTGTCAATCCCAGCAACAAGAATGGCAGAGCCGTGGGGTGACCAAGTTCGCCCAAGCCTACGATGGCGCGCAGCCGCACGAACCACACCGGATCCTTCGCCAACTCGCTCAAAACCGTGACCGCCGCGCCCGGCTTTAGATACGCAAGCCCGCGTGCCGCCGCAGCTCGAAGTTCAGGCAATTCGTCATCAGCAAATCGCAACAACTCGGGGGCAAGCGAAGGCGTGGCTACTTCCCCCAGCACGCGTCCCAGCACTTCGCGCACAGTTGTGTTGGCATGGTGCAGATGCGGCAATAATACTTGTGGACATTCCGCGCAAGTCTGGATGAGCGCGCTTTGCAAAGGAAGCGCGGGCACCAGCAGCCCTGCGTCATCCACCCAATTCAGAATCTCCTTCGCGGCTTCGGGACAAGCCATCCGACCGAGTCCGCGTAGCGCTGCCAGCCGGGTTTGTGGGTCGCGATCGCGCAACCCTTCAGACAGGGCGCGGATGCCCTCAGGTGCGCGCGTTCGAGCAAGTGCTACAAGTGCTTTATGTCGCCGCCATCCCTTATGGTGCCGGGCCTCCAGAATGCGTTTTTCGACCAATCCGCTCGCCCGCATGAATTTGAGCAAGCGCGCTGATTCTTCCAGATTCGCCACTTCGTAGGCGTCCAGCACCATGGTCTCAATAAGTTCTCGCTCGGATGTTTTTGTGCGCCATGCCGCGTAGGGAATCTCCCCGGAAATTAATGCGTCCCATTGCTGGCGGATTGCGATCATGCGCGCGTCGCGATTCGCGAAGTACCACTTGCGGTAAGTTCGGCGCAGCAGAATAAAGGCTAATAGCAACACGTCTGCGGCGATCACGAAGATGATCGCTCTGAGCACAAAGGCTGCAGGACCTAGCTTGCGAAATGTGTCAAAAGCGGATCCCATAGGTAAATCCAAAACTTGTTTCTGTCCGGTCGTCCGACCGCCTTTGATAAGCTGCGAAACCGGTCACGTCCTGTCGTCTTGTGAGCTGCAGGCGTAAACCACCACCGTAGGTCTGGGAAGAAAATTGTCCAATCTGATCCACCTGTGCAAAATTCTCCGTCCCGATTGCAAAGAAAACATTGCCCGCCAGGCCGCGATCTTCCCAGCTTGTAATGGGAAATCCCAGTCGAGTCATACCCGAAGGACGCCACTCCGCGCCCGTGCCGGAAAACTGGCTGCGCGCTTCGATCATTCCCAGGGACCACGTCCAATCGCGGGGCAGATAGAAGAGCGCATTTTCATTCATAGTCAGAATCCGCGCCGTGCTGTACCAATACCAGTGCTGCCCGTACACGATCTCCAATCCGCGTAAGAATTCGGTTCCATGGAGCTTGAATCCCTGGTCGTAGTTAAAGAACCCTTCATGCTTTGGAATGACGCCGTTGTCATGTGCCGCGGCTCCTCCTAGCGTTAGCGCACCCCATCCGGGTAACTTTCCCGTCAAGCTGGCCACGACTTTTTCCGCATCCGTGCCCCCCCAGTGGTAACCCTCCGCGGCCACGCTAGTCCTCCAGAGCGGCGTCCATTTGGAGATGAGAGTTAGTCCTTCGTACTGATTAGCAGCAGCGAAGCTGAACAAGTCAGTGTCAACTCCCACCCGCAGTTCGTGTCTGGGTTCGCCACGCAGAGACACGAGGCCGGCGCGTCCTTCCACATTCGTGGGATCCAAATCAACTGCGCGGTTAAATTCCAGCTTTGCTTCCTCCTGGGCACCGAGGACTCGCAATGCGTTTGCGCGCGCCACGCGGAGATCGGCACGCTTCGGGTCGAGTTCCACGGCGTGGTCCAGAGCTTTCAATGCTTCCTTGGCGCGGCCTTCGCGCGAATACACAGTTGCCAAGCCTAGCCAGTTGTCAGGATCGTTTGGGACGGCAGCGAGAATTTCGTGATATTCAAGTTCTGCTTCCGGAAGCTTCCCGGACCATGTCAAAACCCTTGCCCGCCAAGCCCGTACATCCATGTCTGCTGGCGCACGAGCAACCTCACGATTCACAATTCCCATGGCGGCGGTCCAATCGTGCGCCTCCGCGCACTTCCGAACGCTTTCTTGCCAGGGTGAAGTCACCTGTTGTCCCCAGGCCAGAAGGCATAATAGCCAGACACCTATGACTAACCTGAGCACCATTGGCACACCTATCCCCAAGCTATTTACTCCGTTCACACCTACCATTTTGTGTTCACTAGGTTTGTAGTTAGTGTGGACCTAAATCTGGAAGGATGCACCACTTTGGGCGCTACGCGGGTTACATCGGTAACTCACTATAAGTGGTGTAGTACGCATCGGAATCGCTGAACGCTGTAGCGGTGCCAGCGTCCTACAAAGAGCGCATACCTACCGAATTACAAGGCCTCGAAAAGTACCTCCGAGCCGCAATCCGCCTGCCCGCAGGGGCATCCGATGTGCCGAAGCAACTCGTGGGTTTCGACCGCTGAGAAAATGAGTAATTAGTTTTCGTTCTCCAGAGTCCTCAGAGTTGTTCGGATTCTCGACAGAGTGTCGAGAATTCATACGGGGTTTCCAATCAGTCTAGAGTCAGATTGTTGATTCCACGCCAGTTGGAGTTGGTTAGTGAAATGTAATCCCTTTAAGTCAGTAGTCGGCGTCTCACCGTCCCCGGGATCTCCGTTTTCACTGCCGATGGGTGCACATCATCCTCCGCACGGCGGTTCCCTTCGACGCGGAACTGTTTGTTGTTCCTACGACGGCAAACGACTAATCGATCACAGTGAAGAGGGCAATAAGAATGCGGAAGCGAACTTTTAACAAGATGTTTTGTGTAACTCTGCTTATGGTCACGGCGTCTGCAGCGCAGCAAACAACTGTGGTGCCATCTCCGCAACCCGGAACCGCACTGCAAGGCAGAGTCGCCTCGGCATTCAGCAATCTTCCCTTAACGTTCGAGGCAAACCAGGGACAGACGAGCGCAAACGCTAGATTCATAGCTCGCGGCAGCGGATACTCCACATTCTTGACGGCCGGTGGCCTGGTGCTTTCTTTAAGCTCTTCAAAGACCGAGAGCTCGCAACCGATCGATAAAGGTTCGCCACAGGATTCTAGTCCGTCGGCGAAAGCCATTCTGGAGTTCAACCTGGTGGGTGCGACTCAGAATCCGATGATTGTAGGAGAAAATCAACAGACCGGTCGCGTGAATTATTTTATTGGCAAAGATCCCAAGGGTTGGCACACAAACGTGCCGACCTATGCGAGGGTCCGTTACAAGAATGTCTACCCAGGCATTGACCTGGTTTATTACGGCAACCATAGGCAACTCGAATATGACTTCGAAGTTTCGGGAAGCGCCAATCCCAATCTTATCCAGTTCGAAATAAAAGGTGCCAATCAGATTCAGCTGGACCACAGTGGAAATCTTATTCTTACGATCAACGGCGGCGAACTCCATTTCGAGAGCCCCGTTGTTTATCAGCAATCGCAAGGGAAGCGCGTGCCACTTCAAGGTGGATATGTTCTGAAAGATCCAACACACGTCGGCTTCAGCGTAGGGCATTTCGATCCGACCAAGCCCTTGGTTATCGACCCCGTGTTGGTGTACTCGACCTACCTAGGCGGAAGGGGCGACGACGAGCCGCACGGAATCGCAATCGATAGCACAGGTTCCATTTACGTTGCAGGGGATACGGACTCCCCGGACTTTCCGGGGACCTCCGCCAGTTCGCTTTACTTTGGCATGGCGCATGCATTCGTTGCCAAACTCAATGCATCCGGGACAAGCCTGGTCTATGCGGACTATCTCGGAGGAGACGCCGCAGATGCAGCCTCCGCATTGGTGCTGGATAGCGCAAACGAAGTGTATCTCACCGGAATTACGTCGTCCGATGATTTTCCTACAGTACTTCCTTATCAAGCTGCACTCCTCGGGACGAACAATGCATTCCTAAGTAAGATGTCAGCGGATGGGTCCACATTGCTTTACTCAAGCTACCTGGGCGGAAATGGTTCGGATGAATCGACCAGCATCGCGCTGAACACCTCGGGAAATGTCGTGGTGGCAGGACTGACCAGCTCGACAAATTTCCCGGTCTCCAACCCCTTCCAATCTACTATGCTTCCGAATCAAGGAGGAGTTTACGGGAATTACGGCTTTCTAACAGAGTTCAACAGCACTGGCGCGTCCCTCGTATATTCCACTTATTTTGGAGGGAGTTCGATGGTGGTGCAAAGCTGCTGGAACGGTCCTTGCTGGTTTCCCCCTTTCAGCCTCATTACGGGGCTTGCGTTGGATGCGAGTGGCAATGCCTACGTTGCTGGCTACACCAATACTTACGACTTTCCCGTTTCCGCAGGCGCCTACAACACGACTGACACTATTGCAAATAATACAGCCGTTGGCTTTGTCAGTAAGTTCGACACTTCAGGAAATCTTGCTTATTCCAGCTATCTTTATGGAAGCGGCGGCGCTCAGACTAACATCGAAGCTATCACGGTGGATACTTCGGGATCAGCGTACGTTACCGGGACCACGACAAGCGACGGAACCTTTCCAATCACTTCCACGACGATCTGCGACCCCGCAGTTTATGGGCAGGGATGCAACTATACGTTCGTGACGAAATTCGATCCGACGGGTTCCAGCTTAATGTATTCAACATTCTTGGGGCCAAACAATAACGCCGCGCCGCAAGCGATTGCCCTTGACGGAAACAACGACGCCTACATTTTGGGCATGACCTGGGCCTGCAATTCGTTTGCGATGGTAAACGGTATTGAATCCTGTGAGGATGTAGGCTCCAGTGATCTGCTGCTTGTGGAGATCGATCCGACAGGAGGGACCGAATTATTTGCCACGTACCTAGGTGGCGCGCAGGACAGCGAATACCCGGCCGGTATTGCTCTGGATTCTGCTGGCAACATCTATGTGGGTGGCGAGACTTTTTCGGGCGACTTCCCGACGACCGAAGGCGCGTATCAAGGCACGCTGAACGGGACCAGCAATGCTTTTGTGGTTAAGATTTCGCCCGAGCCGGCGCCAGCCGTTTCGGTTAGTCCATTCACGCTGCAGTTCGGCAGCCAGGAAGTTGGGTCCACTAGCCCAACCCAGAGCGCGCTTCTGCGGAATGCGGGTAGTTCGCCGCTGCTGATTTCGTCGATCGCAGCTACCGGTGACTTTGCCCAAACCAATGACTGTGGAAGCACCGTGCCACCTGCCGGCAGCTGCACCTTTACTGTCGCGTTTGACCCGACCACGGCTGGAGTTCGATCGGGATCGATTGTGATCGAGGACAATGCCGCTGGATCTCCGCATAGCATCGAATTGAGCGGCACTGCCCCAGGCCCTGATGCTCTGCTGTCAGTGTCAAATCTGGCATTTTCGTCACAGTCGGTGGGAACTTCAAGTGCTGCACAGCCAGTGACCCTTACCAACGCCGGTGACTTACCTTTGAACATCGGATTGGTGCAGATCACGGGAGACTTCTCCCAAGTCAACAACTGTCCAGCCGCACTGGCCGCTAATTCCAGCTGTACGTTTAACGTCACATTCAGCCCGACCAGTTCTGGTTCTCTTAGCGGTACTCTGAGCGTGAGTGACGATGCCCAAGGTCCACAGGTTGTGACTCTCGCTGGGGTCGGGTCCGATTTCACCTTCACCAGTTCCCAGAACAACACAACAGTGCAAGCGGGGGCCACTGCGAGCTATCAATTTACCGTGTCCTCGATGGGGAACTCGATGAACAATCCCATCAAGTTAACTTGCAGCGGAGCGCCGGCAGGGACCAGTTGCAGCGTATCGCCGAGCGCCGTGACTCCCAACGGCAGTACTACGGCAACTTTGACGATTTCTACGACCGCATCGATCGCGCAGTCCCTTCCACTGCGGCTCCTGCGGAGCTACCCAATGTATGCGGCGTGGATGCAGTTGCAAGGGATCGGCCTGTTCGGGATGATCCTGGTGAGCCGGAAGAGTCGCTCACGAAAAACCCGTGCCATTTTCCTGCTCGTTCTCATGATTGGAGTTTTGCTGTTCCTGTTTGGGTGTGCCGGCGGTAGCCGTCCTGCATCGCCACCACTAGCGCGGGCAGGGGCGACGCCAGGAACCTACACAATTGTCGTTACCGGCACCTCGGGACCGTTGCAGCACTCGTTTCCGGTAACTCTTACCATCCAGTAAAAATACTTTGAGGATCTGTTAACGGGTGTCCGAGCGTAACCAAAGGGTTTGCTGCAACGAACGGAGATAGAACTGAGCTGCCAGGAGGTCGGTTTTGTTTAGGCGCTCTTAGCCGCAGTTGACGGTTTTCGGCTCTCAGGCTTTCGGGTCCAAAGTTTTGATTTGTCTGGGAACTGAGGACTGAGCCGGCTTCCAAAATTCACCATTCTTTAATACCCGAGCAACATTCTCGAAACACTTCCGAAATACCATTCTGATGAGAATCTGGCGCCACAAGAAATTCTGGCTTAGGTCAAGCCACCATAAGGGACAATGCACTCTCCGGTTGGATCTTACGAACCGCTCAGCGATGCGGGCCGTGCGGCAGTGTCTCGCTACCTCGTCTTCGTAGTCGAAGACGAAGAGGATATCGCGCGGCTTATTTCGCATAATTTGCAGGCGGCGGGATTTGAAGTGCGAAGTTTTGTCAGCGGGGGCTCGGTGGTGTCGGAGGCAATGCGGGAGATGCCGTCGCTATTTCTTCTAGATGTGATGCTCCCGGGAGCGGACGGCTTTGACCTGTGCCGCCAGATTCGGCAGACCCCTGCTCTTTCCCTAATACCGGTTATTTTCTTGACCGCCAAGACTGCCGAGGCCGACCGGGTGAAGGGACTCGAACTGGGTGGCGACGATTACATTACCAAACCCTTCAGTCCCCGAGAGTTGGTGGCGCGGGTTCGCAGTGTGCTCCGCGGCATCCGTCAGGCGCCGGTTACGCCGGAAGTGCTTCGTCTGGGTGATCTGGAAATTGACTCCTGTTCAATGACGGTGCAGGCTCAGGGAAGAGCGGTTCTCACCACGGTGCGCGAGTTTCGCTTGCTGGAATATCTGGCTACACACCGCGGGCGCGTACTGACGCGCGACCAATTGCTTGATGCGGTGTGGAAAGAAACTCCTTTCGTGACGCCGCGATCAATCGACGTTTACGTGCGGCGATTGCGGGAAAAAATAGAAATTGATCCTCGTCACCCGAGATATCTGAAAACGCTGCGTGGCATTGGCTATCGCTTCGAAGTGCCAAAATAAGACCCCTCTTCTTAGTCCTGGGCTTCCCTCCTTGATGAAGCTCCCTTTCAGTTTCTGGCGAACGAAAATTTAGTTTTCCTGTGAGCTGAGACCTGAGAACTGGCTTTTGATTTATCCTGTCCCATCGCTTCTGAAACCGCCATCCTCATGACCAGACCCAAACCGCTGTGGAAAGCGGACGATCAAAAAGCCCGTTTGTCCGAACTAACGGCGCGGTCGGAGGATTCCGCCAAGGATCACCCCTTGCGGCGAGATGTGCGTTCGCTGGGGGCGTTGCTGGGACGAGTACTGGTGGAGCAGGAGGGTCAGGAGTTGTTCGATACCGTCGAAGAGTTGCGGCGGCTCATGATTCGGCATCGCGAGCGCGTGTGGCATAGTCGCAGCGGCCGAGATCGTGGCGAACTCATGGCCAGCGCCCAGGCGATTATTTCAAAAATGGATCTGGGTCGCGCGTATCAGGTTACCAAGGCCTTTGCGATCTATTTTGAATTGGCAAACCTGGCCGAAACCAACCACCGCAAGCGCCGGCGCCGGGCCCGCCAGTTGGAGCGATTACGGGCGCCATTGCCGGGATCGTTTCGCGGGACGCTCTCGCGCATGAAGGAGGCCGGAGCATCCCTCGATACGACGCTGGCAGCGCTTCGGCGGGTGATGGTGACTCCTGTATTCACGGCCCATCCCACGGAGGTGGCCCGCCAGACTGTGCTGTTGAAACGGCGCCGCATTGCGGAGCAACTGGAACGATTAGATCGTCTTCCACTCACCGTGGGCGATGCTCTGCGCAGCGAACAGATCATCCATGCTGAAATAACGTCGCTTTGGCAGACTGACGAAGTCCGACAAACCAAGCCCACCGTCGATGATGAGATCCGGATGGGACTGCGCTATTTCCGGCTTGCGCTGTTTGAAACTTTGCGACGTGTTCATGGCGAAATCGCGGAAGTGGTTGGCGAGGTGTATGGCGCGGTTCTGGACCCAGCGGAGTTGCCGAATCTGTTGAATTTCGGGTCTTGGATTGGTGGTGATCGCGATGGTAATCCGCTGGTCAAACCGGAATCCGTGAAGGATGCCCTTGAACTGGCGCGAACGGTGATTCTGAATCAATACATCCGCGATGTGGAGTTTCTGAGCGATGGCTTGAGTTCGTCGGTGCAGCAAGTGGGCACTTCCGCTGAGATTCTCGCGCGTGTGGCACAGTACAAGGGGTCGCTGCCTAACGCCTCGATGCTCTGGGGGCCGGGCAACACGGTGGAGCTTTACCGTCGCTTTCTCTCCTACGTGATTTATCGTTTGCACCGCAGTCGGGAGGGCTCGAAGGTTCAGGATTCATATAAGGACGCGGCGGAGTTTGAGTCCGACTTGGTGATGCTGCGATCGAGCCTGATGTCCAATCGCGGGCAGCGGCTGGCGGAGTCCTTTGTTGATCCACTCTTGCGGCAGCTTCGGACTTTTGGTTTTCATCTTCAGGTTCTCGACATTCGCCAGCATGCCCGCGTTCACGCGGAGGTTCTGCGCGAGATTGGCGAAAAGAAGATCGATGTGAACAAGATCGCTCCGGCAAACGCCGAGGTTAAAAGTCGAAAACTTCGAAAGACCGAATTAAGGAACACCGGGCCCGAACTAGCGGCAGGCGTGGCTTCACTCGAAGATGGTCAGGGTGCTTCTTCCCAGGCCCGGGATTTGATTGAAACCCTTCGCACCATCCAGCAGCTTAAGCAGACTTATCCGGCGCAAGCCATCCGTCAATACATCATCAGCGGGGCGGAGACCGAGGACGATGTACTGAACGTGGTTCGCTTGGCGAAGGCCTGCGGAGTGAGTCTGGCGGGCTCCGGCGGCGATCCATTTTTAAACGATCCATTTCTGAACGGTCCATTTCTGGACGACCCAAAGCTGAACGACCGAGGCTTGCACGACCCGGGGCTGATGCCGGTGCCGTTGTTTGAGTCGATCGATTCTTTGCGCGCGGCGGGTGGCGTCATGCGGAGTCTGTGGCGGCGTTCCGAGTATCAACCGCTGCTTGATTCGTGGGGACGCTGGCAGGAAGTGATGCTGGGCTACTCCGATTCCAACAAGGATGGAGGAATGCTGACCAGCACCTGGGAGCTTTACAAAGCACATCGGGACCTGCATCGCGCGGCCGAAGAATGCGGAGTAAAACTGCGGCTGTTCCACGGCCGCGGAGGCACGGTCGGGCGGGGCGGCGGCCCAACGCACGCTGCAATCCTGGCCCAGCCTGAAGGCTGCTTTTCCGGACGCATCCGAATCACAGAACAAGGAGAGGTTCTCAACTGGAAATACTCCGACGTGGTGCTGGCGGAATGGAACCTGGAACTGGTGATTGCCGCCAGCCTGGAAGCGCTCACGCGCTCGGTGCCTCGGCCAACGGATCAAACGCGCTGGGAAGAGGCGATGGAAGAGATGTCGGGCGAGGCCTACCGGGTCTATCGCCGGGACATCGCGGAGAATTCCGAAGTGCTGGAGTATTTCGAACAGGCCACACCGGTACAAGAATTGGATGCGGCACGCATTGGCTCACGGCCATCGCGCCGGACCAAAGGCCGCCGTTTAGAGGATCTGCGCGCCATTCCGTGGGTATTTGGATGGATGCAGAGCCGCCATGCCGTGCCTGCCTGGTACGGAATCGGCATGGGGCTCCAGAGTTTTGCGGGGAAGGGAAAAGGCCATGAGCGGCTGCTGCGCGAAATGTTGGCACATTTTGCCCTGTTTTCGGACCTGGTGCGCAACGTGGAGCTTGGCATGGCGAAAGCGGATCTCCATATCGCCCGGGTTTATTCCGGACTGGTAAAGAATGCGGTGTTGCGGACCCGCGTCTTCACCATGCTCGAAGATGAGTTCTTGCGGTCACGGGCAGTGATTCTGCGAATTACAGGTCAACGAGATTTGCTGGCACGCAACCGCGTGCTGGCACGATCGATTCATCTGCGCAATCCTTATGTGGATCCGATGAGCCTGATCCAGGTTGAGCTCTTGCGGCGGAAGCAGCAGGGGCAGGATCTGGCGAAACTTGAATATCCCCTGGGCGCGACCATTAACGGCATCGCTGCCGGACTGCATAACACTGGATAGGCCGAAGTCTCTTCGCTAACGATCCGATTCTCGACCAGTCTGTAGTATGTTGCTTTATAGGGAAGGCCGGAGTGTGCGGACCGGTTTCGCCGTTGGGAAAGAGCCGCCGCGATCTGTTATAAGTTTCATCTACTTATGGAAAGAGGCCAAATGTTTATTCGCAGAGTCCCCGTGTTTCTTCTTCCTCTTCTTCTTCTGGCTGCACCGCTGGCGATGACAGGCCAAAGTGCTATGGGCAATCCGGCTGGGGCTGCGGAGGAGTCAAAATCAACTCCCAAGCTGGAACACTTCGATCCGACTTCGATCGACAAGGATCTGAATCCTTGCGACGATTTTTATAAGTATTCCTGCAAAAAATGGCTTACGGCCAATCCGATTCCGCCCGATCAGGTGTACTGGACCACCGGAAGCGGCCTGCAACTGTGGAACGAGAATGTGTTGCGTGAAACTTTGGAGGCGAGCAGTAAGAACGATTCCAAGCGAAGCGCCGTGCAGCAGAAGATCGGTGATTACTGGGCCGCCTGCATGGACGAGAGCGGCATCGAAGCAGCGGGCCTGAAGCCGCTGCAGCCGGAACTTAGTCGCATTGCCGCTCTAAAATCCAAGAAAGAGATCACGCTTGAGATCGCCTATCTCCATCACTTGTTTCCCGGAGCCTGGGAGGGGAACGATAATCAGACGAATTCTCCGTTTTTCGGCTTTACCGGTGGGCAAGACTTTGACGACGCTTCCAAAGTAGTGGCGCAGATCGATCAGGGCGGATTGAGCCTGCCCAGCCGCGATTACTACATTAAAACCGACGAGAAGTCGGTGGAGACGCTCAAGAAATTCCACGCGCACGTGCAAAAAATGTTCCTGCTGACGGGAGAAAAAGAAGCACAAGCCAGCAGCGACGCGGACGCTGTGATCGAACTAGAGACCGCGCTGGCCCAGGCGCAGATGGATAACGTGAAGCGGCGGGACCCGAAAAATATCAACAACAAGATGAGCCTGGCGCAGGTGCGCGAGCTTACGCCTTCCATCGACTGGGATGCATACCTGAAAGCGGTGAAGGCTCCAGTCAGCGAGCACTACATCGTCAGCTCGCCGGATTTCTTCCGAGCCGAAGAAAAACTGCTGGCAGGGCGTCCGATCGAGCCGTGGAAGACCTACATGCGCTGGCAAGTCATTCACCGGGCGGCACCCTACATGACGAAAGCGTTGGCTGATGAAGACTTCGAATTCTTTGCGCATACGCTGGCCGGTCAGGAACAACAGCGTCCGCGCTGGCGGCGTTGCACTCGGGCGGCCGATCGCGATCTAGGCGAAGCTCTTGGGCAAGCTTATGTAGATCGCGCTTTTCCCCCGGAGAGCAAGGCGCGCACTGTCGAAATGGTGCACGCCATTGAACAGGCTATGCATGACGACATCGATAGCGTGAGTTGGATGACGCCGGCTACGAAGGAACAGGCGATCGTGAAGTTGAAGGGGATTGAAGACAAGATCGGCTATCCTTCGCACTGGCGCGATTATTCCAGCGTCAAAATCACGCGAGACAGTTATCTGGGCAATGTGGGGCAGACATCGGCGTTCGAATTCGAGCGCTGGGTGGCCAAGATTGGCAAGCCGGTGGACCGCAGCGAGTGGACCATGACGCCACCGACCATCAACGCGTATTACGATCCGCAGTTAAACACCATCAATTTTCCCGCTGGCATTTTGCAGCCGCCGTACTTCGAAAAGACCATGGACGATTCCGTGAATTATGGCGCCATCGGTATGGTTATCGGTCACGAACTCACCCACGGCTTCGACGATCAGGGTCGCAAGTTCGATGCTCAAGGCAACCTACGCGACTGGTGGACCGCCGAGGACGCTAAACAATACGACGAGCGCGGCAAGTGTATCTCCGATGAATATACGCAGGAAGTTCCTGACGCGGGCCCTGGGGTTAAGCAGAATGGCTTGCTGACGCAGGGCGAAGACACGGCTGACAATGGCGGCCTTCATCTGGCGCTGAACGCGCTCGAAGCTGACCTGAAGAAGCAAGGAAAATCGCTCGACGATAAAGGTCCGGACGGATGGACTTATCGCCAGCGCTTCTTTCTTTCCTATGCGTACTCGTGGTGCGCGAACATAAGGCCGGAGGTGGCTCGTCTGGTGGTTACTACGAACCCGCATTCGCTGCCGATCTTCCGTATTGATAATGTGGTTTCAAATATGTCGGAGTTTGCCCAGGCTTTTGGTTGCAAGGCGGGCCAGAAGATGGTGCGAGCGAATGCTTGCCGGGTGTGGTGAGCGGGAACGATTATCTAGGTAAATGGGCCAGCGGCGAGCTGGCCCATTTAAGCGTTTGAATTTATCTGATGCTGGTTAGCGGTTGATGTCGTCTTTCGACTGCAGGCGCTTCACGTAGCCCTCGAGGTTCGACTTGTTGGAGTCAGGCGCCGTGGTGAGCGCGGTTTTAATTTCCTTAACTGCATTGTTGAAATCGCCCTGGCCGCTGTAGACGCGGGCCATGCCCACGTGCGAGGTCCACTCGTCGGGGAATTTCTTGGCGTTTGAGCGATAGAGTGC
>Ga0307478_10002888_pt1 | contig 13190 bp, 10 predicted proteins | sample atmos_gasesECM4C_2_FD_203713 | JGI IMG/M metagenome (GOLD analysis project Ga0307478, IMG submission 203713) | Hardwood forest soil microbial communities from Morgan-Monroe State Forest, Indiana, United States - atmos_gasesECM4C_05 | ecosystem: Environmental > Terrestrial > Soil > Temperate...
TGACACCCCCAAACACGGCCAGCGCAGCTTCACCTACGATGCCTCCACCGATCTCTTTACAGGCGAGAAATACGACGCTTATCCGCTCTCCTACCACATCGATCAAATGGGAGCGGCCCAAAAGAAACTGGCTATCACCTTCGATGACGGCCCTGATCCTCGCTGGACGCCAAAAATTCTCGACATCCTCAAAGAGAAAAATGCTCCCGCGACGTTCTTCGTCATCGGCACGGACGCCAACCAGTGGCCCGAAATTCTGAAGCGCGAATATGCCGAAGGTCACGACATCGGCAATCACACTTACACCCATCCCAGCTGGGACGAAGTCTCCAATACGCAGATTCGCTGGGAGCTGAACCTCACGGAGCGGCTCATCGAGAGCACCCTCGGCGTGAAGTCCATTCTCTTCCGGCCGCCTTACGGCATCGACCACCAGCCCGAATATGCCGAAGAAGTCGCGCACCTTCCCACGGCTCAGGACATGGGCTACCTGATTATCGGCCAGAAGATCGACCCGCACGACTGGAAACAAAAGAACGGCAAACAGGTCTCCGCACAGGAAATCCTTGACAACGTCATCCAGGAGGCCGACTCCGGCAACATCATCCTGTTTCACGATGGAGGCGGCGATCGCTCCGAGACGCTGAAGGCCCTGCCACAAGTCATCGATGCGCTTCGCGGCAGCGGTTATCAGTTTGTCTCCGTCGAGGATCTCATCGGCAAAACACGCGCCCAGGTGATGCTGCCGCTCTCGGCCGAAGAACGATTCGAGGCGCGGGCGGACGGATTTATTTTCGGCATTTATCACTGGTTCCGCGTTGGCATCGCCACGGTTTTCATTCTTGGAATCGTTCTCGTCAGCGGCCGCACGCTGATCATCGGTCTCCTTGCCCTGATCGAGAAGCTGCGCCCGGAACATGCCGTCATGCCAAATCCTCCTCCGAGCGTGACCGTGCTGATCCCCGCGCACAACGAAGAGAACGTCATCGTTCAGACCGTCACTTCCGTGCTCCTGTCGGATCACCAGGATTTGCGCATCGTCGTCGTCGATGACGGTTCCACCGACAAAACCCGAGAGCTTCTTGACACAAATTTTTCCCACGAACCCCGCGTGCGCATCATTCATCAAGTGAATCGTGGCAAGGCTGCCGCTTTGAATGTCGCCATGTCGCTTGCCGGCACCGAAATTCTCGTGACCATTGACGCGGACACGGAGATCGAGCCCGACGCCATCAGCAAGCTGCTTCGCCATTTCTCCGATCCAAAAATCGGTGCGGTCGCCGGCAACGTCAAGGTCGGCAACCGTTCGCGCTGGCTCACCCGCTGGCAGGCGCTTGAATACATCACCAGCCAGAACATGGAAAAGCGCGCTTTCGACCTGCTCAATTGCATCACCGTCGTTCCTGGCGCCCTCGGCGCCTGGCGCAAACAAGCCATCGAAGCCGCCGGCGGCATTACTGCGGACACCGTCGCGGAGGATGCTGACCTGACCATTGCTATCCGCCGCCTGGGCTGGCGCGTCAGTTACGACGAGGAAGCTATCGCCTGGACCGAAGCGCCGGAAAAGTCGGGCCAGCTCATTCGCCAGCGTTTCCGCTGGACTTTCGGCACATTGCAATCCTTCTGGAAGCACAGCGGCACGCTCTTCCGTCCCAAATACGGCACTCTCGGCTGGGTGGCTCTGCCGAATATTTTTGTCTTCCAGATCGCCCTGCCGCTGATTTCACCAATCATCGATTTGCTCTTCCTCGGCTCCGTCGCCCTGTGGGCGGTGGAGCGCTGGCATTTTTCCTGGCTGCCAACCATTCAATCGTCCACCGACGATTTGCTTCGCTCGGTCTTCTTCTTCATCGGCTTCTTGCTCATCGACGTACTCACCTGCGTCATTGCCTTCACGCTCGAACGCCAGGAGGATTGGACGCTGCTCGTTCCGGTCCTGCTGCAGCGCTTCTACTATCGCCAGTTGATGTACGTGGTGCTTTTCCGCTCCGTGAAGGAAGCCGTGAGCGGCCGTCCGGTCGGCTGGCGTGGCGTCGAGCCGGAAGCGCCGCCGCAAGCTCAGAAGGCTCCACCCAAACCCGTGACAGTTTGAGCGGCTTAGAGCTTGCTCACCGGCCACTTGTTCGGGCGTCTGTATTTCCGGGGAGTGTCCCTTTGCCTTCCACCGTCACACGCCGCGCTTTTCTCGGGGCGTCCGCTGCCGCCGGCGCTAGCCTGGTCGTGCCCTTTTACTTGCCGGGCAAGTCGCGCGCACCCAAAAATCCTGCCTCATCCTTCTCCCCGAATGCCTGGCTGGACATTTCCTCAGACGGCAGCGTGAGAATTTGGTGCGGCAAATCCGAAATCGGGCAGGGGGTGCGCACCTCGCTCCCGATGATTGTTGCGGAGGAGCTTTGCTGCGATTGGAGAAGCGTGCAGGTCGTCGAGGCCGATCTCGACGCAAAATACGGCGAGCAACTGACTGGCGGCAGCCTCAGCGTTCGAACGTCTTACGACAATCTGCGTAAGGCTGGAGCCGCGGCCCGGGAAACGCTCATCTCCGCAGCCGCCGTGGAATGGAATGTCGTTCACTCGGAATGCCACGCCGCGAACGGCTCCGTGACGCACACGGCCACGGCGAGAAGCCTGCCGTACGCCCAGCTCATCCTAAGCGCCGCTCGTTTGGAGCCTCCCGCCAATCCTGCACTAAAAAAGCCCGAAGAGTTCCGTTTGATCGGGAAGCCGACACTGCGCACCGACACGCTTCAAAAAGTAAATGGCAGCGCGCTATTCGGCATGGACGTCCGCGTGCCCGGAATGTGGATCGCTTCGGTCGAGCGCTGCCCCGTCTACGGCGGTACCGTCCGCAAATTCAATGCGGAAAAGGTCCGCGCATTGCCCGGCGTGCGCGCCGTCATCGAAGTGAAACCGTTGCACCTGACCCACCAATTCGGAGAGACTTCCGGTCCCGGCAGCCGCAACTATTCCTGCGCCGGTGTCGCGGTTCTCGCGAATTCCACTTGGGCCGCTATCGAAGCCCGCAAATCGCTCGAGGTGGAATGGGACGAAGGAAACTGGGCGCAAGAGAGCACCCGAAGCCTGCGCGAAAAAATGGCGCAGCTCACTTCTCTGCCGGCCGCCACCATCCGGAGCGACGGCGACTTCGAAAAGGCTCACGCTACCGCAGCCAAGACCATCGCAGCCGTTTACGAACTTCCATTTCTCGCGCACGCCACCATGGAGCCGATGAATTGCACCGCGCATTTCCACGACGGCGAGTGCGAACTCTGGGCCCCCACGCAAGTCCCCGGTGCCGCCGCCGAGTCCGTCCGAACGGCCTTGGGCATTCCTCGCGAAAAAATCAAGCTGCACATCACCTTTATCGGCGGTGGCTTCGGCCGGCGCCTCATTCAGGACTACGCCGTCGAAGCCGCGCTCCTTTCCCGCGATGCAGGCGCCCCGGTGCAGGTCGTCTGGACGCGCGAGGACGACATCCGTCACGATTTCTACCGCCCTGCCGCGCACCACGTTTTCCGCGCGGGCTTTGACGCTCGCGGCAATCTCATCGCTTGGAGCCACCGCGCCTGTTCGCCTTCCATCGAAACTTTCTACAATGGCACCGGCATTTCTCCGCAAGCCTCCGCGCAGGTCGACACTCTCGATTTCCCCGCGCCTTTCATTCCGAACTTCCGCCTCGAGTTCGCCGTCGCCGAATCCGGCATGCCCCTCGGCTACTGGCGCTCGGTCGACAGTTCCGGCAATCAATTCGCGCTTTCCGGCTTCTTCGACGAAGCCGCGCACGCCGCCGGCCGTGATCCCGTGGAGTTTCTACTCGCGACGCTGGGCCCCGCTCGAAAAATCGACCTGGGTCAGAATCGCGGAACCTTGGACGTCATGCGCCGCCGCCGCGTCATCGAGCTGGCCGCGGAAAAGTCCGGCTGGGGCAAGCCGCTTCCGGGAGGCGCCGCGCGCGGCATCGGCATTGGTTTCGGCTGGGGCAGCTTCGTCGCCCAAGTCGTCGAGGTCTCCTGCAACCCCTCCCGAGGATCCATTCGAGTGCACCGCGTCGTCTGCGCCATCGATTGCGGCCTGGCCATCAACCCGCTCGGGGTCGAAGCCCAAATGCAAAGCGCCGTGAACTTCGGCCTGGCGCAGGCTCTCAAGAGTGAAATCACCGTCTCGAACGGCCGCGTCAACCAGAGTAACTTCCACGACTACGAAGTCCTCCGCCTGAGCGATGCCCCGGCCGCCATCGACGTGCACATCGTGCCCAGCACCGAGGCGCCCGGAGGCTGCGGCGAACCCGGAGTTCCGCCGACCGCCCCCGCCGTCGGCAACGCCATCTTTGCGGCCACCGGCAAGCGTATCCGGCGGCTGCCCATTCGTGCCGCCGACTTGCGTTCGCCTTAGATGGGTGTCCGCGGATTTTCACCTAGCCCAGGAGTTGTTGTAGGATATTTGCCTGCGAGAGGGAGGTCCCCATGGCCATCAGTTTCACCTTAAACGGCACCGCAAAATCCGTCGACGTCAGCCCCGACATGCCCTTGCTCTGGGTGCTCCGCGACACGCTCAACATGACCGGCACGAAATTCGGCTGCGGCATGGCGCTCTGCGGAGCTTGCACCGTGCACATCAACGGCGAAGCGACGCGCTCCTGCATCACGCCGATCTCCAGCGTCGCCGGCAAGAAAGTCACCACCATCGAAGGCCTCTCTGCCGACGGCAGCCATCCCGTCCAGCAGGCCTGGATGGAAGAAGATGTTCCGCAGTGCGGCTACTGCCAGTCCGGTCAGATCATGTCCGCCGTTGCGCTGCTTTCGAAGAAACCCAACCCGACCGACTCCGACATCGACGATTTCATGAGCGGCAACATTTGCCGCTGCGGCACCTACCAGCGTATTCGAAAGGCCATCCATCGCGCCGCGTCCATGCAGGCGGGCAAGGCCAAGTCCGCCGCATAAGCTATCTTCAACCGCAATTGTCTCAACACGTCCCCGAGGTGTCCGATGGTAAATAGTTCCGTTGTAAACCGCCGCGATTTTCTGAAGACCGGTACCGCCGGAGGTGTGGCGCTGGTCATCGGCTTCTCTCTCTCTGCGCACGCTTTCGCCGATCAGGCGCAAGACCAGGAAAAGAAACCTCCCAATCCTTTCGACGCCTGGGTCCGCATCACGCCCGACAATCGCGTTACGCTCATTCTTGGCAAATCGGAAATGGGCCAGGGCATCATGACCGCGCTCCCCATGATCCTCGCCGAAGAACTGTGCGTGGATTGGAAGCAAGTCAAGGTCGAGCAAGCGCCCACCAATCCGAAAATTTATGAACACGGCACCGGCGGCAGCGGCAGCGTTGCGGGCTCCTGGCTGCCCTTGCGGCGCGCGGGCGCCGCCGGGCGCGAAATGCTCATCACTGCCGCGGCCCAGAAATGGGAAGTCCCACCTGAGACTTGCAAAGCCGAGAACGGACAAGTGGTTCACGGCAATCCCAAGCGCTATCTGTCCTACGGTGAACTTGTCGAGTCCGCCGCAAAGCTTCCGATTCCCAATCTCAATACCGTTCCGCTCAAGAACTCCGATGATTTCACCGTCGTCGGCCGCGACACCCGCCGCTTTGAAGCCCGCGACAAAGCTACCGGCGCCGCGAAATTCGGCATCGACTCTCGTCCGTCCGGCATGCTGTTTGCCGTCGTCGCGCGCTGTCCCGTTTTTGGCGGTAAGCTCGCGTCGTTTGACGCCACGAAAGCGAAGGCCGTGCCCGGTGTCCGTGATGTCGTTCAGTTCAAAACCGAGGGGCGCGGCGCTTCCATCACCGACGGGATTGCCGTCCTGGCAGATAATTCCTGGGCCGCGATCCAAGGCCGCAAGGCGCTCGCAGTAAAATGGGAGGAAGGCGCGGCGGCGAACGAATCGACGGCGGAGCTTCACAAACAGTTTCTCGCCAACGCAGCAAAGCCTGGAAAAGTGGTGCGCAACGACGGCGACGCGGACTCCGTCCTGGCCTCCAATCCGAAAAAAATCGAAGCGGCCTACGAACTGCCCTTCGCACCGCACGTTACGATGGAGCCGATGAATTGCACCGTCGACATCCGGCCCGACAGCGCGGAAGCCTGGGTGCCCACGCAGGCCCCGCAATGGGCGCAGGGCGTCATTGCGGAGGCCGCCAAGCTGCCCCCGGAAAAAGTGATCGTGCATACCACGTTGATGGGCGGTGGCTTTGGGCGCCGTTATCAGGCGGATTTCGTCATGGAAGCGGCGCAGGTGGCCAAAGCCGTGGGCAAACCGGTCATGATTCTCTGGACGCGCGAAGACGACATGCAGCACGATTTCTACCGCCCGGCGTCCTATCACAAATTGCAGGGCGCGTTGGACGCCAATGGAAATCTCGCGGCCTGGAAACATTTTCAGACATCGACTTCCATCGCCGCCAAGTGGAGCCAGAAAGGCGCGGATGATTCGGGGTTGGACGAGTTCGGCACCGGCGCTACGGTTCCTTACACAACACCGAACCTCCGCATCGAGTACACGCTGGCCGAATCGAGCGTCCCTCGTGCGTGGTGGCGCTCCGTCGAGCACTCCAGCAGCGGCTTCGTCATGGAAAGCTTCGTCGACGAGCTGGCGGCTGCCGCGGGCCAGGATCCGCTGGCGTTTCGAATGAAGCTCATGGGCGGGGATCGCAAAATCCCACGGTTCGGCGGCGAGAAAGAGCCGCCGCTCGACACCGCGCGGCTCAAAGGCGTTTTGCAGCTGGCCGCGGAGAAAGCCGGCTGGGGCCAGCCGCTGCCCAAGGGCCAGGGACGAGGCATTGCCACATTTTATTCTTTCAATTCCTACACTGCGGCCGTCGCTGAAGTCAGCATGAAAAATGGCTCCCTGAAGCTGGACCGTCTCGTTTATGCCGTGGATTGCGGCCGTCCCATCAATCCCGACGGAATCCGCGCGCAAGTTGAAAGCGCCGCCATCTACGGCCTCTCCGCCGCTTTGCACGACGCCATCACCATCAACGGTGGCCGCGTGGAGCAATCGAATTTCCACGACTACCAGATGCCGCGAATGAACGAGACGCCGAAAACCGAAGTCCACGTGGTCATGAGCAAGGAAGAGCCCACCGGCATCGGCGAGCCCGGATTGCCGGTGGTCGCTCCCGCCATGTGCAATGCAATTTTCGCCGCGACCGGGAAGAGAATCCGCCGGCTTCCTATTCGCACGGAAGATCTGGCATAGCGTTCCGTTCCCGGCTTATTGCAGAATAGCGCGTGCCTCTGCCGCCGACTCTTCTCGCCGCGATTCCGCTGGCGATTTGGATTTATCTTCTCGTGGGGCGCGGACATTTTTGGCGCGTGCGCGAGGACCATTTTGCGCCAATACCGCTTGAAACCTGGCCGCGCGTTTTTGTCATTGCTCCGGCGCGCAACGAAGCTGCGACGATTTCCCAAGCAATTTCGTCATTAGCGAAACAAGATTATCCCGGCGAATTCTCGGTCATCGTTGTTGACGATCACAGCGAGGACGCCACCGTTGCGCTCGCCCAAAAAGCTGCAGATGAATCCGGCCCATCGCTACGGGTGAAGACTCATTCCCCGGCTCCGCTGGCGCCGGGCTGGACCGGAAAACTCTGGGCGCTCGACGCAGGCGTTCAAGTTGCCGCAGATCAATCGGCGGAATTCTTTTGGTTCACAGACGCCGATATCGAGCACGCGCCGGACACGTTGCGCCGTTTGGTCATTCGCGCAGAAAGAGAATCGCTTGATCTCGCTTCGCTGATGGTGCTGCTTCAGGCGAAAACCTTTCCTGAGCGCCTGCTGATTCCGCCATTTCTATATTTTTTCCTGATGCTCTATCCGCCGCGATGGATCGCCGACCCGAAAGCCCGCACGGCGGGAGCGGCCGGCGGATGTATTTTGTTGCGCCGCAGCGCGTTCGAGCGCATCGGCGGGTTTGCCTCGATTCGCGGGGCGGTGATTGACGATTGCGCGCTTGCGCGCGCGGTGAAGAAAAGTGGCGGAAAAATCTGGATGGGGCTGACGCGCTTGAGCGTAAGCTTGCGCAGCTACAAGACTTTTCCTGAAATTCGCGACCTGATTGCGCGTACCGCTTTCACCCAACTCCGCTATTCCTTCCTGCTGCTTATCGCTACTTTGGCCGGCTTGTTTGTGACTTACTTGCTCGCCTGGATTTGCTTCTTCACCCTCGATGATCCGGGATGGTTGCTGGCGAGCACCGCCATTTCCATCATGACCGCAACCTACGGCGCGACCGTCCGGTTTTACGGTCTGCCCTGGCTCTGGGCGTTGACCTTGCCGTTCGCGGCCATCTTCTACGGCTACGCGACGTTTCTTTCCGCAGTGCGCTACTGGCTCGGCCGCGGCGGCCAATGGAAGGGCCGCGCCCAAGCACAGAAAGGATGAGGCGTTTCGCAAACGCCTCACGATTGGCTTCGCTCCGTCTGCTTGACGGCGGAACCAGTGCCGCATACGATCAGCCGGCGAATATGAGACAGGATACAGTGATCGGTTCAGTCCCTCCGGCATTACAAGATTCTCCGCAAGCTACGCTCGGGCGGCATGGGTGTGGTGTACGGAGCCCAGAACTCGCAACGAGTGCAGGTCAGCCAGGGCGGGGTCCACTACGCCGCAGAAACTGCATGACGAAGCCGTGCGTATGGTCAAAAAGGCCACTCGTTCGACGTCTTTTGGGAATCCATAGCTTTGCAGTCGCCGAGAATCGAAAATTGTGGTGAATGGCATTCGACTTTGCTATTCTTTGTGCATCTAAGGTACAGGGCTGTATCCCGTTGGCCGCTCGGCGGCCACCTTCCAAAAAGGTAGGGAGCGGCACCGGAGGCCAGCATGAGCGTTGTTCCTAATACCGGGAACGGCAAAATCACCGTGCCCGATCTCCTGCAGCGCAAGAACCAGGCTGCGGGCTCCCCATCCAACTTCCAGAAAATCACTTGCCTGACGGCGTACGACTATCCGACCGCGCGCTTGCTCGATGAAGCGGGCGTGGACGTGATTCTCGTGGGCGATTCGCTCGGCATGGTGGTGCTAGGGCATGAGAGCACGCTGCCCGTCACCATCGAGGAGATGCTGCATCACACGCGCGCCGTGCGCCGCGGCACGCATCGAGCCCTGGTCGTCGCGGACATGCCTTACGGCAGCTACCACACGGACACGGCGGACTCGCTGCGCAACGCCATGCGCTTCGTGAAAGAAGCGGGCGCCGAAGCGGTCAAGATTGAAGGCGGCGAACGGCGCCTGGAGCTGATTTCGCGGCTGACGGAAGCGGAAATCCCTGTGATGGGCCACGTCGGACTGACGCCGCAATCGGTGAATGCATTGGGCGGCTACCGCGTCCAGGGCAAAACTCCGGGCACCGCCGACCAATTGATTCGCGACGCGCGCGCCGTCGAAGCCGCGGGGGCTTTCGCGGTCGTTTTGGAAGCCGTTCCACGCGAACTCGCCGCGCAGATCACACGCGAACTGCACATTCCCACGATCGGCATCGGAGCGGGACCGGACTGCGACGGGCAGATTCTCGTGGTGCACGATTTGCTCGGACTCACTTTCGGCCAGACGCCGAAGTTTGCGCGGCCATATGCCAATGTCGGCGAAATCATTTCGAAGGCCGTGCGCGAATATTGCGACGATGTGCGCGAGGGCGGATTTCCTTCGGACGCCGAGTCGTACCACGCGACGCTGGCCACGAAGGGCCGCAAAACCATTTTCATCGCGAGCTAAACCAAGCGCGGAATTCACTGCCATACAGGAGCGAGAGATGAAGCCAGATGAGATGCGCGCGCTGTATGACTACAACGCGTGGGCCAATCACCGGTCGCTCGAGGCCGCGTCGAAGCTCGCGACGGAAAAATTCGTGCAGCCTATGGGCTCGAGCTTCGGTTCCGTGCGTGACACTTTAGCGCACATTTACGGCGGGGAGTGGATCTGGCTGGAGCGCTTTCAGGGCCGCTCGCCGTCGTCGCTTCCGGATACCACGCAATTCGCGGATGCGGCAAGCTTGCGGGAACGCTGGAACGAACTCGAACCGCGCCTGCTTGGTTTTGTACGCGGGCTGACGCAATCCGACCTGGATCGCGTGATGGAATACAAGACGCTGAAATTCGGCATTTACAGCAATCCTCTTTGGCAATCCATGCAGCATCTCGTGAATCACGGGAGCTATCACCGCGGGCAGGTGACAACATTATTGCGTCAACACGGCGCTGAACCGATTCTGACCGACCTGATGCATTTTTACCGGGAACGCGCCACCGCGGCGGGCGCGTAGACTGTGATGGCCGTTCCGCCTTCGAGCTGATGAGAGCCGGCAAGATGCCGGCGCTAGCACACCGTGGAAACCATCCGAACGATCGCCTGGATGAAAGAGTACGCGCGGCAAGCGCGCGCGGAGAGCCGCATTATCGGCCTCGTTCCGACGATGGGGGCGCTGCACGCGGGACATTTGTCGCTGGTCAAACGGGCCCAACAACAATGCTCGCACGTCATTGCTTCCATCTTCGTGAATCCGAAACAGTTTGGGCCGAACGAGGATTTTTCAAAGTATCCGCGCACGTTTGAGAGCGACAGCGAAAAACTTCAGCGCGCGGGCGTGGATGCACTTTTCGCTCCGGAATCAGCGGAAATTTATCCCAACGGTTTTTCAACTTACGTGAATGTCGACGGTCTGAGTGATCGACTTGAGGGCCGCTCGCGGCCGGGGCATTTTCGCGGCGTCACGACCGTGGTGATGAAACTGCTGCAGATCGTGCAGCCAAACTTCGCTTATTTCGGGCGCAAGGACGCCCAGCAGTCGCGGCTCATCATACAAATGGCGCGCGACTTGCATCTCGATACTGAAATTGTTGTTTGCCCGCCGGTCCGCGAGCCCGACGGCCTGGCGCTTTCTTCCCGAAACGTTTATTTGAACACCGATGAACGCAAGGCCGCCACGGTTTTGTACCGGGCGCTGACCGCCGCAAAAAATGAGCTCGCCGCCGGGATTTCGGACGCGCTGCAACTGCAAGCTGGTTTGCGCCGCAAACTAGATTCGGAACCGCTGGCGAGGGTGGACTATGCGGAAGTTGTTGATGCGGAAAGATTTGAGTCGATCCTGCGGGTAAACAGAGCCTGCTACATTCTCCTGGCCGTGTTCATCGGAAAGACGCGCTTGATCGACAATCTGTACGTCGAGCCAAGACCGGCGGACTCCGAAGAACTGGTGTTTCACTTCTAGCGTCGCCCGAGCGTTCCCGCCGCGTTGGGGTTCCTTTCCTTTGCTACACTTTTCCTACAGCCCCCATCCTGGCCGGAGGTGACGGAGATGAATCCTAAATTTCGCAACGCCGCAATGATTCTTGCGCTGGCACTTATTTTGCCCGCGCTGGCAAACGCCGGCGGCACGATTCCACAAGGCACGACAATTCACGTGGTCATCGATCAAGCGATCAGCTCAAAAGACGGGAAGATCGGGCAGAGAGTGACCGGAACAGTTTCCAAGAGTGTTACCGTGGGCGGCAAAGTGTTGATTCCGAAAGGATCCACGGCAAAATTGTCGGTGAGCAGCGTGCAGGCTTCGGGCCGGTTGTCGACGCCGGCGAAACTCTATTTGAAACTTCGCACGGTAACCGTGGGCGGCAAGACCTACCTGCTTGCAACTAGCTCCGCCGGACACACCGAGGGCAGCAAGGCGAAGCGCGATACCGGATTCATCGGCGGCGGTGCGGCTGGTGGCGCGATCATCGGCGCGCTGGCCGGCGGCGGCAAGGGCGCGGCCATCGGCGCCGCGGCAGGCGCGGGAGCGGGCACGGCAGGCGCAGCAGCAACCGGCAAGAAGGATGTCGAGTTTCCCGCGGAGACGCGGCTGGTTTTCACGACCCAGACAGACGTAGCTATCGACTAATACCGAACTGCTGCGGATAGGTAAGCGGTGGTCGAGCGCTCTGCCTATCCGCACGTTCAAGTCACAGAAAAAAGAAAAGCGGCAGGAAGGGCTGCCGCCATCGACGGGGCTACAAAGTTTTACCTGCCGAGAATCTCGCCATATAGAGAAAACGGTTCGAGGAAAAAAGAGGGGCCAGCGAGACGCGGCTTTCGCCACGGACTATATCTGCGAGATGCGTTTTAGGACTTCGGCGGCGTGGCCTTTGGCTTTGACCGTGGGCCAGACTTCTTCGATGTTGCCTGTTTTTCCGATGAGGAAGGAACTGCGGACGATGCCCATGTAGGTGCGGCCCATGAATTTTTTCTCTTGCCAGGCGCCGAACTTTTCGATGGCTTGGTGATGGGGGTCGCTGAGCAAAGCGAAGTTGAGTTTCCTCTTTTGCTTGAAGGCGGCCTGGGCCTTGACGGAGTCGGCGCTCATGCCGAGGATGGCGACGCCGCGCTTGTCGAAATCTTTTTTTGCGTCACGAAACTCGGACGCTTCGATGGCTCAACCCGTGGTGTTGGCCTTGGGGAAAAAAAAGAGCAGGACGCGCTGGCCGCGAAAATCGGAGAGGGATACGTCCATGCCTTCATCGGTTTTGAGGCGAAAGTTGGGAGCGTTGACGCCTGTTTTTAGCATTCGATTACCTCAGCGGATCAGCCTGGGTGTTTCCGGGAACCGTAAAAGCGGCAGCTGGGCTGCCGCACTCCAAAAAATCAGGAGAGCAGTTTGCGCAGGATGTCGTTGACAGCCTGCGGGTCGGCCTGGCCTCGCGTGACTTTCATAACCTGGCCGACGAAAAATTTGAAGACGCCTTCGTTGCCGGACTTGAACTTGGCGGCGTTGTCAGGATTTTTGTCGATGACTTCGCGGGCGGCTTGTTCGATGGCGGAATCGGTGACCTGGGCGCCGAGGCCTTCGGCGGCTACGATTTCGGCGGCAGTGCGGCCGGACTCGAACATGGTGGCGAAAACCTTTTTGCCGATGGCGCCGGTAATCTTGTTGGATTCGACGAGCTTCACCAAATCGGCGAGGGAAGTGGGCAAAACGGGGCTCGAATCAATTTCCTTGCCGGAATCCTTCAAGCGGCGAAGGAGTTCGGTTTGTATCCAGTTGGCGGCGGCTTTGCCGGGGGCGCCGACTTTAACCATGGATTCGAAATAATCGGCCAGGGCCTGCGTGTTGGTGAGGACTTCGGCGTCATAGGGAGTGACGCCGTGCGAACTGACGAAGCGGGCGCGCTTGGCTTCGGGCAATTCGGGAAGCGTGTGGAGGACTTCCTCGCGCCAGGCG
>Ga0307478_10002889_pt1 | contig 13186 bp, 9 predicted proteins | sample atmos_gasesECM4C_2_FD_203713 | JGI IMG/M metagenome (GOLD analysis project Ga0307478, IMG submission 203713) | Hardwood forest soil microbial communities from Morgan-Monroe State Forest, Indiana, United States - atmos_gasesECM4C_05 | ecosystem: Environmental > Terrestrial > Soil > Temperate...
TGTCCGCTACCGCCGAAGGGAAATGAAGATGAGGGCCGTTGTTTGCGGAGTGATGCTGGCTTCGACGTTTTTCGGTGCAGAGTTGAAGGTACGCATTACCTGGGGTCATAAAAGCGCGGCAGCTACTCCGTATTACATTCGTTTGGCGCCCGAAAGCGGCGTGGAAATCCGCGATGCCGCGGGTTACGAACTGGAACCCGGCGAAGGCTACAAGGGCGATGTGTGGCAAAGCACCGCTGGCGCGGGTGATATTGACGGCGTAGCGTTCACTCTCATCTATCCGCAGACGACGGCGACGCGGCTCCAGAATTTGCACATTATCTGGGCCGACCTGATTGCGCAGAGCGACGCCGATAGCGCGCGCCGGCTCAATCACGATCCTGCCTTCTATCCTGACACGCCCAAGCTGACGGTCCTCATGAATCGGGAAGGTACGCGGGGATTCACCGTAAGCGCCGGCCAGTTACTCGAGGAGAAGGCGCTGTGGGTGCCGTCGCTACATGTCTACCTGGCCGCGGGTGACCCGCCGGTGTCCTTTCAAGACCACCTGAAAGAATTGGAGGCATGGAAGGGCAAGCGAATTCTGGAGCGCGTAAGACAGGAGCCGGAAGCCAGCTACTCCGAATACACGGCGCGATGGGAGGACATGGGCAGCCCGGCGTACACGCATCCAAACCAACCAGCGCCCGGCCACATCGTCGGCCTCACCTGGGACAGCGCGGTTGCTAAATTCGGTATCGATCGGGGAGCAGGCGTGTGGAACGACTATGGCAACCCCGACCACTTCCGTTTCTGGTTCCATTTCGGCGATCTTACAAAAGGCATTCTGAGGACATGGAAAAGCCAAGGCCTAAGAGATGGTCTTCCGGTAATCACTACTGTTTTTGAAAGAGATGGTGTCCGCTACGAGGTGGAGCAGTTCGCCTATCCATTACACGGTCCGCCCAGCGAACGGCGCGGCGACATTCCCATGGTCTTGCTCCAAAAGGTGAGGGTGACGGACCTCGCGGGAAAGGCCCGCGCGATTCCAGTAACGATGTCACACCGGCGCCAGTTTCCTGCTTTCGTCCATACCGACGTTGTACTGGAGCGAAACGGCCGTTCCCAGTTGTTGAGTGAGAGTGCGTTTCACAAAATTCTCTTCGCCATCGAGGGCATCGATCAGGAAGCGGAGTGGAGCGGCACACGTGACTATCAGCGCGAGGAAAAGCGCGTAGATGCGACGGTATATTTGAGCCTTCCGGCGAATGGATCGCGCGAATTCGTGATCAAGCTGCCTTCGCCCATGGTGAATCCAGACGACGCGGCAACTCTCGAAGCCATCGATTATGACGGCGCGCGCAAAGCCACTCTGGATTTCTGGTCTGCCTGGGAGAGCCGGGGAGCGCGGTTCCAGGTTCCCGAACAATCCGTGAACGATTTGTTCCGGGCCACGCTGTGGCATGCCCTGAGATTGCCGCGGCGGCACGGCGGGCAACAAGAAGGCGTGCAGATCGACTTGCCGTATTCCAATTTTGCCTACTCGCAGACGGGCATTCCGTGGCCGGTGAATCAAGCAGTCTACGTGGATTACATGCTGTACGGGCTCCGGGGTTATCACGACGTCGCGGTGGAAGAGCTAATGGCGCAATATCGCAACAACCAGGAGTACAACGGGCATGTGAACGGCTATGCCAACTGGGTGTCTAATACGCCGGGCATGATGTATTCCGTGGCTCAGGACTATTTGCTGTTTCGCGATCGTGCTGCGCTCGACCGGCTAATGCCGCACAGTCTGAAGGCCTTGGACTGGTGCCTCAAAGAGATTCGGGATTCCGAACAGCGTTCCGGGCCTGGACGCGGGCTGGTGATGGGGCCCTTGAACGACGGCACCGGAGAGGGAGTGTGGGCGTTTAACCAAGCCTACATGTACGCAGGTTTGGAGCGTTTTGGACAGATGCTCGAAAGCGTCGGCAATCTGCGAGCGGGCGAGGCGTTGGAGGCGGCGCATAAACTCCATGCAGCGATCGCCGAGGCCTTCGCCGGCGCGGCCACCCGCTCGACGCTCGTCCAACTACGCGATCATACGTGGATTCCATATGTGCCGAGCGAAGCGTTCGCGTACAGGCGTATTCTCGATCAGTGGTACCCCACCGACGTAGACACGGGCGCCGTACATTTGCTGCGACTGAAAGCAGTGTCCGCAAACGGAGAAATGGCTGACTCGCTCCTGAACGATCACGAGGACAACCTGTACCTGAAAGGCTGGGGCATGGCTAACGAGCCTGTGTACAATCAGCAGGGCACGGCCTATCTGTTACGCGACGACCCGAAAGCCGCCATCCGCACTTTCTACAGCTACATGGCCAGCGCTTTCAGCCATTCGGTTTTCGAGCCCGTCGAGCACCGCTGGACGCACGGCCAGTACTTCGGGCCACCCAGCACCGACGGCGCATGGTGCGAGCTGTTTCGCAACATGCTGGTGCGAGAGATGGACGATCAGACGCTGCTCCTGGCGCAGGCCACACCGCGCAAGTGGCTCGATCAAGGCCTCAAGATTGAAGTGCAGCGAGCGCCAACGTACTTCGGTCCGGTTTCTTTCCGGATCGAGAGTCAGGCGGGTGCAGGCAGGATAATGGGCACCATCCAGTTGGAGAGAGAGCCCCGGCCGCGGACGCTTCTGGTCCGTTTCCGGCATCCGCAGGAAAAGCCTATTCGTTCGGCTAGTGTAGATGGCCAGGATTGGAAAGACTTCGATGCTGCAAAGGAATGGGTGCGCATTGAAAATCCGGCGCGAAACCGGTATTCCATAGTAGTGAGTTACTGAAATGACTATGACACCAGATCTGATACAGTCGCTGGCCCGCGAATTTCACGAGCGAGGCTTTCTGATCATCCGCAATGCACTGTCCGCCGAACAATTATCGCTGCTGAACCGTGCGGTGGAACACGACTTCAATCAGCATAGAAAGGAATGGGTCACGTTCGATGAATCGCTGATGGAGACACCGGACGTCATCTCGCGCACCGCCGACTTCGATTTCACCATTGAAAATCCAGCGACGCTGCCGATTTTACGCGGCCTGATCGGTGAGCTCATCACTTTAGAGGAATTCGAAATCTTGATTCGTGATCCGACAGCCAAGACAGCGGATATAAAGTCCTGGCACCGCGACGCTACCCGGGACTACAATCGGCGTCTCGAAATCGAATATGTTTCGCTGGTTTATTACTTGACCGATGTATCGGAAAACGACCACTGCCTGAGCATCATTCCGGGAAGCCACTACGGCCGGGTTGACCTGAAGCCATCTGATGTCACTCCCGGATCTGAGTTCGATGTCATCGGCCCCGCAGGAACGGCAGTCATATTCCATGGCCGTTGCATTCATTCGGGAAAACTGAAGCCGAACTCGCAGCAAAGGCGAACTCTGCACATTTATTATGCGCGCAGCGATCAACCTAGGTATTCTGAATGGACAGAGATTCCTCCGCGGCTCTATCAGAAGGCCGACTCCGGGCTGCCGCCTCTCCTCTACTCGAAATGGAACGCAAACGCGGTTTTTGAAGGCGTCGGAAAGAAGCCCAGGGATCTTCCTCCGTCCATGTCGACCGCTGAAATGATTCGCGAAGTACAGCGGCGCGCTAAGTTAGGCTGAGCAGCGCGATGGAAATGATTCCCAATGCGATTCCCGCCACTCCGGCAGGACCTATTCGCTCCCGAAATATCAGGATCGCGATCAGCACGACCAGAAATAACCCGCCCGCAAGCGTCACTGGATAGACGATGTTGCCGGGAATTCCCCGGGATAATGCCAGGCCCATGCAAGACTGTCCGCAGGTGCTGAAGAATCCGAGTCCCATGCCGACGATTAAGTCAGAGCGGGAAGGCCGCTTCCCCGCGCGCAGGTACAGCATCAACATGAAAAGCCCACCCGACAGGTACCAGAAGACCAGGTAAAGGGGCGTATAGCGGGCGGCCAGTCCGAGGCCCGCCAGGATTCTCAACCCGAAGGGGCACAGCCCGTTCAGGACGAACGCCACCATCATGAACCGGAACCACATGTTCAATCCACCCCGGCGACTGGATAGGGCACAGCGTTCTTGGCGGAACTGTCACCATTGCTCTGGTCCTGTTTGCGGTCCCACCACAGCAGGAGCAGCGAAATCACGATCAGGAGCAGGACGCCGAGCTTCCGCAGGTTCAACGGCTCGTGGTACACCACCACGGACAACCCTGTGGGAACAGCGGCGGAGAGATTGATCAACAACCAGCTAGTAGCGATGCGGCCATACCGCAGGCCGTGCTGGAACAGCCACAGGGCCGCCGCCGCGGATGCTCCAAATGGGAGCGCAATCAGTGGCACGCGGGGGTGCCAGGAAGCTAACGACGCCGGTTGTGAGATAGCCGCATAGATCAGGCTGAGCACGCACGAAGTCGCCATGGTGAAAAGCGAGATATTCAAGGCACTACAACTATAACGGTCACCCAGCTTGTGGATAACTCCCATGGCGGCGAAGCTCACGAGTCCCACCAGCATGAACCAATAACCATCCGGCATATCGAAAAACAAACCTCCAGGACTCGGAGGGCCGCTAGTGCAAGCTGGTTTGGTGGCCATCCGGAAAAAATTGCGCTATCGGTACTCTTTCACGAATTGTAGGTGTAGTCTACTTTCCGTAATTGCTTAACAGCCTTGCCAATCGATGGACCGGCCTTGGCAAGATCTTGCGGGTTCCTGATCGGCCGCAACGAGACTTTTGCGTTGAACGCGGGAAACCAGGGCTCAGCCACCGCCGGAATCTCTGATGTGTCTTTCATATCGAACACGATAGAGCCCGACCCCTTCAAGGAAAAGGGCGCCGAACGATTATACCGGGCTGGCGTGTGGAAGGGTGTTCCGAACCAGAAGCTGAGCGATCCGGTTCGAGTTGAAGCATCAGAGTTCGGCTGGTTAACTGTCGCCGTCCCGCCGCTTCAGGGTCGGCCGCTCATCCTGATCAGCCGGCGCCTTCTTGTCGTCACTGCCGTCGTCGATCGGTCCGCTGCCTGGGTTGCGGCGTAAGGTCGGCCGGCTGGGATCGTCCTTCTTGTCAATCCGCCGCCGGTTGTGCAGCATCGCAAGGCGATCCCTCACGTCGTTGAACTCCGAAGTGTTTACCACGTATTCCGGCTTGGCCTTTAAGTACTTTTCGATATTACTTTGCGACGCCTTGATGCGGTCATCCGTCATCGGGTGCGTGGAGAAAACCTTCGACATCGTCCCGGGCTTCTTTTTCTCCAACGTCTGGATCTTCTCGAAGAAGTCGACGAAACAGGTGGGATCGTAGCCCGTCTTGTACATGTATTCCAGGCCCAGCTTGTCGGCTTCCGACTCGAACGCGCGCGAGAAAGTCAGGAAGCCTATCGGAATGGCAAGCCCCGCGCCCTGCCGAATGGCGTAACCGGTCCAGCCATAAGGCATAGCGATCGCGGCGGCAATCATTGCGATCTGCGCGATTTCCCCGCGCGTGGCTTGCTTGGTGCCATGACGCGCGGCGACGTGCGCGATTTCATGTGCCATCACACCCGCCAGTTCGGCTTCATTATCGGCCTTGAGAATCAGGCCGGAGTTTACAAAAAAGAATCCGCCGGGCAGGGCGAAAGCATTGACCTCTTCGGAATCCACCACCTTGATCGTGAATGGAACCTTGGCATCGGAGTTGCGCACCAGGTTCTGGCCCAGGCGATTGACATATTCGGCAATCACCGGGTCGTCAACCATCTTCGCCTGCCGCTCGACCTGCTGCGCCAGTTGTTTTCCGACCGCGATCTCTTTTTCGAGCGAATAAAAGTTTACTCCCTTGCCCACGTCGCGGTCGCCGATTGCATCGGGATCGTTTTTCTTGTCATCGGCAAAAGAAGCCGGGGTAACAAGGGCGAAGGCCAGGAACAACGCAAAGGAAACGACGGAGAATCGCTTCATCGGATTTTCTCCTTGTCAGAATTATACGCCCGGACGCACCACTGTGGGGTCGTCGACGGGACTTTCAGGCCGGCGCCACTTCACGAGGCCTCGACTACATGCTCAATGGAAGACGGACAGACCGGCACTGAGGCAGAATAGTAAATTCATGCGACGCTCTATCTTTTTAGCCGCCTTGGCCGGCCTGGCCGTGTTCTCCGGTCTGCTCCTCAACGGGGCTGACGCCACGAATCCAGCGAAACTTATTGTGTTGGATCCTGGCCATTTCCACGCCAGCCCCATTCAGGAAGACATGTACCCATCGCTCGCAAAGCAGGTGTCGGTGTATGCGCCGCTCGGCCCGGAAGCGCTGGATTATCTGCAGCGGATCGAACGATTCAATACCCGCAAGGAAAAACCGACTTCATGGGAAATCGAGCTGCACACAGGCCCGGATTTCTTCGAGCGCATGCTGCGGGAGCGTCCGGGAAATGCGGTCATCATCTCCGGCCGCAACCGGCCCAAGATCGATCGCATTGTGGGTTCGGTGGACGCAGGACTGAACGTCCTGGGCGACAAGCCATGGATCATCCGCTCAGCCGATCTGCCGAAGGTGGAACGCGCGCTGAATGAGGCTCAAGCCAAACGCCTGGTCGCGTACGACATCATGACCGAACGCTATGAGATTGCTTCAATTCTGCAGCGAGAGTTGGTGAAGGATGCGGACGTGTTCGGCAAGCTCATTGCCGGAAGCGACAGTGAGCCCGGCATCTCGGCGAAGAGCGCGCATCACTTGATGAAAGTGGTGGCAGGGGCGCCGCTGCGCCGGCCAGCGTGGTTCTTCGATGTTGCGGAAACTGGCGAGGGCTTGGCGGACGTCGGCACGCACGTTGTCGACCTGGTGCAGTGGACGGCGTTTCCGGACCAGATGGACTACAGGACCGATGTGCACGTTCTCAGCGGCCGGCATTGGCCGACTGTCATCTCAAAAGCGGATTTCCAGCGCGTCACCGGCGAGCCGGAGTTCCCGCAGTTCCTAGCCGGGCGTGTCAAGGATGGCAAACTCGAATACTACTGCAACAATTCCGTTCACTACACGGTTCGCGGAGTTCATGTAAAGCTCGACATCCTCTGGAATTGGCAAGCGCCGGAGGGATCGGGAGACACTTATGAGGCCGCGTTTCGTGGGACAAAGGCTCGCGTCGAGATCCGGCAAGGGAAGGCCGAGGGGTACATTCCGGAGGTATATGTTGTGCCCGGTTCCACTGCGTTACGAGATCAGGTGTTCGCGGCGATCAAGCGAAAAGTGGACGCGCTGCAGGGGGCTTACTCGGGCGTGGCGCTAGCGGAATCGGGCGGGGAGGCGCATGTCGTGATTCCGAAGCATCTCCGTAGCGATCGGGAGCATTTTGCTGACGTCACGAACAAGTTTTTCGAGTACTTGAATGCGCCACAAACCGTGCCTGAGTGGGAGAAGACGAACATGCTGGTGAAGTATTACGTAACAACGAAAGGCGTGGAAGCGGCGGAGGGAATAGTAGATCAATAGGCCAGGGATTTACGCCTATGAAGCGCCGGCCCGGCAGGGTCTGGAATGCTCCGGTCGAGAATGATGCCGATGGGTCAAGTGATCGTCAGAAGAGCGGTTTCATCAGGCTCGCCAGCAACCCGTGATCGACCGGTCCACTGTGACGGCTCCGCCAATCGAAGAAGCGCCATTGCGGAGTGCCCGCCTCGACGCAGAAGAACAGCAGTCGGCTCCGAATCTCAAACCGTTCGAGCATCCTCTGGTTATAGGTCCGGACCTCGCCCTCCAGGACGTACGGGACCACGAACTTCTCAGTAGAGACCAGTTCGGAAGGGGCCTTGAACGCAAGCTGCATCTGCCGGCCCTGCGAGCCAATCTGGATCAGGTTCTCCCCGGGTTCCCGGAACGAGTCTGGCGCATATGTGGCTGGCGAAAGATCGAGCGCCGCCTCCGACAAATTGCCGTTCACCGCGGAGACGAAATCCGCGCAAATCCGGTGCAATTCGCAGGCACCTTGGTGGCGCAGGCTCGCGACCTCATCAGCATTCACCAGAAAGCGCTCGGTCTTCCGCGCGGCATCGATCTGGCGCGCGAGCCTAGCAATTGCGTCATCCGGAGCCATAATCAGTGGGCAAAAACCTATTGTAGAGCCTCGCGCTCATAATTTGCCAGCCTAGGAGGGAACGAGTGAGGCGCACGAGGACCTGAGCACAGCAGCACCGAAGTCTTAAACTGAAAGCTGGATGGCGAACAGGCTCTTCATCACGCGTGTTCGTGACGCGGCGCTGCTCGCGATTTTCATAGCGAACCTCGCTGCTCAGGACAAGGCGGATATCGAGGTAGACGTGGATCTGGTGACGGTCGCCTCCGCGGTAGACACCCGCGACGGCACGCCCGCTGGAAATCTTAAGGCGGAGGATTTCAAGGTGCTGGATAATGGCCAGCCGCGTGAAATCCGGAATTTCTGGCAGGAATCGGACCTGCCCCTAACCGTTGCCCTCGTGGCCGATGTCAGTGGCAGCCAGGCCGGATACATCAGGAGCCATCGCGAAACGATCACCGAATTTCTCAACCAGGTGATCGGCCCGCGGGACCGTGCCATGGTGGTCGAAGTAGCACAGAAATCCTGGCTGTTATCGGGATTGACCAGTTCGGGAAGCGATCTGAGCGCGGCTGTGGCCCGAATCGGCGAGCCCGAAGGAAAACAATCGCCCGTGCTCGGCCCAGTGTGCAGGAACAACAGCTTTCCTCACGGCTGCGGCGGAACCGCGCTCTGGCACGGCCTATATTACACGGCCAGAGACCTGAAGCCCGTCACTGGGCGAAAAGCTATCATCGTGCTCTCCGATGGTCTCGATACGGGCAGCGATATCCACTTGAACGACTTCATCGAGGTGGCCCAATCCGCCGGGACGGTGGTTTATTCGATTAAGTACGCAAGCCCCATGCGTTTCCTGTCGATCGGCGGGGCTATCGCCCAGGCGGTCAGCCATGGCCTCGAGCGCGTCTCCCACGAAACCGGCGGCTTGATCTTTCCGAATCCGGGCCACAGGACCTCCGAGGTCTTTTCGAAGATCGAATCCGACCTGCGTAATATGTATGTGCTCGGCTTCACTCCCCCCGCCGACGCGCGTGACGGCAAGTTCCATCGGCTCGAGGTGACAACCAGTCGCCCGGATCTGGTCGTCCGTTCGCGCGCCGGTTATTGGGCGAGCGCCAAGGAATAATTCATACGAACGGGAGCGCCAATTGATAAACTGAGCCCAAAGGAGAATTAAATATGGGTACTTTATTGCGCTCCGGATTGGTTCTGGCGCTTTTCGCATGCGGTGCATTCGCAGCCGAAGATGTGGTAACTGCAGTATCTGGAACAGTGAAAACTGTCGATAAAGCGACGAAGACCGTGGTCGTAAAGGTCGGCGACGGCACGGAGCACACGTTTCATTTCGTCAAACGAACTGTAGCGCACGGAGCGGAAGCAACCGCCGCCGGAAGCAAAGATGTATTTCTGTCTATGAAGGAAGGCGATGAAGTCGTTGTCCACTACACAGAGAAGGGTGCTGTGAAGACGGCGCAGGAGATCGATCATGTCGGTCAGGGCGGCTTAAAAATGACCGAGGTTGCGGTGAAAAGCGTCGATCACGGCGCAAAAACGGTCACTGTCAAAACGGCTGAAGGCGCCGAGGAGACCTATCATCTTACCGGCAACGCCGTGCGTGAGACCGGCAAGGGCCTGGACAAGGCAGGCAAGGTCACGATTTACTATACGGAAGAGGGCGGCAAAAAGATCGCGCACTTTTTCAAGCAGAGTTGAACTCAAATCTCCTGGGGTCCCCCGTCGAGCCGCTCACGTCGGCGTTCGCGAATCGCTAAAATTTCTACGCGCTGCTGCCTCGCCTGATCTTGGATCGCAGAAATTGATCAATATAGCCGTCTCCGCCGAAAACGCAGTGCCCACTGCAAGCGGTATGAGAATTGACTTCCGCCTCGTCGGAGTGTGGGTCACCGATACGCTCCAATGGCGGCCGGAAGTTCGGCTCGCGCAGCCCGCGAACCGATGCGGGACAGCGCGGCTTTAACTCTTTGCAGTTCGCAGCCAGTTGCCTTTCGAACCTGTTTACTCTCGCCGGTAAACGCTACGCCGTCAGGAAGGATCAATCCCGCGGCGACCCGGATGGCGCGCATTATCCAGGACTTCGCTGCGGCGCGTCCTCGATCCAAGGTAGCTCGGCCTCTATCGCGAGCAGCTACCATGATCAATGTGCGCGGGCGCGGAACATTTTCATCCTTCGTTGCGGTACGAAGGACCATGTCTTACTCGTGCCGCAGAGCCGCCAGCGGATCAATTCGGGACGCTCGCCTTGCCGGCGCATAGCCAGCGAGAATCGCGGCGCTTAGGAGGACGACACCGGCCAGCGCCAGGGTTCCCGGATCATTGGGCTGGGTCTCGAACAGAAACGATTTGACAAGCTGGGACGCGGTCAACGCGGCAGGCACGCTGATCGCGAGTCCCACCGCCGCCAATAGTAGAACGCGGCGCAGAACCATCCATACCACGGCGGCGCGTTGGGCGCCCAGAGCCATACGGATTCCAATCTCCCCGACCTGCCGCGCGACGCTGTAGGACATCGTCCCGTAGAGTCCCACGGACGCCGTCAGGAGAGCGAGAACCGCGAAACCCGTGCACAATTTCGCGAACGTGATTTCGCGGCTGATCGTCCGATCGATTTCCGCAGCCTGTGTGACCACGTTTGTGACGGGTATGCGTGAATCTGCCTCCCGCACGATCTCATGCACACTCCGGACATACCTCAGCGGATCACCCGCAGTGCGCAGCGCGTAGGTCATTCGGTCCGAGGAAAACTGGCTGACCGCTACGAACACGGTCATTGCACTCTCCTCTTCATTTTTCAGACCACCGTACCGCAGGTTAGCCGACACACCGACGATTTCGAGATCGCGCTTCTGGTCCGGGAGCGTGATGCGCCTGCCCACCGGATTCTCGTTCCCGAAGTAAGTTCGCGCCAGCCGCTCGCTGATCACTGCAACCGGCCTGGAGCCCGGTTGGTCGCGATTGTCAATCTCACGCCCGGCCAGGATCGGAATCTGCATCGTCGTGAGGAAACGCGGTCCGGCGGCCAGGACGCGCGCGTCTTCGATGGTAACAGCGCCGATTTTCATTGGCCCCCTGATTGCCTGCCCGGCGCGGCCGGCGTTGATGATCGAGGATTGCGAAAGCGTCGCGCTGCTCACGCCGGGGATCGATTCGAAGCGCTTGCGCAGGTCCGCGTAAAAAATGGCGATCTCCGGGTCGCGATGCCCGGCCTGGCGCGCATTCAACGAGAACAGTAGGATGTTCTCGCGGGCGTATCCCAGTTGGACGGAGTGCAGTTTGTTGAGTGTCCGGACAAACAGGCCGGCGGCGACCAGGATGAGAAAAGAGATCGCGATTTGGGCGACCACCAGCACGTGCTGCGCGCGGCGGCGCGGTCCGCCCCCGCGGCCATTCTTTAGCGCGGGCATGACGTCCGGACGCGTCGACTGAATCGCTGGAGCGAGGCCAAATACCAGGCCGCAAACCACTGAGAGCGCCGCCGTCACGCCCAGCACGTGCCAGTTCAATTCCGCGTGCAGCGTAAAGTTCTCCTGCCCGTGGGAGAACAGAAACGTCAGCGATCGCATGCCCCAGATCGCAAACAAGACCCCTAATGCTCCGCCGAGCGACGCCAGCATCACACTCTCGGTAAGCAACTGCCGCACGACGCGGAACCGTCCCGCTCCCAGGCTGAGCCGGACAGCCATTTCGCGGCGTCGCGCGGCGGCCCTTGCCAGCAGCAGACTGGCGATGTTCGCGCACGCGACCGCCAGGATCAATCCCACCATCGCCAGGAGTACGTACAGAGGCTTCGAATACTGGCGGCGCAGGCTGCCCAGACCTTCGGCGCCGGGATTCAGAATCAGCGCGGGCAGTTTGGCGCGCTCACCGTCGGTCCTCGCCGTGGTGGCAACCCATTGATGGAAGCGAGGAGCCAGCGCTGCCTGCGCCTGGGCCATGCTGACACCGGGACGCAGGCGGCCCATCATTTCGATCCAGTAGAAGTTTCCGTCGCCATACATACGAGCCGCTCCGGCGCCGTCGACGAGCACATTCGTGTGCAACGGAAGGTAGAGGTCCGGCGCCACCGCAGGGTCTACTCCGAAGAATTCCGGCGGCGCGACGCCGATCACCGTGAAGGGAAGGTTATCGACGAGAATCGACTGCCCAATCGCATTCGGCGGTCCTCCAAAGCGATTTTGGCTTGTCGCAAAACTGATTACGGCGACCGGCGCTGCGCCTGGACGGTCGTCTTCGGAGACGATCAGACGTCCCGCGGCCGGCGACACTTCGAGGCCGCGAAAATACTCGCCGGTGACGTACTCCGCGCTGGCGCTCGTAGCCTGCCCGCGGACGGCCAGGTTACGGTTTAGTCCGTTGAAGTATCCGAAGAGCGTGGAAAAGACGGGATTCTCCTCGCGAAGCGTCTCGAATGCACCGTATGGGAACATGCCGCTGTCCATGGTCCCTTTATCGCCCGGCCACGCCATGCCCTGTACCCCGTGCATGACGTGGACCCATTCCTTGTTGGCGTTCTGGGGCGGCCGGCTATGCCAATTCAAGACCACCAGCGACTCGGGATCGGCCACCGGCAGCGAGCGCAACAGGATCGACTCCATGAAGCTGTAGATCGTAGTATTGGCGCCGATGCCGAGCGCCAGCGACAAGACCGCCAGGGCGCTGAACGCCTTGTTGGCGGTCATGGTGCGACAGCCATAGCGGATATCCTGGCCAAGTTCCGATAAAAACCGTGTCATCCAAATCTCCCGTGACTCTTCCTGCTTCTGTCCGACGTTGCCAAATCGCCGGCGTGCTTCAGCCCAGGCGCGCTCCGCCGTCATACCGTCTGCTTGCAGTTCCGCGGCTTTTTCCGCAAGGTGGAGTTCGATTTCCTCACGCAGCGCCTCGCTGCGCCTGGCGCTTTCTATCCAATACCTCAGCCGTCGTATCAACATCACCGTCACTCCGCTCCCATCACACGGGCAATAGCCAGCGTGAGTTTCGCGTACTTCCGGGTTTCAACCGCCAGCTGTTTGCGGCCAGCCGCGGTGATCTTGTAGATCCTCGCCCGCCGATTATTCGACGTCACGCCCCAGACACCCTCGATCCAGCCGTTTAGCTCCAGCCGCTGGAGAGCGG
>Ga0307478_10002890_pt1 | contig 13185 bp, 10 predicted proteins | sample atmos_gasesECM4C_2_FD_203713 | JGI IMG/M metagenome (GOLD analysis project Ga0307478, IMG submission 203713) | Hardwood forest soil microbial communities from Morgan-Monroe State Forest, Indiana, United States - atmos_gasesECM4C_05 | ecosystem: Environmental > Terrestrial > Soil > Temperate...
AGACAGAAATAAGAAGCGAGCGACAGAGAAGCGGACGGTATGACTGAGTCATGCGTGTCCTCCTGAGACACCGTAATCTCCCGTGTTGGGCCAGCTGGACAGGTTGATGGTAACACCAGAGGGCCGGGTCCGGGGAATATGTCGTAATACGATATATCGTACATGGAAACGGGAAGGAGCGAGGAGCATTTGAGGGGCACAGCGCAAGAGTAACAGGCGGGATGGAGACGGTTCGATTGAGACGAGAAGGCGTTTACACGTTGCCATGATCCCTCCGTTCCACAACCGAGCACGCCAAGAGGCGGCGCGGGGGAAAAAGCCCGGTTGCTGCGGTCGGGATGAAACGTTGCGGCAAAGGGCGCTGATTCTCGGAGCGACAAGATGCATGATAGAGCAAGGGGGATTCGTCGCACCAAAATCGTCCGATGGGGGGAGGTCCTCGCTCCGCTCGGAATGACAGGGTTGTGATTGCGGAGTGACCTCAAAAGCGGCGGCAAGCCGCCGCACTCCAAAGATCAGATGATGCGGGCCGAAGGGAAGATGCATTCTTTTCAGCGGGTGGACCAGTTGGGGGATTCGTTGTGGCCGGACACAGTGAGCTGGTGGGGCGCGGAGCCATCGGCGAGCATGATCCAGATCTGGCGCGAACCGGTGCGAGTGGATTCGAAGACGATGTGGCGGCCATCAGGAGCCCAGGAGGGGCGTTCGTTGCGGCCGGAGTCGCGGGTGAGCTGAAGAGTGCGGCGGGAGGCGGCGTCCATGACGTAGATGTCGTAATTGCCGTCAGGGCGGCGCCAGCTAAAGGCCAGGAGCTGGCCATTGGGAGACCAGGCGGGGTCAATGACGTAGCCCATGTCAGGAAGATCGAGCTTCTGGGGATTGGTGCCATCGGAATCCATGAGAAAGAGCTGCGGGGTTCCGCCGCGATCACTGACGAAGGCGACGAGTTGGCCGTTTTTCGGATTCCATGCGGGGGAAGTGTCTGCGCCATTGGAAGCGAAAGTGAGGCGCTTGGGGCGATTGCCGCTGGCGTCGGAAACGTAGAGGGCAGGATTGCTTTGCATGGATGAGGAAAACATGACCTGAGAGCCGTCGGGAGACCAGGTGGGAGAAGTGTTCGTGCCGCGGAAACGGGCGAAGCTAACGATTTTGCCGGCGTCGAAGGAGTACATGCAGATTTGCGCGCTGACGACGCCGTCGACGGGAGCGAAGCAAGTGAAAGCGATGCGGGAGGAGTCTGGGGACCAGCGAGGAGTGAGAGCGACGGAATGGAGAGAGGTGAGCTCATGCTGATTGGCGCCGTCGTAATCCATGACCCAGAGTTCCTTGGAGCCGGGGTTGCCGCGAATGAAGGCGATTTGCGTGGAGGCGATGCCGGGGAGACCGCCGGAAAGCTTGCTGATGATTTCGTCGGCGAACTGGTGGGCGAATTTGCGGACTTGGGCGTCGGTGGGATTGCCGCGATAGACCTTGCCAACGACGGGTTCGGTGGAAGGGCTGCGAACGTCGAACATCCAGGCAAAGATGGAGGCTTCGGCGGAGGTTTCCGACAGATTGCCGAAGGCGAGGAAATTGGCGTTGACGGGAGTTTGGGACCAGTCGAGCGTGCGGAGTTCACCGGGCTGGGAGGGAGCGTTGGGAGGATAGAAGCTAGGGCTGGCGAGATCGAGGATGCCAGAGAAGGCGAGGTCGTCGCGCACCACTTCGGTGAAGAGGCCAGCATGGGACTTGGCGGAGTCCGGGCGAGGAGCGAAATCGGAAACGGCGATGCGGGGCTTTTCGACGCCGAGACCGGTGCCGGTGCGGAACCAGTCCTGGGCGAAGGATGGTGGGGAAAGGAAGAGGAGAGTGAAGAGACAAAGGAGAAGCAGAGGAGAAAAGAGTCTCACGCGAGCGAATAGAGAGGACACCGGGAAGAGGTGAGAGGCGCGGAGATTTGGGGACAAGACTACCTCCAGGGTGGGAATGGTTGCATAAGAGATTGTAGTGCAAGAGCTGGGGCAGAGCAGCGGGGAAGAGAAGAGCAGATCCCCACCCGCAAAAGGTGCGGGTTCGGGATGACGCGTGTTTGTGTCTGGTGGGTAACACGTCGAAGAGGCGGGAAAAGGAGAAGGGAAGAGCGGTCATCGGGTCAGGGAGAGGTCGAAATCGAAGGTGACGTCGACGTAGCGGCCAGGGTAGTCCGAAGGAAGAGCTGGGAAGTGATCGACGCTGAGAAGAGCGCGCTGGGCGGAATCGTCCATGGAACGATTGCCGCTGGACTCGGAGATACGGATATTTTTGATGGTGCCATCGCGGTTGATGGTGAAAGTGACGGTGGTTTTGGCGCGGCGAGCGGCGCGGACGGCGGGGTCGATGGTGTTCTGCATCCAATTTTGGTTGATGTTGCGGCGAACGGCCTCGACGTACCAGGCATAGCGAGCGGCGAAGTCGCCTCCACCTTGTCCTTGGACGGCGAGACCGCCGTTGAGCGGGCCGGGAGTCTGCGAGTAGCCGGAAGGAACATTCATCTGGCCACCCTTGCCGTAGGGAACCGCATTTTCGGGTTGAGCCGTTTTGGGTTCGAAGACACGTGACTTTTTGCTGGGAGGGAGCGGCTTTTCCTTTTCGAATTTGGGAATTTTGGTGGCGTCGGTCTTGGGCTCAGGCTCTTTGGGCTTGGGCTCTTCCTTGTGAAGGCCCTTGGTGGGATCGACAGCTTCGCTCTCGGTGGGATTGGTGGTGGGAGGCATGGGAATGCCGGCACTGGAAACTAGATTGACCTTTACGCCGGAATCGCCGCCTCCGACGCCGCCCCAGGGACTGCCGGAACGCTGAATCCAGCCACTAATGAGCATGAGAGCGGAGAGACTGAGATGGAAGAAGACAGAGTAAGAGAAAAAGCGTTTGAAGGGTAGATCGTCGTGGGTGGCGGCGTAAGACATGGTTGCCATTGAGTAGGATATCAGTAATCAGATATCAGGAAGCAAGAAAGGCGACGCCGTTTGACAGCTGGTGGCGAGCGGGGCGCCTGGTGGAGAGGAAAGCAGATCCCTCGCTTCGCTCGTGATGACATGTCCGGGAAGTGGCACACGGAGGCAATCGGAAAATCCGGCAAGACACCGGCGCCACAAAAGGCGATGAGTGGCGGAGGCGGGTTATTGGCGATTACGGTCGTTGATGGGCTGGGTGACGATGCTGATATTGGAAATGCCGGACTGGCGGAGAGTGTCGATGACGGTGCAGAAGGCGCCGAAAGGAACGGTTTCATCGGCGCGAAGGTAGACGACGTCGTTCTGGCGCTTGGTTAGTTTTTTGATTTTGTCGGCGAGCTGGTGAATGTTGACGGGATCGTTGCCGAGATAGATGAGCTGGTTCTTGTCCATGGTGACGACGAGTCGCTGCTGGGTGATTTCCTTGACGGTGTGGGTTTTGGGGACGTCGACGTCGATGCCGGACTGGAGAATGGGTGCGGTGATCATGAAGATGATGAGGAGGACGAGGACGACATCGATGAAAGGAACCATGTTGATGTCGGAGAGCGAGGTTTGGGTGGATTTGGACAGTTGAGGCATGGCGGTTCAGGGACCAGTGGCCAGCGACCGGCGACCGGTGGAAAAGAAGTGGTCCGCGGCAAGAAGGCGATGATTCCACCGACCTGCGGAGCGCATTAAAGGTAGCCAGGGTCTCTCCTCTGCAGGACCCGGCGCGCCAGAAACCGGCGCGGAAGAAAAAGCCGGGTCTCTCCGGTCGGGATGACACCGCGGAGGTCCCGACTTGGGGGAGAGATTCGTTGTGAAGTTGAAAACCCGAAAGCGGCAGCAAGGCTGCCGCACTCCAAAGGAAAGAGAGGTTGTGGAGGTGGTACGCATGTCAGGTAAACGTTTTTTCGACTTGGGCGGCAAACTCGAGGGCGAAGGCGTCAAGACGCTGGGCCAGGTCGCGAATGTCCTGGAGAAAGTAATTGTAGGCAATGAGCGCGGGGATGGCGGCGAAGAGACCGGCCGCGGTGGTGACTAGCGCTTCGGCGATGCCAGGAGCAACGGCGCGGAGACTGGCGGAGCCGGAGGTGCCGAGACCAGAGAAGGCGTCGATAATGCCCCAAACGGTGCCGAACAGTCCAATGAAAGGAGCAACGGCCGCGGTGGTAGCGAGCCAGGACATGCCCTTTTCGACGCGGCGGACTTCGTCGGCAGAAGCGAGTTGCATGCTGACGGTGACCGCCTGAAGAGATTTGAGTTTGGGGGGAGAGGGATTGCCGGTACCAGTGAGCTGAGACTGGAGTTCGCGATAGCCGGCAGCGTAGACGTTGGCGAAGGGAGAGCCGGCGGAGATGAGTCCCTGAGGATTGGCGACGCCCTTAGTGGCGCGAAAGATTTTGAGGAACTGGTCGCTTTGGCGGCGGATGCGTCCGAAAAGACCTGATTTTTGAAAGATCAGGGCCCAGGAAATCAGAGAGGCGAAAAGAAGAAGGCCAAGAACGCCGCGTGCGACCCAGCCGGTTTGCGCGAGAATATCAAAGATGTTGCCGATGAAGATGTCGGAAAACAGAGGAATAATGTCAGCTCCTCGAGAAAAATAAATTCTAGGTCACAAATTCACCGTAGCATACGGGTGGAATGGGGTCAAAAGAATTGAGATGCGGATGTGCAAAGAAGAGGTTTGCTTGCGGCGTGAGGCAGAGGAGCTAAATGAGGTTGAAGAGGCAAACGATGAGGAGGGGGAATGAAATTTGCGAAAGTGGTGTATTGGGTGGCAGGGATTTGGGGAATCTTGGTGATTACGCCGTTGTATTTTATGTTTGATGTTATCGGAAGGAACGATCCGCCTGCGATTACTCATCCGGGATTTTATTATGGATTCGCGGGATTGGCGTTGGCGTGGCAGATCGCGTTTTTGGTGATTGCGCGAGATCCGGTGAGATTGCGGCCGATGATGATTCCGTCGATGGCGGAGAAGTTCAGTTATGGGATTGCGGTGGTGACGCTGGTGATGCAGGGGCGGACGCACAAGGCGGATCTTGTGTTTGCGGGGACGGATATGCTGCTGGGAGTGCTGTTTGTGGCGGCGTATGTTGGGACGAAAGGAAAGTTCTCAGTCGACAGTTGACAGTTCACAGTTTCGGAGAAGAGCAAGCCCAAGATCACCTGGGCGGAATATTTGAAGCGGAGAGGAAGGGCAGATGGGAAGCGGGAATCGAAAGCTGGTGGCGCTGGTGATTGGAGGCGCGGCCTTGGTGGCGGTGGATGCGGCGGGCACTGCCAGGCGGACGGAGGGAGGGCAACAGCAGGAAGAGAAGAAGGCGACAACGGTGCAGGAACAGCGGGAGAAGCAGAAGCCGGCAGCGGCGACGGAAAAGGCTGAGGGGAAAAGCGCGAAGATTGCCGGGCCAGTGGAAACAACGAAGTATGTAGCGACGTCGGAATCGCTGAGGAAGCATCCGTTGCCGGAGTGGTACGCGGATGCGAAGCTGGGAATTTTCATCCACTGGGGATTGTATTCGGTGCCAGGCTGGGCTGTGCCGACGCCGGAGGGAGTCCGACTCCCGGAAGAAGAATATCTGAAGAACAATCCGTATGCGGAGTGGTACCTGAACACGCTGCGGCTCGACGGCTCGCCGACACAGAAATATCACAAGCAGAATTATGGCGCGAACTACGATTATTACAATTTCGCGGACACCTTTAACCGGGAGATCAAGCGTTGGAATCCGGACGCGTGGGCGAGGGTGTTTGAGCTGACGGGGGCGAAGTATGTGGTGCTGACAACGAAGCATCACGATGGATTCGCGCTGTGGGCGAGCGAAATACCGAATCCGACGCTGCCAGAGAACCGCCAGCATGCTTCGCGAGACCTGGTGGGCGAGTTGAAAGCGGCGGTAGAGAAGCGCGGAATGCGGATGGGAGTTTATTACTCGGGCGGGTACGACTGGACGTTTGTGCCCGGGCCGATCCGGAATTGGAAACAGGCGAAGTCTGTGGAGCCGCAAAGCGAGGAGTACGGGAAATACGCGGACGCGCAGATGAGGGAACTGATCGAGAAGTATAAGCCGGCGGTTTTGTGGAACGACATTGACTACCCGAAGTCGGGGCACCCGCTGGAGATCATCGCGGAGTATTACAACACGGTGCCGGATGGAGTGGTGAATGACCGGTTCGGACTGGATTTTGCGGACTTTACTTCGCCGGAGTACGAGACGCTGACGGACATCAGCGAAAAGAAGTGGGAAGAGTGCCGCGGGCTGGGAAGGTCGTTTGGGTATAACCGGGTGGAAGGCGAACGGGAAACTATCAAGAAAGATGAGCTGATTTATTTGCTGGTGGACATCGTAAGCAAGAATGGGAATTTGCTGCTCGATGTGGGGCCGGAAGCCGACGGAACGATACCGGGAGTGCAGTTTGAGCGCTTGCAGGCGCTGGGAAAGTGGATGGACGTCAATAAAGAGGCGATCTACGGGACGCGGCCGTGGAATCGGGCTGAAGGAGAAACGAGGGATGAATTGCCGGTGAGGTTTACGCAAAAGGGCGGCGCGGTTTACGCAGTGCTGCTGGGCGAACCGAAGGGGCAGGCGGTGGTGATTAAGGGAATTAGGGCGAAGGAGGGAGCGAAGGTGACGTTGCTGGGGCTGGGAGGAAGTTTGGAGTGGAAGCAGGTGGAAGAAGATCTTGAGGTGCAGCTGCCGGCGGGACTGCCGGGGAATTACGCGTATACCGTGAAGATGGTGGGGGTGGAATGAAGAGAAGGCCGTTGCGCGTGGCTGGTGATGCCGTTGTTCGCGGAGGAGACGTCCCCGGGGGATGGTTCCATCGACGTTGCTGGAGGGTTGTTGGTCGCCAGGATCCCTCCGCTGCGTGGCCGACGTTCGCGTAACGCGAACGGGAAGACAGGGTGAGACGAGGCGCAGGGGGTTGAAACGAAAGTGTGAGTAAGAGTGGAGGAAGATGCCCCCACGCGACGACGGCGCGTGGGGCACCCGGGGAAGAGAAAGCAGATCCCTCACCCTCCTGCCTGCGGCAGGCAGAAGACGCGGGTTCGGGATGACACTTGACGTTGGTGACAAGCTCAGATGAGTGGTGTGGAGTTAGAGCAAGGGCAAAGGCGGCACTCCAAAGAAGCAAAGACGCCGTCCCAGCAAGAGAAGGAGGGGCGTGGCGTTGGAGTGGGCGGAACGGCTGCGCCAGGGCGCCGCACTCCAAAAAAAGGCGTGTGGTAAAGTAAGGGATATGGGGAATCCGTTTGATGTCCGGCTCGAGAGATTGACGGGAACCGCTGTGCGTGGGTTGCCGGTGCGGTCCACCTCGCAAGAGCTTCCGGGACAACTTGGGATAACCCCGCCCCTACAGGAGGAAATTCGGAAGAGGGGAACGTTTTATCTGGAGACGTTCGGGTGCCAGATGAACGAGCATGATTCCGAAAAGGTGGCGGGAGTACTACTGGCTCGCGGGTACCGGCAGGTAGAGACAATGGATGCCGCGGACGTGATCTTGTACAACACGTGCTCGATTCGGGAGAAGGCCGCGCAAAAAGTCTTTTCACGGTTGGGGGAGTTGCGGCCGGAGGATTGGCCGGGAAACCATCGGCGATCTGCAGCGCGGCCGACAAATGGGAATGGTGGGGCGAACGAAGGCGTGGAGTGGAGCGAGTCTTGGGTGCGCCAAGGCTTCGGCGGGCAGAGGGAAAACGGCCCCTGCAAAAGCGCGACGCACGGCAGGCCGATAATCGGCGTCCTGGGATGCCTGGCACAGCAGGAAGGCGAAGAAATTTTCGAACGCGCACCGTGGGTGAATCTTGTTTGCGGTAGCGCAAGCTATCGAAAGCTCCCACAGCTTATAGAGGAACTAGAAACGGGGAACCGCCGCGTAACCGGGTTGGAAACGGATACGGATGAAACGTTTGAGACGGAGATTACGCGGCGGGACAACCCGTGGCGCGCGTACCTGACGATCATCGAAGGGTGCGACAAGGCGTGTTCGTATTGCGTGGTGCCGTTCACACGCGGGCCGGAAAGGAGTCGGGCGAGCGGGTCGATCTTGCAGGAAGTACGGCAACTGGCAGCGGCAGGATACAGCGAAGTGCAGTTGCTGGGGCAGACGGTGAACTCGTACGCGGACCCAAGCGGGAGGAAGATGCGGTTTTCGGAGCTGCTGGTGGCGGCGGCGGAGGTGCAGGGGATCCGACGTGTAAGATTTACGACCTCGCATCCACGGGACTTCGGGACAGACATTGTGGAAGCGATCGAGGCGGTGCCAGGGATTTGCGAGCACGTGCATTTGCCGGTGCAGAGCGGGTCGACGGCGGTACTGCAGGCGATGGCGCGGACGTATACGCGAGACGAGTACCTCGAAAAGATAGCGATGATGAGGGCGGCCAAGCGCGAGATCAGCATCACGACAGACATTATTGTGGGGTTCCCGGGGGAGACGGACAAAGATTTTGAAGAGACGCTAAGCCTGCTGGACGCGGTTCAGTACGATGGAGCGTTCTCGTTCAAGTATTCGCCGAGACCGAACACGCCGTCGTTGAAGATGGAGGATGCGATCCCGGAAGAAGAGAAGTCGCGGCGGCTGGCGATTTTGATCGAGAGGCAAAGAGAAATTCAGAGGGCGAGGAACGAGCGGCTGGTGGGAAAGGCATTTGAAGTGCTGGTGGAGGGAAAATCGCGGAGAGAGAACCAGTGGTCCGGTCACACGTCAGCAAACCGGGTAATGAATTTCACTTCCCAGGGAGAAGAAAGTCTGGGAGACTACGTGCAAGTAAAGGTAACGGGAGCGACGCCGAATAGTTTGGTGGGGATTTGCCACGGAGGCGCGGTCGGCACAGAGTGAAGGAGACTGATATCCTTCGCGACGCAGAAAGCGCATTCCTCAGGATGACGGTTTTTTTAGGGGTTGAAGGCAGTCGGCAGAGGTGAGCCAAGGAGGGCGCGATGGAAGTTGAAATGAAGATACGCGGCCTGATGATGGATCCGGTGACGCAGATGCCGATTGTGGTGCTGAAGGATGTGCAGGGGCAGGCGATCCTGCCGATCTGGGTGGGGGCGTACGAGGCGAACGCGATCGCACTGGAGATCGAGAAGGTGCAGACGCCACGACCAATGACGCACGATCTGTTGAAGAACGTGTTTTTGGGATTAGATGTAGCGGTGCAGAAGATCGTGGTGAATGATCTGCGGGACGATACATTCTACGCGCTGATCTGGGTGGAGCGGGACGGGGAGTTGATGAGCATCGATTCGCGCCCGAGCGACGCGTTGGCGCTGGCGTTGCGCATGGATTGCCCAATTTTTGTGGACGAGACGGTGTTGAAGAATTCGAAGGTGAGTTCGGCGCTGGCGGAGAAGAATACGAACGAGCAGTTGCGGAATTATCTGGAGGGATTGTCAGACGAGGATCTGGGAAGATACAAGATGTGAGGATAGATAGCAGATAGCAGGAATCGATTTGGGCGGCACGGCTATGGTCGTGCCGCTTTTGCTTTTTGGGGGGCGGATTTGGCCACAGCGGCGCGAAGAGCGGGGGAGCAGCGGCGAGTGAGTTGGTCGACCTCGCCAGGGAGTTGTTGGTTGCCAGGATCCCTCCGCTGCCTAGCCGACACACGCGAAGCGCGAACGAAAGAAGAAATCGGCCACTCCGGTCGGGATGACAAAATTCTTTTGCGTTGAGACTGAATACGTCCGGGCCCCTTGTACGACGGCGGCAGGTGGGTGTGCAGAAGAGAAAAACGCAGGTGGCGTTCGGCCGTAAGAGCCCACTTCTGCAAAGGGCGCGGGAAGGATGGGCCATCCCTCAAGATCATTTGAACGGGGCGTTAGGAGGACCGCAAAAGCGGCGGCAAGCCGCAGCCCTCCAAGAGGGAGCAGACGGCGCGAGCTGCACTGGACTGTGCGGACACGGGGTCCAGCCCTTCACGGCTCAGGATAAACAATGATGGACCCCTGCGAGGAAAAACACACAAGGGCGGACCGCCTCAGAAGGCGGTCCCGGCAAGAGCAAGGGCGAGGCAAGACGCGGCGGGGTGAGATCCTTCACCCGCAAAAAGCGCAGGTTCAGGATGACAAGTTGGATGGTGGTCCCACGAGGGATTCGAGGCGGGCTTCGCAGCGGGCTGACACGGGCGGGTGGGCGGGCCGGTGGGTTGGGGCTTGGGCGATGAGTTTGGGGAGGTCGCGATAGCGGAGGAGCGGAACGATGGTGATGAAACGGACGGTTACGGCGACGAAGACAGCGTACCAGCCGGCTCCGGGCGTGTGAAAGGGATTGGCGATGCCGATGCGCGAATAGGAGGCGGAGAAGAGATAAGGCAGGAGATGGAAGGGCAGAGTGCAGAGACTGGCGCCGACGCCGGAGAAGATAGCGGTCCAGAGAAGTTCGCTGAAGAGTTTTTTGCGCTTCCACTGGCTGGCGGGATTGGTGGAGGTAACGGTGCGTAGCTCGGGAGAGGCGAGTTCGGCAAGTTGCGGCGGAAGAGGACGTGTGACGGGCGAGGATTTCCACCAGGCCTGCAGACGGTGAGCGAGGTCCACGTTAAGTTTTTTGGCGTGAAGGATGGAATCGACGTAGCCGCAGGAAATGTTGAACACGCCGCAGGTGCCGCGCTCGGCGTCGGTCCAGGCGATGTAGACGCGGTTGGTGGAGAGAAGGCCAGGGAGTCCGTCGGCATGCTTGATCGCGGTGATCTGGTCCTGACGGAGAGCGAATCTGGTTTCTTCGCCGCAATAACAGATGCGATCGGAACGGAAAAAGAGGTAACCGATGTCCCAGTTGGAGTTGCCCTCGTAGAGACGAGGAGCAGCCGTGGGAGAGAAGCCGACGTAGACGCCGTTCCAGGAGTCGGCCTGAATGCCATGGGCAGCGAGTTTTTTGTTGAGCGCGGGGAGGAGATTGCCGCGAGTGGAACGCGGGGAGTAGTTGGCCAAGAGGAGGAAAGCAAGGAGCGTGGCAGGAAGAGCGAGAGCGAACACGATCCATTTTGCGGGTGAGGAAAGATGGATGGCGACGAGAGAGAAGAGAGAGGGAACGAATGCGAGAAGACCGACGAGAACGAAGCTAAGCCTGAGAGTGACGCTCCTGGTGCGCTGAGTAGAGTGTAATTTCGCGCCGGGGCCTGTGGTGGAAGGAATCGCGTAGTTGACGGCCTCGGCGGCGCCATCGCGGGCGATGGTTGGGATTTCTTCGAAGGGGATGGCGGCTTTTTTTGCAACGGCCTGAGCGCGGCGCATCGAGGAAGGATGCGTGAGCCATTTCTCGCGCCAGTGGCTCCAGTGGATGGGCATCATGTTAAGTTCGGAAAGCTTGAAGAGGGCAGAGATGGCGGCGCGAGGATCGCCGGTGGCGGCGACAGCTCCAGCATCGGCAGCGTATTCGAAACGACGCGACCAGAAATAAGGAAAGGCGGAGACGATGGCGAAGATCAGGGCGTAGCGGGTGACGACCGAATCGTGAAAGAAGGGCGCGAGGAAATTGACGGCGAACATAGCGAGAAAGAAGCTGCCCATGGAGGCGTAGCCGAGCTTGGCGGGATGCTTGAGCTTGAGGTGCGAGAGTTCGTGAGCCATGACGTAGTCGACTTCACGCTGAGACATGCGCTGGAGAAGGTAGTCGGTGAAGGAAATTGTGTTGCCGGTGCGGGCGAAAGCATTGGCGACCTGTCCTTTGCCGGAAGGGATGAGGTAGACCTGCTGAAGTTTGACGCCAATGCGTTCGGCCATAGCGAAAGCGCGATCGCGGAGATCTCCGGAGGAAAGAGCTTGCGGCTGCATGCCGGTGAGTTTGAGCAAAGCTTGAGCAGCAACAGCGCGAAGAAGGAAAGCAGCAACCCACCAGAGCAGGGCGCTGCGGAATCCGGCGCTACCGATCACACGAAGGCCGGTGAGAAACATGGCGAATGGAATAAGTCGCGCGAGGACGGAGTAGAGAGCCTGGAGCGTGAGTTCGCGTTTGGTCCAACGGAGGCCGCGGAGTTTTTGCTGAACTGGGTGGGAGATGCGATAGCAGAGGAGCCAAAGAATCGCGGGAGGAATCCATCCGATGGATTCGTAAAGAACGGGATGAGCGGCCAGAGCGGCGAAACGCTTGCCGGAAGCAAAGAAGCGAAGAATTTGTTCGGTGTGACAGTAGTCGAGAGCAATCCACCAGCCGAATAGGGAGAAGTTGAGAATCCACTGAAGCGACCGCATGTAGCTGAACCACACGACCGCTTTGTCTGTGACGTCGGCGGAGAGGGCTCTGCGGCCGAGCCAGACGAAGAGAGCAATGGGAGAGAGGAGGACGAAAAGGAGGATGGCGGCGTTGCGCTGGAGGGTGGAGGAGGCGTAGCCGTAGCGGTAGGTGATTTCAGTGGGTAGCGGCTTTTCGAGCGACCACTCATAGAGGAAGAAGGTGCGCATGAAACCGATAAGAGAGGCGGGAGTTTTCGCGGGCGTGGCGGAGTTGTGTGGAATGGGAGGAAGAGTTTCGAGGATGTCGGAGTCAGGAAGATGAAGCTGCAGCGCGGATGAGGTGATGTTGTGGAGGCGAGCGAACTCTTGGAGGGATGCGGTCGAGATGCGGCCTTCATGGAGAAAACGCTGCGCAGAGGTTGGCGCGGTACAAGAGCCGGAATAATTGCCGGGCATGGGGCGAACGCGCGGGGAATTCTCCAGGGAGCAGTTCAGAGCGGACTCGAGAGCTTCCTTGATTTCGGCGGGAGGGAGGTTGCCTTCATCATCGAGGAGATAATTGGCCTGGGCGGTGGCTTTGCCTGAGGGGTCGAGGGTAATGGAGACGGCAAGGAAGGAGACAGGCTTATCGTCGTCGTTGTCAACGGCGGCGTCGGAATCTTCTGGTTGAGAGGCGGGCGGAGTTTGAGAGTGAGCATGAGCGGGCAGGAAGGGGCCGAGCGCTGCGACCAGGAGGAGTACACAGAGAAATAAGACGAATCTCCCAGGGGTTTGCATGAGTGCACCTTTCTTGCGCCGCGCGCCGGTCTGGAGGCACACGACGGGCGTGATTTCAGTGTAGGGAAAGTGAAGAGGAGGGCGCGGCGAGGTGGACAGAGGGTTTGGTAAGCGATACGGAGAGTAGGGAATGAGCAAAGCAGTACGGAAGGGCTATTGACGGGGGGATTGGCCACGGAGACGCGGAGGAAAGAGGCAAAGAAAAAGGGAGGATCCCTCGCTTCGCTTTTTCTGAGGTTGAGTGCGATGAGACCGCGCGCAAGGTGGGGGGC
>Ga0307478_10002891_pt1 | contig 13183 bp, 14 predicted proteins | sample atmos_gasesECM4C_2_FD_203713 | JGI IMG/M metagenome (GOLD analysis project Ga0307478, IMG submission 203713) | Hardwood forest soil microbial communities from Morgan-Monroe State Forest, Indiana, United States - atmos_gasesECM4C_05 | ecosystem: Environmental > Terrestrial > Soil > Temperate...
CATGCCAGCGGGTAGGACCTTCTTCAACTCGAACGTATGGTCATCGGAATTGAACGCGAATTTGTTGCGGCTACCTTTAGGAGTTTCGATGACGACTCGAAGCAGTTGCTTGTCTTGAGGTACGAGTGGGTCAAGACGGGACGGATCCGCGAGCCCCTTGTTTTTGGCCATTTGACCTCCAGCCGGCTGAAAGGTGGATGCATCCTACAGCTAAGGGGTTTGATCATCGTGCGGGTGCCTACAGTCGTGATTCAGGCGGGGTCGGGCATCACTCGGATAGTCGGCGCGTGAGCATGCGGATAGCCTGACTATTCGCTCATTAGGAGAGCTCATGCTGAAGATCAGGGGCAACAAAGAGTTTATCCAATGGTGGGAGCATTGGATGTCTCGAATTCACTCCAACCGCCCTGGGGCTGCAACGAGGTCCGCTGAGACACCTACTCAAGAGGCCCAGAACAAGAATCGTGAGAACGAACCGAGCGAAACTCAGCCACCGCGCAGTCCAAACACAGTACGAGTTTCTTCAGAGACTCCTTAGCCCACTATTGCAAAACATCTTCGCGAGCTCCCATTTACGCTTCCAGGCCAGACAACTTAGAAGAAAGCTCCAGTCAGCCAAGGAACTCAGGTAAGGCCCGTATTGCTAACGACGCTTTGATAATGCCACATATCTTGCGACGTCTTACTGCCGAGTGTCCCTTGGGTTCCGCTACCCAGTGGAGGACAATCGCGCGTGCTCTTCAGCGTGTAGTCCAGGAGCGTGTAATGCCGATTCGCATACTGATCGCAGACGATGACCCAGCGATCCGAAATCTTTTTCGGAGACTGCTCGAGGCACAGCCGAATTGGCAAGTTTGTGGGGAAGCGGTCAACGGATTCGATGCTGTTGAACAAGTCAAACAAATAGCACCGGATTTGGCAATCCTGGATCTAGGCATGCCTCTCATGAACGGAATCGAAGCCGCCCGGGAGATTTCGCAGCGGAATCCTACGCTGCCGTTGCTTCTGATTAGCGTTCAGGAGATGTCGGACCAACTTGTAGAGGCCGCCAGGAATGCCGGCTTCAAGGGTGCCATCACCAAGAGTCGGGGGCGCGAAGTTGTGGCCGGCGTGGAGGCAGTACTTCACGACGAGCTGTTTTTTAGCCGAGACGAATCGAGATAAGAAACCCTCGACTCCGATCAGGGAAGAGTTCAAGTCACGAACGTATGGACCTTTTCGCTCGGCCGCAGTCTCGAACGAGGCGCTTACGCTGCCGCCGATAGAAAATGGCGCAGTGCAACGTCTGCGGAAATCTGCGGAAAATCAAGGGCAGCCAGCGGTAAATCTGTCTGTATCGTCCCACCAAGCACTCGGCTCAAGGCTAACAGAGCCTCGCTCCCGCAAGCAGCGCAATGCCCATTCAAACCCTCGCTGATGACATCGCAGTTCGCGCACAGAACTGCCTTCTGAAGGCGAACGAGATTTGCGTTGGACCATACGTGAGCACTCATCGGATTCACTCCTGTGTGGCAGGCCAAATCGACAAAGAATCGACTTGCAGGTGGTGCAGTTAAATTGCCATACTTCAGTTTGGCGCGAAAACGCTGATTCCCCGCCAGATTAGGCGCCTATACACCGGTACGAACATCGGCAGGGAATCGCAAAATCTTGCGCATTGAACGCCTCTGAAAATCGTCATTTAAGTTTTTGATAAGGAGGTCGAAGCCGGGATGAAGGGGCTCAACGGGGTCAATCAGAACAATTCAGTGTACGTTAGCGGACTTATTTTTACTTCTATCTAATGCAACTGGAACATGAAGGGCTAGCCGACGCGTGGGTGTATCGAAGTCAAATCCTTAAAATATAGTTGACGTATAAAATTAACTATCGTATAGTATCGAAAACGGAGTCTACTGGCATGGTAAAAGAACAAAAAACGAAGCGTCCTAGTAGCGCCGCAAGGTACCGCCGGGTAGATGTCGCGGCCCTCGATCGCGGCCGTCGTGGCAAGCATCACGAACTCATGGCCGGCATCCTTGAAGAATTGCGGAATGCCCCGTTGGGCGCTGCGCTCGAAATCCCCTTATCCGAAGCGGGCGTCGGACTGGCGAATCTACGTTCGGCTGTCCACCGTACGTTCTCGGGCAAGGGAATAACAATCGAGACACTGGCGGATGACGGCAACTTTTACGTTTGGAAAAAGGACGCTTCGACGAAGTAACTGTCATCGCCAGACACGACCAGGCGTCTCGCGAAGGCGCCTTCGGAGAAAGATTAAACATATGGAGGGTTTCTATGGAGCACTTGGGTTCTGATGGAAACAACCCTGAGTGGAAGAAGATTTTCCAGGAAGCCTTGGTCGAGGTGAATCCCGAAAGGCTAAAGGAAAGAATAGCCGAGTCGGAAGCGGCGATCTTTCAAAGGCTCCAGGCCTTGCAGTCCGGATCTGATAGTGTTGGGGAACTACGCGCTTTACAGGACGCGTCCAATGCTCTTCTTGTACTGAAGCGAGAAGTGCTCAAATTTCCAGATTGGTGAACTCAGTGTCTTCAGTTATTCCCGAGTAATTCCCGTGCTCGATGAATCAGAGTTTGGATGTTCTGCGCTTTGGAAACGACCGCATTCACACCGGCATTGCTGGCTTCTTTTCGCAGCACGTCGTCCGTGTGAAGGGAGCATAGAATTAGGGGGACATGGGGCATGATTTGACGGAGCACCCTCGCAGCTTCCAGACCATTCATAACAGGCATGGAAGCATCCAGCACAATCAGGTCCGGGTTCAATTCTTGTGCTTTCTCAATCCCGTCTCGTCCATCCACGGCTTCTCCGCAGACCACCCAACCGTCAGTGAATTCCAAGATGTTTTTCAGTGCCCGTCGAATGGCGGGATTATCGTCAACGACCATGATTCGTTTGGGCACTGTTCGGATCATCGTTCTCTAGTCGTCGGAGATCTTACAATCGGGTGTAGGCTGTAGACGCAATCGATACTGGCATTCCGAGCGGGCACTTCGGGGAAGCAGCTATCCCGAAGCAGATGCCTGAGAAACGTCTTTTCTCGACACCGTTACATTTGGAATGCCAGGAATGCGGATTATTGTCCGTCCCGCGGCTGTACGCCGATCTCTGATGAGCGGGGTGTCGCTGGCGCAGTCTGCTGTTCCTCAGTCATAACGCTTACTGAAGGAGCCTGTGCGTCCACAAAGATCTCATGCAAATCTTCCCCGCACACTACGACCGGTATTTGCTGCAGTCGAAGCAAGCGGATGACCGGTATCGGCTTCGGTTCTTGCATTTCCGATCGCCCTAGTAACGGCGTGGTCGAGGGTTTGGATTTCACAGCCGCGTCGCATTGGTTGGTCTTCTCGGCAGCAGGCTCACTTCTACCGTAAAGCGTGCCGAAAAGCATAAAGCAAAGAACCAGCGCCATGTCGCCTATGCGAAACATATTTGGAACTCCCGACGCGCGGCGCGTGCACTCGTTCGTAAGCGTGAAGGCGATTTTCGTGCCTTTATCTTGAAGTGTCTATACAGACTTGTGTGTAGCATCTGCGCGTTGCAAGCCGCACGCTACGAGGCATGCACCACGGCTTACAGCGAACCCTTCAGCCGAGAGTGTCGTTATCGCGCATTTTCTGCGGCTAGGCCGGAGCGATGACAGGGCGCGTGTCGGCCGTTCATTTTGTGCTCCGTCGACGCGTCGCATGCTGCCCTCACTCGGGCCGATCTGCGAGCTAGTTCTTTTCGTGTGGTGTTTTGTGCGCATTCGAGAGCAAGGCGACAGGGAAGGACCGGAATACCTCCCCCAGGGGCAAGGTGTTGTCACTACTCTCGAGGCTTTGCTCCGCTTGATCATAAAATGTGGGATACCATCGCTTCGGAGCTTCCTTTGGCAGGACGACACTCGTCTCCTCCGCCAAGTTCACGGAGGTGAGCCGGCCGTTCGCCGCGAAAAGCCTGGTGGTGAAGCGCGGTACGATGATCAAGCTCCAGTCTCCGCGGAAACGACGAGCAAATGCAATCACGCAGTCCTGATGAGGTCCTTGGACTTGCATCGAAATGTAGTCACCTTTCAATAGTGAAGATGCGTGACTCTTTCGAAACAGCAGCCCACGTTTCATGACGTACATTTTGACTCGGCCATCCTGCCAGTTTTCAAGTAGTTCGCTCAGTGTCACGTTCCCGGCCTCGAGGCTTGCAAGCATTTCCCTGCGCTCATGGAAATTGACGGGTAGGCGGTTGTCGGGATCAACCAGACGGAGGTCCCAGGATTCCGTACCCTGATAGAAGTCAGCGACGCCGGGAGACGCCAGCTTTACGACTAGTTGCGAGAGGCTATTAAGCGCCCCGTGATACGCAATCTTTCTGGCGAATGGTTTCAGGTCCTGCAGAAACCGATTCTCGGGAGACTCGCGAAGAATAGCCTGTACAAAGTCGACCAGAGCTTGCTCGTGCTCCAGATTCGGAATCGTCCATCGAGTATGGACCATGGCCTCTCGCACCGCCTTCACCATGAAATCCTGAATGCGATGGACGTAGCAGGGACAGGCGGTGTCGTCCATAGGCCAGGAACCGACCAGAGTTTGATACAGCAAGGTTTCTTCATTCCGTTCTGGAGCCCGGATTCCTTTCACCTTGCGACATTCGCAGGCGTTCCACGCGCTCCAGTCATTCAGATGACGCTCCCATTCCTGGGGCAGTTCGGAAAGAACATTGATTCGGGCTCGAACATCTTCAGATCGCTTGGCATCATGTGTCATGGTGGCATTCATGCTAAAGGGCCACTTTTGATGCCGAACCTGCATGGTTCTGTTAAAACTCCCAAGCGAGAGGTCTGTAGAGTCGGGAGAGGAGCCAACCTCGTTTAGCGAAATGAGTCGGTTGTACACGTAAAGAGCTGAGTCCTCCACTCCTTTTGCGGTGATCGGGCCAGTGAATTGTTGCCATGTCATCACGAATGCGAGACGGGCCTCCCGTTCTTCGGGCCACAGATGAGGGCCAGGCTGCAGCAAAAGTACTTCGCGAAGAAAACGAAAACATGCCGCGTCCATGCTGGGATTTCGTTGCTGCGCTTCGCGTAGCGCATTCTCGATAGCAGATCGGTCCTGAACTCTGATTTCAAAGCCGCGAATGTAAGTACGGTATGGCTCCAAACAGGCAGTGGTTTCAACCAGCGCTTGAGTCAGTTCTCCGCGGGCTAGCTCTCGTGCATAACGGTCGTGTGCAGCGAGCACGCTTAGATATCGACCCAAGGTGCGCATTTCGACAGCCAGCAGACTATCCATGACTTGCTTCTTTTTTCTGTAGACGAGGTCTGGATAGTGCACTCGCTCATTGATAAACCGTGAGTAGATTTCCTCTAGAACAGGCAGATTGGACGCATCCACGTAAAGGCCGTTGACCGAGTTCAGAAAGTCGTATCCGGTCGTTCCATGAACCGGCCAATCGGCAGGCAACGCCTCTCCCGACGAAAGAATCTTCTCCACAACGATATAGAAATCTCTGAGCCGCGCCCCCGGTTCAGGATGTGTTTTTTCCTGCAAGCGTCGTAAATATCCAACCGGATCTCGTAGGCCATCGATATGATCCACACGGAATCCCGTTACCATGCCTTTCGAGGCTAGACGCAATACAACCGAGTGAATCGCTTCGAATGTCATTGGATCTTCTACGCGCAAGCCGACGAGATCACTGATGGTGAAAAAGCGTCGATAATTGATTTCCTGGTTCGCCGTTCGCCAAAAAGCCAGCGCATACGCCTGATCGGAAAGTAATTGGTCCAACAGGACGAAGGTCGACGGCACACCTTTGCGGCCATTGAACAGGCGAAGATTCCCATCCACGAATCGCTTCACTTCCGGCGAGTGCGTATACAGCGACCAAAGTCGTTCTTTTACGGTTTCACGATGCTGACGCCGTTCACCTGGCGCTTCCGCAGGAGCAATTCCGGGCGGCGGAATCTGTGCAATCGCCGCCAGGATTCCTTGAAACTCCAGCCAGGTTGGTACATTGGATCCGACCACGCGTTCCAGTCGATCCTGGCGATATCCAAGAAGTCGTCCATAGGATCGCGTTGCGATGGGCAGCGTGAAGTCGAAGTAGTTCAGGAAGAATCCGCTACGCCCATAGGTAAGCCGCAATTCGCGTGCCTCAAGCGCCTGCGCGTATGGCCTTCCCAGAATCGGCAACAAGACGCGATTCTCCAGGGAGCGGCTCGGGGGATGCCAATCAACATCAAAGTGGGAGGCAGAAGCAGATCTAGGACCGTCCTCCAGCAGCTCCATCCACCACGGATTCTCGCCGGTAGCGGCCATATGATTGGGAACAATATCGAGCAGCAGACCCATGCCGTGCTGCTGCAATTCCCGGACCAGATCATCGAATTCCTCGTCCGTCCCCAATTCCGTATTGAGGTGAGATGGATCCGCTACATCGTAGCCATGCATGCTTCCATGCTTGGCCTGCAAAAGGGGCGACGCGTACAGATCGGTTATCCCTAACTCGTACAAGTATGCAACCAGATCCTTTGCATCGTTAAAACGCAAATACTGATTGAATTGTAGCCGGTAGGTCGAGACGGGAATACGTGGTCCACTCATGGTCACACTAGCTGATCGAGAAACGGATGCAAATCGAGCATCATGGTAAAGACAAATGTGGGAGCGGTGCCATGCGTTTCAGAACGCAAAAGCTTTTTGGTTGAATCGTCAGATTTACTTTGTCTGCCGAAAAACTTTGCGGAATATCGCTCCCCGGTCCCATCCAACGCGCTTCAGCAGAATCCAATTGTTTTTCCCACTCCCCCAACGGAACGGCCGGTCCGAAGTCTGCGGCATGACCTCCAAAATTGAAAATTATCAAGATTTCGTCGTCACCGTAGACACGACGCATGCATAGACACCCAATCCTTCCGGAACTGTGCACGTCGCGCATCGATTTGTCGAGCGACCGAAGTGCGGGCTCGTTTTTTCGAAAACGTATGAGTTCGCGATAAAACTCCCAGAGCATGCAATGCGCACCTTGCTTTCGACTGTTGTGGTCGAGAGTGGAATGCAGAAAAGTATGTTCAGATTGCGGATCCGGCGGTTCTCCCAAATTATAGAAAGCAGAAAATTCGTTTCGGCGCCCTTCCTGAACAGCCTTGCCCAGGGCCGGGTCGGTGTGGCTCGTGAAATAGAGGAACGGTCTGGTCTCTCCGTATTCTTCACCCATAAAAAGGAGAGGCAAATACGGAGACAATACTACGACCCCGGCCGACAGTTTTTGTGCTTCTAGACTGAGCAAGCTGCTGGAACGTTCGCCCATCATCCGATTGCCGACCTGGTCGTGGTTTTGGGAGAAAACAACCAACTGTGATGGGCGGATATCCCGCGCAGAGTTTCCGTGCCGTCGCTGACGATATTGTGAATACTCACCCGTATACACGTATCCATTTCGCAACGCCTTCTCAAGATGGTTAAGATCCCCAAAATCCTGGTAGTAGCCGAACCGCTCGCCGGTTTGCAAGCTATGGAGAGAATGGTGAAGGTCATCATTCCACTGCGCGTGCAGTCCGAAACCGCCGCAACTCCGCGCGATTAGAAAACGTGAGTCGTTTAAATCGGATTCTGCAATCAGGTAGATGTTTCGGTTCGTACGCGCGCCAAGAGCATCGACGGCGGAGCTGAGCGACGAGAGAAACGGTTGCGCGCTACGGTCGAAGATTCCATGGATTGCGTCCAAACGTAGTGCATCAATGTGAAAGTCGTTCAGCCAGGAAAGCGCATTCTCGATGAAAAAACGAATTACCTCATCACTCTGTGCGCCATCAAAGTTTAGGGCTTGACCCCACGGGGTTCTGTAGCGATCGGTGAAATAGGGGCCAAAGTCTCCGAGGAAATTCCCTTCCGGACCGAGATGGTTGTAAACGACGTCGAGCACGACAGCGAGTCCGTGGCGATGACAAGCATTCACGAACCGTTGCAGCGCTCGAGGTCCACCATAACTGTTCTGGACCGCGAAAGGGTAAACCCCGTCATAGCCCCAATTCCGGGTTCCTGAGAACTGGGCTAGAGGCATTAGTTCGATGGCGGTAACGCCAAGGGCCTTCCATTCAGAGATGTACTCGATTAAGCCATCCAGGGTGCCAGCGGGCGTGTAGGCCCCCACATGAAGCTCATAAAAGATGAAGTCCTGGAGTTCCAAGCCATGCCATTCTCGATCGGACCACTCGAAATCGCGCAAATCGAAAATCTGGGATGGACCGAACACGCCGTCAGGTTGGTAGCGTGAAGCAGGATCTGCCCTCTCCTTGACACCATCGAGAATGTACACGTACCGCGTGCCTGTTGTCAGACCAGCAAAAGCGCTGTGGAAATAGCCATGAGGCAGAGGATTGAGTGCCAGCGAGCGGTTTTCGTCGGGCACTCGTATGTCAACCCGTCTCGCATTGGGAGCCCACACCAGGAACTCGCATGCCCCATCCGGGCGATATGAAGCGCCTAATCGCAGCTCATTTGAGATCCCAGGTGCCGTGCGTAGATCGGGCAGTCCCGCCTCGTCATTCGGTTGAGCTTTGAGCACTCGATGCTTGGACCTTTCTTTTGACTACGATCCCGACATGCGGGCATGAGGGTTCACGCGACCACGAAGATCCCACAAATTTGGTCACTGCCTTGCATTCGAAATTTCTATCAGAATGGATCAGCCCCGCCTTGCGGCATCCAGTGAACTCCCTAGAGCTGAACGAACAACAATGTACGCTCAACCTTATACTCATTCCGTGCATCTTACGGATTCCAAATCCATTCACCCAGGCAGGGAATAGTGTGCAGACTGCAATAACTCCCACGAGTGATTCCGGAACGGCTCACGCCAGGACGCCATTCGAATTCAAATCGGCCGCACATTTGCTGTTCATCGAGCGTGAGCGGGCGAGTTCTATCGAAGAACTCCTGAAGGCTCTCCAATCCTGTCCCGAAGAGTCGATTTTCCAGCATACGTTTCGCACTCTCGAAGAGCATCACTTTATTAAAGAAGGATTTTCAAACGATTTTGCGCATTGGGCGTATACGGAGCTGGGAGAGGTCGGATTGGGAGAACGACTAGCCAGCCTCGATGTACGAGAGTTTACATCGCTAGTCGCGCTTCGCGCGCGGCTAGTTCAAGTTGTGGACGAGTTTGGCTCTGAGAATCCAAAAGCTCGGGCGCGCACAGCTGCTACTCCGTTTTACTTCTGCTCCTCCAGGGCGATTGTTTTGCAAACTCAACGCAACGCCGCCAACCTTGTCGAGTTCATTGAGGGGCTTCGGCAAGTGAGCCTGCACTGCATCGACTATCACTTTATCGAGGCACGCCTTCGACGAAAACTGGAGTCCAATGATTTTTCCATTTGGCTCCTGAGAGATTTGGGAATGGAGCGTGAGTCCGCTCTCCTCAATCACATCGACATCTACACATCGACGCTGGAAGGCGTGCGGCGAAAAATTATCCAGATTCTTCAAAACGCAGTTCACTGAAATTGTAAGAGGCACATGCATGCAGGAATTGGGCCGTTCTAACGCGCCGCAAGCCGATACTTCCACGCCGAAGACGGAGGAGAAGATAAAGAATTCCCAAAACCAGGCCGGCACCCCCGCACCCGCCCGAGAAAGACGCAAACCGAGAATCTCCGAGATCCCACCAGCGGCTCCGCCGGCACCGCGATTGGCGGATTACGAGTCGATCATCGGCAAGTCCCAGCTCGATGAATTGCGATTTCTCGCCAGTCCCGTCCAAGGGAAAAGGGTGAAGATGGTTAACTCGACCGCGGTGGGTGGCGGTGTAGCGGAGATGTTGAATCGACTCGTGCCGTTGCTGGATGAGCTCGAGATCAAAACGGGCTGGGAAGTCATCACAGGGGGAAACGATTTCTTCGAAGTGACAAAGGCGTTTCATAACGCATTGCATGGGGGAGAGCTTACGCTGACGCAGCAGGCGCGTGATGTTTTTATGTTGCACACCGAACAAAACCGCAAGCGGATGAGTTTCGACGAAGACTTTGTTGTCATTCATGATCCGCAACCCGCCGGGCTGATCTCTTCGAGGGGTGGTAACTCCAGCTATTGGATATGGCGGTGCCACATCGATCTCTCACATCCGAACCAGGATGTGTGGGGTTTCCTTCAGCCTATGGTGGAGCAGTACAATGCGGCAGTCTTCTCATCCCCGGCATTTGCTCGCAGCCTGGCGATTCCACAGGCTCTCTTTTATCCGTGCATCGATCCTTTGTCGGAGAAGAACAAGGATCTCAACGAGCAATACATTCAGGAAGTTTGTGACAATTTCGGCGTAGATCGCTCACGTCCAATCGTCACCCAGATTTCCCGCTTCGACCGTCTCAAGGATCCTCTTGGTGTTATCAACGCCTACAAAATGGCCAAGAAATACGTGGACTTTCAACTGGTGCTGGCAGGTGGAGGCGCCTCGGATGATCCCGAGGGTGCGGTAGTGTTGAAAGAAGTGCAAGAGGCTGCTGGTGACGATCCCGACATCATCATTCTTGAACTACCCCCCTGGTCAGCGCTGGAAATCAATGCCCTTCAGCGTGCTTCCACCATCATTGTGCAAAAATCTCTGAAAGAAGGATTCGGCCTAACGGTGACTGAGGCATTGTGGAAAGCAAAACCAACAATCGCCAGCGCCGTGGGCGGCATTCCGATACAAGTGATCGACAAACATACAGGACTGTTGGTGCATTCGGTGGAGGGTTGTGCGTATCAGATCCGATATCTGTTGACGCATCCAGAATTCGGCGCTCAGCTGGGTCGCAACGGCCGCGAACACGTTAAAGAGAATTTTCTAATGACGACGAATGCTCGACGCTGGGTGATGTTGTTCCGAATTCTCTCGTCTGCCGGCACGTAGCGGACTGAAAACGCGAAGGTTGTACAGGATTCACAGTATGGATGCAAGGTCACTGCGATTCTCATAATCTCGGCAGCTATTAGAACATTCCTGAAGCTCTCGTTGCTGATTGGCGCATGTGATTTGTTCCCGTCCCCAGCGAATCGAGCGGTGAGATCGAGAGCTCGAGATATTTGTGAGCGAATGAACAAGAACGGACAGATCAGCGATCAGGGTGTGATTCGCGACGGGCCTCTCCACGTTAAGGTTCAGGCAATTTTTCCAGTAATTGAGTCTTGAAGTGGAAACGATGCTGAACTGCTCGGCACGTTGACTCCAGCATGGGACGGTGAAGAATGGTGCAAAGGATCGATGTTTTCCTGGTAACGGAGAACAGACTGTTGCGAGAAGCGATGATGCGGATTTTTGGCGAAAAATCCGATCTGTGCCTTGTAGGGGCCACCGCTCTGTCTCCTTACATTGTGAGAGAGGTTGCATCGAGCGGAGCACATGTTTTATTGTCCGATTCCGGCGCAAGTATTCTCAGTGATCTGCAGATCATTCCGGAACTGCGCACCGCCGCACCTCACCTGCGCGTGGTTCTGATCGGCATGGAGGCAGATTCCACGACGTTCGTGAGAGCAGTCCGTGCGGGCGTACTGGGATACGTGCTCAAAGATGCATCCTCGGCGGATGTCGCAGCCGCGGTACGATCGGTGGCCAAGAACGAGGCGGTGTGTCCACCCACTCTTTGCCGTACGCTTTTCGACTATGTGGCAGCTCCACAGCTGCAGGGAACCTGTCTGCAAGCGAAACATCCTTTCGGACTCACTCGTCGTGAACAACAGCTTGTGGAGATGATGGGTCGAGGTCTGACGAATAAAGAGATCGCATCACAGCTGAACCTCTCCGAGCAAACGGTAAAAAATCATGTGCACCGGGTCCTCCAGAAAGTTGGCGCCGGCGATCGCCTGGAAGCGGTCGAACTATGTCGGGTAATGGACTCTTGCTCGGCCGCGTAGCAGCCGCAGTGTGTCAAAAAAATAGTTCGTACTTCTCAAGTACTCCTCAATGCCGTCCCACTTGGTACCCATGGGACCGGGACTGTTACAGCCCATCTTTGAACCTTTAACATTCTTCACCACGACCGCATACTACGCCGACTAGGGAGTCGGTCGTGGATAAGATCCGAGTGGTGGTGGCAAACCGCCCACGGCTCATGCGTGAACTGGTCGCAGCGACGATCTGTGATCAGCCGGACATGGAGGTCGTAGGCGAAGCCCAAAGTGAAGCTGAAATCACCGAACTGGTTGACCGCTTCCGTCCCGATTTTCTGATCATTGCGCTAGAAGAACCTGATCCCCGTCCCGGTTTGTGTGGATTCCTGCTTGGTCGCTACCCTGAGATGCGCGTCCTGGCGCTCGCGCCAGAGCGAAACACAGGGATATTTTACTGGGCATTTGTGGACATACGTACGCGTCGTATTCAAACGTCGGAAGACGAAATTTTGAAAGCTCTTCGACGCATGGCCCCAGTTACCAACGAGCATCGGTCTCTTTGTTGAGTGTGAGCTCGCACGACATGGGGTAAGTGACTTGTTTTGTTGGGTTAGCTTACATGGGCCTGTAAGTGAGGGGGCGAAGCTGTGGCGGCGACTTGGATGCAGACAGAAGTGAAACCGAACATACTGGCGGCCGATCTGCCCACTAACATTGAGTATCTCCAAGAACGTTGGTATGCAGTTTCCACCAGCCCTCGACATGAGAAGTGGGTTGCATGCCAACTGCACGCTTACGAGGTTGAATGCTTCCTTCCGCTGTACAAGTCTCTTCGCCGCTGGAAGGATCGGCGCAAACAACTTGAACTCCCACTCTTCCCTGGTTATCTGTTTACACGGATCGCGCTCAAGGATCGCCTGCAGGTGTTGCGAATCCCCGGAGTAACACAACTCGTAGGTGCTTACGGGAGACCCATTCCACTTCCGGAACAAGAGATTGAGGCGCTTCGCAAAGCCCTCGCCAACGGTATGTATGCTGAATCCCATACTTGCCTCAAGATTGGTCGCCGCGTTCGCGTGAACAACGGACCGTTAGCTGGAGCACATGGCATTCTCATACGCAAAAAACAGAATTGCCGAATCGTGATCTCGATTGACGCGATCATGCGATCAGTCGCCCTGGAAATTGATGAGTCCGACGTACAGCCCCTTCCTTGAAGTCTGATCCCGACCATAAAGGCATGCGCTGCCATCATCTCAGCACACCCATTGCCGATTCGTGCCGAGTTGTACACATTGACGGAGTCGAATGGATGAAACTCTATAGCAACTTCGCGAAGA
>Ga0307478_10002892_pt1 | contig 13174 bp, 15 predicted proteins | sample atmos_gasesECM4C_2_FD_203713 | JGI IMG/M metagenome (GOLD analysis project Ga0307478, IMG submission 203713) | Hardwood forest soil microbial communities from Morgan-Monroe State Forest, Indiana, United States - atmos_gasesECM4C_05 | ecosystem: Environmental > Terrestrial > Soil > Temperate...
TAATGGTGCAGATGGTCTGGACCTGCGTTCTCTGCGTCTCAGGCAGCTACGGACAACTGCTCGACTACATCATCTTCGCCGTGCTGGTGTTTTACATCCTCACAATTGTTGGGTTGTTTGTGTTGCGCCGCACGCGTCCAGACGCCGCACGCCCCTACAAAGCTATTGGCTATCCAATACTGCCCGCGGTTTATATTGTGATGGCTCTGTTTATCGATGTCGTACTATTGCGCTATAAACCGCAGTTCACCTGGCCGGGGCTGATTGTGGTTCTGCTGGGAATCCCGGTGTACTATGCGTGGTCGAGGAGGTCGCGACGTGGCAACCCAAGTGAGTCCGCCTAAGAGCCAAGCGCCCAGAGGTAAAGGAGAAAGCAAACGAATGCCGAATCTGCTGGCAACCAAGCCGCTTAACCTGCTAATGGAAGAGGCGCGCGAGACAGGCGAACATAGCCTGAAACGTACGCTGGGAGTTTTTCAGCTCACCGCCCTCGGAGTAGGCGCGATCATCGGCGCGGGCATCTTTGTGATGGTGGGGCTGGGGGCGCAGTATGCCGGTCCGGGGCTGACGCTGTCGTTTGTGTTGTCAGGTCTGGGATGTGCGTTTGCCGGTCTGTGCTACGCAGAGTTCGCGGCTATGATCCCATTGGCCGGTAGCGCCTATACCTATGCCTACGCCACGTTGGGTGAACTTCTTGCGTGGATTATCGGTTGGGATCTGACGCTCGAATATGCCATGGGTGCCAGCACAGTATCCTCGGGCTGGTCGAACCACTTCATCGAACTGCTGAATATTTTTCATGTCAGGATGCCGCTGTGGCTCGCCTACGATCACTGGACGGCGCTGAAGACCGCCGAGAATATGGTCGCACGGCAGATTGCACAGTCTTCGGATGTCTCACTGGTGCCAGGATCGCAAGCGTTCCTCGACAAGGTGAGCGCGATCATTGCCTCGCAGTCTCCAGAGTTGCTGCAGCGGGCGCATGATCTGCTGGGCGCTCCGCACCTGTTTGGGATGGAAATCGGCTTAAATCTTCCGGCGTTCATCATCGCGCTCGTGATTACCGCAATTCTGGTCGTCGGGATCAAAGAGAGTGCGAGGTTCAATACTGGAATCGTGGTGATCAAGGTGTCGGTCGTGCTCTTCGTGATCGCACTCGGATCTCGCTACATCAATAGCGGCAACTGGGGCACGGACTGGAGTTCGTTCGCGCCGCACGGCTTCGCCGGCATCGGAGCGGGTGCTGCCTACATATTTTTTGCGTACATCGGGTTCGACGCGGTTTCGACCACAGCGCAGGAAGCCAAGAATCCGCAACGCGACTTGCCAATCGGGATGATTGCATCGCTGGCGATATGCACTGTCTTGTATATTGCTGTAGCCGCTGTGCTGACCGGCATGGTGCACTGGCAGCAGATCAACATCGAAGCGCCCGTCGCTCGCGCATTTCTCGACCGTGGCCTGACCACCGCGTCGCACATTATTACCCTGGGAGCGCTGGCGGGGCTGACCAGCGTGATGCTGGTGATGCTGCTAGGGCAGACCCGGGTGCTCTACTCGATGGCCAACGACGGGCTCTTGCCGAAGAAATTCTTCGCCGCGGTCCATCCTAAATTTCGTACTCCGTGGAAAAATACCATTCTTGTGGGTTTGTTGGCGGCGATCGTGGGCAGCCTGACGCCCATCGACGATATCGGCAAGATGGTGAACATCGGTACGCTGCTGGCATTTGTAATCGTGTCGATTTCCGTGATGGTCTTGCGTTACACCAATCCCAGCCAGCCGCGGCCATTTCGCACTCCCTGGGTACCACTAGTCCCGATCCTTGGCGTGGTCTCCAATGGCTACATGATGTACAAGCTCGGTTGGGTCAATTGGGCCCGGCTGATTATCTGGCTGATCATTGGCTTGGTGGTGTACTTCACCTACAGCGTGAAACATAGCCGAGTACAGGCGCTGCAACCGGGAGCGAGGACGAATAGCGGTGATTAGCAATTTTTACCGGTGAGTGTGAAGTCGGCGCTCGACGGAAACTGAGTTCCATCAGTTCGTTCTCACGGCCTTCCGCACGGCGCGGAGGGCTGTTTTGTTTTATATTCGTGGTCGGTATGAAAATTGTTACTGCGGAAGAAATGCGAGCCATCGATCGCGCCACCACCGAGCGCTACGGCGTGCCGTCTTTGACTCTGATGGAAAACGCAGGGGCGGCTGTGGCGGAGCATGTGCTGGCGCATTTCGCCGCGGTGCAGAAGATCGTGGTGTTCTGCGGCAAGGGTAACAACGGCGGCGACGGGTTCGTGGCTGCGCGGCGCTTGCATGAGCGGGGGAAGACAGTTCAAGTGATTTTGCTGACCGATCCGGCCGACCTGCGGGGCGATGCGGCTGTGATGTTTGGCACGCTGCCGCAGGCTGCGCTCGTTGTCCGTTCCAGCGAAGAGTTGAAGAGTGAACGAGTGCGGCTGGCGCTGGCGGCGGATGTGTATCTGGACGCGATTCTGGGGACTGGTTTCAAGCCGCCGATGAGCGGGCTTTATGCCGAGGCCATCGCGATGCTGAACGCGAGTCAGGTGCCGGTCGTTGCAGTTGATATTCCTTCGGGGGCTGACGCGGATGCGATGGGGTCTCAACAGCACGCGCAGAAGGGAATCATTGCGCGGGCGGATGCGATCGTGACTTTTACTGCGCCGCGTCCTGCCCATGTGTTCAGTTCGCTCACCGCGGGTCCGACGTTCGTCGCAGAGATCGGCTCGCCCAACCCGGCCATCGTTTCGTCGCTGCAACTCAACGTGATTACCTCGGGCGATTTTGAGGCGATGATCGCGCCGCGCGCGGCGGAATCAAATAAAGGGAATTACGGGCACGTGCTCGTCGTTGGAGGATCGGTTGGCAAAGCCGGCTCGGTTGCGATGACAGGGATGGCCGCGCTCCGTGCCGGGGCCGGGCTGGCAACGGTCGCGACGGCGAAGTCTGGGCTGTCAACCGTTGCCGGATTTTATCCGGAGTTGATGACCGAGCCTCTGGCGGAAACCCGCGAGGGCACGATTTCGGCGCATGTGGGATCGCGGCTGGACGCGCTGGTGAAAGGGAAGAGCGTGGTCGCGATCGGCCCGGGAATTTCGCGATTCCCTGAGACGGCTGAGTTGGTGCGGACTCTGGTGGGCAAGTGCGAGGTTCCCGTTGTGCTTGACGCGGACGGGCTGAACGCATTCGAGGGTTGTACGGATGAATTGAACGGGCAGGGCCGGGTGCTGGTGATCACGCCGCATCCCGGAGAAATGGCGCGGCTGTGCGAATGCTCCATCGCCGAGGTTCAAAAAGATCGGCTGGGCGTGGCGCGGCGGTTTGCTCGCGATCATGATCTGATCGTGGTACTCAAGGGGCATCGCACACTGGTAGTTCAACCGGATGGTGAGGCCTGGGTGAATACAACGGGGAATCCTGGGATGTCGACCGGGGGGACGGGGGACATTCTCACGGGGATGGTCGCGGGCTTGATCGCGCAGAACCCGAACTCCGCGCTGCTAGCGGTGTGTGCCGCGGTGCACTTGCATGGGCTGGCGGGGGATGTGATGCGCGAGACGTTGGGAGAGCATTCGCTGGTCGCGACCGATCTGCTTAAGGGATTGCCCGAGGCCTTTCGTCGCGCCCAACGATCCGCGCGTGAGAAATCTGTGACGTGGGACGGATAAGCCGACTGATCTGGCCGCCTTTCCGAATCATCTCACGCCCGCTCCGTTAGAGCATGCTTCGGGTACGAAGGAGTAGCAATGCAAAAACGCAAACTTGGAAAAAGCAATCTGGAAGTTTCCGCTCTGGGCCTCGGCTGCATGGGCATGAGCTTTTCCTATGGCCCACCCAAAGATAAGAAGGAGATGACAGATCTTCTTCATGCAGCCGTAGATCGCGGCATCACATTTTTTGATACCGCCGAAGTTTACGGCCCGTACTTAAACGAAGAACTGGTGGGAGAAGCGTTACTCCCTTTCCGCGGAAAGGTAGTCATCGCCACCAAGTTCGCCTATGAACTTAAGCCGGATGGAAGTCCGGGTTGGGTCCGGCTGAACAGCCAGCCGGAGCACATCAGGCGGGCGGTCGAAGGCTCGCTCAAGCGGCTCCGCGTCGACACTATCGATCTGCTCTATCAGCACCGCGTGGACCCAGAGGTCCCGATCGAGGACGTCGCGGGAACCGTGAAGGACCTGATTCAGCAGGGAAAAGTGAAGCACTTCGGCATGTCGGAAGCTGCCGCCAAAACGATTCGCCGCGCCCACGCGGTTCAGCCGGTCGCCGCTGTGCAGAGCGAATATTCGCTCTGGTATCGCGATCGCGAGCAGGATCTGCTGCCCACTCTCGAGGAGTTGGGAATCGGCCTCGTTCCTTATAGCCCACTGGGCAAGGGCTTCCTGACCGGCAAGATCGACGAAAACGTGAAGTTCGAGAGCACCGATTTTCGCAGCACGCTACCGCGCTTTACGCCGGAGGCGCTGAAGGCGAACCAGGCCTTGATCGACCTGCTGGGCCAGATCGCTCAACACAAGAAGGCGACCCCGGCGCAGATCGCGCTGGCCTGGCTGCTGGCGCAGAAGCCGTGGATCGTTCCAATTCCAGGAACGACGAAACTGAATCGTCTCGCAGAGAACATCGGTGCAGCGGCCGTCGAGCTTACGCCAAACGATCTCCACGACATAGAAAGCGCCGCGTCAAAAATCACGGTGCAAGGCGCCCGGTATCCCGAACACATTGAGCGGATGAGCAACATTTGAGCGGCGACACCCAGGCACCAACGAAAGGAGTGCATATGGCAGAGCGGAAGCATGTTTCGAACGACGCTCTGAAAGACCGCCTCTCCCGGTATCGTGAAATCAACCTCGGCGTAACCGGCAGAAAATCACGACGGACCATTTCACGGCCCGTTGGTTCGTATTAGAGGAAGATAAAGTTTACCTCCTGCCGGTTTATGGTTCGGATACACAGTGGTATAAGAACCTGCTGAAGAACCCGTCGATTCGGATCGATGCGCGCGGCGCCGACGCAAACTTTCAGGCCGTTTCGATTACCGATCATAAACAGGTTTCGGCGGTGGTCGAGAAATTCCGCGCCAAGTACGGAGCCGGCGACGTGAAGAAATATTATTCAAAGTTCGATGTTGCCGTTGTCGTACAGATGTAAGCGGCGAGTTGGTCTGCTGGACAACGTCAATTCTGGTCTGTCACAGTTGCGTGCATGACATCGCTAGACCAAAGCCTGCTTGAAGCTGTTCTCGACTCCTGGGACCGCAACAACACCATCCTGCTCAACCTGCTCCGCGCCCTTCCGGATGACTCGATGGAAGTCAGGGCGATGGAGGGCAGTCCATCCATCGCAGAGTTGTTCATGCACATCCACTACGTGCGACTGGTGTTCGTTTCCGAGGATGCACCCGAGTTCGCCAGAGAGTTGCCCAACGAGGAGTGGGTGGCTGAGCGTGACCGCAGTCGCATCGCGCAGATGCTGGAGGACAGCGCCAAGGCCGTGCGGGAGGCGGTTAAGGGCAGGCTCGAGGCAGGTCGCAACATGGATCTTCACTACGACCACCCCATCCTCCTGCTCCAGCACATGCTATGGCATGAGGGCTACCATCACGGCCAGATCAAGCTGGCACTCAAATTAATAGGCCGCCCCATAACCGATGACGAAGCCGGGCCGATTACGTGGCGCGTCTGGATGAACAAGTCTGCATGAACAAGTCTCGATCGCTCAAGAAATCCCGAAAACCAGGGTTGTCCGGAAGACTACCTCGTGCGCGGTAGCACGATGGTTTTTCCCGTTGCCGCGGAACGGCGGGCTGCGTCGAGGATTTCCGTCACCGTTACATTTGTTTCGAGCGATGAGAATGCGTCTTCCTTTGCTCCGTCGAGAATCACCGCTCTGAAATATGACACGGAATTGTCGTACGGGGCCGGGACGGGCTTGGCGGCGAGTTGTTGTTCGCTGTTCTCTCCCCCGCGGCGCACGCGAATGTCATTGGCTTGAACGGTGATGGCGTATCCGGTCTGGCCGTACACTTCCATATCCTTGCGGCCGAAGGGCCAGTTCCACGAGGCTTGCACAATGGCCTGGGCTTTCGGATAGGTCAGAATGATCGTGGCCTCGTCGTCCACTCGCGAATAAATTTCCGGCTTGAACCGCTGCGTGACGGCGGTGACGGTTTGCGGGCGTTGGCCATCCATCAGCCAGGTCATGAGGTCGGCGCCGTAGCATCCGAAATCGAACAGGGCGCCGCCGCCGTTGAGTTTAGGGTCGGTGAGCCAGGCGAGGAATTCCGGTTCCACGCCAATTTCTTTGGGGCCGTTGTGGCCGTCGTGAATCACCACCTTGCGGACTTCGCCCAGCGCGCCTTCATGCGCAAGATCGTAGGCGGCGTGATTGCTGCGGTACCAACTCGTCTCGTAGTTGACGAGCACGTGAATCTTGGCGGCGTGGCCGGCCTTCTCGATGGCAAGTGCATCGTCGAGGCTGACCGCAAGCGGCTTTTCCATCAGGACGTGAACCCCGTGGCGGGCGCAGATTTCGACGACACGCCGGTGATCGTAAGTATTGGTGTAAACCAGCACGGCCTGGGGATGCGTCTTGACGAGCATTTCTTCCAGATCGGTGAAGAGCAGGGAGGGGGAGAATCCGTATCGCGTTCCCGCCGCTGAGAGCAGGTGCGCGTCGGGTTCGGCGACCCCGACGATTTCAATCTCAGGACTGTGCAGCGACTGGCCGAGAAATCCGTGGACATGACCATGCACCAAGCCCACGATGCCAACGCGGAGCGGAGGATGATCCCGTGAGGCCGCGAACGAAAGCGTGGCGACGGGCAAGAGCGGGATAAATAATAGACATACGAGTCGATTCATGACGCTTCCTCCGATGAACCCCATCTGACCTCGATCAGACTGGTTGAGTAGACATGGTAAATGGGCGGAGTTCGCACCACTCGAGAATCGGCGCAGGCTAAACCTCGCCTGTCCTGCCGGACATTAACCAACCAGTTAACACTCCCCTAAGCGATTCAAAATGCTAGGGGTTGATGCGTCCACTTGCCGCACCCAGAACGGGAATCCGGACGAGGGGCTTCAGTAATCTATTACGTAACAGGGGATGGTGCGATAGTGCAATCACCTTATGACCCACTTCCCCCAAGTGCACCCATCGCGGCGCGCGGCCCGGGTCCAGCTTGGCGATTCCGTCCTGGCTGCGATCCGATTAGAGGACGGGCGGCGCACCAAAGCAAAACTCCAAACCATTTCCGTGACCGGCGGCTTGCTGCAGCTGGCGCAATCGCTGGCCCAGGGCGACTTCGTCGAAGTTGCCTTTCAGACGCAGGCCGGCCCGGTTCACGGCATGGCCGAAGTCCTAACCCCCATGCGGAAGATGGACGACGGCGTGCTGCAGCCGTTTCGCTTCGTCGCGCTGGAGGATGACGACCATCGCCGTCTGCGTACCTCGCTCGATCATGTCGTGGACAGGAAGCTGTTGGGGATGAAGACGAGCGCGTTCTCCACGTACTAAGTCGCGAGGACTTCCATCTGGGGACAGCCGCCCCCGGCTGTCCGGCGAGCCCAGCGAGCCCGATCTTCGAGGGCTAAAGCCCAATCGGAGTGGCGTTGCTCTCGCGGCCCCTTCGACTGCGCTCGGGGCAGGCTCTAGAGGGCCGCTCTTCCACGTATAGCCGCTCTTCCACATATACTGGTCGCGTGGAAGCCTCGACGAGAAGTAACCTGCGGGAGATCACAACACATTCAACCGAGGAGACGATCGCCTTCGGGCGCACGTTGACTGAGTTGCTCGCTCCTCCGAAGTTGGTACTGCTGCGCGGCGATCTTGGCGCCGGCAAGACCACGCTGGTCAAGGGAATCGCGGCGGCGTTCGAAGCGGCTGCCGAGGAAGACGTCACCAGTCCCACCTTCACGCTGGTGCACGAATATCGCGGGCCCCGAGCCAATCTCTATCACATCGACCTGTACCGCATCGACACGCAGCGCGAACTGGAAACGCTGGGACTGGATGACCTGCGCTCCGACAACAGCATTCTGCTGATCGAGTGGGGAGAGAAATTTCCCCGGCTGCGATGGGATGTGGAGATTGCCTTGGAGCGCGAGGGAGAGAACGGGCGGCGGATCAGAATCAGCAGTTAACGTTTCGTCTGGTCCGCAACGGATGAAACCAAAATCGACCTCGCGCACTTTGCCGGCGCGTTCCACTCCCGCACCATCGAGAACAGGATGGCGGCGGCGAAGAGGACAAAGATCAGATATTTCCTTCCGTTTGTAGATTGGTTCATGGCCGCAGCCACCCAATATAAGCACCGACGGTTCATCCCATGACTCCTTGTAGCCGGAAATGAACCGTTAGCAAGGCGTCGATCGCATGTTTGCCCCAGTGAGAATAGTACAAGAGTCGCCACTCCCAGATGACATCTTCCGGCCGAGCCAGATGTTTGTCGTTGAGGACGAGGCCCTCCTTCAGATCGCGGTAGATATCGGCAAGATCGTCAGCGAGGGAGCCGCAATCCGCTTCCCGATCGGTCGTCGGATTAAAAACTTGCCAGTAGAGGTCCCAGTCGGCGAGTTTTTCTTTGAGCAGGTCATAGAGTTGACGCCATTGTTCGTCGGTCATTCTCGCCCTGGGGAGGGAGGGGGATTGTTCCTCCCCTTGGGTCGCGTCGCTTTCGTCACTGGTTTCAATATTTGGGAGGCTGATGGCTTGACCGATGAGCCTTGGGAGCAGGCGATAGATTTCGGTCAGTAGTCTTGTCCTGTCGACTTTCGATGCAGACTCCACGGCGGAACAGAACTCTTGCGCGACCGCGCCAAATCGGTCCGCAACCTCGGAGTTGTTGTTGTGAGTTTCCATCATTTCGGCACACAGATCTGCCTCAGAATCCCATGATGTTATATCCGCAGTCTACGAAGATCACTTCGCCGGTGATTCCGCTGCTCGCATCCGACGCGAGAAATACTCCTGTGCTGCCAACTTCCTCCACTTCAACGCGGCGGCCCAGGGGGGCGCGTTCTTCGTGGCCCTTCAGCATGTCGCCGAAGCCGGCGATGCCGCGGGCAGCTAGAGTCTTGATGGGGCCGGCGGAAATCGCGTTGACGCGAATCTTCTTTTTTCCCAGTTCGTAGGCGAGATAGCGTACGGAGCATTCGAGTCCGGCCTTGGCGACGGCCATCACGTTGTAGCGAGGGACGACTTTCTCGGAAGCATAGTAAGTCATCGTCAGGATCGAGCCCCCGTCTTCCATGAGCGGGGCGGCGGCGCGCGCGACTGCGACCAGCGAGTAGACGCTTACATCCAGGGCGACGCGGAAGCCTTCGCGGCTGGTGTCGATGAAGTCTCCCTTCAATTCATCGGCAGGGGCGTAGGCAACCGAGTGCACCAAAGTGTGCAGTTTGCCGTGGCGTTCTTTGAGCGTGGCGAACAGGCGGGCGATGTCTTCATCTTTCGAGACGTCGCACATATAGGCTTCGGCGCCGGGCAGGGACAGGATGAGGTCCTTGGCTTCCTGCTCCAGGCGTTCATTTTGATAGGTGATGGCCAGTTTCATGCCGGCGGCGTGCAGTCCCAGGGCGATGGACCACGCGATGGAGCGCTTGTTGGCGACTCCGAAGACGACGCCGTTACGGCCCTGCAGGTCAGCGGACATGTTGGCTCCTTGTTCGTTGCAAAGGGGAAAGGATAACAGCGGAGGGCTTCGATTTACCACAGAGTCACAGAGACACAGAGAAAAGCGGGATCAATCTGTTGTTGCCGAGCGATAATTGTCGCTTCGAACCGAGCCACAATTCAGAGTGGCAATTCAGTTTTTCTCTGTGTCTCTGTGACTCTGTGACTCTGTGGTGAGTTGTTTTATTTGATCGCACCGACTTCTTCGATTGCGGCTGCCGTCCCCACCGGCCAGCTAGCTGCGATGAACGACATGCCATACACAACCGCCAGGATCGCGAATGCGCCAACCAGACTCACATTGTGCGCGACCGCGCCTACAGCCAGGGCGAGCACGAGTTGCAGGAAGGTTCCGGCGAAGTAGAACGCGTTTTGCACTCGGCCCATCAAATGTTTCGGGACCATCTCCATAAGACTGGTGTTTATAGCGACGCCGCCCAGGCCGCGCGCCGATCCCATGACGAAATAAATCGAAATCGCGAAGATGAGAAAGGGCGCAATCGGCGCGCAGACCACGCACACCGAGAGCATCGCCATGGAGAACGCGACCGTGCGCCGGCCGCCCAGCCACGCGATCGCCTGCGGGGCGTATAACGCGCTGAGAAATGCTCCGCCGCCCCATCCCATATTCAGCCAGCCGTAGCCCTTGGCTCCGGCGTGAAAAACCCGGTCGCTGAGCGAAGGCGTGACCACGACTCCGGTCACCATGGCTCCCAGAAACAATGCCCAACTGATTCCGAGCAGGATCACGGCCCGATGATCGCGCAGAAAGTGCAGTCCCTCGCGCATCTCGTGCCAGAAGCGTTGCAGCTGACTTTCAGCGGCGAGAATGTCAGTTTTCAATTCCTCTGGTCGAAGCACGACGTGACGTCCCTTGCGCACCGCGAAGTAGCAAAGGAACGAAACCACATAGGTAGAAACGTCGATCAGCAGCACGCCGCCCAAGCCGATGTGGTCATACATGAAACCGACAAGTGACCCGGCGATGAGCCATCCGCCCTGCACGCCCGCTAAGAGGAATGTATTGGACTGCACGAACTGGCCCTCGGGTGTGAGTTCCTGAATCAGCGCGGTGATGGTCGGCCAGAACATCCAGAATCCGGCGGCCACCAGCGTATTCATCAGGTAGAGTTCCCAGACTTTTGCGCGGTGCTGGAAGGCCAGAACCGCGACCACGGCGATGACGATGCCGCGCACCGCATCGAGCCACATCACCAGGCGCCGGCGATCTTCACGATCGATGATGACGCCGGTGAAGGGCAGCATCAGCATGGCGGGGACAGTTTGCAGAACGGCGAACGTGCCCAGCGCGGTTTCGGAATGCGTGGCCTGCAGAATGTACCAGGCGACGGCGGCCGAGTTCATCCCGCTGCCCAACATGGAAATCACGTTGGCGGCGAAGACGAAACGCAGCGGTCGCAGGCCTAGGATGGCGCGCATCTTTCTACTTTAGCTGAGAGCCGCGCGGTCCGGCATTAACCACCAAGGACACGAAGGTCCGGGTAGGCAAACAAGGATGAGTTTCCTTCGTTTCCTTTTGTCGTGGATGTTAATGGTGGTCGAGTTTGGCGAAAGCGATTCGTATCAGGGCATCGCTTCAGCGGTGCCGTCAGCGCAACAGAGTCGGACGGCTTTAGCCGCTGAGTCTAACCACGGCAACCCCCAGGGGCTGAAGCCGAAGCGCAGGAGCGCAACCTCGTGGCACGCCTGAAAGGCGTGCCCTGATACGAAACCTTTATAAACTGCCGCAGTGCCTGGAGCCTTTGGCCTTGCGTGCAACGGCGTTCGGCGCTAGGATTCGCCTGCTGTTCTCGCGTACATCTCTCGTACATCGGAGGCGGGCTATGAAACGCTGCAGCGCTTGGCTGATGCTGGCTGTTTTTTTTCTCTCTTTCGCCGCGGTTGTTCCTCAACTGAACGCCCAGGTCGATCAGATCCAGATTGCCGCGGGCACTGACGAAGATCACGCGCTGCAAGCGATCTCCAACGAGCAGGATGCGCAGAAGAAGCTCGCCATGTATCTGGAGTTCGTGCAGAAGTTCTCCGCGAATCCGGCGGCCACGGCTTACGGGAACTGGCAAATCGCGCAAGCCTACCAGGCGACGGGCGACCTGCAGAAGTCGCTGGACTATGGCGATAAGGCGCTGGCGGGGTCGCCCCACAACCTGGAGATTCTGGTGTCGCAGGCGACCGTGGCGCTGCAGGCCAAGAACTACGACAAGCTGATGGACTACGCCGCGAAAGGCGGCGAAGTGTGCCAGTCGATCGCGAAACAGGCCAAGCCCGCGGACATGAGCGCCGAGGATTTTGCCAGCAAGATAACAACTGAGAAGGAAGCCGCGCAGGGCAGCTGCGATTTTCTGGAGACTTCCGGCTTCAATGCCATCGCCGGGGAAGCGGATCCGAAGGACCGCATGGCGGACATCGACAAGTTCACCGCGGCTTTTCCCGACTCGAAAAATTCTGAGAACGTTTCGAATTTCGCCCTCGATGCTCTCAGCCAATTGAAGGACAACGCGCGCCTGGTAGCCTACGCGGAAAAGACTTTAACGGCAAACCCTAACTCTCTGCCCGCGTTGCTTCTGCTGGCGAATTTCTTCAGCCAGGATTCCAAGCCTGGCAGCGCCGCCAAGGCGATTTCGTACGCGCAGAAAGCAGTCGATGTGGCGAAGGCGGATGCTCCGGACGCGGACAAATCGCGAAAGCTCTCGGCGGGGGTGGCGCACAGCGCGATCGGGTGGGCTTATCTTAATCAGCAGAAAACCGCGAGCGCCATTCCCGAGTTGAAGACCGCATCGGCCCTGCTCAAGGGGCAGGACGATCAGCAGTACGCCCGCGCCATGTATGGTCTGGGCTTCGCCTATGCCAAGTTGAACAAGCTGAGCGAAGCCCGCGACGCTCTGACCGAGATTGCGAAGACGCCGGGCCCGCTGCAGGCGATGTCGCAGGAACTGCTGACCAAGGTCAACAGCGCTCGGGCGAAAGGACAGTGAGGTTTTCGCTTCCGTCAAAGGGCTTTCACCATAGAGGACAAAGGGGCTTCTCTGTGGAACTCTGTGTCCTCTGTGGTTAAGGGTTTGATTATTTTTCCGGTTTGACGAGTTCTTCGGAGAGCACCTGAGCCTTCCACGCCAGGGTGCGGGCGCGCTCGAGATCGCCGGCCTCGACGGCAGCTTTGGACTGTTGGATGAACTGGCGAGTCTGGTTGACCATTTCCTGCTGATTTGAGGTGAGCGGTTTTCCAGCAATTTTCTTGAGATTTGCTTCCGTTGCGTCCAGCATTTGGTTGGCCGTGTCCCGCTGGGTGGAAGTTTGGCCGGGGGCCGGGCCTCCGGCTAACTGAATGCTCGGTTCCGAAGTTCCTCCCTGGCGCACAATCACCTTCGGCGGCGGGCAGTTCGTCGAAGGACCTGCAGTCGCTGGCGCTGGAGCCGTTGCGGGAGCGGGATCTCCCGGGGCCGACGTGGAACCAGAAGCAGCC
>Ga0307478_10002893_pt1 | contig 13173 bp, 12 predicted proteins | sample atmos_gasesECM4C_2_FD_203713 | JGI IMG/M metagenome (GOLD analysis project Ga0307478, IMG submission 203713) | Hardwood forest soil microbial communities from Morgan-Monroe State Forest, Indiana, United States - atmos_gasesECM4C_05 | ecosystem: Environmental > Terrestrial > Soil > Temperate...
TCAGCCACGACTGCCATAGCACGACCAGGCCGGTCGACCAGCGCAGAAACGGGAGCGCATAGTTCCGTACAGTGGCGGTCATCGTTAGCGCGCCGGCTTCCTCGATGCTTTTGGTTCTGGGCGCCGGCCTTCCTTCAGGCGGTGGCTGGCCGTCGAGTCGAGATCGAGCCCATAGAATTTCTTCAATTCGCGAATACGCTGCAGCGACTCCGAACTGAACGGAGTTTTTCCGTCGAACGCGTGCAGCACGATGCCTTCGAGCAAATCGCCCAGCGTCATGTCGTGATATTCCGCAAAGGCCTTTAGTACTTTCAGGATGCGCTTTTCCAGGCGCACGCCCGTTTGCACCCGTTCGATGAGCAGAGAGGCGTCTTTATTTATTGGTACCATGGTACCAAGATACCAACAATTTGCCTTCAGTGCACGCTGAAAATAGGGTGCCCTTGGCATTCCGACCACGGACTGTTTACCATGTCGGTCGTGACTCGCGAAGCGACCATCGATTCCCGGCAAGAGATCTTGCGCACCGCCGCCCGTCTCTTCCAGCAGCGCGGCTATGACGCGACGTCGATGAACGACGTCGCGGCTGCCCTCAAACTAAGCAAGGGCGGTCTCTACCATCACTTCCAGAGCAAGGACGAGATGCTCTTCCACATCATGAATCACGCGCTCGACATCACTGACGAGCGAGTGGTGAAAGTTGTCCGCGGGATCCAGAGCCCCGAAGAGCGGCTGCGTACTCTAATTCGCCTGCACATCGAGGTTGTCTTGAGCGTGCGCGACCGAGAGATCACGGTGATGTTGCACGAGAACCACCCGCTGCCGCCGTCGCTACGCAAGCAGATCAACAATCGCAAGAAAGACTACATTCATTTCGTGGAAGGGTTGATCGCAGACGTGCAGAAGCAGAAAGGCTCGAAGGGGAGTGTCAGCCCACGGGCCGCGGCCCTCGCCCTGCTAGGCATGATCAACTGGATTTATCAGTGGTATAAGCCCGAGGGACGCCTGCAGGCGCAAGACCTCATCCCGCAATACACCGAGATCCTGTTTGCGGGAGCGTTTTTGTGAAGACCTTCTACGATCTCCCGACGATCTCGGCTGAGCGCGCGCAGGCGGGGAAGTCGTATCAGGAATTCATGCGTGTACCTGCGCTGAGCGTTGGCGTTTACGTGCTGGCCGCCAGCGCGGCCGACCCTCAACAGCCACATAACGAAGACGAGGTCTACTATGTCGTGCGCGGGCGCGCCCGCATGCGCGTCGCCAGCGAAGAACACGTCGTCAAAGCGGGCAGCGTGATCTTCGTTCCCGCCAAGGTCGAGCATTGCTTCTTCGATGTGAGCGAAGAACTCGAAGTCCTTGTGTTCTTCGCACCAGCCGAATCCCAGTAAACGCCCTTGATGGACTTCACCATCGCAACGATGCAACCGGCCGACTGGCCCGCCGTCGACCGGATCTACCTCGAAGGCATCGCGGACGGCAACGCCACCTTTGAAACGGAATCCCCGGGCTGGGAGAACTGGAACGCGGCCCACCACCAGCACTCCCGGCTCGTCGCCAAAGATAACGGCCAGGTAGTCGCGTGGGCGGCACTCAGCCCCGTTTCCAGGCGACGCGTCTACCGAGGGGTGGCCGAGGTCTCGATTTATGTTGCTGAATCGGCTCGCGGAAGGGGAATCGGCAAGTCGCTGTTGACCGAACTCGTTCGACATTCCGAGCAGAATGACATCTGGACGCTGCAGGCCGGCATTTTTCCGGAGAACGTCGCCAGCATCGCCGTGCACAAGTCGTGCGGATTTCGCGAAGTTGGTGTGCGCGAGCGAATCGGACAAGTCGGCGGTCGATGGAGAAGCACCGTTCTCCTCGAACGCCGAAGTCCAGTTGTGGGGAATTAACCAGAGCAATCCCCAGTGTTCCCCTGTGCCCTCTGTGGGGGAAGATTTTGCTTGTCAAGCCCCCCAAATCGCACTTTTCCACGCAACTCTCTCACCCATCACGAAATATATTTCCCGCCCAGCTGTCCCATTCACCCTACGCAAATTGCTATTCTAAAGTTAGAGCCAGAGATGGAAACGATCCGTGTGACCCGGGCTTAACCACGCGGACGCTTGCCGGACTCCGACCCGAGGGAGTCGTACCGGACATCTGAGCGGCCGGGCTCCTCCCCTTTCGAGGGGGCGTTAGCCGCAGTAGAAGTGATCACTTCGTGTCACTTACGAGTCTAATCATAAGGATGGACTCGTAAGTGACCAAACTAACAGAAATAACAACGAGTATCCTACGGAGGCGTTACAGAATTCTGATTCCAAAGATTCGAAAGAGCGCTGGCTAACGCACCTGCTTACCCTGCGACCGCCGTCTCTTTCGACGGGATCCAGTAAATCTCTTCGCGCAAGAATTCCTTCGTGAATCCGATCCGCTTCAGGATGCCCTTCCCGTGCTCGATCATCTCCGGATGGCCGCACAGATAGCCAACACCATTTTGTGCGGTAATTCCCCACTGATCGGAGTACTTGCGGATCAGCTCATCGACGCGGCCGACCTCCCCATTCCATTTTGGGTCGTCCCACGGGCGGCTCACGGTAGGCACGTATTTGAGCCAAGGCGCTTCCTTGGCGTAGCGCTGCAACTCGTCGACATATCCGAATTCCCACGAGCGGCTGGCGCCGTTCAGTAGGAAGAGTTGATGATCGCCCTGAAACTTGCCTTCTTTCCAATCCTTATAGAGGGTTCGTACAAAGCTCACAAAGGGAGCAACTCCCGTGACCGTGCAGACGAGCAGATGCTTCTTTCGCCCGCTAATCGTGTCGAGCACGAACCGGCCTTTGGAGGATTTGCGCATTAGCAGTTCGTCGCCGGGCTGCAGCGCGTAGATGCGAGGGGTCAGTTCACCATTTGGCACCAACTCAAAGAAGAATTCGATTTCGTTCTCGTAGGGCGACGACGCAATCGAGTAAGGCCGCTCGGAGCGCTTCTCTTCTCCCTGCACACCGAGAGTGGCGTACTGGCCGGGGGTAAAGTTGAATGCGGCGCCGGGGTTGATGCGGATCATCCATAGCTCAGGGGCAAAGTCGATCCGCTTGGTAATCTTTGCCCGGTAATGCTTGTCATCGGGTGGAGGCATGTGCGTTTTTCCCGGGAAATCCCAGGGTCTCAGAGAAGTTGACATAATTACAGAAACACGAAGCAAACGGAAGACCAATCAATGGTGGCGGGTTCCAGTGATTAGTACACCATGACAAAGCTAGAACGCGTCCCCGATGGTGCCGACCGGTTCGGCGGATTCCGTGTGGGCGCCACGTAACTTCTCGACATCCGCCTGCGTGTCCGTCCAGGCTTTCTTATTCCGCTTGGTCCAGATCGGTGCATCCGGGTTAGCGTAGAACGCGAGAATGTTCTGCTGCAGTCCCGGGGTTAGATGTTCAAAGTTCTTCGCGGCCAGCTGGCCGAGCAACTTCTCATAGGATTTGTCGGTGAGCTGATATTCGCCCGCCTGCGTTTCGCGGCCAGTGTCGAAATCCTTGTTGGGCAAGTGAAGGTCTTCGATCTTGGTCTCATGCAGAAGGTGGCCGTAGTCCTGCACCGTGTCATCGACGCTCTTGATGTACATGTCTTCGGTGCGTTGCGTCGGAATTTTGAAATTTAAAGCGCTGAAGGGGCCGACCTTGGGTACGAGTCGCAGAAAAAAGGCAAGAATCCTGGTTCCCGCGCCCGGCCGCCGGTAGCTGGATCCCCACTCCTTCTCATATTTTTTGCGCGACAGGTAGTACAGGAACTTCTTCTTGTTGAAATTCGGCGTGTCCTTCACGATCTCCTGCTTACGGGCCAGCAGAGCCACTCGGGTCATCTCCGGAATTACGGTGCTGATCGCGCGCCGAAACGTTCCGATCGCAAGATCGGGATCGCCGAAGACATCGTGTAAATGCAAGCTATAGGTTTCGAAAAAAGATCGATCGAGCAGGTCCTTCGAAATTTCGAAGCCGATGAAATCGTGGTAGCGGTCCGAGGTGTAACGATTTTTCGCGACTTGCACCATGTCGAACCCGAATTCGGTGCGGATATGGGCTTTCGGATCGTCCGCGTAGGTCGCGCTTTGTCCGAACTTTCTGCCGAGCTTCGGAAACTCGATCGTGACCACGCGGTTGATCGTGGGATGCCCGCCGTTGTCGGCGGCGTAGTGAGAGAGGGCGCCCAGCGCGAAGGCATATTCATCCAGGGTTGCTGATTCCTTGATGAGATTTACCACAAAGTCGCCGCTGCGCACGTAGTGGACAAGATCGCTGAAATATTTGTTTCCGAACGGGTAGTACCCCATGTCCTGTACAACGGAGCCACCGTACGCGTAAGCGTGCGCCTTAAGCAAATCCTCTTCCGTCGCAGAAGGGAAGCGCTTCTTCAACATGGGTTGGATCTGATCCTGCCAGAGCAGGTCGACAATCTCTTCGTGTGTGAGTATCGAGTAGGCGGGAGAAAACTCCGGCGCACCGATCAAAAAAAGAAGGCAGACTGCGACGCGCACAACACTAGCCGCAGTCCCCGTCTTTGCTTTCGAGTCCGTCAGTCGCATTCCCGGATGTCCGCCGAACCAAGCACCTGAGATGCGAGCGCCCTCGCCTGCGTCGGACTTTATTTCCCGAGAACCAATACCACAAATGTGTCGGGAAGTATGGAAGGACGCGGGTGTGGACGGTCTGGAGTCGGTGCGGGCGGTGGACCGAAGTTGGCGGTAACCGTGAAGACATTGTGCGTTTTGCTGTCGAGAGCCATGGTGCGCGCGCCCTTCTGGGTCTTCACGTTTTCCGCAACGCTGAATTTGTCCGGGGACTCCTCGCGCACGACAGTGAGCACGCCTTCTCCGCAGGAAGCGAAGGCGAGTCCAGTTCCGTCGTCGAATGCAGTTGCATCTACACCGTCGCCGATCGGCAGAGTCGTGATGATCTTCCCGTTGTCCGCGTTCACAATCGGCATCTTCTTGTTGCCGCAGCCCACAAACAGGCGCCGGTTCTTCTGGTCCATCGCCAGCCCGCTCGGCTCATCGCAACCGGGCAGATCCCAGCGCTCTTTCACCGCGAGTTTCTCGGCATCGAGGGCGAAGAGCTGATTCTTGTCTTCGAGATTGACGAACACCGTTCCCTTCCCGTCGCTGGCCGCGAATTCGGGTTTGCCACCCAGCGGGATGGAGCCGACGACCTCGCCTTTGGCGGCGTCGACCGCAGTCGTATCCTTGCTTCCGGCATTGAAGGTAAAGATTCGCTTTGTCGCGGGGTCGTACAGGATGGCGTCGGGCCGCGTGCCGACCTTGATTTTGTTCAGCGTTTTCAGGCTCTGCAGGTCGAAGACGCTGACCATATTTTCGCCGCCGTTGCTGGTGAAGCCCTTGCCGAATTCGGGCGCGAGCGCGATCCCATGGACGCCGGGAGTGTCGGCGATTTCGCCAACGGGTTTCCCGGAGTCGGCATCGATCACGACCACTTTCGTCGCACGCGAGATATACAAACGGCGCGCATCGCTGTCGGTTTTTAGATAGTCCCAGCCGCCTTCACCGCCGAGTTTCCAGGTTTGAAGAAGTTGATAACCAGAGACCGCTACGGCTGCGGTCGCGACGAGCATGATAGCCAGGATTGCGGTCACAAAAGAACGGCGCTGAGACTTCATACGCACCTCACAGGACGTCGGAAGAATTCGGACGGCAACAGACTAGAGATTGATTCTGAAAAGAGTCTGAGTTTTTCGGGCGGGAGCATTTTATCCTTGCCCTCCGCTTCCAACGTATAAATCCGAATGAATTCCTGGCGGACGGTGTCTCTGCAAAAACGATTTACTATTGCGTTTTTGTCCGCTACCTTAACACTCGGAAGGACGCCACCCACATGTCGATACGCTCGTACTCCCCCAGGGTGTACTGGTACGCACTTTTACTCTCTGTTTTAACTCTCTCGATCGCAGTCAACGCCCAATCTAAAGCCAAGCCGAAAACCGTCAGTGGGCTTTGGATGAATCCCAGCCTCTCGCCTGACGAGCGCGCCTCGCTGGTACTCAAGGAGATGACCCTCGACGAGAAGATATCCCTTCTTCATGGAACTGGCATGGAGGCGGGTCTCGGACCGATAAGCCCGCTGCATATGTACTCGAATGGCGGCGCCGGTTATGTCGTTGGAGTTGCGCGTCTCGGGATTCCGGATATCCAGATATCCGATGCCGCCTACGGCGTCCGCCAAAGCGGACAGAACGGGCGCTATTCGACGGCGCTGCCGTCGAATCTGGGCGCGGCGGCGAGTTGGGACCTGAAGGCCGCCTTCGAATATGGAGCGCTCATCGGACGGGAGCTGCGCGATCAGGGCTACAACATGTCGCTCGGCGGAGGCGTCAACCTGACTCGCGAGCCGCGCAATGGGCGGACGTTTGAGTACATGGGGGAAGATCCCATCCTTGCGGGCAGCATGGTGGCGCAGCTGATCAAGGGAACGCAAGCGCAGCACGTTATCGGAGACATCAAGCACTACGCCCTGAACGATCAGGAGAGTGGACGCAACGCCGTCAATGTGAACATCGACACGCGCTCGATGCGCGAGAGCGATCTGCTGGCATTCGAGATCGGCGTGCTCAAGGCAAATCCTGCAGCCGTCATGTGCTCCTACAATCGTGTCAACGGCGATTACGCCTGCGAGAACAAATATCTCCTCACCGACGTGCTGAAAAAGGACTGGCGCTACCAAGGCTTCGTTCTTTCCGACTGGGGCGGCGCGCACAGCGTAGAGAAAGCCTCTGCCGCAGGTCTCGATCATGAAGAACCGGGCGAATTGTTCTATGGCGACGCGCTGAAGAATGCAGTGCAGGCGGGGAAGGTCCCGATGGCAGAACTCGACGATCACGTGCACCGCGTTCTCCGGTCCATGTTCGCCAGCGGGATCGTGGATGATCCGCCGCAGAAAGGCGTGGTTGATGTCTTCGGCGGCTTCGAGGTCTCGCAGACGATCGAGGAGCACAGCATCGTCTTACTCAGGAACGAAGGCAACCAGCTTCCGCTGGTTTCGAGCGTGAGCAGCATCGCAGTGATTGGCGCGCACTCCGATGTTGGCATGATTTCCGGCGGCGGTTCGGCGCAAGTCGATCCGCCGGGCGGCAACGCGATCAAGCCGCCCGGACAAGGTCGCACCAAGTGGCAGGACGAGATCTGGTTCCCCACGTCGCCTCTGAAAACAATCCGCGCGCGCGTGCCACAAGTGAAGGTTCAGTACGATCCGGGCACGGATCCAACGGCCGCCGCCGCGGTCGCCAAATCAGCCGACGTCGCGCTCGTCTTCGCGTATCAGTGGGAGAGCGAAGGGATGGACCTCCCGACGCTCGGTCTGCAGCACAACCAGAACGAACTGATTTCGGCCGTGGCCGCAGCTAATCCTCACACGGTTGTTGTCCTCGAGAGCGGTGGTCCTGTGTTGATGCCATGGGTGAACCAGGTGAGCGCGGTTCTGGAGGTGTGGTTCCCGGGTAGCCGCGGCGCGGACGCGGTGACGCGGGTTCTTTTCGGCGATGTGAACCCGAGCGCCAAGCTTCCCATCACCTTCCCCAAGAGCGACGATGATTTGCCTCATCCCACCATCGTCAAGCCTCCGAAGGAGTCGGTTCCCGATGAGTCGAAGCCGGACCACTGGAAGCAGGTTGCCAAGGGCTTGTCGGCGTTTCAGGTCAAGTACGACGAAGGGTTAAAGGTCGGTTACAAGTGGTACGAGGCCGAAAACAAAGCCGTCCTGTTCTCCTTCGGCTACGGCCTCTCCTACACGACGTATGCATATTCGGGCCTGAAAGTCACGCCAGGCGACAAGGTGAGTGTCTCGTTCACCCTGCAGAACACCGGCAATCGTGATGGCGAAGAAATCGCCGAAGTCTACGTTTCGCTGCCACCGAACACCGGCGAGCCGCCGAAGCGTCTGGTTGGATGGAACAAGGTCGCGCTCAAAGCGGGCGAGAGCAAGGAAGTCATGGTGGAAGTCGAACGAAAGTTTCTTTCGATTTTCAACGTAGACCGCAATGCTTGGCAGTTGGTCCCGGGCGAATATGCCGTGATGGTGGGCGGTTCGTCGGAGAGCCTGCCTCTGCAGACTTCCGTGAATCTGCAATAGGTCAGGTGAGCGGATTTTCCTCGGCGTCTCGGGCGTGAGCGTCGGCGTGATTCGTATCGCTGTTTTCGGCGCGACAGTCCATGCCACTACTAGCGCTGCACCCAGAAAGCACTGCGGCGAGATACCAAGGCCATTGGCCTACTTGAGAGAGCGGGCGCTCTCCCCGGCCCCTGGGGAGGGACGTCAGGGTTGAGAGAGACTTCCGAAAACTAATTCCGCCTCGATGCGAGGCCCAATGCTGGGAAGTCCGCCCAGGGTTCTGCCTGCTTACTCCGCCATCTTCGCTACATGCACCGAGAAGTTCGTCTTCGGCAGCAACGACGTGAGCTCGAAGGCCTTGAAGCCATCCCCCGCAACTTCTGTGTGCCGGTAGACGCCGGGCTCGCTGTCGATGGTTTCGTGTCGGCCGTGCAGATCCGAAAGAAAAGCTTGCGCGGCCGCTTCGCTCGGCTGTCCTCCCTTCGCCCGCGTTACGATCGCATCGGTCGCATACGAACGCACAAGCTTCGGCCAGTACTTTTCCAGCAGACTGGTGCTCGCGAAGATGTCCGCCCAGACGATCTGCCCATTGACCGCGACCACCACGCCGACGGCATTTTTCTCGCGCAGCTGTTTGATGGTGCTCTCGTATTGCTGCTCGATCGGACGTGCCACCGAATCGACTTTGGTTTGTACTTCGTTGTTTTGCATCACCTTGGCGTAAGAAGTGGTATTCGAAAGCTCTCTGGTTGCCGTGGGGACACCCGCAGCCTCCACCTCAACGGTGACCGTCTGGGTGGAGCGGCCTACCTGGTCCCAAACCTTCTGCTGATTCTTGTCGGCCATCGCGCTGCCTCGTACGGAAGGAGCCGCCATCACGCTGCTTGCGGCGCCCGGAACGAATTTTGCGCTCGGGCCGACCCATCTTCCCGGCTCAACACAGAAAACATCCAAATCGATCGAGTCACTCTCCGATGGAACGATCCGATCCTTCCCGATCACCCGATCCTGTTTCCCGCCGGTCACGATCTCGCCCGCGAGCAGAAGAAGCGGACGCTTTGAATTGTTCACCAGCACCAGCTTGTTGACCTGCGCGCCATCGTGCACCGGATACTGCGGCTCGACATTCGCGTTCGGATGCCTCGGACGAATCATGCCGCGAACGTTGCCAGACTCGGTGACCTCGACCTCTCCCGATTTCAGTCCTTCATCCAGCGTGAGAAACTCCTTCGTGTCGTGCGTCGACGAGGCGACCACCGGAAACACCGTCAGGTTCCCATGCCGGATCGGCGGCAGCACTTTGTAGTCGGTAGTGCCGCCGACTTCGCCCGCCTGGGCCTGGTATTCCGCCCCAACCACCCAGCCAACCACAATCGTCAGAATGACGAATCCCAAGAACAGTCTCGTAGTCATTTTGTCCTCCCGGAGCCAAGCGACACCGCGGCGATCGAGCGCATCCTACCTTTGGGCGCCCTTGCTTCCGTGGTTGCTGGGGGAACGGAAATTTCCTCCTTCCTTGCATTGAAAAAAATGAGTAGCATCGCGAAGAGCGGCCACTATTGATGGATCGCGCCACCCAATCCGACGTCGCTTCACCGGACTTGCTTACGATCGCGAACGAGTTGCACGCGAAATGTTCGGCGCGGCAATTCGGCCTCGAATGCAACGATCTGGCGCGCATTCTCGACGAAATCGTCAGGAAATTTGCTGCTCCGCAAGATCCCGCTTCGCTGCGCGAGTTTTGCTGTTCGCTCAAGATTGAGGAACTGGTTCTCGCCCGCGCCTGCGCTGCCGGGAACGAGCGTGCGTGGGAAACCTTCATGCTCCGCTATCGCGAGAAGCTGTACGAGATCGGCTTGCACATCACGCGCGAAGATTCCGCCGCTCGTGATCTATCCGACTCCATCTACGCGGAGTTGTACGGCACTGCTGCCAGGGACGGACATCGCGTTTCAAAGCTCGCGTCCTATACTGGGCGAGGCTCGCTCGAAGGCTGGCTTCGCACAGTCATGGCGCAGGAGCAGGTGAACCGCTACCGGCGGCGGAAGCGGATGGTCAGTCTTGAGGAAGAGACGGAAGAAGGTCAGCAGTTCGCGAGTGCAGAAGCCGAACCCGCGACCCCCGTCGATCCCCGGCTCGAGACGGCGACGGACGATGCTTTGGCGAGTTTGCCTTCCGAAGAGCGCTTCATCCTGGCGGCCTATTACCTGGATCACCGGACATTGGCCGAGATTGCCCGCATGCTCTCCGTGCACGAGTCGACCATCAGCCGCAAGCTCGAAAAGCTGGCTAAGTCCTTGCGCAAGCAGATCCTGGCGGGACTCGCCCGGCGCGGCATGAGCCGGCGTCAGGCCGAGGAAGCATTGGAAGTCGATGTGCGGGATATTGGCGTGAATATACGTGCGCGGCTGGCGCAAGATTCTGCACCTCCCGCGTTCCATGAAAAGAAGGTGGAAGCCCCGGCCGGGGACGGAAGTGGCTGAGATTCAATGTTGTAAGGGATTTCGTGGAACGCCGCGCAAAGATAAGCGCTGCGAAGGGAACGAGCCAAGAACCGAGAGATGACCGATCTGCCCAAAATCGTGCGCGAGCGCATGCGGGTCGCTGTGGCCGGGGATCATCCGGACCCCGACGCGCTGACCGCGTTCGCCGAGCAGGCCCTCCCCGAGCGCGAACGAGCACCGCTGCTGGAACATCTCGCTCGTTGCGCCGACTGCCGCGATGTGCTGGCCCTCGCCGCGATCCCGCCCTGCGGAGTCGCCACGCAAATTAAAGACACCGGAGTCGCGCGAAAGGCTCCATGGTTTACTTTCCCGGTATTGCGCTGGGGTGCGCTGGCGGCATGCCTTGTGATCGTGGGGGCGGCTGTCCTGATGCATCGGGACGAGAAGCTCGCATACACCACCAAGGACGTACCGCAGGCAACGGCTCCTGCATATGCGCCGGCCGAGAGCACGCGTGCTGACTCTGTACCTGCCAGTTCCTCCGAGACCAAGACGAAGACGCTCGCCAATGCAGAGGTGCCCGGCTCTCCTTCTTTGTCTGCCGCCGTCCCTTCCTATGCCGCTGCTCCTTCGAAGGTCGCGCGCGAAAAAGCGCTGACCGCGATTGTTCCTGCTCCGAAGCAGGCGTACAGGTACGTCCTTAAACAGCCTGCCGCGCCCACTGCTTCCGGTGCGAACCCTGTCGCAAAAGACCTCCGAGACGACCGCCAGATGGATCTGGCACGTGGCGCCTTTGCCGGTGGCATGAGCAGCGGCATCGCTGCACCCCCTTCGCCTCCAGCCCCCTCTCCAGTTGTTCCGACACCGGCGAACAAAAATGTCCCCGTACCTCACTTGACGGCCAACGCCGAGAACTACGCACAAGCCAGCGAACCGCTCGCGCAGATGGTGGACGCGGTGAACGCGGACGCCGATAAATCCGAAAAAAAGGTCGAAATCCCCGGACGGGCGAAGACCGCGGCTGCTCCTGCGTCGGCAGCGCTCGCCGTGGCACCGAGCGATGATTTCGAGTTGCAAAAAAGCGTCACTCCGGCTACCGCCGAGGCGGCAAAAACAAGAAAGGGAGTTGCGAGATCTGCGTGGTCCGAGGGCCTGCGCTGGAACATTTCCTCCGATGGACAGTTGCAGCGCTCCGCCGATTCAGGCAAGTCCTGGCAACCCGTGACGGTGGTGCAGGGCGCGACTTTCCGGGCGCTCACGTACAACGGTCCCGATATCTGGGTGGGGGGAGCCGCGGGTTCTCTGTATCACTCGTCCGACGCCGGCGGCCACTGGACTCAAGTCAAACCGGTCGCGAACAGCGTTTCTCTGAGCGGCGATATCGCAGCGATTGCTTTCACCGATCCGCAGCACGGCAAGATCACTACCACGAATGGTCAGACCTGGGACACCAGCGATGGTGGCCAGAGTTGGATTCAACAGCCGTAGACTCCGTTCCGGCATCTCGAAAACCTGCCATGAGATTTGCGGCGTTTACATCGCTCCTTGCGCTGATTTGTGTCACAAGCGGCTTCAGCCAGAAGCCAGGTGAGCCGTTGCGGCCGGAATGGTGCCGCGAACTGCCGCGTGCCGTTTACAAGAACTTGACGCGCGTCGATGTTCGCAGCAACTGGTTCGAGGTCTATCGCATTCGTCCCGGTGTGTACGCGATCTACGAGCCGCATCAGTTTGAAGAAGTCATCTCGTACCTGATCGTCGGTCAGCGCCGGGCATTGTTGTTTGACACCGGGCTGGGTGTTGCCAGTATTCGCGGCGTTGTTACGCAACTGACCGCGCTCCCCGTTACGGTCTTGAACTCGCACACCCACTTCGATCACACCGGAGGCAACGCAGAGTTCTCCGACATCCTCAATGAAGACACGCCTTTCAGCCGCAAGAATGCGGAAGGCCAATCGAATATCTATTCGCGTGACGCTCTGGCCCCGGAGCGTATCTGCGGAAGTCTCCCCGCCGGCGTTCGGCCTGAGGCTTATGCGATTCGTCCGTGGAATGTCAGCCGGCGCATTCCCGACGGCGAGCACATCGATCTGGGCGGCCGCCATCTCGAGATTCTTTTCACGCCAGGCCACACCCCGGATTCGCTGTCGCTGCTCGATCGCGCGAACGGACTGCTCTTCACCGGCGACACGTTCTATCCCGGGCCGATTTATCTCTTCACGCCCGAAACGGACTTCGCGGCATACACCAAATCCGTGGCGCGCATAGCCGAACTCGTACCCCGCTTGAAGTTACTGTTGCCCGCTCACAACGTTCCCGTTGCCGAACCGGATTCGCTCGTCCGCCTTGAAGCCGCGGTAAACAACGTCCGATCGGGCTCCGCAAAATTCACGGTAACCGAGCGCCATCGCGAATACGCCTTCGATGGATTTTCCCTTTTGCTTTCAGAGAAGTAGCAGTAGCCGTCGCTTCCGGGTCGAAAATCGGCGCTGGTTACTTTAGTGAGACTCACACCCGTTACCCCGTGTTCAGACCGAATTACCTAAGTGACATTTACACTCCGAGCCAGCCGACGTATTCTCCACCTCGTGGTTTGGCAGTTCTGGGGGAGGGCTGCCGGGGCGTCCTGAGCAATC
>Ga0307478_10002894_pt1 | contig 13169 bp, 10 predicted proteins | sample atmos_gasesECM4C_2_FD_203713 | JGI IMG/M metagenome (GOLD analysis project Ga0307478, IMG submission 203713) | Hardwood forest soil microbial communities from Morgan-Monroe State Forest, Indiana, United States - atmos_gasesECM4C_05 | ecosystem: Environmental > Terrestrial > Soil > Temperate...
GAGCGGGAAGCCCGCCAATTCACGGACGCCAGCCGCGGCACGCTCGAAGAGCGGACCGCGGAGCTCGAACGCTTTTCACGGGAATTGCAGGGGCGCGTCGAGGCCAGCGCCGGCGAATCGCTCGAAAACTTTCGCGCGCAAATCCACTCCCATCTCGAGGCCGGCATCGCGGAAGGGCGCGGCGCTCTGGCCGGCGAATTCGCCACGGCCATGGACATCTATCGCGCCGAACGCGAAACGCAAGAGAAGGAATGGGCCGAAAACCTGGATCGCCTGAGCGCGGAATTCAAGGAAAAATATCAGGAGCGCTTCGAGACGGCCTGTGATTCCTGGATGGCGTCTTCGGTGCGCCGCCTCGACGAGCAGGGCCACGCTGCCGTGGAATCACTCGTGAGCGAAACGGGCCGGGCGCTGCGCGATTCCTGCGCGATGATTTTCGGAGCCCTGGCGGAAGCCCTCGGCGAACGCGCGCCAGGCACCTCTGGGGTGGTCGCCTTCGCTCCCGCGCCGGGCCGGGAAGCTATCGAACCACCGCCGCCTCGCAATGAATCCGCCAGCGACCAACTGAGCGCTTGACGGCTTATTTCTCTCCCACAATTTCACGCACGGAACCGGCCACGTGGGCGATCTGCTCCGCGGTCAAACTCGGGAACATCGGCAGGCTCAGCACGCGTTCGCAGGCGCGCTCCGAGTGCGGAAAAATCCCCGGCGGGTAGCCGAGGGAGGAATACGCGGGCTGCAGATGCACGGGCCGGGGATAATGCACGGAAGTCTCGATCTCGCGCTCCCGGAGTTGCGCGATCACCGCGTTCCGATTGCTCACGTAAATCACGAACTGGTGGTACACACATTCGTCGCGCGGATCGTCCACGGGTATTTCCAGCCGCGCGCCCGCGAGCAGCCGACGATACTCCCGCGCGATTTCCTGGCGCCGGGCGGTCCAGGCATACAGGCGGCGCAATTTGATGCGCAGCACAGCGCCCTGATATCCCTGCATGCGGTAATTGAAGCCTACGAACTCGTGCTCGTAGCGCGCCGTCTGGCCGTGAGAGCGGGCCGCGCGGGCGAAGCTGGCAATCTGGTCGTCGTCGGTGGTAAGAGCGCCTCCCTCGCCGCACGCGCCTAGATTTTTCGTCGGATAGAAGCTGAAGCCCCCCGCTTGCGCCAGCCCTCCCACGCGCCGTCCGCGGTAGCGCGCACCGTGGGCCTGGGCGGCGTCTTCGAGGACGCGCACGTCGTGGCGCGCGGCAATCTCGCGGATCGCGTCCATATCCGCGGGCCGGCCGTAGAGGTGAACCGGCATCATGGCGCGGGTTCGCGGCGTGATGGCTCGCTCGAGAACCCGTGCATCGAGGTTGGCCGTCGCGGGGTCTATATCCACGAAAACGGGCACCGCGCCGCAATAGGTGATCGCCTCGGCGGCGGCAACGAATGTATTGGGGCTGGTGATGACCTCGTGCCCCGGCTGGACGCCCAGCGCCAGCAAGCCCACGTGCAGCGCTGCTGTTCCCGAGCTGAGCGCAACGCAGTGCCGCGTGCCGCAGAAGTCCGCAAACTCGCGCTCGAAGGCTTCGACCTCTTCTCCCAGAACGTAGGCCGAATTTTCGCCCACACGGTCGAGCGCGGCCAGAATTTCGGCGCGCAGCTCCGTGTATTCCGCCTTCAAATCAACGACCGGCACTCTCATGCTGTGGCCCTCATTGGTGCGGAGAGAACTTTACTGTAGGCAGCCCGTGACGACAAGCCCACCGTCCAAGCCCGCGCGGTTTGCGGCGGCCTCCGGATACATGGATTGCTGTAGCCCGCAGCCCGGGCCCCGTACGGGACCGGAATTTTTACTGGGCGTGGGGACATTTTACCCGCAACGCCGGACCGAAGTCTAACCGTGTCAATGGTTTGAATTTGGTTCCTGGCGTGCCCTGCATTAGAGGGTCAGGGGAAGGAAAGCCGAGGATCCCTATAGGGGATTGAGGGCTGGGCCGGCTTCCTTCCCCGGGCCTATCTCCCCCCGCTAGCGACTTCTTTACCCCTCCTGAATTGCGGCGGGGGGTGTGCGTCGTTTCGTTGCAAACCGCACGAAAGCCTTCACTTAAAAAAGATTTCGGATGGGCCTTAAAGTCGGGGCCAAACTCGTGTAAATTTATAGGGAGTCATCCCGAAACCGAGTTGGGGCGTGGTCCAATTGGTAGGGCACCTCACTGTTAATGAGGACGGTGTTGGTTCGAGTCCAACCGCCCCAGCCAACTCTTCCGCCGGGGATTTCCCAGGCGCATTCCGCGCCGGCACGCGCGCTAATCCTTAATGACGGGGAAGCCGGCTTCGGTCCAGCCGCGCCAGCCGCCGTCCATGGAAATCACGTTGCGGTAGCCCATCTTCTGGAGATTATCCGCGGCGAGCGCGGAGCGAAATCCGCCGCCGCAATAGAGAATGATGGCCGCATCCTTATCGGGGATGGCCCTTTCGATGTCGCGTTCGATGATGCCTTTGCTCAGGTGAATCGCGCCGGGAATGTGGCCGCGCGCCCATTCGCTGTCCTCGCGCGTATCCACAAGAATTATTTTTTCGCTGGCGTCGAGCCTCTTCTTGGTTTCGCGGAAATTCTCTTCCTTGATGCGCTTCTTGGCGTCCTTCACCAGGTTCAGAAAACCTTCCGGGTGATCCATGGCTTCGCCTCCGTCGCTGTTTTCATACCCAAAAAAAGTAGCACAGGCCTTGCGCGGCGAAACAACTCATTTCATGTCGCGCCAGTTCGGCCCCACTTTCATATCCACGAGCAGCGGGACGCGCAATTTGTGCGCGCCCTCCATCACTTCCTTCACCAGCTTTACCAGCCGGGGGATTTCCCCTTCCGGCGCCTCGAACAGCAATTCGTCGTGCACTTGCAGGATCATTTGCGACTCGAATCCGTCCGCCAGCCGCCGGTCCAGTTCAATCATCGCGAGCTTGATGAGATCGGCCGCCGCGCCTTGCATCGGCGTGTTCATGGCCGTGCGTTCGGCGAAGCTGCGCAGATTCGGCTGCGGCGAATTGATTTCGGGTATCGGCCGGACGCGTCCGAAGAGCGTCCGCGTGAATCCAGTCTCGCGGACTTCGGCCACCTGTGCGTCGAGAAATTTCTTCACGCCGCTGTAGCGCTCGAAATACGCGGCGATGAATTTCGAGGCCTCTTTCGGCTCGATGCCCAGCTCCTGCGCCAGGCCAAATGGGGAAAGCCCGTAAATCACGCCGAAGTTGATCACCTTGGCCGCGCGGCGATGCTCGGGCGTCTGCGCGAAGGGCGCCGCGCCGAACACTTCCTGCGCCGTGCGCGAATGGATGTCCTCGCCGCGGCGAAACGCTTCCACGAGCACAGGGTCCTCTGAAAGATGCGCCAGGATGCGCAGTTCCACCTGCGAATAGTCTGCTGAAAGCAGCAGGCGGCCCGGCGGGGCCACGAACGCGGCCCGGATTTCGCGTCCCAGCTCGGTGCGAACGGGAATGTTCTGCAAATTGGGGTTCGACGAGCTGAGCCGGCCTGTGGCCGTGCCCGTCTGGCTGAAGCGCGTGTGCAGGCGCCCTGTGGCGGGATGGATGAGTCGCGGCAAGGCGTCGGCATAGGTGGATTTCAGCTTGGCAAGCTCGCGATATTCGAGCACTTTCTTGGGCAGATCGTGCAGCAGCGCCAATTCATCGAGCACTTCCGCGGCGGTCGAGCGCGCCTTGGCGCGGCTCCTGCGCGGCGGCTGCAAATTCAATTTGTCGAAGAGGACTTCGGCAAGCTGCTGCGGCGAACTGATTTTGAACTCGAACCCGGCGAGCGCGTAAATGCTCTTTTCGAGCTTGGCGATCTCTTCCTGCGCCTTCGCGGAGATTACGCCCAACTCCTGCGCGTCCACAAGAATGCCGGCGGCCTCCATGCGGGCCAGCACGGGCGCAAGCGGAAGATCAATCGTTTCGTAAAGCGAAAGGAGGCCCTGCTTTTCGACTTCCGCGCGCAGCACTGGCGCGAGGCGCACGAGAAAATCGGCGCGCTCGCCCGCCGCTCCGGAAAGCGTGCCATTCAGATGCCGGAGCACGACTTCGGGGAACGCATGGTTCGACGTCGTGGGCCGCAAAAGATAGGAATAGAGCATCGTCGCGTCGCGGATTCCGGAAATGACCTTCGCATCAGCCGAAGAATCCGGAGCGCCCAGGAGATGAACCAGCTTGGGATCGTGGACGATCTTGCGCGGCTTCGAGTCGGAAAGCCATTCCTTCATCGCCGCGAGCGCCTTATTTTCGGCGTCGTTCGCGGCCGTGCGCGCCTCGCCCGGCTTCGCGGACACTTCAATTCCGACCACGCGACTCCCGAAGCCCTGCTCGTCCGGATCGTCGGAGTCGAGCGAGAGCCAGAGCGACGCATCCTGGCCGCGAGGAATCGAGCCAAGAAATTTTCGCAGCTCGGCGGGTGAATCGAGGGCTGCATAGTCCGTGTTACGGCCGCCAGCGACAGGAGCGAATTCGCGGAGCAGGGAAGTGAAGCCCAGCTCGGCGTAGAGGCTCCGCAGCGCGGCCACGTCCGGCTCCTGAATTCGCAGCTCCTTGAGCGAAAGCGGCACCGGTGCGCTCGTGGGGATGGTGGCAAGCTGCTTGCTCAGCCTCACGAATTCGCCGTATTTCTCGAGCGCCTCGCGGTAGCTCGCTCGCTTCACTTCGCCGGCATGCTTCAGCGCTTCTTCGGCGCTGCCGTACTGCTGAATCAATTGCCGCGCGCCCACTTCGCCGATGCCCGCCTTGCGCCGCTCGCCCGGTACGGGCTTGTCGTTCGGATCGCGCGCGCCGGGAATGTTGTCAATCGAATCGCCCATCAGCGCCATCACGTCCGGCACTTTCCCCGGCGGAACGCCCATGATCTCCTCGACCTTGTGCGCGTCCATGACGAGATCATTCTTGGCCGGATTGAGCACGCGCACCCGCCCGCCGACAAGCTGCATCATGTCCTTGTCGCTTGTGACGATGAAAACATCGAGATCCTGCTTCGCCGCTTGATGCGCCAGCGTGCCGATTACGTCGTCCGCCTCGTATCCGGGACATTCGAGAATGGGCAGCCGCATGGCCTCGCAATAACGGCGCACGAAAGGGAGTTGCACGCTGAGATCGGGCGGCATGGGCGGGCGCTGCGCCTTATACGCCGCGAAAAGCTCGTCGCGAAACGTGGGCGCGGAGACGTCGAATACCACGGCGGCGTAGCCGGGCCGCAGCTCTTTGTGGTTGAGCAGCCGCCGCATCATTGTGGCGAAAAGATAGGGCACCTTCGTGGGGATTCCCGCCGCAGTCTGCAAGCGGTCCATCGGAGCGTAAAAGGCGCGGAAGATGTAGCCCATCGCGTCAACCAGGAAGAGGCGTTTGGGGGTTGAATCGGGCATGTGGATTGGCTTCGCGCCGCCGGAAATTCTTCCCAATTGGCGAGCAGAGGGCGAGTATAGCAGACCAGGCGTGGTGCGACCGGGCCGCTTCCGCTACAATCGCGGCGCAATCGTCCGCGGAGAAATAAGACCGCGCGAGAGGAACAATTTTTCATGAGCCTTCCGCAACGCTGGCGCGAAATCTGCTCCGGCTTCGAGCGCCCCTTCTGGGTCGCCAACTTCACGGAAATCTTCGAGCGCCTGGCTTACTACGCCACGAGCGCGGTCATCGCCATCTACCTCAGCGAACAGCTTCATTTCTCAAGTGAGCTTACGGGGACGCTCCTGGGGATTGCCGGATTCGTCGTGTATGCCTTGCCGATCCTGGCCGGGACGTTGGCGGACCGCTTCGGTTTCCGCCGCGCCCTGATGTTCGCCTATCTTGTGCTGTCCATCGGTTATTTCTTGCTGGGATCGCTCGCCGCACCGTGGATGGAGCCCCTCCGCGGAGCCATCGGCGATAAGTGGCTGGTCCTCACCCTCCTGCTGATTCCGGCGCTCGGGCCGGGGGTGGTAAAGCCGTGCGTCGCGGGAACCACAGCACGCGCCTCCGCCGAAAACGTCCGTTCCCTCGGCTACTCGATCTACTACACGCTCGTGAACATCGGCGGCGCGCTCGGCCCTCTGATGGCCTGGCTTGTCCGCAAGCGATTAGGCCTGGGCATCCCCGCTGTGTTTCGCACGGCCGCCTGCTGCGCCTTCCTGATGTTCTGGGTGACGCTTTTCTTCTATCGCGAACCGGGACGGCCAGGCGAGGTAAGAGTGGAAAGAATTTCGAGTGCGCTCAAGAATATTTTCGTTGTTTTAGGCAATCTGCGCTTCGTCGTCTTTCTTCTCATCTGTTCCGGCTTCTACGTGGTCTTCTGGCAGGTATGGATTACCATGCCGATTTTCATGCGGCGCTACGTGGATGCAAACGCGGACGTGGATCGCATTCTATCCATCGAAGCCCTCACCGTAATCTGCCTTCAAATTGTCATCACCTACGCCACACGCCGCATGGCCGCCGTGCGCGCCATCGCGCTGGGCTTCCTAATCTCGGGGCTTTCCTGGATCCTTCTCGCCGTGCATCCGGCCATGTCCACGGTCGCGGCGCTGCTGGTCGTGCTGGCGCTGGGCGAAATCACGCAAGCTGGGCGCTACTACGAGTATTGCTCCCGCCTGGCGCCGCCGGCCCAACAGGGGCTCTACATGGGCTACGCCTTTCTTCCCATCGCCATCGGCTACGCTGTCGGAGGGCCGCTGGGCGGGTACCTGCTGCATGAGTTCGGCAGCGTGCTCATGCGTCCCGCACGAATGTGGTGGGTGATTTCCGCCATCGGAGTTCTTACCGCGATCCTCATGTGGCTTTACGACAAGATCGTGAAGCCGCAAGCGGCAGCCGCTTCCTAGCTCGTCTTGGCGCGGAGATTCGCAAGCGCTTCCTCGGTCGAAATCAGCCGCACGCCGCGCGCCTGCAATTCCTTGAGCGTTCGCCGGCCCGCCTTCGGATCGAGCGCGGCAATCGCATCTTCCACCACCGCAACCTTGCGCCCGCGTTCGGCAAGCCCCTTCGCAGCAAGCCCCACGCAATATTCCGTCGTCACACCAAACACCACATACTCCGCGCCGCCGCCCAGCCGCTCCACCAGCGCCCCCGCGTGAGGATTATCGAACACGTCGAGCGTCTGCTTTTCGATCACGACCTGCTCGCGATTCAGAACATCCTCCGGCAACTGAAACGACGCGTCGTTCGGAATCCGCAGCGCATTCTCCGCCATCCCTTCCGCAAGAATTCGCGCGCCCAGAGTTCCACGAATGCAGTGCCGTGGAAATTTCTCGAATTCCGGATCGTTTGCCGTATGCGCATCGCAGCTCGACACCAAGAACACGCGTCCCTCGCGCGCCGCTCCCGCCAGACGCCCGATATTCGGAATGATTGTTTCGGCGCCGGGAACGTACAGCCTTCCTCCAGGCAGCATGAAATCCACCTGCGCATCCACTTCCCAGAAAATAATTTTCCGCGGAACCATATCTCCCCGTCTTTCCCGCGCTCGCAGCTATTTCACCGCCGTGTGCCGCACGCGCTGGCGCACCTGATCGAGCATATTTTCCAGCCTCTTGCTGTATCGCACGGGATAGACCGCCGCGCGCCCAATCTGCCGGTAGCGCCGCGGCAGCCGCGCAAGGCCCGCCGCGCACCGCTCGCCCAGCGCGCCGAGCGATTCCGCCGGAGCCACCCGCCGCCCGCCGCGCATCACCTCCACGAGCAGCGCTTCGGCGCCGTTTGCCGGCTCCTCCTCGAGCGCCACTTTGTCGTACGCAAATTCCCCGCCCGCGCGCGAGTGACGATACACCTGCTTGCGCCCCGGATATGTCACCTTCGCCTGGCTGAATTTCGCCGCCTCGCGCACTTTTCCGCCGCGCTCCACTTCCACCAGCTTGTAAATCAGGCTCAGTTGCGGCGCGTCCGCCGGCGTGGCCAGCGCGGCTCCCACGCCGAAAGCGTCAATCTTTGCGCCACGGCTCGCGAGCCTGGCGATTTTGTATTCGTCGAGATCACCCGACGCGAACACCTTCACGTCCTTCCATCCAGCGCGGTCGAGTTCGCGCCGCACCCAGCGACTGTCCCGCGCGACGTCGCCGCTATCCAACCGCACGCCCGCCGGCTTCCGGCCCATGGCGATAATTTCCTCGATGGCGTTGCGCACACTGTATGTGTCGAGCAACAGCACGGAATCCTCGGGAAACGCGGCCAGAAAATTCCGGAACGCTTCCGCTTCGTCCTCGTGCGCCATCACCCAGGAGTGCGCCTGCGTGCCGTAAATTTTCATCCCCAGCTGCTGCCCGGCCAGCACGTTCGACGTCCCCGCGCATCCGCCAATCGCCGCCGCGCGCGCGCTCCAGATGCCCGCCTGGCTTCCGTGCGCGCGCCGCGCTCCAAAATCCACGATGGGACGCCCCGCTGCCGCCGACACCACGCGTGCCGCCTTGCTCGCGATCATGGTCTGATAGCCCAGCGCCGCGAGCAGATACGTCTCCATGATCTGCGCTTCGATAATCGGCGCGGTCACGCGCAGCATGGGCTCTCCCGGAAACAGCAACGTCCCTTCGGGCACGGCCCACACGTCGCCGCTGAACCGGAATTTCGCGAGGTAGCTGAAAAACTCGTCGCGAATGCCGCGGAATACGCTCAGCTCGCGCAAGTAGGCGATTTCGTCCGCGGTGAAGGTGACGTTTTCGAGGAAGTCGAGCGCGGGGTCGAGCCCGGCGGCCACCAGATAATTCCGGCGCGGGGGCAGGTGTCTGGCAAAAAGCTCAAACGTGGCGCGCGCGTCGAAGCGCGTCTGCCAATATCCCGCCGCCATCGTCAGTTCGTAGAGATCGGTGAGAAGGCCCGAATATTCACGCATAACGGCCTGCTATTCTCGACGCCGGTCCGCCATGGCAATGCTGTCGCGCGAGTCTGCTTGGGGAAATGGCGCGGCATTGCGCCTGCGCGCAATGCAAGCTACGCCCCGCGCCGGAGTTCTCTCCGCGTGCCGCGGCGCCGAGCGTATGAAAACACAAACCCCCAGGCCTGCGTCGCATTCTGCGGGACCGGCCATGCCTGGGGGTTTGTGCCGCGAAGCCCTGCGTTCGCTCGCGCTACTTCAATACGGCGTCTTTGAACGCCTTTGCCGCGCGCAAGCGCACTACTGTCTTCGCCTTGATCTTGATCGCTTCGCCCGTTGCGGGATTGCGGCCCATGCGCGCCTTGCGATGCGCCTTCACCGCGCGCCCGATGCCGGGGATTACGAACTTTCCTGCGCTCTTGGCTTCCTTCACCGCCAGCTTGAACAGCTCCTCGAAGAAAGACGCTACCTGCTTCTTCGATACCGGCTTTTCGGGAGTGCTCACCTTCTCCGCCATGTGCGCAATAATCTTTGATTTGCTCAAGGGAGTTGCCATCGAATTTCTCTCGCCTCCTCAGGTTGTGATTGCTTGGGGTCCCGGTGTCCGGGATACCGCGGGGAACTATAGCCGTCCCGCCCGGTGAACGCAAGTGAAAACGCCAAAAAAGCCCGGTAAATCGGGACTTTCCCGATTTCGCTCCGACTCCCATTTCGGCAGTTACTGCATGTCCGCCAATCCTGCGTAAAAGAGCGCCACGGATTTGATCCCGCCAAAATAATTTTCGAGCGCGATGTGCTCGTCCGGCGCGTGCGCATTCTCATCCGGCAACCCGAATCCCATCAGCGCGCACGGAATTTTGAACGTATCGTGCATCTGCGTCACGAACGGAATCGAGCCGCCCTCGCGAATAAACACGGCACGCTTCCCGAACCCCGCTTCCAGCGCCTGGATGGCCTTCTGAAAAATCGGATGCGTGTACGCGGCGACCCACGGCTTGCCCGTGCTCAATACTTCGAATTTTGCGGTGACGGTTTTCGGCAGCAGCTTGCCGATTTGCCGCTCGACGAGTTTCGCAATCTTCGCCGGGTCCTGATTGGGAACCAGCCGCGTCGAAAATTTCGCGTAGGCCTTCGACGGAATCACCGTCTTCGCGCCCTCGCCCGTGTATCCGCCCCAAATGCCGTTCAGCTCGAGCGTCGGCCGCGTCCAAAGCTGCTCGATGATCGTGTAACCCTTCTCGCCGCCGAGGCCGGGCGCGCCCACCGTTGTGCGAAATTCCTTTTCCTTCCAGGGCAGCGATGCGAGCGCCTTGCGCTCCTCGCGCGAGAGCGCGGCCACATCGTCGTAGAACCCCGGTATCGCCACCTGGAAATTCTTGTCGTGCAGCTTGGCAATCGTTTCCGCCAGGATGGTGATGGGATTCGGCGCCGCGCCGCCGAAAACTCCCGAGTGCAGGTCCTGCCTCGGCCCCGTGATTTCGATCTGATAATAATTCAGGCCGCGCAGCCCGTAGGTGATCGAAGGCACGCCCTTCGCCAGCATGGACGTGTCCGACACCACGAGCGCGTCCGCCTTCAGCCGTTCGCGGTTTCCGCGCACGAATTCCCACAGATTCACGCTTCCCACTTCCTCTTCGCCCTCGATCATCACCTTCACGTTGATGGGCAGCTGCCCAAGAGTCTTTCGCAGCGCTTCGAGCGCCTTGATGTGGATGTGTACCTGACCTTTATCGTCCGCCGAGCCGCGCGCGAACAGATTGCCGTCGCGGACCGTGGGCTCGAATGCCGCGCTGGTCCACAAATCCAGCGGCTCCGCCGGCTGCACGTCGTAGTGCCCATAAAAGAGAATGGTCGGCTTTCCTTTGGCGCCCAGCGATTCCCCGTAAACCAGCGGATGCATGTTCGTCGGCGTGATGGTCACATTATCCAGCCCCGCCCCGCGCAGCTGTTCGGCCACCCAGCGCGCGGCCCGCTCGATGTCCGGTTTGTGCTCGCTCTGCGCGCTCACGCTCGGTATGCGCAGAAACTCCACGAGCTCCTTCAGATGTTCGTCCCGCCTGGATTCAATGTATTCGATCAGTTCCACTCATATCTCCTGCACGCGATTTGTTCTTAGCGACACCCAGAGCCATCTTAGCAGGTGAATTGCTATGGCAGGGCGTCGCCTTTCGCAAAATCCGGCGATGCCACCCTATGGCGCGAACATTGGCTGCTTAAAACCAGAAGCGGAGCCGGCAAAACACAAATGAGAAAATCTATTCCGTGCTGCAAAACCAAAAGAAAAGCGAACCTACACCCCCGACCATGACTGCTACTTTGGGCACGCTTCGATTTCGCGCCGTTGACTCCGACCCGCGTGCACTGCACGATAGTCCTTGGCGCCATGAACACGACTTTCACCAGTACCCCGCGGCGAAGTTCACGCGTCTTCACGCGCATCCTCGTGAGCGCGAAGGGCAGGAATTCCCAGGGCCGCAATTTCCGCGAAAGCACCGAAACCATCGTCATCAACGCCCACGGCGGCCTGCTCTATCTTCATGCTCCGCTCGAACTGGGCGCCCAGCTCCTCCTCGCCAATCCGATCACCGAAGAGGATCAGGAATGCCGCGTCGTCTATGTGGGTGACACCTGCGAAAAGGGCACGCGCATCGGCGTCGAATTCCTCTCTCCCGCCCCTCACTTCTGGGGCGTCGAATTTGCCCAGCCGGATTGGACCGCCCGCACTTCTCCTTCCCAGCCCCTTCACTAAAGAGCGTTTTCTTTGCCCTCATAAAAGGGCAAATAAGTAGAAGTCGCCTTTACTCAATGGAAAAAAACGATGCGGGCCTATTCTAATCGCAACAAAATCAGGAGGGTCTGCAAGCAAAAATCAGCCCGATGTAACGCCTGAAGGGATTTCACGAATCACAATTCACGGATCACGAGTCACTCGCCACTAGCCACTGAATCCTAATGCCCCGCGCGGGCCTCAAGCGGCGGCCCCGAATAGTGAACGAAAGGGAATTTTGTGGTAAATAGGTGCCATTCGATGAAGACTCGGCGAGTCCTCGGTCTATTTGTCTTGATTTTTTCCTGCCACGGTATTGCTCGAGCACAAATCGTTATGGAAAAGAAGGTCGGGGACCGGACAGTCATGTGTACGCACACCGGCCTGTTTAGCGAACTCGAAGATTGCGGCGCACGCGCTAACTGGTATACATACGTTTTCGTTGGCTTGATTTCCGCGGTCACTCCTGCCGAAAACTACGAAAAGGAAATTCAAATCGTTCCAGAGGAGGTTTTTCTGGGCGCGCCAGTGACCCCTTTGACGGTGTTGACCTCGCAGGCGGACTGCCTCCAAGACCTAAAGGTCGGGGACCGATGGCTTTTCTACTTGCGAGAGGAAAAAGGCAAGCCGATTGTTCTGGACTTCTATGGGAATGACAGCCTTCCCGTCGCTGATGCACAGGACCAGATTGCCACTCTCCGGCGTCTCAAAAAGATCGGTAGCTCCGGCATCCTGAGAGGACAGGTCGTGCGAGGATGGCCAAACGAAAGAAAGGCCGTCCGGGATGCACATGTAATTGCGAATCGGCAATCGGATAACAAAAAGTACGTCTGCATCACAGGTGCTCACGGGCGTTATGAATTCCCGCCTCTTCCTCCCGGCAACTACAAGATAACGGTGCAACGGATCAGATCGTATCAGCCCGACGACGCGGAGGTCGAGATCACCGGTGGAGTTTGCTGGGATCTGACGCTCTCGAGGTCTTCCCACGCAGAGGTTGGGGGACATGTGAGGCGGTCCGATGGCACGCCTATTGCGAATGTAGACGTTGTTCTCATGAGTGCAGACAACACGTCCTATGAGACAATGCAAACTGACCAAAACGGGCAGTTCATGTTCGATGAAGAGGCACCCGGAAAATACGTTCTTGGATTGAATTTTCCCCCCAGGCCTGATTGGTTCAACGGTGGGGGTGGGGGCGTTGGCGTGCGAATTCCGCCTGCCTCTGTATTTTATCCTGGTGTGCCGGACCGATCTAAAGCGCGCGTTATTCGCCTAGCCACTGACGAGAAGCTAGAAAACCTCGACTTCATGGTTCCAGCAAAGTAGCAAAGAGGAGTACGGTTGCGCTGTTTTGCGAAGGGCTATAGGGCGCCATAGCAATTCGAGCGCTACGATAGCTCTGGGTTTCGCTTGCGAAGAAACAAACAGAAAAAGCACGGCGGAATGCCGGCTAACGGCAAGGGCTACAAACCAAGGCAATGACGGTAAATCCTATGCGCGGGCTTCGAGCGGCCTGCGCCCCACGATCCGTCCGGCGACGATCGTCGCCACGGGCCCGCCGCGAAACTCGCGTCCGTCGAACGGCGTATTCCGCGACTTGCT
>Ga0307478_10002895_pt1 | contig 13166 bp, 12 predicted proteins | sample atmos_gasesECM4C_2_FD_203713 | JGI IMG/M metagenome (GOLD analysis project Ga0307478, IMG submission 203713) | Hardwood forest soil microbial communities from Morgan-Monroe State Forest, Indiana, United States - atmos_gasesECM4C_05 | ecosystem: Environmental > Terrestrial > Soil > Temperate...
CCGACCTCGAAACCTTCTTCGGAAACTTCGTGGCGCGTTCCCGCGTGAAAGAAGCCGTAAACGCCCTGCTGTCAGCCCGCGAACTGAGCTTCGTCCACGTCAGCGGAAGATCGATGCTGCAGATCACCCCCGCGAGGGAACCAGCCGTAGCTTCCGTCAGCCCGCATCGTTCTGCGAAATAAGCCGCGCGAAGTAAGCCGCGAGGCCCGATCACCCGGCCTTCTTGACTTGGTAGCGGTCGCAAATTTTATTCGCCGACTCCCAAACGCGGTCAAACTCGCCCAAACGGTAGACGATAACCCGCCGCGCCAGCGCATAAATGATTTCTTCGGATGCCTCATCGATTTGTACTATTGCAGACACGACTGTCACCTCCATCTCCCCGAGCATTTAGACCGCTATCTTCCGTCCGAACTTGCGGTTCACGAACACCTTGTATTCATTTTCTGACCAGCCTGAGTCGACGATAGTGTGATAGGAAATCACCCACATGGGCGCTGACGTCGATTCATCAGCCCACACTTCCTCGATCCGCAACCTTCTCCGCGCCGGTGGCTGCGGATTACGCCAAACGATTTCCAGCATGACAACCCTCCCTCGCCCGTCCGGGCTTGCAACCGGACCGCCGCATTACAGGGAGCAGGTTCGCTCCACTGTGCTCTGCGTCACCGCACCGCCTCTGTTTCCTGGCATCGGCAGAGCGTCTACACTTTCACAAATGCCTTCCAACGTATGCACATTTGACGCAGCACTCGACCAGAAAGAGTGCTCACAACTGTCATATCTTTGTTAAAGGATTGTCTTCAGAACCTGACAAAGAATGAACCTCCGGCGCATGCCAACTGAACGCCGCAATCTCCCCACCATGTACAATCGTCTACTCGCAGAATGAACCACCACTCTCCACGCGGACTGATCATCGCCATCGACGGCCCGGCGGGCGCGGGCAAGAGCACCATCGCCTCCCGCCTGGCGCGCAAGCTCGGCTATGTCAATCTGGAGAGTGGCGCCATGTACCGCGCCCTCGCCCTGAAAGCCATCGACCACGACATCTCGTTCGATGACGAACCCGCGCTAGTAAGACTGGCGCGGGAATCACGCATCCAACTCGAGCCCACCATGGGCGGAAACCGAACCTTGCTCGATGGGCGCGATGTTTCAGAGCGCATCCGCGAGCGCGACGTCACCGAAGCCGCCTCGCGCGTCTCCGTGCATCCCAAAGTGCGCGCCTGGATGGTGGCTCGTCAGCGGGAAATGGGCGCGGGTGGCGGAGTGGTCATGGAAGGTCGCGACATCGGCACAAAAGTCTTCCCCGACGCCGACCTGAAAATCTTTCTCGACGCCGACCCGGTAGTCCGCGAGCAACGCCGCATGGAGCAGCAGAAGATCAAAGGAGAAGTAGCCGCCAGCGTAGCCGCCGACCTGCGCGAACGCGACCACCGCGACCGCACCCGAGCAACCTCCCCGCTGCAAGCGGCCGCAGACGCAATTGTCATCGACTCCACAAAGTTGGGTGAGGATGAAGTGCTGGCGCGAGTGGAAGAATTGGCGGTTTCCCGGCTCAAAAAATAGTTGGCGCTGATTGTGGTTCCGGCCTTGCGGTGCCTTCAGATCCAGATGAAAAAAATTACAGATCAAGATTTCTTAATTCTCTTGAATCAGTAACTTGCGAGGTCTCGATCTGCGATGAATCTGACTAAAATCTTGAATCGAAAGAATTTATCCGCAAAATATTGGATTGACTGGGCTTAGCTGTTACTACTCGGTTGTCAAAGAGCGCGTAGAGATTTGGATTCAGTATGAGCCGAATCGGGAGTGAGGCGCAAGGTTAGATGTCACAACGTGGCTGTGGATTTCCTGATTGAGGTTGGGTGGGCTGGAAGTGAAGCATATCGGCGGGGCCGCCTCAGAAAACCAAGCCCTCGCAAAAGGACGCAGTGTAGCACCGGCCTCAGCTCAACGTCCGAAGGCTCTGGCGGGTCGATTCTACAATCGACCTGACTGCCGCACGGGTGTCTTGCTGATCCGATCCCAGCGGCCACCTGAGCTGATACAACAGATCCGCTGCCAGCTCATCTTGCTTATCGGGCAGAAGCTCCGAAGAACAACGCGTGGATGCCCGTATTTTGTTGGCCACCGTCGACCCAGCTTCGGATGGCAGTCCGAAGCCCTCGCCATACGGGAGGTAAAAGGCGTGCCCAAAGACATTGGCCAAGGTCGCTTCGATCCGTAGGTCGCAGCTGACGGCGTGCGACTTAACAAGAGCCGCAGCCACTCCAAGTACTCTGAGCAGTGGACCAACAACCCACCAAAATGGGTAGACTACCTGTCCGGAATCTGACTTGTCGGACAGATGCTCAGCTTCTCGGACAGTGCTCTCCAAAGACTCGACGTAATGGATCGTTCCGAATTCCCCAATATTCAGATACCGCGCAGCTCGATGCTTCCGTAGCAGTATCGCCCCGTTTGGGTGCCGAGATGTAGAGTCGGCCTGAAAACCTGAGGAGCGCTGAAGCCGGTAGTCCGATAGGAAATCAAAAACTTTTTCACGGGCGATGACAAGATCGGTTGGATAAACTGGGCCGATTCTCACCTCGAGCACGGGATCGCTCTTCTGTTCCAAGAGCTTGCGGGCGAATTCCTCGGATTCTCCGTAAAATTCGCCCCATCTTGCCAATAACTCTCTACGCCGGAGCAATAGCCGTTCGATCATGGCCATATCGGCCAGGGTCGTCGGGTTGGCCGAGTCGCCCGTGCGAACGTAGACCAGCGTACTATTCTCGATTGCGTGCGGAGCCTTTGGGCTTTCATTCACCTGCACGATCAGGAAGGCCTTGCCTGGGATTGGCGAAGGTACCAGGCTCTGATAGACGACCACCTCCGGAAAGATGTCCGCTCTGCAAATGTTCTCGACGGTCAAACGTGGTTCTCGATCATCGAACTCTATTCCGTCGAACGGTTCTTGTGGAATGCCGTTATTGGCATTGATTCCCACCACCAAGATTCCGCCATAGGAGTTCGCGAAAGAGGAGGCCACACGTGAAATTTTCTTCTTTACGTTTGCATCAAACGTCGACTTGTATTCGACGCGTAGGCCCTCGCGGAATCGCTTGCAGAACTCCTTTACATCCTCGAAAGTAATATCCGCGATCGGCCTGGAAAACAACATGCGCAACCTGCCTAAGATTCGCCGCTAGCCTTTCTTCACGGCAATCCCCAACTCCCGCAACTGCCCCTCGCTCACCGGCGTAGGCGCATCCACCATCAGATCCACGGCCCGCGCCGTCTTCGGGAACGGAATCACCTCCCGCAAACTCTCCGCCCCGGCCAGAATCATCACAATGCGGTCCAGTCCCAACGCAATCCCTCCGTGCGGAGGCGTGCCATACTCCAGCGCTTCCAGAAAAAATCCAAACCGAGCCCGCGCTTCTTCCTCGGTCATCCCCAGCGCACGGAAAATTCGACTCTGCACATCCTGCCGGTGAATACGAATCGATCCCGAGCCCAGCTCCGTCCCGTTCAAAACAACGTCGTAAGCCAGCGCCCGTACCGCGCTGAGCGGCGACAACGGATCGTGCAGCGCTTCCACTCCCTCTTCGAGCAACTTCATATCCTCTTCATGGGGCGAGGTAAACGGATGATGCGCCGCCATCCAACTCTTCTCGCCCTCATCCCACTCGAACATGGGAAAGTTTGTGACCCACAAGAACCGGTAATCCTTCGCCGCATCGCCCGACTTCTTGAAGATCCCATGCCGCTCGGCATACTTCTGCGCCAATGCCAGACGCAACAATCCCGCCGAAGCGTAGATCGCCAACTCCTGCGGAGTAACTTTGCGATGGCGATGCTCGGAAACCGCCGTCTGCGGCCCACCTTGCCCCGCACCAACCGGTGATGAGCCAGCCACCAGCACAATCAGGTCGCCATCCTCCATGCCAGTCTTCTCAGCAATCGCCGCCGCCGCATCGGGAAACTTGTTCCCAATCCGTTTGAAATCCTCAAATATCTTCGCTCCGCCCTTCGAGTGAAACATCGGCTTGAGGTCATCGCGCTCTTTGCGAGAGAGCTCCCCCACCTTGGGCGTGCGAATCGCCACCACGGGCAGATTTGCATTGATCGCCAACTCCCGCAGATTCTCTGCCGAAAAACATTCCCGCACATCGGTAAACGCAGGCAGCCGCAAGTCCGGCTTATCGATGCCATACAGCCGGATCGCCTCGTCATAATCCATACGCGGAAACGGCGTCTTGATCGCATGCCCCGCCGCAGCAAACGCCGCCGTAAGAAATCCCTCCACCACTTCCCAAACCCGCTCCGGCTGCGGATATGACATCTCCAAATCGATCTGCGTAAACTCCGGCTGCCGGTCGGCCCGCAAGTCCTCGTCCCGGAAGCAGCGCACGATCTGAAAATACTTGTCGAACCCCGAAATCATCAGGATCTGCTTGAACATCTGTGGCGACTGCGGGAGCGCATAGAACGTCCCCGGCTGCACCCGGCTCGGCACCAGATAATCGCGCGCGCCCTCAGGCGTCGACCGCGTCATGAACGGCGTCTCAATCTCAAAAAATCCCTGCCCCGACAAATAATCGCGGATCGCCTTCGCCACTTTGTGCCGCAGCTCGATGTTGAACTGCATCACATCACGCCGCAAATCGATGTAGCGATATTTCAGCCGCGTCTCTTCATTGGTAAGCGCTGTATCCGAAGGCAGAAATGGGGGCAGCTTCGATTCGTTCAGAATGCGCAGTTCCTCTGCCACCAGTTCCACTTCGCCGGTCGCAATGTTCTTGTTCACCGTGCTGGCGTCGCGCAGCTTCACGGTACCAGTCACGGCGATCACATACTCATTGCGCAAAGCCTCTGCCTTCTTATGGATTGCCGCATCCCTCTCCGCATTGATCACCACCTGCGTCACGCCGGTGCGGTCTCGCAGGTCGACAAAAATCAGGCTGCCCAGGTCGCGACGCTTGTTCACCCACCCCATCAGCGTGGCCTTCTTGCCGGCCTCGGAGGGGCGCAGGGCTCCGCACATGTGGGTTCGTCGTAGATCGCCAAGAAAATCGAGCAAGCTCTATCCTTACAGTGAGAATGCGGCGGAAAGCCGAATCAAGGATTATAAACGGTGGGAGAAGCGTTCCGGGAACGTGAGAGCACCGAGCCGGAAAGAATCCGGCGTGCCGAGCTACTTCTTCGTGGCCTTCCCGTCGACCGCGGTCGTCCACTTCGCCCCGTCTGGCGACATCTCATACATAAAGGTGTACGAGGCCGGCGACGTAAACTTCATGGTGAAGCGGCCCTTCGTGACGGTATCGCCCATCTTCTCGTCGCTGGTCCACGTCCAGGTGTCGCCATCGAGCGTGCCCCTCGAATCCTCGAACTCGCCCCAACTGTTGAACTCGCGGTAGGTATATGCCTTTTCGCTGGCCGAGTATCCCAGCACCGACAGTCCCGTACCGTTCCCCGAGTTCGCAGTCTTGAAATCAACGTGGCATATCAGGAAGAATCCGCCTTCCATCCACTCGCACTTTTCAGTCTCCGTAACTTTCCCGCCCGGCCCCATGGGACTGGGCTTCACGTCGCCCTCCAGGGACCACGAGCCTGCGAGCATCTCCAGCTTCTTGTGTTCGGCAGCCGGCTTGGGTGAGCTCTCCTGCGCCATCGCCGCCGCCGTCAAAACCAATCCTGCAGCCAGAATTATTCCCGACCATTTCATTGCATCTCTCCTCGAAGAATTTCGAGACCGCTAGTCGACGTTGCCTAAAGGATAGACGTTCCGCATCACAAAGCGAAAGCGGAAAAGCCGCAGAAGCCGCACCCGGAAGCCGGAAAGCGAAAGCCGGAAGCCGAGACCTACCAGTCTCCCCAATGCGCCGCCGTAGCCTGATGAAACTTCAGCTTCCACGCATCGCCCTGCTTCACCCACACCGAACTGAAATGCTGATACCGCGGCGGAGGTCCCTGGTCCTCTTCCGGCGCCTTGCGCACGATCGCGTCATAAGTAATGATCGCCGCGTTCTCCCCCACTGCGACGACTTTGATGTCGTAAGCCGTCAACTCCAGCAGACCGGAATCGCCCAGCTCATCCACCGCTTCCTGCCGTTCATGCAGCTCGCCATCCACTCCCACTAAAGTGAAATCCTCGCTGAGAGTTCGTTTGAAGAATGCGCCATCGTCCTTCTTCTTGGCTTCAATCAGACTCTTCTCAGTTGCAATCAAAGTCTGCTCCAGCGGACTAAGAGCCTTCGCAGTCGCGCCAGTCTGAGTGACCCCGGGAACGATACTGCTTAACAAAAAGGCCGCGCCAAGCAGCCCACCGAGCTTCATGAGATCTCCTCCACACTAAAAGCTGTCATTCACCGCGAGACTCACTCTCCCTGAATCCTGCGCGCCAACTCTCCACGCGGCACCGAAACCTGCTCGCCCGTAGCCAGGTTCTTCAATGAAAACGCATCCGACTTCACTTCATTCTCACCCACAATCAAAATATACTTAGCGCCCGCCTTTGTCGCCGCCTCAAACGACTTCTTCAGCCGGAAGCTCTCATCACCCAAGTCCACCACCAGATCATGACGTCGCAACTCCTGTGCCAGGCGCGCCGCTTCGCCGTCCATCCCCGCACCCAGCGGAGCAACGTATACATCCGGCTTACGCACCACGCCCTCGGCCGAAGCCGATTCCTGCAGCGACATCACCAGCCGGTCCTCCCCAATCGCAAACCCAATCCCCGGAGCCGCCGGCCCGCCCAGCGCCTCGGAAAGCCCGTCATAGCGCCCGCCGCCGAGGATCGCATTCTGCGCCCCGAGGGCGCCATGGGTAAATTCAAACGCAGTCCGCGTGTAGTAATCCAGCCCGCGCACAAGACGGTCGTTTAATGTAAATCGGACGCCCACCTTGGTGAGAATTTCCTGCACCGCCTCAAAATGTTTCCGGCAGCCCTCATCCAGAGACTGGCCGATGCGCGGCAGCTTATCGATGATGGGCTGATCCTCCGGCACCTTGCAATCAAAGACGCGCAGCGGATTCGTCACCGCCCTCCGCTGGCAATCCACGCACATCTTCCCTACGACCGGCTCCAAAGCCTTGCGCAGCGCCTCATTGAAGGCTGCGCGATCCTGCGGACACCCCACAGAATTCAGCTCCAGGGTCCAGCCCGCGATTCCCAAGCGGTCAAGCAATGTCGCCAGCATTTCCAGCAACTCAGCATCGCGTGCGGGAGAATCGCTACCCGCCGATGCCGGGCCAATGATTTCGGCGTCGATCTGATAAAACTGACGATAGCGGCCTTTCTGCGGCCGTTCGCGCCGGAACATAGGCCCGATGCAGTACAGCTTGTTCAGCCCGCGATCCCAGAGTTTATGCTCAATGTAGGCGCGGACGATGCCCGCCGTAGCCTCGGGGCGAAGAGTGAGAGATTGTCCCTTATCGCTCTCGGCCCGCCCGCGATCCTCCCATGTGTACATCTCCTTAGCGACAATATCGGTCTCTTCGCCGACGCCGCGAGCAAACAATTCCGTCGACTCGAAGATCGGCGTGCGAATCTCCTGGAAGTTGTAAGCGCGAAACACATCCCGCACCGCCGACTCCACAAAATTCCACAGCCCCGTTTCCGGCGGCAGCAAGTCCCGCGTCCCTCGAACCGCTTTAATCATTTATTTCCAATCTTCCGTTCTTGGTCCCGGAGGGACCTCTGATAATAGCCCGCCGCTTCAGCGGCGGGTGAGCCGCCGTTCGGAGCCCGTGCCGTAGGCACGGCTGAAACATGCCCAATTCCCGCGTTCCCGCCTTTCAGCCGTCCCTAACGGGACGCGATTGTCTTACGACACGCATACCCGGCGTTGAAAACGCCGGGCTATTATCAGGCGCCCCGCCGGGACGGCAGGACCAGCAGCCAACGTGCCGGTCTCTCGTTACTCGGTGCTCGGTACTCGGTACTCCTCACCGTTCCCGCAAATACTCCTCCACATACCCCAAATAGTTCCGAGCATACCGCATGATCGATTCCTGATCCTTCTCTTCCAGCTTCCGCCGAAACTTCCCCGGAGACCCCATCCACAACGATCCCGGCTCGACCACCGTCCGCTCCGGAATCAGCGTCCCCGCCGCAATAATCGACCCCGCCCCAATCTTCGCGCCGTTCAGAATCACCGATCCCATCCCGATCAGGCACCGGTCCTCGACGACACATCCATGCAAAGTAACCGAATGCCCCACCGTGACGTACTCGCCCAGCGTCACCCCATACTGATTCTTCATGCCATGCAACACGCTGCAATCCTGCACATTCGAATGCGCCCCAATGCGGATCGCATAGACATCCCCGCGCAGCACCGCATTCATCCACACTGAAGCATGCTCGCCCAAAGCCACGTCCCCAATGATCTGCGCCGACTCATCCACGTAACAGGTCGCGGGAATCACCGGCCTCATGCCCTTAAAGGATCGAATCATGATCTTCGTGTGACCATCAGCGCTTTGTCATCCTGAGCGAAGCGAGTGCTTGCGCGAAGCGAAAGCACTCGCGCAGTCGAAGGACCCCATGCACGTAAGTATCATGAACGACGCTGCAGGGAGTTCTAACCGTGCCCAAGCTCTTCGCACTCCTCGCCCGGCGAACACTGAACATAGCACGCCCCCGTCCCCATCCGTAAAGCAGAATTCCCACTCCGGCACTCCTCCCCAAAAAACCCAGCTTCATCACCGCCGCACCGCTCCCACTCATGCTACAAAAGAATCTGGTTTCCTACCCGCTCGCCTCCGGACCCCGCGCGGGCCTCCACCCTCCGAGCCTAATCCCAACAACAGGTGGCACTTCTATGTCGCGGACTCCGCTCTGCATCCTGATCTTCTCCTTATTACTATTACTATCCCCGCTGACCGCCCAGGACGCCGCCACCGGCGCCATCCATGGCACTGTCGTCGATCTCCACGAACTGCGCATCCCCGGAGCCACTGTCGTGGTGGTCAACACTGCCACCGGCGCGCGGTACTCCACCACTTCCGACGCCGAAGGCCGCTTCGCCCTCGATCTTCTGCCGCCGGGCGACTACTCTGCCCGCGTTGTCGCCAAAGATATGTCGCCGCAAATCACACCTCAGCTCCACGTAGACGTCGGTGCCGCCGCCGAACTGCAGTTCCGCCTCGGCGTAGCGGGGGCTCAGGAACATGTCTCCGTCAGCGGCACGCCCGCGCTGGTTGACACTCAACCCGCCGCTATCTCCACTCTGCTCGACGAACGCGCCATCGCCGATCTCCCGATCAACGGCCGCCGCTTTTCCGATCTGATGCTGCTCTCTCCCGGTGTAACGCAAGATCCCCGCAGCCTGACCTCCGCCACCAACGGCGATCTCTCCTTCGGCGGCTTGCGCGGATTCCAGAATAGCTTCCTCGTCGATAGCGGCGACTTCAACAACGCATTCTTCGCCCAGGCCCGCGGCCTCTATCGCGCCCCCTACCAGTTCTCCAACGAAGTCGTGCAGGAGTTTCGCGTCTCCTCCAATTCCTACGGCGTCGAACTAGGACGTTCCGGCGGAGCTGTCGTCAACGTAGTCACCAAATCCGGCACCAATCACTGGCACGGCACCGGCCTCTATTACATCCGCGACAGCGGCTTCGGTGCAGCCGATCCCATGATGACTTTCAAGCCGCATAGCCGCCAGCAGCAAGGCGGAGTCACTCTCGGCGGTCCCCTCAAGAAAAATAAAATCTTCTTCTTCGCCGGATTCGATCAGCACTACTTCCACGTCCCCGACGTAGTCGAATTCCTCGACGGCTCCATGCAGGTCGTCCCCCAGGCAGGCACCGGACCGTACTCTCCCGGCGACTACGAAGCCAGCGACCAGGCCCTGGTCTTCGCCGCTGCCGCCCGGCTCACGGGCTACGCTGGATCCTATCCCGCCGCGCAAATCGGCAACGCTTCCTACGCCAAGCTCGATATAAATCTCACCCCGCGCAATCAGCTGGCGGTGCGCTGCAACTCTTCCCGCTACTGGGGATCGAACAACGTCTTCCTCGATCCCGCCAGTCCCGTCACCTACGATTCCATCTCCGACAACGGCGAAGAGACCGTCTCCACCGACACAGGTTCGGTCTCTCTCATCTCAGGCCTCACCCCGCGCCTCATCAGCCATCTCCGCGCGCAATTCTCCCGCGATCTGCGCCAGTCCTATACCAACACCAGCGACACCCTGATCAAAGTCACCGACATCATCGACGGCATCGGTCGCTCCGACCAACTCCCCCGCGCCACCCGCGAACACCGCGCCCAGCTTGCCGAAACTCTGAGCTTCGATACCAGCCGCCACTCCTTCAAGTTCGGCGGCGACTCACTCATCACCTGGATCTACGACTACTTCCCCAGCCAGCAGAGCGGCGAATATCTCTTCGACATCATCAAGGTCGATCCCTTCACCTTCGAACCCATGGAAGCCGGACTCCCGCTCACTCCGCTCCGCGCCTACGCCCACGCTGTCCCGAAATACTATCTGCAGAGCTTCGGCTCATCCTCCTCCAATCCCAACAGCAACGACTACGCCGCTTTCGCCCAGGACACCATCCGCATCACCGATCATCTAGCCATAAATCTAGGCGTTCGCTGGGATCTTCAAACCTTCACCACCGCTGGCTTAGTTTCGAACCCGCTGTTCCCGCCCGCTGGCAAAGTGCCCTTCAACCCTCACAACTTCGGCCCACGCGCCGGACTAGCCTATTCCATCGGCAAAACCCACCCGTTCGTAATACGTGCTGGTGCCGGATTGTTTTACGTTCGCATTCCTCAGATCTACAACTCCGCCATCGCCACTGATAATGGCATCACGGACGCTCAGCTCTTTCTCAACACCTCCAACTATTACGACCACCAGGTCTTTCCCACCTACCCCAACCCCCTGGTCACCTGCCCGCTAACCTCTTCATCGTGCCGTTTGCCCACTGGATTCACCCAGGGCGTAACCAACAACGTCTCCGCCTTCGCTCCCAATTTCGTAACCCCGCGCGTGCTACAAACCAGCTTGACTCTCGAGCGCGAAGTCGCCGGCCACACCACGGTCGCCGTCTCCTATCTCTACGTTCACGGTGAGCGTCTAATTCGAGCGCTCGACGTAAATCTACCGCCGCCCGTCGCGCTGACCTATCCTCTCTTCGATTCCACCGGCTCGATCTTTCAGGGCGGATACTACACCGTAGATTCCTTCGCCACGTGGCAGTACACACAATCGCTGACCTGCCCGTTCCCACCCTGCATCAATCCTCTGGGACGCCCCATTGCCCAACTCGGCTCCATCGACGAATTTCAAAGTGCCGCCTCCAGCGTCTACAACGGCCTGACTCTCTCCATCAACCGCCGCATGGCCCATGGCACCTACCTCCGCCTGTCTTACACCTACGCCCACGCCATCGACGACGGTCAGGACGCGCTGGTCGCGGGTTCACCCGCGACCGTTCAGAATTCCTACAACCCGAACGGTGAGCGCGGTCCCAGCGTCACCGACCAGCGCAACCGCTTCGTAGCCGCTTTCTCGGCGGAGCCACGTCCGTTTCATCGCGACCACCAACTCTTGGGCCACATTCTCAACGACTGGAAAATTTCCAGCATCGTCACCGCCGGCAGCGGACGCCCCGTCAACGCCACCGTCTCCGGCGACCCTAACCAGGACGGCAACTACGAAAACGACCGCCTCCCCGGCTACAGCCGCAACGGATTCACCGGCCCCGACTACGCCTCCACCGACCTCCGCTTGGTCCGCAAAATCCGGGTAGCTCAAGGTTACCGCCTGGACTTCACAGCCGATTCATTCAATCTCTTCAACCGCGACAACCAGCGCGTAGAAATCACTTCCAGCGGCCTAACCGTCGACGCCACGACGTTCACGCCCTACAACACCTACGTCAACGGAATCCCGTATCCCGCCTTCTACCAGCAACCTCAAAGTTTCCTGAAACCCAACGCCGCCTTCGCCCCCCGCCAAATCCAACTAGGCCTGAAATTAGTTTTCTAAAGTCGCCTCAACCCTTCGTCATTCCTTTTTCTTGTGTGCACCAGCACGAAAAAGGGTGCCCCATCTTTCGCGCACTTTGCGAAAGGTGGGATTCCACGATCCCATCCCTCTAAGGCTTTGGCTTTGGCCTTGGCCTTGAAGCGCGTCGCTCATGTCGGAACCATGTGGGGGAGAGCCGCCCTCGGCTGTACGCAGGGCGAAGCTCCGCTGTTTTGCCGCCCCCAGCACGATTGCATCCCACCGCACTCCACACTACAATTCCGCGCACAAGGGCACTCAGAAGAAAGGATAAACATGAAAAAACTTATCGGACTGCTCGCAGTTTGTTTCCTGTTTCCCCTCTTAGCTTTTGCGCAACATCGTGCTGCGGTAGGCGGCGGCCCAAGGAACATCCCCTCTCACGGTCCCGCTCCGGCGCGAGCTTCTCATCCCGCCCCGGCAACCCCTCACTACAGCGACAAGGCAGGACATCCCGACGCTCCTCACGTCCACTCCAACGGCAAATGGATCGGTCACGACACTGGCCGTGACGATCCTCGCATGCATCTCGATCATCCCTGGGAACACGGACACTTCACCGGCGGCTTCGGCCGCGGCCACGTCTGGCATCTCGGCGGAGGCGGTCCCAACCGCTTCTGGTTCGGTGGCTTCTACTTCAGTGTCGGCGCCTTCGACCTCGCCTACTGCAGCGACTGGCTCTGGGACAGCGACGACATCGTTATCTACGAAGATCCCGACCACGACGGCTGGTACCTCGCCTACAACGTAAGACTAGGCACCTACGTCCACGTCCAGTACTTGGGAAACTCATAGCCAGATTACGAACTCTGTGGGGACAGCCGCCTCGGCTGTCCCACAGGCCAGTCCTTTTTTCACGGTCCTACTTGACTTCGAGTCAAATCCTTGTAATAACTATTCGGTCCTTCCGGACGGGTTTGGAGGTGTGTTTGTTTGGCGGAAATTCGACTGCAAGAGGGTGAATCCCTCGAGAATGCTCTGCGCCGTTTCAAGCGCAAAGTGCAGCAAGAAGACATTATTAAGGAGGTCAAGCGCCACTCCTTTTACCTCAAGCCCGGTGAGAAGAAACGCGTGAAAGCCGCGCTCGCTCGCAAGCGCGCTCGCAAGAAGGTTCGCAAAGAACAGGATTGAAGGTTTGCAAGGAGTAAGACC
>Ga0307478_10002897_pt1 | contig 13164 bp, 8 predicted proteins | sample atmos_gasesECM4C_2_FD_203713 | JGI IMG/M metagenome (GOLD analysis project Ga0307478, IMG submission 203713) | Hardwood forest soil microbial communities from Morgan-Monroe State Forest, Indiana, United States - atmos_gasesECM4C_05 | ecosystem: Environmental > Terrestrial > Soil > Temperate...
CCGCCGACCACGCCATCCCGTTGGCGTTGCAGCTGGCCATGGCCAAGAACGCGCACGCCCACATCACCGAAGTGCACGCACCGCACCTATCGATGGTCTCTGACCCCGGCGTCGTGACCAGCGTCATCCTGCAGGCCGTCCACGCCACCACCTGACCCGCGGCACCCCGCGCGCCAACGGCCATCTCAAGGAGGCATGCGCGATGAACATCCTGTTGGGCGGACTGCCGAACCGCGTGGACGCAGGACCCGGCCGCGCGACGCTGCCGCGGATGGCCGCGTTCTGGCTGGTGGCCGCGGTTTTGTTCCTGCTGTTCTTCGCGGCGGCGGCGCCGTCGCCGCTGTACGGCGTCTACCAGGCCAGGTGGCGGTTCTCCGCGACCACGCTGACCGCCGTCTTCGCCGCCTACGCGGTCCTGCTCCTGGTCACCTTGCTGGTGTTCGGGCCGGTGTCGGACTACCTGGGCCGCCGCCGGGTGATCCTGGCCGGCCTGGCGATGGCCGCGGGCGCCTGCGGGTTGTTCCTGGCGGCGGACAGCGTTGGACTGCTGTTCGCCGCCAGGGCGCTGCACGGGGCCGCTGTCGGCACCGCGACCAGCGCCCTCGGGGCCGCGCTGATCGACCTGCAACCGCAGGGCAGCAAGCGCGCGCCCGTGATCACCACCGCCGCCGCCATGCTGGGCCTCGCCGTCGGCGGGCTTGGCGCCAGCGCGCTCGTCCAGTACGGCCCCGCACCCACCCGCCTGATCTGGTGGCTGCTGCTCGGCGTTGACCTGGCCGCCGCCGGCGGCGTGCTGGCGATGCCGGAGACCGCACCGCGCCGGCCGGGTGTCTTGGCCTCGCTGCGGCCACGGGTGGCCGTGCCGAGACCGGTGCGCGGGACATTCGCGAGGGCACTGCCCTGCCTGATCGCGGTGTGGATGATCAGCGGGTTCTACCTGTCCTTGGGACCGTCGCTGGCCGCGCAGGTGCTCCGCTCGCCTGACCTGCTGTGGGGCGGCCTGGTCATCTTCCTGCTGAACGGGATCGGTACCGCGGCCGCGGTCGTGGCCAGCCGCGCCAGCGGGCCCGCGGCCATGCTGGCCGGCTGCCTGGGCCTGTTCGCCGGCACCGGGGTGACCCTGGCCGCGATCCAGACGGGATCGGGGGCCGCCTTCCTCGTCGGCACCGGGGTGGCGGGCGCGGGCTTCGGCACCGGAATGCTCGGCGTTTTCCGCACCATCAGCGCCCAGGCCGCTCCTGACCAGCGCGCCAGCCTCATCGCCGCCTACTTCATCGCGTCGTACACGGCGTTCAGCATCCCCGTCGTGGCCGCCGGAGTGGCCACCACCCGCGTCGGCCTGCACGACACGGCCGTGGCCTACTGCGCGACGATCGCCGTGCTCGCCGCGGTGGCAGCGGCCGGCCTGATCTTCCGTAGCCGCTCTCCCGCCCGTCGGCGTCCGCAAGGTGCAGTCAGGCTTCGGATACCCCGCCGCGGCCGCGCGCCGCAGGATGGCAGTAAGACAGATCAAGAAGGGATCCCCACGATGAATACACGAGCGAATATCGTTCTCGTCCACGGCGCATGGGCCGAAGGCTCTTGCTGGAGCGGCGTCATCGAGCGCCTGCAGGCCGACGGCTACCATGTCACCGCACCCCAGTTCCCGTTGACCGCACTGGCCGACGACGTCGCCCGGCTACGCGAGGTGCTCGAGCTTCAGGACGGCCCCTCCATCGTCGTCGGGCACTCCTACGGCGGCCAGGTCATGACCGCACTTGGCGCGGATGCCCCGAACGTCGCCGGCCTGGTCTATATCGCCGCGTTCGGGCTCGACCAGGGTGAATCGCTCGGCGGGCTATTGTCGCAGGGACCGGTGACCCCGGCCCTGGCGCACCTGTTCACCGACAAGCAGGGCTTCGGATGGCTGTCAGAGGACGACTTTGTCAGGCACTTCGCCGCCGACGTCGAACCGGTCGCGGCCAAGGTGATGTACGCCGTGCAGCAGCCGCTAGCCATGTCCGCCTTCGGCGATGTGATGGGCGTCCCGGCCTGGAAAACGCTGCCGTCCTGGTACCTGGTCGCCACCGACGATCAGGCCCTCCCGCCCGATGCCGAGCGCTTGTTCGCCCGCCGCATGGGCGCGACCACCGTTGAGATCCCGTCCAGCCACGTCGCGATGGTCTCCCATCCCGGTGAAGTGGCGGAGCTCATCAAGACGGCGGCGGAAGCCGTATAGAGTGCTGAACATGTCCGGTCCGACCGGGTCCACCCGTCCGGCCAGCAGCTACAAGGCGGCCACCGACATCCTGTCCGAGCGCGATCCTGTCTTGCGCCGGCTCGTCGCCGAGGCCGGTCCTTTCCAGGTGGACCCGCCGACCGAGACGCACTTCGCGGCTCTGGTCCGCGCGATCTTGTACCAGCAGCTGGCCGGCGCGGCGGCGCGCGCAATCCACGGCCGCCTGATCGCCTCGCTCGGCGGTGAGGTCACCCCTGAGCGGCTCTTGTCGCTTCCGCCGGAGACGCTGCGGACCGTGGGCCTGTCGGCCAACAAGGCGGCGTCCATGCGGGACCTGGCGACGAAGCTGCTGGACGGGTCGGTGGTGCTTGATCCGGCGGTGCTGCCCGGCCTGGGCGACGAAGAGGTCGTCGCCATGCTCGCAGAGGTTCGGGGCATCGGCCGGTGGACGGCGCAGATGTTTCTGATGTTCCAGCTGCTGCGTCTGGACGTGTGGCCCACCGGCGATCTCGGGGTGCGGAAAGGCTTCGGGCTTGCCTGGGGAATGCCGACGCCAGCGCCGAAGCAACTCGAGGCGCTCGGCGACCCGTACCGGCCCTACCGTTCGGTCGTGGCGTGGTACTGCTGGCGTGCCGCCGAACTTTACGGCGGCGCCGCGGAAAGCGCGCTCACCCGCTAGCTGGTCCCCCGCTCGACGAGATGCATCCGCTGGAGGCATCCATGTGCACAGCCTCACAGACCCAGCCGACCGTCCCGGCCGATCGGCACCAGCCCCGGCAGATGCCGCTGCGGGTGCTCGTCGGCAAGGAGCGGTTTTCCGAGAACCACGCCTGGTCAGAAATGCCGCGGCACTGGCCCGCCGGTCTTGACGGCCGGGCCGTCATCGAGGTGGTCGCACAGGGGCAACTCGAAGCCCGGCTGTCCGACGGCGGGCCGCCCGTTGACGTCGTCGTCCCGCTATGGTCCCCGCTGCCCGGGCGGGCCATCAGGTCCGGGAGCTTCGGCCTCATCCAGCAGTTCGGAGTCGGAGTCGACAACGTCGACCTCGACGCGGCCGCCGAGGCAGGGGTGTGGGTCGCCAACATGCCCGGCCTCAACGCCGTGCCCGTCGCCGAGCACGCCGTGGCCCTCCTCCTCGCGCTGGCGCGACGCCTCCCCGAGGCCAAGAAGGGATTCGAGCCAGGCCGATGGGGAGAGCCCGCAGGCCGCTCACTCGCCGGCACGGCGGCCTGCATTATCGGCGCCGGTGCCGTCGGCACCCACATCGCGCGCAGGCTCGCTGCCTTCGACGTCACCGTCACCGGCGTGCGCCGGCATCCCTCGGACGGCCCCTTCCCGCCCTTCGCCGCCGTCTACGCCGCCGACCGCCTACTTGACTGCGTCGCCGACGCCGACTCGGTCGTCATCGCGGCCAGTCAGCAGGCCGGCCAGCCGCCGCTCGTCGACGACGCCGTGCTTCGAGCCATGCGTTCAGGCGCCTGGCTCGTCAACATCGCCCGCGGCGGCCTCCTAGACGCCGACGCCGCCATCGCCCACCTGGACACCGGGCACCTCGCCGGCCTTGGCCTCGACGTGTTCCCGACCGAGCCCTACCCGCCCGACGGGCCACTGGTCACCCACCCGCGCGTCGTGGCGACCGCCCACACCGCCTCCCTCACCAGCGACTACTTCGCGGCCGCAAGCCGACGACTCGGCGACGCCCTCGCCAGCTACCTCGATCACCAGCCGCCCGCCGGGCTCCTCAGATGAGCGCGGCACGAGTCTGCCGCGGCCGACCATAACTGGTGCCCGCACTGTGCCTGCACTTGTGCCCGCACTTTGCGCGGTGCGGGCATGCCCGGGCCGCGGTCGCTGTTTTGCTTGGGGACGGCGTTGACGACACGCACTGGCCGAGAGGACAGGCACATGCCAGGTCCCGGTGAACTCCCCGCGGAGCAACCCCCGCCCATCATCGGCCGGGACGCCGGGCTGGCCCGGCTGCGTGGACTGGTGGGTCAGGACCCGCCGTCGAGCCAGGTGCTGGTGGTCACGGGCGAGGCGGGAATGGGCAAGACCGTGCTCATGGCGGACGCCGCCGACCGGGCGAGGACGGCGGGCATGCGGGTCCTGCTTGTCACCGGCCGGGAATCGGAGTCCAGGCTCGCGTTCGCCGGGCTGCATCAGCTCCTGCGGCCGGTACTGTCCAGCGCCGCCGGTCTTCCCGTCCGGCAGGCCGATGCCCTGTCGGGGGCGCTCGGCCTGTCCGCGGAACCCGTTGCTCCGGACCCGCTGCTGACGGGGGCGGCCGTCCTGACGTTGCTGTCTGACCTGTCGGAACGGTCTCCTGTCCTGGTGGTCGCCGACGACGCCCACTGGCTCGACCGCAGCTCGCTTGACGCCCTGGCGTTCGCCGCCAGCCGCCTTGACGCCGAACGGGTGGTGCTGCTGGTGGGCGCCCGGGGGCAGGCTCCGCCCCGCGGGTTTGACCGCGGCTTTCCCGAACTACGTCTCGGGCCGCTGTCTGCGGCCGACGCGGGCCTCCTACTGGACAGCCAGCCCCGGCCGCCCCGCGGTCGGGCCCGGGCGCAGGTGCTCGCCCAAGCGGGCGGCAATCCCATGGCGCTGATCGAACTGGCCAAGGTGATCGCCGACGATCCCGCCGCCAGCCGCCGCTGGGCCGCCGAGCCGCTGCCCCTGACTGACCGGCTGAGCGCCGTCATGCACGCTCGCTTCTCCGCGCTGCCCGAGCAGACGCAAGCCGCGCTGCTGCTGGCCGCGGTGGCCGACGGCCCTGACCTGCGCGCGGCCACCGCGGCTTTCTCCGGGCCAGGCGCGCGGAACCTGGAGCCGGCCGAGCGGCTTGGCCTGATCAAGATCGACCGGACCGGCCTGCGGTTCTCCCATCCCCTGGTCCGTTCCGCCATCTACCACTCCGCGCCCTTCGCGCAGCGCGCCGCTGCGCATCGCCGGCTCGCGAGCGCACTGCACGACCAGCCCGACCGGCGGGCCTGGCACCTGGCCGCCGCGGCCCTGCACCCTGATGAAGAAGTGGCTTCGCTGCTTGAGGCCACCGCTGCCCAGGCGCAGCGCCGCGGCGGTGCGGCGGCCGCGGCGCTGGCGATGGAACGCGCGGCCGAACTCAGCCCCGACCACGAGGACCAGGCACGCAGGCTGGTCGCGGCCGCGTCGGCCGCCGTTCCGACCGGCCAGGGCGACTGGGTGCAGGATCTCGCCGCCCGGGCGCTCGCTGTCACCGCTGACCCGGGGCTGCGACTGGCGGCGCGACGCGACGCCGGGTGGGCGCTGGCCTGGTCGGGGCGGCGCTCCGCCGCGCTGCCCGCGCTCCTGTCCGTCGCCGAAGACGCGTCGGGTGACCAGCCGGACCTCGCCTGGGACGCGCTCGGGAGCGCGGCCACGGTCGCCTACCAGTCGGGAATGCCCGCCAGCCGCCAGGCCGTCAGCCGCACCCTCGCATTGCTTGAACGCCAGGGTCCGCCGCTCCCCGGCCGGGCCGGGGGCATCGACGTCACCGCGCTGCGACTTTGGATCGGCGCTGCCGCCGACCCGGTCGGCAGCAGAGACCAGCTCCTGCCGTCCTTGCGCGAGATCGCAGGCTCGCCGGTCCAAGAGCCCTCCTTGTGGCGGGTAGCGTCCGCCGCCTGGCTTCTGGACGAACCGGGCCTGGCGATCACCTTGCTGCAAGACGCCATGGACCGGCTCCGCGCCCCCGGCATGCGGGGCACCAGCGGCGGGAGCCTGACCGTGCTCGGGTGGGCCTACATCGACACCGGGCGCTGGGACGAGGCGCTTGAGGTTGCCGCCGAGGCCGCCAGCCTGGGCGAGGCGAACCAGATGGACATCGTCGCCGCCTCCGCTGACGTGATCACCGCGACCGTCCTGGCCTTGCGCGGCGACTCCGGCGCGGCCCGCCGGCATGCCGGCCGTGCGCTCGCGGCCGTCGACCCGGCCGAGTGCGGGCTGGTCGCCGCCCGCGCGCGCCGCGCCCTCGGCGTCGCGGCGCTCGCCGACGGCAGCTACCTGCAAGCGTTCACCCAGCTCCGCGGTCTGTTCAGCGAGGACGGCACGCCGCTGCACAACTACGCCTCCTACCTCGGGATAGCCGATCTCGCCGCCGCCGCGGTCCACGCCGGCCGGCAGATCGAAGGATGCGACGTCATCGAGCACGCACTCAGCCGCCTCGACGCGAGCGCCTCCGCCCGGCTCGAGCAGCTCATCGCCCGCGCACGCGGCATCCTCGCCCGCCCCGAGGGAGCCGAAGCCCATTTCCACAAGGCGCTCTGCGATCCCGCCGGGGAGCAGTGGCCATTCGAGCGAGCCCAGCTTCGCCTCGACTACGCCGAATGGCTGCGCCGGCGGAAGCGGATCAACGACGCCAAGCCCGTACTGAACGAAGCTCTGGGCACCTTCCGGCGGCTAGGTGCCCGTTCCTGGGCCCAGCGCGCCGAGGCAGAGCTCAGAGCGTCCGGGGTGGCCGTCACCGGCGTGACCGCCGAACCCGATGCCCTCGGGGAACTCACTCCTCAGCAGCGCCAGATCGTCCTGCTGGCCGGCCGTGGCCTGACGAACCGCGAGATCGCCGACCGGCTCTTCCTCTCACCGCGCACGGTCACCTCGCACCTGTACCGGTCCTTCCCCAAGCTCGGGGTCGCCGCCCGCTACCAGCTACGCGACGTGATCGCCCGCGTCAGCGGCGAAGACCTCTCGCAGTGACTTGCCGTAGGGCCAGAACGCGCTCTTGTCGCCCCGCTCCCACGCCTCCCGCTGACCGGGAGCGCTGATGTCCCAGTCTGGACGCACCTTCTCGGTGACCGCGCGCAGGTCCGCGCGCAGTTGGGCGGGTGACGGCCGCCCCCAGTACCAGTAGCCGTTGTAGACCGAGTAGACGACGAGGCCTGGCTCAAGCACGAGGGTGTACGGGATCATCGGATTGTGGTGCGGATCGGTGTACTCGACGATGTCGAGGTCGCGCTGCACGGTCCGTTCCGGATCGATGAGGAAGGGCCAGTGCGCGCCGAGGCCGTCACGCATCTCGTTGGCCTCCATCATGGCATCGGTGGAGATGGTCACGATCTTGGTGTAGGCGACCTTGAATTCCGGCTCCATCGCAGCGAGCAGCCGGTGCTGCTCGCGGTCCTTCGGGCAGAACGCGCCGCGCGACAGCACCAGGACCATCGGGTCGCCGCCTTGCAGGTCGGAGAGCTTGCGCTTGGTTCCGCCGTGGTCGCGCAGTTCGTAATCGGGGAAGGACCCGCCGGGGACGATGTCTGGGCGCATGGCAGCCTCCATAGTGTTCTGGTCAGGTCAGATGGCAGTGCGGCCGCCGTCGGCGGCGATCGCCGCGCCGGTGATGTAGCTGGCTTTGGGTGAGGCGAGGAAGGCGATCACGCTCGCGATCTCCTCGGGCTGGGCAACCCGCGCCATGATGGTGCCGGCGCCGACGGCCTCGGCCGTTTCGCGCGGCTGGATGGGCGTGTAGACGGGCCCGACGACGACAACGTTGACCCGCACCCCGGCGGGGCTGAACTCTGCTGCCCAGGAACGGGTCAGCGCGGCCAGTGCGCCTTTGGTGCCGCTGTAGGCGGCTATTCCGGCCATGCCGACGTGGCCGGCCTGGCTGCCGATGTTGATGATGCTGCCGCGGCCGCGGGCGGCCATCTTCGGAGCCAGCGCGGCAACAAGGAAGTACGGCGCACGGACGTTGGCGGCGAAAATCCGGTCGAATGTCGCTACGTCGACGTCTGCCGTCGGCCCGGCGGGCAAGGCGATCCCGGCGTTGTTGACCAGGACGTCGACGGCGCCGACCTGCTCGACGAGGTCGTCTAGCTGGGCTAGGTCGCTAAGGTCGGCGGCGGCGAAGCGGGCCTTGCCGCCCTCGCTGATGATGGTGTCGGCCACCGCCGCGCCGCGGGCGCTGTCGCGTCCGTGCACGATGACTTCGGCACCGCGCCGGCCCAGTTCTTCTGCCGCTGCCTTGCCGATGCCCGAGGTCGCGCCGGTGACCAGGGCGCTCAGGCCTTCGAGGTCTCGCTGCTCGTCCATGTCGTGTCCTTTCGGCTGGTTACCTCAACCATGGACACCGCTTGGCCCGCCCGGTATCCGCCGCGTGACTGCACTGCCTCCCTGAAATCCAGGTAGCTGCGGCCGGTCAACAGAGCAGTCATGCGGCGGATACCCCCGGCCGCCGTACCGCGCGGACGCTGGGGTCATGACTCAGTTCACGCATGACACGGCCGTGACCCAGTACGTCGACGCCGGCGGCACCCGTTTCGCTTACCGCCGCTTCGGGACCCCCGGCCGTCCTCCGCTGGTGTTCTTCCAGCACTTCATGGGCACCCTCGATGACCACGACCCGGCGCTGAGCAACGCATTCGCCGGCGACCGCGAGGTCATCTTGTTCGACAACACCGGCGTCGCTTCCTCAAGCGGGACCGTGCCCGACACTATCGAGGCAATGGCACGCGACGCGATCACCTTCACCGACGCGCTCGGACTGAACACCGTCGACCTCGTCGGCCATTCGATGGGCGGCCTGGTCGCACAGGAGGTCGCCTTGGCCCGGCCGGACCTGGTGCGCCGCCTGGTGCTTGTCGGCACTGGGCCGCGCGGCGGCGAGGGGATCGGCGCCCTCCCGGCCTGGGTCGCCGAGTTGTTCACCCGCAAGTACGAGCGGCAGGAGGACATGTGGCTGCCGATCTTGTTCGCGCCGACCCCGGCCAGTCAGGCGGCCGGGCGCGCTTACGTCGAGCGGATCATGGCCCGCGCCGACCGCGACGCGCCCGTCTCTGACCAGTCCATCGCCGCCCAGCGCGCCGCGCTCGCGGCGTACGGCGCCGCCAAGGACCCCAGCTACGCCCACCTCAAAGGGCTCAGGCTCCCCGTCCTGGTCGTCAACGGCAGCGACGACATCGTGATCCCGACGATCAACTCCTACATCCTGCAACAGTTCCTGCCCGACGCAGAGCTCATCCTCTATCCCGACGCCAACCACGGCGCGCATTTCCAGTACCCCGAACTGTTCGTTCGTCACGCCCGCATCTTCCTCGACAACTAGCCCACCCCGGATAATCCGTAAAGACCCGGCCGAGGAGCAGTGAGATTTAGGTAAGGGTCTCGTTGTCGGCGAGATCCGACGTGCTGGCACGGCCGATCACGTCACGCAACTGGTGCCGGTCGGCTATCCCGAGCTTGGGGTAAGACCGGTACAGGTGCGAGCCGACTGTGCGCGGCGAGAGGAAGAGCCGGTCGCCGATCTCGCGGTTGGTCAGGCCGTCGCTGGCCAGCCGGACGATCTGCCGCTGCTGAGGGGTCAGCTCCTCGAGGGCATCGCGTTCGGTTCCGGGGACGGCCACCCCGCATGCTCTCAGCTCTGCCTCCGCACGCCGCGCCCATGACCGGGCACCTAGCCGCCTGAAGGTCGCCAGCGCCTCCGTCAGCACCGGCTTGGCGTCGTTGATCCGGCGGCGCCGCCGCAGCCATTCGCCGTAGTCGAGGCGAAGCTGCGCCCGCTCGAATGGCCACTGATCTCCAGCGGGACCGCAGAGCCCGCGGTCGAAGTGAGCTCCCGCCTTGGCCGGATCGGCGAGGATCGCGCGGGCGCGGGCGATCACCTGCTCGAGCCGCGGAGAAGCCGTCCCCTCCAGATGGCCGAGCGCCCGCTCAAGGACTTCTTGTCCTTCCATCCGCCGGTCGGCGCGGACCGCGGCCGCGGCCAGATCGGCCAGTCCCAGGTAGGAGAAGATGTTGTGGACCGGTGCGCCGTCCTCGCTGAACAGCTGGCGGAGCTGCCCGAAGGCAAGCAGGTGGCTGCCGTCGGCGAGGGCGGCGATGCCAAGGGCGCGCCTGGCGCGGACGGCTATGAGTCCGCTGTCTGCCTGATCGGCGGTGGCGAGCGCCCGGTCGGCATGCTTGCGCGCCGCGCTGGAGTCGGCGCGGAATGCGAAGACGGTAGCCGCGATCGCGTCGGCGGCCGCGGCGACAAGCTCCATCTGGTTTGCCTCGGCCAGGCTGGCGGCCTCGGCGGCGGCTTCCTGTGCCTCGTCCCAGCGTCCCGTGTCGATGTACAGCCAGCCGAGCGCGGTCAGGCCCGGGCCGCTGGTCCCCCGCGAGCCGGGTGCCCGGATCCGCTGCATGGCGTCCTGAAGCAAGGTGATCGCCAGCTCGGATTCGTCTAGGAGCCAGGCGGCGGACCCGACTCGCCACAGAGCCGGCTCGTCAAGGGGAGAGCGGCTGATCTCGTGCAGTGAAGCGACGAGCTCCCTTCTGCTGCCGAACGGGTCGGCGCAGGCCTGTATCCAGAGCCGGTGCGATCCGGCCCCGGCGCGTGGGCCTGGGGACTCCTGACTTTCCATGCCACCGAGAGCGCGGCTTACGGCCAGGCAGCTGGCCGGTGCGCCCGAGTGGTAGACGACGATAGCCGCATCCGAGAGGGCATCCCAGGCGAGGGCCGGCTGGTCACGCGACGCCTCTTCTGCGACGGAGATGAGTGCGGGAAGCGCGGCGGTGCGACGGCCGGAGTAAGCCAGTGCCCACCCCGCGTCATGGCGCGCGGCCAGCCGCAGTCCTGGGTCAGCGGTGACCGCGAGCGCCCGGGCGGTGAGATCCTGCACCCAGTCCGCCTGGCCGGTCGGAACGGCGGCCGAAGCGGCGGCGACCAGCCTCCGCGCCTGGTCCTCGGGGTCAAGGCTGAGTTCGGCCGCGCGCTCCATCGCCAGCGAGGCGGCAGCCGCGCCGCCGCGGCGCTGTGCCTGCGTCGCGGTGGCCTCGAGCAGCGCCGCGACCTCCTCGTCGGGCGGCAATGCCGCCGCGGCCAGATGCCAGGCACGCCGGTCGGGCTGGTCGTACAGGGCCTCGGCGAGCTGGCGGTGCGCCGCGGCGCGCTGCGCGAACGGCGCGGAGTGGTAGATGGCGGACCGGACGAGGGGATGGGAGAAATGCACGCCGTCCCGGTCTACCTTGATCAGGCCCAGTTGCTCGGCCGGCGCGAGGATCTGCGCATCTGACCCGCCGCCCCGCCTGGCGGCCGCGCCCAGGTCCGGGCCGTCGGCCACGGCGGCAAGCAGCAGCGCGGCCCGCGCCTGTTCGGGCAAGGCGGCGAACCTGGAGCTGATGACGGCCCTCAGCCGGTCAGTCGGTGGCACTGGCTCGGCGGCCCAGCGCCGGCTGGCGGCGGGATCCTCGGCGACCACCTTCGCCAGCTCGATCAGTGCCATCGGATTGCCCGCGCCCTGAGCGAGGACCTGCGTCCTGGCCCGCCCGCGCGGCGGGCGGGGCTGCTCGTCAAGCAGGCGGCCGGCGTCCGCGGCGGAGAGCGGATCAAGGCGCAACTCGGGGAATCCCCGGTCGAAGCCTGGGGGCGGAGCCTGCCCGCGCGCGCCAAGAACCAACACCACCCGCTCGGCGTCAAGGCGGCTGGCGGCGAACGCCAGGGCGTCGAGCGAGCTCCGATCGAGCCAGTGAGCGTCGTCGGCGACGACGAGGACCGGGGAACGTTCAGAAAGGTCAGAAAGCAAGGTCAGCACGGCGGCCCCGGTCAGGAGCGGGTCGGCCGCGGCGGGGTTCGCGTCCAGGCCGAGAGCCCCCCGCAGCGCCAGTGCCTGCCGGCCGGGAAGCCCGGCGGCATAGGAAAGCACCGGCCGCAGGAGCTGATGCAGCCCGGCGAACGCGAGCTTCGACTCTGACTCCCGGCCGGTCACCGGCAGTACCCGCGTGCCGACCGCCCGCGCCCGTTCGGCTGCGTCCGCCAGCAGCAGGGACTTGCCCATGCCCGCCTCGCCGATCACCAGCAGGACCCCGCTTGCCTGCGGGACCGGATCGACCAGCGCGCGCAGCCGGACAAGGCCGGCGTCCCGGCCAATGATGCGTTCGAGCTGCGGTGAGCTCAGCTCACCGGGACCTGGCATGTGCCTGTCCTCTCGGCCAGTGCGTTCCTCAACGCATTCTCCAGGCTAAACCGCGATCGGCGGCCAGGCATGCCAGCTGCGCGCAAAGTGCAGTCGCGCGTCGGATACCCGCGCGTGCCGGCTTGGGGCAACAGTGATGACTGTCAGGCCGGTGCCACTGCGACCACAGATCGGCGAGGACCGCGATGCCTTTTGTCACTGCCGGGCGGGAGAATTCAGCCGAGATCGGGATCTACTACGAGGATCACGGTTCCGGTTCTCCTGTTGTGCTGGTGCACGGGTACGCCCTGAACGGTCACTCGTGGGAAAAGCAGGAAGCAGTCCTGCTGGCCGCCGGGCATCGGGTCATCACCTACGACCGGCGGGGCTGCGGCGCCTCGAGCCGGCCGAGCGCGGGGTATGACTTCGACACGCTGGCCGGGGATCTTCATATTCTGCTTAGCTGGCTCGACCTGCACGGGGTAGTGCTGGCCGGGTTCGCCATGGGGACCGGGGAGATAACCCGCTACCTGGCCGTTCACGGCTCAGGGCGGGTCAGCGCGGCAGTCCTGATCGCGCCGTTGCCGCCGTTCCTGCTCAAAACCGAAGACAGTCCCGACGGTATTGACCGCGGCGTTTTCGACCGCATCACGGCCCGCATCGCCGCCGACCGGCCGGCCGCGATGAAGGACTTCATGGACGCCTCGTACAACGTCGATCTCCTCGGCGGCGACCGGGTCAGCGACCAAGCGTGGCAGAACAGCTTCTACATGGCCATCGCGGCGTCGGCCCAGGCCGCCCGCGGCTGCGTAACGGCCTGCCTGGAAGACTTCCGCGCGGATCTCGCCAAGATCACCATCCCGGTCCTCGTCATTCAAGGCGACCAGGACCGAGTCCTCCCCTACCAGGCCACCGGCGAAAGGATTCCCGCGCTGCTGGCCGGCGTCCGCTCTGTCGTCATCGAGGGCGGGCCGCACGCGATCATCTGGACCCACGCCGACGAGGTCAACCAGGCACTGCTCCAGTTCATCGGCCAACTGAGCCAGCCCAGAGAAGCGCCTGGCGAGC
>Ga0307478_10002899_pt1 | contig 13157 bp, 15 predicted proteins | sample atmos_gasesECM4C_2_FD_203713 | JGI IMG/M metagenome (GOLD analysis project Ga0307478, IMG submission 203713) | Hardwood forest soil microbial communities from Morgan-Monroe State Forest, Indiana, United States - atmos_gasesECM4C_05 | ecosystem: Environmental > Terrestrial > Soil > Temperate...
CCACCCATATAATCGAATTGACTGACGCGCACCGCGAGGACCCACGTCGGCCAACTCGCACTGAAATGGAATGGAGCAGCCAATCTTATGGCAGAAACTATGCGACGAAACGAGATGCTGCTTGACGCTGCGTGGGGCGTGCAATACATTGAGGCCACATTATGTCTAGCCCTCCCGGGATATGGCCTAACGACAAAAGGCGCGAGCCACGACATTTTTTCATCGCCACGGTCGAACTGCTCGAAGCGGACGTGCAGGCACGGATTCGCGCTCGAACGGGAGACCTCAGCATGCATGGTTGTTATGTGGACACCCTGAACCCGTTTCCTGTGCAATCAAAGGTGAAAGTGACCATCACTCATAACGAGAAATCGTTCATCGCACTGGGCACCGTCGCGCACGGCGAGCCGAACGTCGGAATGGGAATCTCGTTCACTGAAGTGGAACCGAACCAGACGGAAATCCTCCTGACGTGGCTGGTAGCGGCGAGAGCCAGTTGAACGAAATGGTGGTCTGAGCGTTGCCGCTGACGAAAGTTCAGCGTCTTACAGGCAACGGCCCTCTCGCTAACTTGTCGGGCGGGCTGTACCCAGAGGCGTTACACTCCAAGGCGTGACCCCCGCAGATATTGCCAGCCCCGACTGGTGGAGGGACCCGCTCACAGTCAGTACCATATTCACAGGAGTCATAGCATTCGCGACCGTCGTCAGCTTGATTGTAAACGTCCTGCTGTGGCGCACCACCCGAAAGTCTGCGAATGCTGCCACCAGTGCTGCGGAGGCCGCAAACAAATCGGCGGACGCGGCGACACAACAGGCCGAGGTCTCAAGAAGAACCCTCGAAATCAGCGCTGCTTTGAACCGGCCGTATATGGGCGTTTCCAAGTTCGAGCGCGTCAGCGACCGCAATTCTCCACTTTGGGTCGTGGTATGGGTGATAAGAAATTTTGGTAGCCTTCCAGCAATTAAGGTAAATGCGTCCCTCGAAATGTCTGCGGATGGAATGAACCTTCAAGCTGACCGTGCGACCGAGTCTGCGGAAATGTTTCCTCAGGCAGAAGCCCAGACAAGAACCCAGTTTCAGTTTGAGGACGTGCGCCCAATAATCGAAGGGAACAAAATCGTGTCAGGCCACATTCGCATTAGCTACGAAGCACCGAACGGACAACGATACGAATTCATCGCGAAGATTCGGTACGGCCACAGCAAAGACCGCTTCACGATGGACTCGGAGACGCGAAGCCTCTGACAAGTGCATGCGGCTTGCACGAGGTTCAGGTCTCGTGCTGAAATGCGCTCGTAGCCGTTTCGTTTTGGGCGTTTTAATCCGACCGACTACTGCCAAGCCCCTATCTTGCTGCGTTCAAAGCTGCCCGCGCTTTTTTGGCTTACCCGCGCGGGCGTATCTGCGGGCGCCTTGCGCCGAGTGAATTACGAGAGGGCTCCGTTCCCTGCGCTACAGTTTTTTCTCTCAATACTTTTCGCTTGCAATCGGCTTTGCACGGGAGTAAACGGAAAGTTGAAGTAGCTAGTGCAAGGAGGAAATTACCGGACGATGACTCCACCCTGCCTAGACTCTTAACAGCCGTCTACACACCGCTCTTGCGGTGCGCTACCGCCAGCGATGCTTGCCAGCTCGCCTGCGGGCTACGGACTAAGCAAACGGGGAGCTGCTGTCAGGTTCCCCGTTTCGCATTTCTGGGCATAGCAAGCGACGCTTGGATTCTGTCCGAACCTCTTCGGACTGAATCACAAGATACCCGCGAGGTGGTTTACCCCCGTTCGCTGCAGGCGTCGCAGGTCGCTTCAGCTTTCACCTCGGAACCTTTCTTCTTCTCGCGAGCGAGGAAATGACGGCTGACGTTTGGTTTATTGATTTGTCCTCGGTGCCCCGAAAACTGGTGCCTCACGGGGAATTGGAATCAGTCCACGATTGATTTTTTTAAGGAGGCGGAGGAATGAAGACGAATGGCGTGGTGCGTCGCCTCGTATCGAGTCCGCCGGGAACCGAGCGTTGGGAGGCAAAGTGTTTATTGTGCCCATGGCGCTCGCGGGAACGGCTATATGCCTCCAGGAGCGCCGCAATGCTAGGGATTGGGATGCACTTGAGCATTATTCAAAAACTGAACCCGAAGAAACGTCGGGTCGAAGAGCGCGAACCGCGAGCCATCAACGCTTCTCTGCTTGGTTCTGGCACGCGATTCACTCCAGAGAAATCCTTTGAGTAACTTCGGGTTTTATTGACGCTTGGAACCTTTCCTTTTTTTCTCCGCCCATCGCTTCTTCATCAGTTACGCTTTGTCTCCCGGCGGGACAGGCGCTGAACCGAGTAAGCCTCGAACGCATTCAGCCAGCCCGCTAAAGCCATCCGGCTTAGATATTATTTCGTCGATACCAATCGCCGACATTAGCGACTTGTAGCTCAAGAATTCGTCATACAACGTAAGGAGCACTATCCGCACATTGGGCATCCGGCCTCTCAGCACGGATGCCGCTTCCAAACCGTTCATGCGAGGCATCCGGAGGTCTAGAAGAATCAAGGCCGGTTCTAGTTCCGTCGCCTTTTCGAGAGCATCGACGCCATCGATTGCCTCCCCACAGACTTCAAAATTCCGTTGGTTGAGGTAGGCACGAATGGCTTTTCGGGCAGTCGCGCTATCGTCCGCGATCAGAATTCCGTTGGACATGCTGCCCACCGTTATGAACCCGCCAAAACTGCATGTTCCGTACGATACTGTCGGGCTCAATTCACGGAAATAGGGTTCTTCCTGTACTGCACGGAAGCGAAATCGCAAACCGCCTTCTGGGTGAACTGGCTCTTCAGCCCTGAATCGCGGAGCTTGGAAAGCTGGGCACGATACCTATGGTGTCTAGGGGTTTCCCCGAGATGTTATGCAGTGTTCACCGTATTAACGAGCCCTCTCCGTCTCTGTAGCGTATCCGACTGTCGGTGATGCCCACGCCGCACGAGTACTGATTGTCGGTGACAACGAGGCAGCCCCGCCTCACTGAAATACTCGACCGTACGTTCCGGTTTCTCAGCGAGTCATTGTTAATGTCAAAGCGGATTCTAGTGGCGGATGACAGCGACGCCGTTCGCAGGGTCGTTCGTGCGTATCTCACGGAGCATGATTTTGAGGTTTGCGGCGAAGCTGTCGACGGTGAGGATGCTGTCGAGAAGGCTCGCAAACTCAAGCCCGATTTGATTCTCTTGGATGTGGCGATGCCTCAGACGAATGGCATCGTTGTTGCCTCTGTCCTGAAACACATGATGCCAAACGTCCGGATAATTCTATTCACCATGTATAGCGAAGCGGTCGCCAAAGCGTTTCCTCAAGGGCTTGCTGCCGACCTGGTAATTGCTAAAGCGGACGGCATGAGCAGACTAGCAGAGTGTGTTCACAGTTTGCTGCCTTCGTAGCATCGGCTCGATGAGAGGCTCGGGATGACGCGATTCTGTGTCCAGTGCAACCGAATCATCGGTGAAAAGTGCATTCAGTGCGGGACGGAAGCGTTCGCCAACTCAAACGGCCATGGGGTGACCGGCGGGGACTTCGACTGTCCGTCCTGCGGTCATCGCTTCCTGCAAGGCGACGGCGGCGAAACAGGTGGAATGTGCGAGCCGTGTTTTGGCGCCGAATTGCAGAAGGCGAGCGAGCAGGCGGCGAAGACCGACTTCAAGGACGCAGGTCTGGGATTGGCGGCTGGGAAATCGTTACTCTGCAGAGGACACGCCCGTTTTCGGTCTACGGCGAACGCAGCTTCAAGAACGGTTTCGTGAAGACGTAACTTCCTTGCGTGTCTGCGAGAATTTGGCTTTCGCTTCAATCCCCAACCATCCGGCATAGTAAAGCAGCTTGTCCACGCTCTTTATTCGCGATCTTTCCGTTCAGCAATTCGCTCACGCGCGGCTGAGGCCTTTTGTGAATACTTCCACGCGCATATTTCAGGATCGTCTGCTATAGTTCGGCCTTGAACTTCAACGCGGTCGCCTGTTCGGGCGTATCCCAGGTCATCGAGCACGTTTCCCCGCGTTAGTTGTGTCGAGCCACTCGGTTTGCTAGTTTGGCATAGATGCCGCCGCTCGCTCCCGAACAACTCAGCCGGACCATTGAGACTCTTTACCGATCGGAATCGGGCCGGGTTCTGGCGACGCTCGTGCGCCTCCTCGGAGATCTGGATCTCGCCGAAGAGGCCATGCATGAGGCATTCGCCGTCGCGCTGAAGTCCTGGCCGGAGACGGGCATTCCGGACAAGCCGCGACCCTGGTTGATTTCGACGGCGCGATTCAAAGCCATCGATACGCTGCGGCGACGGGCGCGATTTGATGCGTCGCAAGACGATCTCGCGCGATATCTCGAAGCGCGATGGAGTTCGGCAGGGAAGTCCGAAGAAGAGGACAGCCTGCAGGATGATCGGCTGCGCCTGATTTTTATTTGCTGCCATCCAGCTCTCGCGCCGGAAGCGCGCGTGGCGCTCACCTTGCGTGAGGTGTGCGGGCTCACCACCGAGGAAATCGCCAAGGCCTTCCTGACCACTCCGCGTACGCTGGCGCAGCGCATCGTGCGCGCCAAAGCAAGGATTCGAGACACGCCGATTCGTTACGAAGTGCCGGCGCCGGAGGAATTGCCGGAGCGACTGGACGCGGTGCTGCAGGTCGTCTATCTCGTTTTTAATGAGGGCTATTGTGCGGCGGCAGGCGCGGAAGTAACGCGGGCCGAGCTGACCGGCGAGGCGGTTCGACTGGGCCGGTTACTGGCCGAACTCCAGCCGGAGCCGGAAGTCCTTGGGCTGCTTGCCCTGATGTTGTTGCAGGAATCCCGTCACGCCGCGAGAACATCGCCGACCGGAGAGATGATTTTGCTGGAGCACCAGGATCGCTCGCTCTGGAACCGGAAGCAGATCGCGGAGGGAGTGGCCCTGCTGGAGAAAGCGCTGAAGTCGCGCCGCTTTGGTGCCTACTCACTGCAGGCGGCAATTGCCGCCGTTCACGCCGAATCGGAATCCGTCGCGGCGACCGACTGGCGGCAGATTGTGGCGCTCTACGACCAGTTGGCACGAATTCAGCCTTCGCCGGTTGTACAACTAAATCGTGCGGTGGCAATTGCCATGCGGGATGGACCGGAAGCCGGTCTGGCTCACATCGACGCGGTGTTGGAGCATGGCGAACTGGCCGATTATTACCTGGCACATTCGGCCCGCGCCGATATGTGCCGCAGGCTCGGCAGGACGGCTGAGGCTCGGTCGTCTTACGAGAAAGCTCTGGCACTGACCCAACAGGAACCCGAACGCCAATTCCTGCAAGAGCGGATCCGGCAGCTGAAATAAGAAAAGAAAAATTTTCTTGGACGACTTGTCGAATTCGGGCCCGGCCTTTCGACTATATTGTGAAGGCGGGCCTGCTAGCCCGGCTGAAGACCACTTTAGGAGACGACAATGCCGCAATATCTGGTTGCTGGTTACCTCCCCGACGACTTCGACCCGTCCCTAGTGGACGAAGCCTTGGGCCGCGAGATCCACGCGCTCAACAAAGAGATGATTGCTGCCGGCGTCAGGAAATTCGCTTGCGGCCTTGGGTCCGCGAAGTCGCTGCGAGCGCAGCCCGATGGCGGAGTCCTCATTACCGACGGGCCGTACCTGGAGACCAAGGAACACATCGGCGGTCTTTGGATATTGGAATGCGCTGACATGGACGAGGCGGTGGCATGGGCGCGCAAAGGCGTCGTCGCCACTCGGGGGCAGGTCGAGGTGCGTGAGATTTTCTTCGTGCCGGCCCCCGAAAAGGACTGAGCGGTACGGCAGCAGCGAAAAATCTGCAAATCGTGTGTCGAATCCTGGCCGGCCCGTTCGACTAGTAAGTGGAGCGGCACCGTAACAGGTCACTCAAAACGGGGCACTCGCAATATTCAGGCAGCGGGGCGCTCCAGGCTTTTATATAAAAGTAGCGGCCCTGATACGGTGTCCGCTCAACACTCAAGGAGAAAACGATGCGTTTCATGATGATCATGTATCCGAAAGACTACTTAACTGCAAAGGCCGGTTGGGTGCCCGACCTCACCGACATAGAGGACTCCAGGAAATTTCACGAGGAAATGGGGGCAGCCGGCGTGCTGGTCGCGCTCGACGGTCTGACTCCGCCCGCGACGATGAGCGCGCGCGTCACCTTCAAAAACGGAAAAGTGAAAGTTACCGACGGCCCGTTTACCGAAGTGAAGGAAGTGGTCGGCGGCTACTACATAATTGATGTGAAGTCGCGCGAAGAGGCGATCGAATGGGCCTCGCGCATCCCCAAAAAGGAAGACGAAATGGTGGTCGAAGTCCGCCGGTTCTTCGATATGAGCGACTTCGCTCCCCCCGTGCAGGATAAGCTCACAGAGCTCGAGGAAGAGCAGGCCGCCAAGGTCGGCAATAAGCCGGGCCAGTAGTAAAAAACTCTTCGCACTATGTCGAATTCCGGTCCAGCCATTCGACTATATGGTGAGGGCAGGGAAGTCGCCCGCGCCGAAGAGCGTTACCGGACAATGGAGAACTCATGAGTCAGTACTTGGTTGCGGTTCAACTGCCCGACAACTTCAACCCGTCCGCAGCGGACGCAGCGGCGATGGGCCGCGACATCGACGTGCTCAACGAGGAGATGGTGGCCGCCGGCGTCCGGGTTTTCGTGGGCGGCCTCACCCCCGCCCGCGAGGCGAAGTCGCTGCGAGCGCAGCCCGATGGGAAGGTGGTCACCACCGACGGGCCGTATCTGGAGACCAAAGAGCACATCGGCGGTTTTTGGGTGCTGGAGGTCGCTAGCCTGGACGAGGCGCTCGAGTGGGGGCGCAAGGCGGTGATCGCCTGCCGGGTACCGGTGGAAGTGCGCGCGTTTGGCATACCAACCTAAGGTTTGCAAAAACAGGTAAACGCCCAGGAGGGCGAGAGTCATGGCATTTTTACGCGATCTAAGACTTGCGTACCACTCGTTGAAGCGCAGCAAAAGCCTCGCAGCCATTGTGATCCTCACGCTGGCGCTCGGGATCGGAGCCAACGCCGCCATCTTCACGCTGGTCCGGGGTGTGCTGCTGAAGCCGCTCGTTAATCGTGACGAGAACCGGCTCGTCTATATCCGCCAGAGCGCTCCCACCGGCGGGCAGGACAACACCACATTTTCCGTGCCCGAAATCAAGGATATCGAGGGCAGCGTCCGCTCCCTGAGCGAGTTCGGCGATTTCTCGACGATGGATTTCACGATGGTCGGACTCGGCGAACCTCGCGTAGTTCACGGCGGCGTTGTCAGCGGAAACTACTTCGATGTAATGGGCCTGCGTCCTGTTCTCGGCCGTCTCGTCGGACCTCAAGACGAGGGCGCGGACGCTCCTGGCGTCATCGTGCTGACGCATCGTTTCTGGTCCACCGTTTACAAAAAAGACCCGAATGTAATGGGCAAGACGGTTCGGCTCAGCAGCCTTGGCGATCGTTCCGCTACGGTCATCGGCGTCCTTGAACCCTCCGTGCCATATCCCTCGGACACCGAGATCATCGGAAACCTGGTCATCAGCCCGCATCATCTTTCCGCGACGATGGTCACCGGCCGCATCCATCGCATGACCGAACTGTTCGGCAAACTTGCGCCCGGCGCCACTCTCGACCAAGCGCGCAACGAATTGCGCACGGTGTACGCCGGAATGGTGAAGGACCATGCCGATGCGTATCCCGATAACGGCGGCTTCCGCATTGACGCCAGGATGCTCCGCGACGAGATTACTTCCGGCGCGCGCACCGTCCTGCTGGTTCTGCTGGCAGCTTCGGGACTGGTCTTCATCATCGCCTGTTCGAACGTTGCCAACCTGATTCTCGCGCGGACGGTTCGACGCGAGGGCGAACTCTCGATTCGTGCCGCTATGGGCGCAAACACTTGGGCGCTGCGCCGCATGTTGTTGGCCGAAAGCCTGTTGCTTTGCGGCGCCGGCGCGGTCATCGGCGTAATCATCGCGCAGCCCTTGGTCACCATCCTGGCTCGATATGCCTCGCGCTTCTCCGTTCGCGCGCTGGATTTGACGGTTGATTTCAGCCTGCTCTGGGTGGGGGTGGCGCTAGCCATCATCGCCGCGGTGATTTTGGCATTTGTGCCGCGCCTGCCGTCGCCGAATGCCTCGAATGGCATGAACCTGGCGAGCGGCAGCGTCCGCATCACCAGCAGCACCGGCCGCCGCCAGCGCATCTTTGCCGTCACCCAAATCGCAGCGTCTTTCGTACTGCTCGCGGGCGCGAGCGTGTTGATCACCACGCTGATCGCCTTGCAAAGGACCCAGACCGGTTTCGATACGCGCCGCGTCCTGGTCGTCGACGTTCCGGCGCCGTCCGATGGAAGGACGCCGCAGCAAGTCGTCGATTTTTACAAGGAATCGGTGCGTCAAATCGATGCGCTGCCCGGAGTCACCGAAACGGCGGTCGGGATGATCGCGCCCTACCGTGATGCGGGCGGCGGCTTCGGTGTGGGCCTGCAATTCTCTGGTGATGGTCACGTCCATGACAAAGACGATCCTCGCGCGCTGTGGCGGACCATCTCGCCCGGCTTTTTCACTTCGCTCGGCGTTCCCATCATCGCCGGCCGGGATTTTAACGCGCTCGATGACCAGAATGGAGAGCCGGTCGTGATCGTTAGCTCGACTTTAGCTCGGCAAATGTTTCCCGGTCAGGATCCGATCAATCGCCATGTCTATTGGACCGATCCCGTGCTCGAATTCGTTCCCGGCACTGCCGCCGAAAAGGCGCGAGTTACGGCGCCGCACCGAATTATTGGGGTCGCCGCCGACATGGACGACGAACACATCGTTCCGGTGCCCACCGCCACCATTTATGGCTCCTTTGCAGACGGCGGAATGTTCGGCGGTCACCTCTTCATCCATACCACCGCCAATCCTTATGCGCTGGTGACACCGGTGACAAAAATTATTCGAGATATGGCCGCCGATGAACCGGTGGAGAACGCCGCCACTCTGGAAGACATCCGCGCCAAAGTGCTGGCGCCAGACCGCTTGAACTCCCTGGTCTTTGGCGTGTTCGCAGCAGTCGCGTTGCTGATTGCCGTCGTCGGTGTCGCGGGAGTGCTGGCGTTTTCAGTCAGCGCCCGGACGCGCGAATTCGGCATCCGAATGGCGCTCGGATCGCAGCCGGAAAATATACTGAGAGGCGTAGTCGCGGATGGCGTCGTGATGGCTGGCGTCGGCGTTGTGGCCGGCGCGGTGTTCGGGCTCATCGTTGCGCGCGTGGCAGGCAGTTATTTCGGCGACTTGAAAATGCCCGACGCGTTGCCCGTGATCGTTTCTGCGTTGGTGCTGTTAGGCGCGGCGGTAGTCGCTTCGATGCTCCCGGCCGCTCGCGCCGCCCGCGTCGACGTAATACAAGCTCTGCGCGCGGAATGATTTTCCCGGCGCCCGGTTGCCCGTAAGCCGACGAAAATCTGGGCACGGCTCTGAGAGTCACACGTGAGAAGGAAGAATCGATGAAATACATCTGTTTGGGCTATCTCGAGCCCGGCAAGTTCGAGAATATGTCAGAGAGCGAGCGCAACACCGTGCTGGACGAGTGTTTTAGCTACAACGACGAACTAAGGAAGAACGGACATTTGGTCGCGGAGGAACCTCTTCAACCACCCAACACGGCAGTGACCGTGTCTTTGAAGAACGGAAAGGTTGCCGTGACAGACGGTCCTTACGCGGAAACGAAGGAGCAATTGGGCGGAATTCAGGTGATCGAAGCGCGAGATTTGAATCACGCCATTCAGCTGATTTCCCGGTCTCCCGGAGTGAAGTTGGAGTGTGGGTCCATCGAGATACGTCCGGCGGAGGATATCAGCGGGCTGATTCGAGAGAGCGAGCAGCGTCGGCGGCAGACCGCAAAGTAATCATAATTAGAGAAGCCAGACTCGGAGGAATTTCGCCATGAGAAAACTGAACGTGCTCGAATTTATGTCGCTGGATGGAGTCATTCAAGCCCCAGGCGGGCCAAAGGAAGACGCCAGCGGCGGCTTCGAATATGGCGGGTGGACCGCACCGCATTCCGACTCTGTGAAGGGCGCGGCCATGAAAAAGCAGATGAAGGCGCCGGCTGACGTATTGCTCGGGCGGAAGACATTCGAAGTGTTTGCAGGATTTTGGCCGCAACATGCCGAGATTTGGCCGGAGGTCCAGACCGCGACCAAATATGTCGCCTCCAATACCATCACTTCTTCCGACTGGAAGCCGACGGTGTTCCTAAGCGGAGACATCGCGAAAAAAATCGCTGAAATCAAGAAGCAGGACGGGCCAGACCTACATGTTTGGGGCAGCGGTAACCTGGTGCAGACGCTACTCAAACATGATCTGGTCGACGCGCTCTGGCTGAAGATATTTCCGGTCACCTTGGGAGGCGGGAAAAAGCTATTCGCCGAGGGCACCATCCCGGCGGCATTCAAAATGACCGAAAGCGCCATCACCCCGAAAGGCGTAATCATCGTCAACTACGAACGCGCCGGCGTAGTCCCTACCGGAAGTCTATAACATTTCGCGCCGTTATCAGAAGGACTTGAGCACTAGATCGCCCGCCATGACATGGGCGTGAAGCTTGTATTTTCCGTTGCCGTCTTTCTGGAGGGAATTTCCTATCCAGCCTTTGGGATCGCCAAACTGAGTGCCACTGATGTCTCCGAACTTCACGGAGAGATCCACGTGGGAGTAGTCTTCCGGACTTCCTACCTGGATAGTCAAATCGCCGCCAGTGAGCTCAAGGTCCTTGTCTCCCACAACGTCCTGTACAGAGAGGTCGCCGCCACGCATGCGGGTATATACGTTTGTAGATTTGGGAATTTCGATCGTGACCTGCAACTCTTTTTTGGGCACGTGTGAGAGCGTGAGATCCACGAATGTGCTCGACCGCTTCAACTGAATCTTAATATTCTTCGCTTGCGCCACGTTCTTGCCCAATACGTGTATCGAAAGTTTGTCTGAATCGCTGCCTATGACGCGGAAGTCCCCATCGTGCAGGTGCAATCGAAGGTTTGCTCCACTGGCCAAGTTCGTCTCGAATCCCCGAGGCGGGAGGTTCCTGGCATCTTGCGAGGTGTGACAAAACGCCACCGACGCGAACAACAAAGACACTGCAAATAATCGGAAGAGGTTCTTCATGGGGCCCTCCTGGCCGAATAGTACGCAAGGAATGGTCTAAAGGTTCCTTTTTTCTACGTGACCCTCCCTCTAGTTAGCGGCTGCCCGAAGTCGCGTAACCGTCATTTGAAGCAGAACAAAGTCCCGGCTAGTCTAATCAGACTTGGGAATTGCTTCGTTTCCATTCCAAACTTGAAAAATCTTCCGATGAGGTTGAGGATGTCAAGGATGATCGCCCCATCGACCCCCGCATCCAAGCGATCGGCCTTTTGGCCTCGCGTCTAACTCTGAGGAGAGGATTCGCCATGTCGCATCATTTCGATACTCCTACCGCAAAAGAAGACCCCCGCGTTAACGTCTGCGATTTCTACTTGTTTCGCGGCCGCCCGGGCACAACCGTCATGGCTTTGACCGTGAATCCGGACGCCGGCGTCGGCGCGCCCGACACCTTCCGCGACGAAGGTCTCTACGCCTTTCGCTTCGACACGAATCGCGATCTTCGTGAAGACGTCGCTTTCAAGGTCCAGTTCGGCGCGCCCGCCCACTCCGATGGCGGCGAGCAGCGGCACGTTCAGACCTTCGCGGTCCGGCGCGCCACCGGAGTGGACGCTCTGAAGGGTGCCGGGGGCGAACTCATCATTTCCGGAAATACGGGAGGCGTGGTGAAAGGGGATCAGGGCTGCCTGGCGTACGCAGGCCTCGCTCCCGATGTGTTCGCCACCGATGGCTCCGGTTTCGGTGACTTCAGAAAAGCTCTGTGGTCCGAAAACCGGTTTGCCCCGGAGGTGTTCCAGTATCGCCAGAACTTCTTCGCCGGCAAGAACGTCACCGCCATCGTCCTCGAGGTCCCCAGCAGCCTGATCGGCCAAGGTGCGGTGCACGCCTGGGCCACTGCATCGCTCTACGGGCACGCGCCGGAGGTGCAGGTATCGCGTTGGGGCCTGCCGATGATCACCCACATGCTGCTCTCCGATCCTTCGCTGCACGACGCATCGGAAAACTACAACCGCGCGGTCCCGGCGGACGAAGTAGCGCTGTTCTCCAAACCGATCCGCGACTTCGTGGAAAAAGTCACCGCGCTCGCCCGCTCAGCGGCCGACCCGTCCGCCTACGCCACGCAACTCCTCGCGCGCATCTGCCCAGGGGTCTTGCCATATGAGCTGGACACGCCCGCCTCATTCTCGTTTGCCGCTTTTAACGGCCGCGGCCTCTCGGACGACGTGATGGACGTGATTCTCACGCTGGCCACGAACACGGCCCTCGGCGATGGAGTGGCGCCCGATACGCGGCTGATGCGCTCGGATTTTCCCTATTTCGGCGAGCCGCACGCTACGGCGGCGAGTTCCGCGAAGCAGTGAGGGCGAAGGAGTGAGAGCACGGACGACACAGCAGCGATGTGCAATTGGATGGATTTGCTCTCCGGCAGCGCGGAGTGAATCTCCGCCGTCTCCGTTTCCGTCGCGAAGGCTTCGCGCCGGAATCTGTGTGTCAGGGAGCTTATACTTGATCGTTAGCGGCTCAAATTTTCGCGGATGGTTCAAATCAAGCCTCTGCAATCAATTGTTCTTTCCTGTGAACGAGTTCCCGGCAGCCTGCAACCATCCGAATTGTTTAGGGGAATTCGTCCAGGCCGATGGCTGGGCACGCCTGCCTGTTACTTCCTTTAAACCTGGTTCAGGTAAGCTGCGGCGAACTTTTTTTAATGTCCCGGAATCCACACGGGAGTTCCCGGTTCGAGTTCAGGATTCCGCCCTAGAAATCAAGAAGGCTTGTAATTCCTAGAACATCGTGTTGGCGTTGTTCGAGGACGCTGGTACGGGCTGCAGCACGTCCCAGTGCTCGACAACTTTGCCGGTCTCGTCGAAGCGGAAGATGTCAACACCCGCGGTTTCCTTGCCTCCCCAGTCCAAGTAGCGCACGTGTACAAAAGCCAGATCGCCGTCGATGGCGACTCGTTTGACCTCGCAGGGTATGCGCCCGGCCTGCTTGATGTAGCCCACGATGGCATCGAGCCCATTCGGGAAAAGCGGGTTGT
>Ga0307478_10002900_pt1 | contig 13156 bp, 9 predicted proteins | sample atmos_gasesECM4C_2_FD_203713 | JGI IMG/M metagenome (GOLD analysis project Ga0307478, IMG submission 203713) | Hardwood forest soil microbial communities from Morgan-Monroe State Forest, Indiana, United States - atmos_gasesECM4C_05 | ecosystem: Environmental > Terrestrial > Soil > Temperate...
CTCATCGACAGAGTGGTGAGCCCCGAGGGAAAAGTGTTCGAACAAGACATGCCCAGAGTGCGCCAAGTGCTGGACCGGCGCGTGGCCTATGTCGTGACCAGTCTCCTAGAAGATGTAGTCAATCGTGGTACAGGCGTAGGCGTTCGTCGTCAAGGGTTTACCGGCGCAGCGGCGGGAAAAACAGGCACGTCAGGAGACGCCTGGTTTGCGGGATTTACTCCCGACCTACTCTGCGTGGTCTGGATAGGCTTCGACGATGACCGCGATCTAGAGCTCACTGGCGCTGCTTCTGCAGTGCCCATCTGGACGGAATTCATGGAGCGCGCCTCCTCCCTGAGACAGTACCAATCCACCGAGGTCTTTTCGCCACCGGAAGGAATCAAGGTGGCGGCTATCGATCCCAGAACGCTGCAATTGGCTACGCCGTACTGTCCCATTACTCTCAAGGAAGTATTCCTGGTCGGAACTGAACCCACCCAGTTCTGCGGGCAGCATACGAATCAAATGATGGTGCAAGTCCCGGTCGCATGGTGGGTCTCAAGCCACTACGTTCACTATCCGGACTTTTGCGATCCCCGAACGTGTGAGTTCGGGACCCGTTAGGATCCGGCTATCTGGGAGAGCGCCTAAATGATGTCAACGAAATTCTCGAGAATTCTCGCGCTGTCGTTTGGGTGCGTCGCGCTGCTGGGCAGCCCAGGGTGTGCGGGCCGCCGTGCAACCGCGAGAGCTCAAGGGGTGGCGCCGCCCCGCGCGGAGTTTCGCGCGTTCTGGGTAGATGAGTTCCACGCGGGCATACGCACCCGGGAAGAAGCCACACGACTAGTGGGTGAAGCCCGGCGGGCCAACATCAACGCCCTTTTCGTCCAGGTGCGCGGGCACGCGGACGCTCTCTACACTCAATCGTCGGAGCCGCCGTACGATGACCCGGCCTATGATCCGGATTTCGACGCTCTTCAGTACATCATCGAGGCGGCACACCGCGCCGGACTTGAGGTGTACGCCTGGCTGAACGCGACACCGGCGTGGCGCGGCCCCGCACCGCCGCGAGACCCGCGCCACGTCTTCAACCTGCACGGCCCAGGACAGAACGGCGATGATGATTGGCTGACGCGTTCGCTCCAGGGCGACACGCGCTTCCCGCTGGGGTACTTCCTTGATCCCGGGCACCCCGCTGCTGCCGCTTACTTGGCCGAGATCTATCTGAACATCGTCCGCCACTATGCGGTCGATGGCATCCACTTCGATTTCATGCGCTATCCCGAGACCAGGAAGCACCCGAAGCGGGGTGCCCCTGTTGGCTACAATGCCATTAGTCTTGATCGCTTCCGCCGCTCGATGGGACGCGAAGACACGCCCGCGCCCGACGACCCGCAGTGGAACGCCTGGCGTCGCCAGCAAGTGACGCAACTCGTTCGCCGAATTTATATCGAGGCAAAGGCTATCAACCCACGATTAAAGGTCAGCGCGGCCGTGATTGCCTGGGACAAGCCACCCACCTCGGAGAAAGATTTTGATGAGACGCTGGCCATGCAATGGATGTTCCAGGATTGGCACGGCTGGCTTAAAGAAGGCATCCTTGATCTCGCCGTGCCGATGAACTACGCACGGGCAAATGGGACCGTGACGCGGGGTTGGTTTGATGGATGGCTTCGTTGGGAGAAACGGCATAAGCACGGTCGCGCGCTCACCGTGGGCATCGGCGCGTATTTGAACTCACCGGCAGGCACACTCGCACAGATTCGGCGAGTCCGGGACAGCGAAGGAATGTACCACGCCGATGGAGTCTCGCTTTTTTCATACGCAGCCCTTGCGCCTAGCCGCATCAGGGTTCGAGGCCCCGTTGTTCAACCGGAGCCAGAGGCCAAGTCTGAGGAAGAAGATCCGGCCGAGCGGGTGTTGTTCTTAACGACCGGGGCACCGCCCGAGCCGCCTGCGTTTCCGCAGCCTGCGGCGCCCCCGGAGATGGAGTGGATTACACGGCCCACGCGCGGCTGGCTGGCCGGAACGGTGCGCAATGCGAGCGGCGGTGCGGCGGATGGAGCTGCCGTGACAGTCAAGCGTGTCGGATGGTTTGCGCGCAGGAGACGTACGCTGGCGGATGGAAACCGTTTTTTCGGCTTTGCTCAACTGCGGCCAGGGCGTTACCACGTGCGCCTCGAGATACGGCCAAATCGCAGCCCGGAAATCCAACTCGAAATTGTGGCGGGACACGTAGAACGGGTCGAGCTCGTCCGCCCGTAGTGGCGCCGTGCTGCAGATTCCCCTTGAAATCTTGAGGCTGCAGCCGGGCGTAGCCAATATTTGCAATACCGCGGACCGGGACGTGGACAGCCGCAATGATGCCGTCATGGTTAGGGGCGGTATGAGGTAACCCATGAAAAAAAAGGGATTGCGATTTGCGATGCTGGCTGCCTTGGCTCTATTTCCTTCGGGAGTTTTCTGTCAGTCGAGTCCTGCGGCGAACTCCAACCCAGAGGCTGGAGACAACGATACGCCTGCGACGATTGTTGCAGGTATCGTCCGAACCGCGCGGGACGTCCCCGTGCCCGGGGCGACTGTGCGCGTCGTTCACCTCGCAAGCGGCCGCTCCTGGGTGGGATGGACAGCTGGAGACGGGAAGTTCTCCTTTCCGGGTCTGCCGGCAGGCCGCTACCGCTTGGAAGTGAAACAGCTTGGTTTTGGCACGAGTCAGACGGAAACAGATTTTGCGGTCGGAACTGCCATGGAAGCACAACTGACGCTCCACGTTGATGTCTCCTCAACAATTGCAGCAGACACCAAGCCCGCGGAAGCTCAGCCGGCACCGGCCAATGCCGCCACCACAGCACCTGAAAGGGCTAAGCCCGCCGAGGAATCAACTTCTGCGGTCTCGAAGAAAAAGGCGAAGACGACCTCCGCGGAAAACGGCCAGCCTCGCTCGAGCCGTTCCAAAGGTGGATCTAAGGAGCAACCTTTGAGTGCTGCGGACGCTGTGCCAACTGATGATGCATCTTCGTCTCTCGGCAAAGTGTCGTCATCCGACGCCTATTTGGTAAGCGGAAGCGTGAATCGCGCCGAGAGTCTCGACGGCCTGACGAAGCAAGCGCCGACCGAAGCCACGAACTTTGGCGAAGGAATTGAGAAGTTGTGGGCGCAACACCGTTTGTCACGTCTTTCCTCGAACCGGCTGCACTTCAGCTTTCACAACCGCTACAACAATTCCGTTTGGGACGCCCGACCCTATTCTCTGGGAGGGCTGAGTGCGCACGAGGTCAGTCACTACGACAACAGCTTCGGGATGAGTATCGCCGGGCCGTTGTACATCCCTCACGTCTACGATGGCAGGCAGCGCACGTTCTTTTTTATTAGCGATGAGTTCGAGCGTTCCAATCCGCTGCGGGATTTCTTTGCCACCGTCCCGACGTCGAGTGAACGAAATGGAGACTTCTCGGACCGCGGCGTCCAGTTGTTCGACCCGACGTCCAGCCTGACTGGGCCGCGCACACCGCTCGGCAGCAGACTTCCCGACGACCGGCTCGATAAAGCAGCGCTGGGGATGCTTCAATTTCTTCCCCTGCCTAACCTGCCGGGGTTCGTACAGAACTTCCATCTGCAATCGGTCTTGCCGACGACGAACAATCGCGTCAACGTAAAGATCCTGCATACGATCTCGCCCCGGTTAAATCTGCTGGCAAGTTATAGCGCGAGAATCCTGAATGCGCAGAACCCAAACAGTTTGCCACAGTTGACGAGCAACACCTCCGGACTCGGCCAGGCCGTCACCCTCGGGCTAACTCAGAACTGGACGTCACGGCTGATCAACGAGAGCAGGGTCAACTGGAGCCGCAACGCGAACAACACCCTGAATGGCTTCGCCTTCAAGAGAAACATTGTTGGCGAACTGGGGATTCAGGGCGTCTCCCAGGTTCCGAGCGACTGGGGAGTGCCTCTCGCGCACTTCACGAACTTCACCGATCTGAACGACGTAGTGCCAGCGCTCCATCGGAACCAGACCTTACGGGTAGTGGACAACCTGACCTACTCGCTTGCCAAACACACGATGCGTACTGGGGCGGAGATTCGCTGGAGTCAGATCAATAAGGATTCGAACCCGGTCCCCCGCGGCGAGTTTGCATTCACGGGCCTGATGACGAGCCAGCTCGATACCCAGGGGCAGCCAATTGCAAACACGGGCTTTGATTTTGCGGACTTTCTGATGGGCTTTGCGCAATCCACAACGGTGCGTTTCGGCAATCCGAGCAGCTATTTCCGCAGCCGCGAATACATCGCCTATGTGCAGGATGCCTGGCGCGTGCATCCCCGGTTGGCGGTCAATCTGGGTGTTCGGTATGAGCTGGCAACGCCGCCGGTGGAGTTGTTCAACAGGATTGCCGATCTCGTTTTGAACCCGGACATTAGCGCCGCCGCTCTGGTGACCCCCGGGCAGATAAATCCGTTCACGGGCAAAAGGATGCCGCGGGCGTTGATGAATACGGATACGAACAACTGGGCGCCGCGGATAGGAATCGCCTGGCGGCCGCCCACCAAGTTCGCGCTCGTTCTCCGTGCCGGCTACGGCATCTCCTACAACGAGTCGATCTACAACCACCTTTCCCTCTCGATGGCCAACCAGCCTCCCTTTGCTCAATCGCAGGAGCGGCAGACGACGACGGCGACCGTGTTGACGCTTGAAAACGGCTTCCCGGTTCAATCTCTCAATAACATCGGGAATTCAGTGGCGGTGGATCCAAACTATCAAGTGAGCTACGCACAACTGTGGAACGTATCCGTCGAATCGCGGTTGAAGTCGAACCTTGTCGTGGATGTGACCTACACGGGCACCAAAGGCAGCCATCTCGACTTGTTGCGTGCCCCAAACCGCGCCACTCCAGGCAGCCCGTTTAGTACCGACCTCAGGCGCCGCATCCCCAACGCACCGGGCTTCAATTACGAGACGGATGGGGCTTCCTCGATCTATCATGCTTTGCAATTGCGCGTGCAGCGGCAGATGGCGCACGGCCTGATGGTTCAGGGCCGGTACACTTTTGGGAAGTCCATTGACGATGCCAGCTCGATTGGCGGTGGCGTGCCTGTTGTCGTCCAGAACGACAACAATTTCCGCGCCGAGCGCGGGCTTTCCTCGTTCGACGTCCGCCAGCAGTTTCGCGGCTCTTTCTCATACGAGCTGCCATTCGGACCGAACAAACGCTGGCTGCATCACGGATGGCTGTTCGGCGCATTTGCCAATCTACAGGTCAGCGGAATGACGCTGATTTCCACCGGCACGCCGTTCACGGCGCTGCTGCAGGGCAGCGCCGCTGACAACACGGGCACCGGCAGCAACTTCTCGACGCGCCCGGATCAGATCGGCAACCCCAATCTGCCGAATGACCAGCGCACGCCGCTGCATTTCTTTAATACCGCGGCGTTCGCACTTCCGCCGGCACTTCAGTACGGCGATGCTGGGCGCAACACCATCACCGGGCCCGGGACATTCCTGACCGATTATTCCCTGACGAAGAAACTCAGGTTCGGGGAGGGCGGCAGGGTTCACACCGATGTCCGCTGGGACGTGCAGAACCTGACCAACACGCCGAATTTCGTGGGGCTGCATACGTTTGTGGGCTCCGACCTTTTCGGCCGCGTCCGCTCGGCCAAGCCAATGCGCAACATGGACTTGATGCTGCGCGTGAGCTTCTAATGCGCGGCCTACTTGGAAGCTTACTTATAGGCTTACTCCTTGTGCCCGCCAGCATCGGACAACAGGGTCAGCCCCCTCCGCTAAACCCGCGGAGCGCGCCACAACCGCCACCGGCCGCCCAGCAATCGAACCCTGCCCAACGCAGGATCCACGTGGAGGTCAACCTTGTGTTGATCGATGTTCGGGTAACGGACCGCAATGGCAAGCCGATCCGCGAGCTAAAACCCGAGCAATTCACCGTGTTCGAGGACGACAAATCGCAGAAGGTGTCGACCTTTCAATATTTTGATGTAGCGACTATCGAAACGGCAGGGACAACTGAGCCGAAGCGGATCGTCGTCCCCTTGGCAGGAGTGGCACCGGCGGAGAGTGTTCAACAAGAAATTCAGAATCGGCGGTTGATCGTCCTTTTCTACGATATGACTTCAATGCACCCGGATGCATTGCTGCGCGCCGTCAAGTCCGGCGAACAGTTCTTACGCGCGCAAATGTCGCCCGTGGATCTTGTTTCAGTGGTCGCTTTCGGCAACCAGTTGCGTGTGCTTGCAAACTTCACAAACAATCGCGATGCGCTGATGCGTGCCATCCGGGGAATAACGCCGGGCAAGGAATCGTGGTTGACGGATTACGCTGATGCTGCTCCAGCACCTGGTGACGAAGTCGTCGCGGAAGACACCGGCGCTGCCTTCACCGCCGATGAAACCGAATTCAACGTGTTCAACAGTGACCGCAAACTTTCCGCGGTCGAATCCTTATCAAAACTCCTGCGCCAAATTCCGGGCAAGAAATCCGTCATTCATTTCACGAGCGGGATCACGCAGACCGGCGAGGAGAATCGGTCACAATTGGATGCCGCCGTAGATGCAGCCAACCGATCGAACGTTACGCTTTACACCGTGGATGCACGGGGTCTGTACGCCACGGTCCCGGGTGACGATGCGAGCATGGGCGCCGCGATCGGAAGGGCCATGTTTACAGGCGATGCAGTCTTCCGTCAGGCGGAAATGCGTTACTCGTCACGCGACACGCTGGCAACACTGGCAACCGACACCGGCGGGCGAGCATTTTTCGACCTGGGTGATTTCAGCGAAGTATTTCGCAGAGTCCAAGAAGAAGGAACGGGCTATTACCTGCTTGGATACTACAGCAGGGATTCGAAGCATGACGGTCGCTGGCGGCGCGTCCGCGTGAAGGTGAGTGTGCCGGGCGCTCACGTGCAATACCGCAAGGGGTACTACGCAGCTAGCGACTACGGGACGGCCACGGCCGAGGATCGACAGCAGCAGTTGGACCAAGCGATGCGTGCCGAAGCCCCGCGCGTGGAATTTCCGGTCGCGCTCGAGACAACGTACTTCCGCTTGAACGAGCGGGAGTTCTTCGTTCCGGTCGCGGCCAAAGTAGATTCGACCGCGCTCGAATGGGCGGAAAAGGGTAGCAAGCACGAGGCGCGATTCGACTTCGCCGCCGAAGTTCGCGACGAGCAATCGCATCGCATTGTTTCGGTCCTACAAGACTCAATCAAGATCAGCCTCGGGGCGGAACGCTTCCAGCAGGTTCAACGCCGCGCACTGCTGTACCAGGGCGGCGTGATTCTCCCGCCGGGCAGCTTTCGGGTAAAGTTCCTCGCCCGCGAGGACGAAACCGGCCGAATCGGAACATTTGAAGAGGATCTGAAACTTCCAGCGTTGCAGCCGGCGCGATTGGAATTAAGTTCCGTGCTGCTGTCGAGTCAATTGGAACCCAGGAAGGATAACTCGGAAGTGAAGCGTAGCGCACTCGGCCCCGACGCCAGGCTGAAAGTCACGCCGCTGGACGTCCAGGGTGGACGCATTGTTCCGAGCGTGACTCGCGTATTCACGACCCAGCAGAAGCTCACAGTGTTTTTCCAAGCATACTGGCAAGCCGATCTGGACGGTTCGAAGTTGCGCGCTGGTCTCGTTTTCTACCGAAACGGGGAGTGGTCTAGTGAGACGCCGGTGTCTCCTCCGTCCCAAGTAGACACGAAGGCTCATATCGCCTCGTTTCGTATCGAATTGCCCCTGGATAAATTCCAGGTCGGAGAGTATGCCGTACAGGTGATCACGGTGAATCAAACGGGAGAACAGGCTGGCTTTGCGCGAAATTACTTTGCTTTGCGGCCCCCGCTGCCGGAGCGCGTTGGAACATCCGGTGAATCAAGTAAGCAGTGAACTTGAACGATCTAATGCTTGACCATGCAGAAGGAGCAAAACGGGCGGAGACAGCTAAGCCATCAAGATTCCTGTATCCAGAAAGAGAGGCAACCAAGTATGGCGCCACAGTTCGTACTCCCATTTTTCACGTGTGTCGGAAGACTGAGGTTCGCTGCCGCGTTTTTACTCCTGTTTACGTTTGCACCGGCTAGGGCATTGGGTCAAGACCCATCCAGCACATCTCCGCACTTGTTGATCCTCAAACCAGAACCCAGGAAGGTTTGGTCCGAAGACGATTTGGCCGGACTGTTAAAGCCGTGGGACTTGTATCGAATCGCACTAGAGAAGAAGTCCGCCCTTGCAGCGGCTGCTCCTGTAGTTCAGGAAATTCCCGCCAGTTCGAACCTTGCAGCGGCTGCTCCTGTAGTGCAGGGAATTCCCGCCAGTTCGAACAATGTTCTCCGGGCAATGGACTCCCGTCAATTCCAACGCTTTCTGAAAATGCTCGCCACGGATGTTGCGACGTGGCAAGCGCGGCTGAAGAGTATCGATGTTATGAGATTAGGGGTTGAGTACCAGGAACAAGAGGAGATAAAGAGGCGCTACGGCTCTTGTCAGGAAGCGCTCGAGCGTATCCGAGACGAAGCCACAAAACTCTCGCAAGACCAAACCTTGAAGCTTGACCTTCTCTTGTTGATTGACCTGAATGCGCTGGCTCGGAACTTAGATGGGTTGAGCGTCAATCTGGCAAGCCCGCTTACCGTGCAAGGCATGAGTGCAGCGCAAGAGTCTCTCGGATGGGCTAAAGAAGTCTTGGGCATCGATGAAGAGTTAGCCCTGCGCATTACTGAGTTTCAGTATCACGCGCTTGCTTTGGCGGGGGGGTCCGCACCAATAACTCAGTTGGCCGACCATTAGCGAAGTGAGCCGTACTCCATGCCCGTTGCGTGCAGGATCAAACCTCGTGTCGCGGGCGTCCTTCCACAGGAAACTAGTCTTCGCGTAGCAAACGAGCGCACGTGCCAGAACGGTACGAATGGTTTCGTCCTGATCAGCTGATGAAACGATCCCAGCAGCAAAAACTGATCGGTATCGATTGATGGTGCGCTGATCAAGCGGGGAAAAATGTCAATCCGGGGCCCTACGAGGATTCGCTGTGAGCGCGTTCGATCTCGCCGAGTTAGGGAAGTACATGGCAGCCGACGCCAGCGAAGCTGCCAAGTTGCAGATCAGCGGCACTCTAACCTTTGTCGGACGAGCTCGATGGCGTGCGCATCGTCGGCGCGCAACCCGTCGCGACGTTTCAGTCGGCCATCGACGGGTTTCAGCAGCCCACTATGGAAAGGACTTTCAGTGTGAAGCGTTTCGTAAATTGGACGGCAAGACTCCCAATGAAAACGCACGAGGCATGTTGCGCAATCGGAGGGATGCTGCTCTCACTGCTGACGGCGAATATGGCAGCTGCGCAGCTGCGCCTACCTGCGTCGAGAACTCGCCCGAGCGGCGAGGTGAGCTTGGTTGCAGCATCATTGAGAACAAATTGCTGCCCAACGGCCTCAAAGGGCCGCTGTTCTGGCACATTGATCGGTTTGATTCTGCGGAGCGTGCCCGCACAGCAGTCGGCCCAGGAAGCGTCGCATTTGAGGCCGCTGGCACATCGTGGCTGATGACGATTGAGTCGCAGACTTCGAACCACCACGGAGGCCGCCATGTGGCACAGGCAATCGTTTCACGGAATCTCCTTCTATTGCTGTTGGCTACGGCCCAAACTGACAAGCGCTCCTGGGTTCTTCGAGCGAATTTGCAGGCAGGTTGGACGGCCTGTAATTCGGGTCAATTCGGAGCTTCTCGTTTACCGTCTCATGTAATACGGACCCGGGCGGGATCGTACGCCTGGCTCCAAGCGGGATACGCCACCTAACGGTTTTGGACGCGGCGTCGTAGAAGGAATGGGGGAGGATCTCCATGAGCCACCAACTAAAAGTCAGTGAGTTGTGTGGAGCGGTGCGAGGGTCAGGCGCAACGGGTGGCGGGGGAGGAATCCTGCCAAGAGCCCATTGCGCTTTCTGCGGATCAATGAGCAATCCAAACGACCGGGCTTCACAGAGCATCCATTCCAGACTGATCTGCGACAGCCCGCTTTCCGTGTATGCGTATGAGCCTCCGACATCGGAATGCACGCCCGCAAACCAGACTTGTTTAATATCCTGACCGGCTAAGGCTGGGCCCCACAAATTGTTTCGAAAATAACAACGACGTTCATCGATGGAAAGGGCCTGGCGCCCGGCCGCCATATCGGGGTTCACCGCGGTATACGGCAGTTTCAGGGGATCCCAGATCCATCCGACGGAGCTCACCGTGTCCCAAACTCCCACAAAGTGCAAGGGGCAATGGCGGCAGAATGTTCGTTTAAACCCATCCGCCACTTGAAAAGTGTGTGTCATCCCGCCGGCCTTTCGCGTTCGCTTGGCGTAGAGCCGAAGGATGTATGGGATCAGACCCTCATTGCCGGGATAGAGGAGGCCGAACATGTGAAGCAGGCCCGCGAGTGCCCTGGCGGTGTAAGCGCCTCGGCTGAAGCCAAACAAAAAGATACTGTCGCCATCCTCGTAGGCGGTCATCAAATAACGGTAGGCATCGCCGACATTGGCCAGCAATCCCGCTCCAAACGCCAATCCCGTCACCATCGACCAAGCCCGGCTGATGCTGTTGGACGCCGTGGGTGCGGCCATCGTGCCCACGCCCGGGTGGTAGTAGCCGACCTGTTGTTTGCCATCGATGATCAGCGTGCCGTAGAGCTTGACCACGTTGGAGTTGTGGTCGCCAAACTCGTTCCCTGTTCCGTCACAGCAGATGACTATGTTTTTAGGCACGGAGACTCCTGACCAGCCGTCGGCTGGGGTCACGCCATTATTGGTCGGCGTTAGGATCACTGGCCCAATCTTCGAGGGCGACCCAGTCTGAGGCATTCGTGGTGTTTCGACATTGGTCCAGATCAAGCAAACGACAAACCTGCATTGAGTACACGGGATGTACCTCCCAGAGAGATGCTCTCTTCGGGTTGGGCCGCGAGGTCGCTGTGCACGGCGTGTGGCTGTCATCAAAGAATAGTTGTCCGTGCACCTTAACCGGATGCTGCTTCACCGCCATGAGGTTCTTATCCGTCCAGTTAGTTGGGCGGAAATGGGGGATCATCTCGGCCGTCGTGCTCAAACACGGATCATCCGTTGGGTGCTGTACGAGAACGATGTGGATATCATTGGTGGTGTCACCTGGAATGTTGCAATTGACCGCTTCTCCTTTCGCCACATCCGAATAGTGTGCATCCTGAATGAAGGCGACGTACTCGACGTAGCGGCCCTCCCCCAGTTGCGTGAGGGGGCTGCGGTCTGCAAGACCTTTTAGATTCTCGGCCGAGGCTTTTGCCTGAAGGTCCAGAAGCTCTTGATAGGTAATGGGCCGACTTGGTCCGGTGGCCGCGCACAGGTTATTTTTGGCTTTGCTCTGAGCTTGCTTACTGGGATCCGAGCTTCCTCCTTGTACGCCACAGTGATCGTCGATCGCCGGAATTTTCTGCCCGTTGTACGGCATACAGGCGGGGACAAAAACACCGGCTGCAGCCCCGGCGTGTTGGTTCGATTGCGTGGGAGCAGCTGAAGGCGTGGCATTCATTAGTAAAGCCAGCGCCACCGGCGCGAATGGAGCGACGTGCCGGGAAAACGTATGATGTGTTTGCGAACTGTTCGTCGGCATGATTTTCTCCTTAAACTGGAACCGTTCTTGTGCGGAGCCGGTGTGTCTACTTAGGTGTTGCCGTATTACCAGTGTTCGTACCCGTGCTGTCTTTTCCCTTCAATCCCGAGCTGGCTTGAATTCCTTTGCTCACTCCGTAGGTTGTGGCGCTAATCCCGAGCAGGGCGAGAACATTGGGAGGAATCTCAGGGAATTTGCAATCGCACACCACAATCAGGAAGAAGCTCAGCGCAACGACAAACGTAAAGATAAGTAGCTGGAATCTTGACATGCTCGCGCCGCCGCCGTCCTCGGCCAGCAGCTTGCTGATGTCGATCTTGCCGCTGGCAATCGCCGCCAAAATCATGAAACCGAAGAGAAATAGCAATACCAACATGCCGTACTCGAAGGCCAGCTTCAGCTTGAGCGTTGCGTCGCCTTGCACCCACAAAGCGACAACGAATGCAGTCCCGACCGTCAGAACTATGCTGATGACGAACTCGATGTTCTTCATGTGATCTCCTATTTCAAAAAGCTTCGCAGTCGGCCGAGTAGCATGGCCTGAGCTTTACCACCCAAGTACAGGGCCTGGCTGGCAGCTAGAGCCGCGACGAGTCCGCTCGGCACCACGGGGAATTCCCTGGGGTTATTGATGACCTGCATGAGGTAATACAAGGCGCAGAAGAGAGCGGTCAGAAGGCTCTGGACGCGTCCGGGGCTGACATAGGACGAATAGCCGTTCTCGCCATGCGTATCCCGAATATCGCCTTCGAGCAATTGGGCAAGGCTAATCCCTCCCGTCAATAGTTTCCAGAATACGATTGCGAAAAATCCACCAAGAAGGCAAATGCCCAACCACGAAGCCAGTTTCACAAGAGGCGCCATTTGCTTGAACCGAACCGTATGTACCTCAAAAATTTAGAAAACTTCAGAACCGCAGGTGGTAGTTACGCAAGCACGTAATAAGTATGGGCTTTCAAAGTTGTCAGATACTGCCATGGGAATTTCGTCTTAGTCAAATACAAACTTACTATGCTTGGTTTCCCGACCAACTGTTGTGGGCGTGTAGCTCAGCTGGGAGAGCACCTGCTTTGCAACTAGGCAGGTCAAATCACATAAGTGCCGCATCTGGTGTCGCTTACACGCAAACGTAGGGCGCAACCATCGCCTTGAATTGGACGGAAGGTGGACGGAAAATCGGCCGCGCAGATTGACCAACGCTGGCCCGCGATGCAGCCCACAACCGAAGGCAGGAATGGCGCGTAGAGCCCTACGCCGATGCTTCTGGCCCTTTGCAACCCTTCGGTTAACAGCCTTGAAACCAAATTCACTACGATTTGCCGGAGCCGAGGGCAATCGAGGGGCACTAACACGTTCTGACAAAACCGGGCAAATCAGATTCACCTTCTGTTTTCACTTTTGTTGATCATTTGCCGCGATTCGTCTCCATTCGCATGACACTCGCATGACACCGCGCCCTTCTTATCGCTGGGGATTCGGTTTTGACGATCCATCTACAACATCCTGTGCTTCCCCGTGTCGCTTGCCTCTGCTCTTTCGCGGAATGCGC
>Ga0307478_10002905_pt1 | contig 13133 bp, 10 predicted proteins | sample atmos_gasesECM4C_2_FD_203713 | JGI IMG/M metagenome (GOLD analysis project Ga0307478, IMG submission 203713) | Hardwood forest soil microbial communities from Morgan-Monroe State Forest, Indiana, United States - atmos_gasesECM4C_05 | ecosystem: Environmental > Terrestrial > Soil > Temperate...
TTCTGTGACGACACCTTCGTCTGGATACTCTCTCGCCATCAGCCCGGATTCCTGCTTCCCGTTCCAGGTGAATTACACCGCGGGAGGACCCGGAACGACGGCGAACGCTACGCTGACGATTACTTCTAATGACCCGAACACTCCTTCGGCGACGCTCGCCGTGACCGGGACTTCGCCGGCGCCCAGCATCAACGCGATTGTGGCGAGCGGCGGCAGTTTCCCCAACGCGTGTTCGGGAAGCCAGTCGAGCCAGAACATACAGATAACCAACCAGGGACAGTGCAACCTGAATATATCGAACATCACCACCAGTAATTCCAACTTCTTGCCGCCGCAGGTCAACTTGCCGTTGACGCTGAGCGCGGATGCAACGGTTTCGTTGCCCATCACCTTTGCTCCTACTGCGTGCAGCAATTCGACTGCGGTAACGGGGACGGTGTACATCGACAGCAACGATCCTGTGCACCCCATCCTCACCGAGAGCCTCAGCGGCCTGGTGCCTTGTCCTAATATCAGCGCCACCATCGCCAACGGCGGCAGCTTCGGCAATGTATGCGCGGGCAACCAGGGGGGCTCGAACCTGGAGGTGCTGAATACCGGGCAGTGCAGCTTGACGATTACGGGCGTCAGCTCGAGCAATCCAGCTTTTGTGCCGCCAACGGTAACCTCGTTCCCGCTGGTGCTGAGCGCGGATGCCAACGTCGACCTGCCAATCACCTTCTTACCCACCGGGGTCTGCAGCAGTACGGCGCAGTCCTCGACCATCACGATTGCGAGCAACGATCCCAGTCACCCCATGCTGACGGAGCCGGTAAGCGGAGTCGAAGGCTGCCCCAAGCTGGTGCTGAGTTCTCAAAATGTGATCTATCCCGCAACAGTTTCAGATCCTACGGGAAATCTGGGCTGCTACACCGACCGGCAAATCACAGTCGGTAACGCTGGAGTTTGCCCATTGAACATCACCAGTCTGACCACTTCGAACGGCTTGGACGGTCTCGGCCACGCCTTGCCCGCCACTCCTCTCGAATACAATGTGGTCAACACGACGACCCCAATCAGCATTAGCCCAGGTGGGGCGGTGGTGCCGATCACGGTTCGCTTCAAGCCGCTCATACTTACCGACCAGAACTCCATGGCTCCCGACCAGCAGACTGGTGCGCTGACAATTGCCAGCAACGATCCAGTGGCCGCCGACAACGCGGCTGGCCTGTGCGGCGAGCCCACCTACCACAGTGGAGTGCGAGTTCTGGTGGTGAACGCCGCCGGCACGCCCATTACTCCGGTGAAGAACCTGTCTCTCTCGAGTAAAGGACTGCACCCCAACGCTGGCGAGACGCTGATGCCTGCCCCGCTGGCTTCGGCCAACGTGTGTGGCGGCCTCATCCAGTACCAGCTCGATAATGAAACCCTGCCTCCTGCTGGGACGACCGGGGGCAACCCGAATTCGTCGTATGATGTGAGCGCGAAGGAAGGGTCAACCCAAGCCAACATGAGCTTTACACTGGGGCAATGCCAGATGCAGCAGCTGGTTTTGCAGATTAAGTAGGCGGTGGCTTTACGGATCATGGACTATTGTGCGCCAGAAAAGAGCTGTTTCTGGCGCACGCCTTTTAGGGAGTGGAGGTCTCGAAATGCACCGCGGATCAGTTCTTTTACTGTTAAGTACTGTCCTGATGCTTTGCCCGATGTTTGGTCAGAGCGAGCCTGAGAGGTCGACGGTTGCTGAAGTAGATGGCGAAAAAATTTCCTTTCAGGACCTAAAGCAAACCGCCGGGGAACCTCTGGCCAAGCTGGATGAGCAGATTTATCGGCTGCAGCAGCAAAAGCTGGAGCAGATGATTGCCGACCGGCTTTTGCAGCATGAGGCCCGCCGGCGAAAAATCACGCTGGAATCGCTGCTCGAAACCGAGGTTACCTCCAAGGCGACAGCGGTCACGCCGGAGGAGATCCACCGCGTTTACGAATTAAACAAGAACCAATTGCAAAAGCCCGAGGCAGAAGTGCAAGAGCAATTGCGCACTCTGCTGCGCGACCAAAATATCGCGACGCGCCGTCAGGAATTTGCCAAGTCTTTGCAATCCCAAGCTAAAGTGAACGTATACCTGCTTCCGCCTCCTCCTTTTCGCGCCGATGTGCAAGGAGAAGGACCGAGCCGTGGCTCGGTTGATGCTCCGGTCACCATCGTCGAGTTCGAAGATTTTCAGTGTCCTTATTGCAAGAAAGCCCAGGAAATCCTGGAACAAGTGCGCGTCCGATACAAGGACAAAGTCAGAATTGTGCACCGCGACTTTCCCTTGCAGCCTCTTCACCCGGCGTCCTTTAAGGCGCATGAAGGCGCTCGCTGCGCCGAAGAACAAGGAAAGTTCTGGGAATATCGCGACCTGCTGTATAAGAATTCACCCGCCGCGGGCCCAGAGCAGCTGAGCCTTTACGCCTCACAGGTGAGTATGAATCTCCCAGAGTTCAAAAATTGTCTGGACAGCGGAAAATTCCGTTCCGTGATTCAAAAAGATGAAGCCGAAGGGGACCGCCTCGGTGTCGAAGGAACGCCTGCTTTTTTCATCAATGGACGCCGACTTTCCGGCGCTCAGGCTGAGACCGAGTTCGCCCGCATTATTGACGAGGAATTAAGCAAACGGGCCCAGCGGTAAGTACTCCGTCAATCAAGACGGACTGCAACGGGCTGTGGGAATTGGTGGACCTGGTCGGGATCGAACCGACGACCTCTTCCATGCCATGGAAGCGCGCTCCCAGCTGCGCCACAGGCCCACGATTGAAACGCCGACAAGTCGGGATCGAGGGAAGTGCTAAGTCATTTTCGCCCACATCCCCGGGATAGTCAACGCGCACTGATTCTCCTGTTTCTTTCCACAGGCCTCTTCTGTCATAATTGATCGTGCACCCCACCTGCACCATTTTTCAAACACAATTTAGAGCGAGGAACAGATGCCAGCGAAGTACATCTTTGTAACGGGCGGAGTTGTGTCTTCCCTGGGCAAGGGATTGGCCGCAGCCTCCATCGGGTGCCTGCTGGAGAGCCGCGGGTTGAAAGTCAACCTGATGAAGTTCGATCCTTACCTCAACGTCGATCCTGGAACCATGTCGCCATTTCAGCACGGCGAAGTTTTTGTCACCGATGACGGCGCCGAAACTGATCTCGATCTCGGCCACTACGAGCGCTTCACGCACGCCAAACTTTCCCGTGACAACAACTGGACCACCGGCCGAATCTACGAACAGATTATCGCTAAAGAGCGCCGCGGAGACTATCTGGGCAAGACGGTGCAGGTGATTCCGCACGTGACCAATGAAATCAAAGCCGCGATGAAGAAGGTCGCGCAGGATGTCGACGTGGCGATTGTCGAAATCGGCGGCACGGTGGGCGACATCGAGTCTCTGCCCTTCATGGAAGCCATCCGCCAGATGCGGCAGGAACTGGGCCGTGAAGACACGTTGTTTGTCCATGTGACGCTGGTGCCGTTCATCGCCGCTGCGCAAGAGTTGAAAACCAAACCCACGCAGCATTCGGTGAAAGAGCTACTCAGTATCGGGATTCAGCCGGACATTCTGCTTTGCCGTACCGATCGCTTTCTGGCCAAAGACCTCAAGTCGAAAATTGCTCTCTTCTGCAATGTGCAGGAAGAAGCTGTGATCACCGCCAAGGACGTAGCTTCGGTATATGAAGTGCCGCTTGTGTTCGCTAATGAAGGCGTGGACACGCTGGTGCTGAAATATTTGCACATGGAAGCGAAAGACCGCGATCTCTCTCGGTGGGAAGATATTGTGCATCGCGTCTACAACCCGAAAGACACGGTCACGATCGGGATTGTCGGCAAGTATGTCGAGTACGAGGACTCCTATAAATCACTGAAGGAAGCGCTGGTGCACGGCGCGTTGGCGCACAATCTGAAACTTCAACTGAACTGGATCGAGGCGGAAGGCCTTGAAGCGGGCGAGGGCAACAGTAACAATGCTCAGCTCGAAGGCTATGACGGGATTCTGGTCCCTGGCGGTTTTGGCAAGCGGGGCATCGAGGGAATGCTGATCGCGATTCGTTATGCTCGCGAGAATAAGGTGCCGTACTTCGGAATCTGCCTGGGAATGCAAACCGCTTGTGTCGAGTTTGCCCGCAACGTGGTGGGGCTGGCGGAAGCAAATTCAAGCGAATTCGACCCCGCCACGCCGCATCGCGTGATCTATAAACTGCGCGAGTTGCGCGGCGTTGAAGAACTGGGCGGCACCATGCGGCTGGGCGCGTGGACATGCAAAATTGAGCCCGACACGCTGGCGTATAAGATTTATGGGAAACTTGAAATCAGCGAGCGCCACCGCCATCGCTACGAATTCAATCGAGAATATGAAGAGCCGATGGTGGCCGCGGGGCTGCGCATTTCCGGCTCCACGCCCGACGGCACGTACGTAGAGATGGTGGAACTCCCGGACCATCCCCATTTCATCGGCTGCCAATTCCACCCCGAGTTCAAGTCAAAGCCGCTTGAACCTCATCCGTTGTTCAGCACATTTATTGACGCAGCATATAAGCATGGCTCAAAGCGGCGCGCAGATAAAGAGACTGCCGCGGTGGAGATGTTTCACCGTCCGGAAAAAGTATCGCGCCGCTAACGTTTCCGAGATGACGATCTAACTCAAAAACCTGAGAACTCAGAACTGAGAACTGATTTCAAAATCGGCGATATCAACATCGGCTCAGGCAATTTGTTCCTCATTGCCGGCCCTTGCGTGATTGAGAGCGAAGAACACGCCATCCGCATGGCCGAGATTATCAAAGGCGTGACCAAGGCGCTCGGTGTTCCGTATATCTTCAAAGCGAGTTATGACAAAGCTAACCGCACCTCCATCCGGAGTTTTCGCGGACCTGGTGCAAAAGAAGGCCTCCGCATTCTGAAAAAGATCAAAGACCAGCTGGGTGTGCCGGTGCTCACGGATGTCCATGAGGTAGCCGACGTTGCCAAGGTCGCGGAAGTAGTTGACGTACTGCAAATACCGGCATTCCTCTGCCGCCAGACTGACTTAGTAGTGGCGGCAGCGCTGAGTGGCCGTCCGGTCAACATCAAGAAGGGACAATTCGTTTCGCCGTGGGACATGCGGCACGCAGTAGAGAAATGCCGCGAGGCGGGAAATACCGAAGTGTTTCTCACCGAGCGCGGTAGCAGTTTCGGTTATAACAACCTTGTCGTGGACATGCGCTCGCTTTCGATCATGCGCAAGTTCGCGCCCGTGGTCTTCGACGCGACGCACTCCGTGCAGCTTCCTTCTGCCCAGGCCGATGACCGAGGCCCGGCGGTCAGCGGCGGCCAACCTGAGTTCATTCCGGTGCTGGCGCGTGCGGCGGTTGCCGCCGGAGTGGATGGCGTTTTTCTCGAAGTTCACGACAATCCGAAAATTGCGAAGTCTGATGGCGCGAATGCGCTCGAATCTACCAAGCTCCGCGAACTGTTGAAGGAATTGCTCGCGGTCCGGCAAGCGCTGGATGTGGCCCGGGCCACGCCTTAAAGGTGCCCGCCTGGTTGATTGTCTTCTCCCTGCCTCTTGTCCCCCGTGGTAAATTTGAATCTCCCGCATGAAGCAAGTCGCAAACTGGGCCCTGGATGTCGCCACGATGCGCGGCGCAAGCTATAGCGATGCTCGCATCGTCAGCCAGCGAAGCCGCGCGCTCACCACGAAGAACGGCAAGGTCGGCAGTGCGTCTGACGCTGAGTCCGTCGGCATGAGCGTGCGAGTGATTGCCGACGGAGCGTGGGGATTCGCTGCGTCCGAAGACCTATCGCGCCCCGGCGTCGAAGCCACTGCCGCCCGCGCCGTCGAGATTGCCCGCGCCTCGGCCCTAGTCAAGCTGCAGGACATTCGCCTTGCTCCCGAAAAGTCCGTGACTGCTGAGTGGACAACGCCCTATGCCATCGATCCATTTGCAATCTCGGTTGAGGAAAACATTGCACTGCTGCTGAAGATCGATAGCGAACTATGTGCTGTTGCTGGCATCACTCTCGCCGAAACCAATCTCAATTTCAATCGCGAGGAGCAATGGTTTCTATCGTCAGAGGGCAGCGACATCCACCAGACGAAGTATTCCGCAGGTGCGGGATACACCGCGTACGCGTTTGCCGGAAATGAGATTCAGAAACGGTCTTATCCTAATTCCTATGGCGGACAGTGGCAAAGCAAAGGCTACGAACTAATCGAAGAGTTGAAATTGGTAGAGAACGCCCGGCGCATTGCGGAAGAAGCGGTTGCTCTGCATCGGGCAGAGCAATGCCCCGAAGGCACGTTCGACCTGATTCTCGATAGTTCCCAGCTTGGATTGCAGATCCACGAATCCATCGGACACCCCATCGAACTCGATCGCGTGCTGGGAATGGAGGCCAATTTCGCCGGGACATCGTTCCTCACTCTCGACAAGCTGCGTACGCTGCGCTATGGCAGCGAGATGGTCAACGTCGTTGCTGATGCGCGTCAAGAGCACGGACCGGGCCTCGGAACTTTCGCCTATGATGATGAAGGCGTTCCTGCGCAGTGCACGCCCATCATCACCCGTGGATTATTCACCGGCTACCTGAGTTCGCGCGAGACCGCGCACACTATTGGCGAGAATCGCTCTGGCGGAACGTTGCGTGCCGAAGGGTGGAATCGTCTGCCCATGATTCGTATGACCAACATCAGCCTGCTTCCCGGAGAGAAGCCTTTGAGCCGCGAGCAACTGATCGCTTCCACCGATCACGGCATTCTGATGCAGACCAATCGCTCCTGGTCCATCGACGACCGGCGCTACAATTTTCAATTCGGCTGCGAGATTGGCTGGGAGATCAAGCACGGCAAGCCTGTGCGCATGGTGAAGAATCCTTCGTATTCCGGAATCACAACCGAGTTTTGGAATGCGCTGGATGCGATTTGTTCCCGCGAAGAATGGACGCTCTGGGGCACGCCCAACTGTGGCAAAGGCCAGCCGCAACAGGTGATGGGCACAGGCCACGGCGCAGCGCCCTCGCGTTTTCGACAAATCAAAGTAGGGAGCGCTTACAAGGGAAGCTAGCACACCGCTTCAGAGACTGGAAAAATCAGAACGAGCCAATGCTATCCCGCGAACAAGCCGCCACCATCTTCGATCGCATAAAGAAGTTGTCATCTTCTGATGAGGTCGAGGTTCTTTTCTCCGGAGGAAAATTTGCGCTCACCCGATTCGCCAACAACACCATCCATCAGAATGTAGAAGAAGAGAACCATATCGTCTCTGTGCGCACGGTTTTCGGCGGGCGCACGGCTCGCGCCACCACTAACAAATTTGACGATGACAGCCTGCGCCGTGTGGTCGAATCTTCGGAGGCGTTGGCCAAGGTGCAGCATCCTGATCCGGATCTCCTGCCCATGCCGGACTCGCGGGAAGCCGCAGGCGAGAGCCATCTTCGCTCAGATCAGGCCTCCGGGTCGCCCATCCCCACTCGCGCTGTGCCCACGCGTTATTTCGAGCAGACCGCGGCCATCACTCCGCAGATTCGCGCCGCCAGTGTGAAGAAGATCGTCAAGGTTGCCCAAGGAAACAAGATAACAACTGCCGGCATCTTCTCCAGTTCCGAATCTGTCGAAGGCATCTTTAATTCGCGTGGCCTCAGCGAATGGCACAGTCAAACTTTAGCGGAAGTTTCCATCACCATGCTGGGTGCGGATTCCTCGGGATGGCAGAAGGCCAACTCGCCCGACGTCACCAACCTCGATCCGCTCCGCATGGCGGAAGTTGCCGCCAAGAAAGCGCTCGCCTCCGCGCATCCGGCGGAAGTTCCACCGGGAAAATACACGGTCATTCTCGAACCTTCTGCCGCCCTCGATATCGTAGGCTTCATGTTCTGGGATTATTCCGGCATGTCGATTCTCGACCAGCGTTCATTTCTAACCGGCCGCATTGGCAGCAAACTTTTTGGCGAAAACATCACCATCTGGGACGACGTCACGCATCCCTTGCAAGCGGGATCTCCCTTTGACGGTGAAGGTATGCGCCGACTTCGTGTCCCGCTGGTCGAGAACGGAGTCATAAAGCGCGTTGTCTATGCGCGTGCTACCGCCGAACGTATGAAGCGTTCTGAACAAAAGGATAAGGCTGGCCCTATCGAACCTACCGGCCACGGATTTCCCCTACCCAACGAAACGGGTGAGATGCCGCTCAACATCGTTTTTGCCGCCCCGCAAAATCCGCAATCCCTCGCACAGATGATCGCCTCCACTGAGCGCGGCGTGCTGATCACTCGTCTGTGGTATATCCGCGAGGTTGATCCCTACGAGAAAATTGTCACCGGCATGACGCGCGACGGAACCTTCCTCGTTGAAAATGGAAAGATCAAACAAGGAGTCCGCAACTTCCGCTTCAACGAGAGTCTCATCCACATGCTCTCGAACGTCGAATCCATGAGCGTTCCTCTGCGTGCGTGCGGCGAAGAGTCATTTGACATGGTCGTGCCTGCAATGAAGATCCGCGATTTTAATTTCACGGAAGTGACCAAGTTCTGAGCAACCGCACTTCGCTTTCCTTTATGCCCGTCGTCTTTTGCGAATACTGCTGGCGAGGCTTGAATCCGTCGGGTAAATCTCCTCTAATCCACTCATCTACAAGCAGTTAGCACCCATCCGTTCCATGACTTCAGTAACTTTGCACACCTGATTCCTAGGTGTACGCTGCCTTCTGAGTCACTGAAAAATCTGGAAGCGAGGTTCAATCGAGTCGTGGCAGCCGAGCCAGGTAAGGAATTGACGATTCCACAACAGGCGGAGAGCAAGCACTATGCCGCAATGCAAAGTGCGCCGCGGTTTCCCTTGCACCTGGCTGTGGAAGTAATGTCGCAGAGCGGAGCTTGTGCCGCGGAGACGCAAAACATCTCCGCCAACGGCGTGCTCTTCGCGATGGATCGCGACGTACCCGTGGGATCGATGGTGGATTTCACAATTATGCTTCCGGGAGAAGTCGTAGGTTCGCGACGCAACATTCAGATTGACTGCCACGGCCGCGTGGTTCGTAGCTTTGAAGATCAGGGCCGTCGCGGCGTCGGCGTAGTGATTGACGAATACCATTTCGAGCGAGCATAGGTGCAAAGCTAATGGCGGGCACTTCGATTAGCGTGGGAGAGAATCACGGCGTTCACGGGAACAGCGGCACAGGCCAGCTGATTCGCGTGATCCTGGCCGATACTCAGGCTATTTTCCGCGCCGGCCTGCGCAAAATCTTCGCACTCGAAGATGACATTCGCGTCGTCGGGCAAGCTGAGACTTTGCCTCAAACACAATCCGCAATAACCAAATTCTCTGCCGATATTCTGATTTTTGAGTCGGCTCTGGCGCCCAATCCAGTCGAAGCAGTCACCGAACTCCTGCGCCAAGCCCCGCAACTGAAAATCGTTGTGGTCACGCCGGCATCGGATGAACAACTCACGCTCGACCTGTTCCGCCGTGGAGCGCACGGGATTCTCTCGCGCGAAGTCGAACCGGAACTTCTGGTCGATTGTCTTCGCAAAGTTGCCGCCGGCGAACCGTGGCTGGAAAACCAGGCTATTCATTGGGTGATGGAAGCCTACCGCGGCCATAACTTGCGCCCATCTGGAGCGCGCCCCAAAGTTCAACTCACGCCCAAGGAGACGCTGATCGTTTCCTGCGTCACCCAGGGCATGAAGAATAAAGAAATTGCGATTCGCGTGGGCACAACCGAACAAGTTGTAAAAAACTACTTACGTAAGGTATACGACAAACTCGGCGTTGCCGATCGCCTCGAACTGGCGCTCTACTGCCTGAGCCACCACGTGGTTGATGGCGTCAAACCGCCGCCCATTCCGTCGCCCGCCCCTCCAAAGGGCGAGGCCGTTAGCACCCCTGCCATCAGCGTCTCCGCCGCCAGCGCTGCCGCCGGTGCGGCTGATTCGAGTGCTTCAGCAGCTTCTTCGAATTTGGACGCCCCAAATACCGTTTCGTCCCCCAAAACCTCCTAAACATTTCTTTGGTCGCTGGAACGTCGTCCGTTCTCGTGCGCGCGCCTTTTGGCAGCTAACCCGAGACCACGCGTCGCGATCGATTTGCGCTCATGAAGACATCCCCATAGAATGAAATGAGGTTGGAGTGAGTTTAGAACCAACTAGCGCGTTACGAAAAACCTTCCGGAACCTAAATATCCTTCCCAGGTTTCGCCGGAGAGATGGCCGAGTGGCTGAAGGCGCACGCTTGGAAAGCGTGTTTACTCGAAAGGGTAACGTGGGTTCGAATCCCACTCTCTCCGCCATTAAATTCTTTCTACGTTTTCCGCGCACTACCGGAAACTCCCCAAAATTACCAGCTGGGCGCATGTTGCGGAGAATCTGGCGCTCCACCCCCTGGTGCGAGCACCCTTTCGGCTTTACCCAAGCAGCTTGTTGGGTTCACGAACTGCCTCGGCCAGGTCGTTAAGAAACATCGCGGCCCGTGCGCCGTCGGCGACGCGATGATCGGAACATAGAGTCAGCTTCATCATCGGACGAACGGCAGCCTTGCCTTCGACCGCGACGACGCGGTCTGCAATGCTCCCTACCGCCAGAATTGCGGCTTGCGGCGGGGTGATGATTGCGCTGAACTGATCGACGTTGTACATGCCGAGGTTGCTGATGGTAAAGGTGGCATCAGCGATGTCGGCGGGACGCAGCTTCCCTGCCCGGGCGCGATCTGCAATGTCGCGGCGCTGCTGGGCAATTTCCGCGAGGCTAGCTGCGTGAGCGTTGGGGATTACGGCGGCAACTACGCCATCATTTACCGCAATGGCGACGCCCATATTCACATAATCGTGAAGGCGAATGCCTTGCGTGGTGAAACTGGAATTCAGGCGCGGATGTTTGAGCAGCACGCGCGAGGTCAGTGCCACCAGCAGATCCGTATGTGTGATGCGAATCTTATGCGTGCGCTCGATTTCGAAAACTAGTTTTTCGCGATAGGCGTTGAGCGCGCTGGCTTCGATCTCACGCGTGACAAAGAAATGGGGAACGGTAGTCCAGCTTTGCGTAGTGCGTTCCGCCATGAGGCGACCGAGCGTGGTGGGGATTTCGATATTGGCCGATTTGACCGGCGCTGCGCCGACCCTCGCTGCACCGGAAGTTTGCGAGGCCTGGACGTCAGAGGCAAGAATCTCACCGCCAGGACCAGAGCCATGTACGTTGGCGATATCGACGCCTAATTCTTTAGCGAGACGGCGCGCCTTTGGAGATACTCTGGCGCCCTGCATGACCGCAGGTTCCGGAGCGCTGGTAGCCACGGCCACAAAGTGGGATTCCGTTTTGCCTCTCGCGGCGGGCACAGCGGCTATAGATTTTTCTGTTGGAGGAGTTTCGCCGGGAGCGACGATCCACGCGATCGTCTGTCCGACGGGAATGTCGGCTCCAATTGATCCTGTGATCCCGGCAAGGATTCCGTCAGCGGGGGCTTCCACCTCCATCACCGCTTTATCGGTTTCGATTTCGAGAAGCGGCTCGCCTTTGTTGACGCGATCGCCTTCCTTTTTCCGCCAGGCGATAAGCTTGCCGGTTTCCTGCGCCATTTCGAGGGCGGGCATAACAACGCTGAAGGCCATAATGTTTTATTCGGGGGAAGGCTACACTATGGCCTTCAGTCCGAAACTCCTACCCGCTCAGTTTTCGCACTGGCTTCAATCATATCCAGCACTCTTGCGCTGGGCGGAGCTTCAGTTTCGCGGACCGTGGGCAGCGGTCCATTAACGGTAAAGTAGTGCGCGCCCGCCACCAGAAGTTCTTCTGCCGGGAAGCGCGTGATCACTTCATGTCCGGTGGGAGTCACAACGATTTCCTCTTCAATGCGCGCGGCGCTCCACCCATCGGTCGATGGCCAGAAGGTTTCGAGCGCAAATACCATTCCCGGCTCGATCGTTACTGGATGCTCGAACGAAACCAGCCGGCTGATCACCGGCTTCTCCCAGATGGCAAGACCGATGCCGTGACCGTATTGCAGAGCGAAACAGGATTCTTCGTTGGGGAAACCAAACTCTTCTGCCTTCGGCCAAACCGCCGCAATCTCCGCAGTAGTACGCCCCGGACGTACCAGTTCGATCGCTGCGTCGAGATATTCGCGGCAGCGCTTGTAAGCATCCACCATAGCGTGCGAACTATAGCCGACGGTAAAGCAGCGGTAGTAGCAGGTGCGATATCCCATGTAGGAATGCAGGATATCGTAGTAGACGGGATCGCCGGGGCGGAGCACGCGATCGGAGAAAACATGGGGATGCGGGTTGCAGCGCTCGCCGGAGATTGCATTCACCGCTTCGACGTATTCTGATCCAAGATCGTAGAGAACTTTACTCACCAGGCCAACGGCTTCGTTCTCGCGCATGCCCGGCTTCATGGCGCGATAAAGTTCGTCATAGGCGGCGTCCACCATCATCGCGGAGGTGTTGAGCAGCGAGATTTCATCCTGGGTCTTGATGACTCGGGCATTGGACATAAGTTGCTGGCCGTCGACAACCTTAATGCCCTCACGTTGCAGTGCGAAAAGAACAGGGGGTTCGATGATGTCAATGCCGACCGGCTCTTTGTGAAGGCCGCGCATTTCGAGTTCGATGCGAATCTTTTTCGCAACATCTTCGGCGCGTCCCATCTCAGGCGTCATGGCGCCGCGCAGCATCGAGATCCCCGGACGCGAGCGTTCGCCGAGCCATGGGCAATTTAATTGATGATGTTTGGCGGCGGATCCGAAATCCCAGAGAATCGGTTCGTCATTCTGCGGCAGAAGGGTGAAGCGGTTGGCCTTGTCCTGCGCCCAGGTGCCGATGTGGGTGGAGGTCAGGTAGCGCACGTTGTTCATGTCGAAACACAGCAGCGCGCCCATCTCGGACTTCGCCAGCAGAGCTTTGGCTTTCGCCAGGCGCTCTCGGCGCAGACGGTCGAAGTCGATCCGGTTTTCCCAATCGACGGCCATGGTTCCGTGAGTTTTTAATGCCATAAATTCAGCTCCTAGCTTCTAGCTATTAGCTTCTAGCTTGAACTCCGTACCTAGTTCTTCTTACCGCGTGCGAGCTTCGGTATCATTAGCGCGAGAATCGAGCCAACGAAGAGAACCGTCAAAACAATCGTTGCCGCGTTGCTCATATGTTCCTGCTCCCCGGGGGGCCG